>Ga0315282_10013193_pt1 | contig 12495 bp, 8 predicted proteins | sample YL17G07_20_MG_FD_203693 | JGI IMG/M metagenome (GOLD analysis project Ga0315282, IMG submission 203693) | Sediment microbial communities from Yellowstone Lake, YNP, Wyoming, USA - YL17G07_20 | ecosystem: Environmental > Aquatic > Freshwater > Lake > Sediment | place: USA: Wyoming | collected... | reverse complement strand
GAAGGCGATGCGGCGCGTCTCCGGGCGCCTGCGCCTTGATCTCGCGCAGCACGCTGACCTGGCCGCGTTCGCGCAGTTCGCGTCCGACCTGGACCCGGACACGCGGGCGCAGCTTGAGCGCGGGACACGTCTGTTCGAGATGCTCAAGCAGAACCAGTACGTTCCGATGCCCGTAGTCGATCAGGTTCTGATGATCTTCGCCGGCACGGAGGGCCATCTCGACAAGCTGGCGGTGTCCGATGTGGGGGCGTTCCAGAGCCAGTTTCTCACCTGGATCCACAACCGACATCCCGAGCTCGTCGACACGCTGACGGCAACCTGGGAACTGAGTGACGAGACCCGGAAGAGACTCGGCGCGCGCTGCCAGGAAGCCGCGGACCTGTTCCTCAAGGGCGAGCTGGAGAAGGATGCCAAGGCCGAGGGGGAGGCGGAGGCGAGCGCTGATGTGGCCCCCGCCGCGGAAGCCGAGGACGCCTCGGCCGCCGAGACGGCGAAAGCCCCGGCCGAGAGCTAGCGCGGCCGTACTGATGTGATGCCCTGTGCTTAGTGTTAGGCTCATAAGACGGAAGATCCGCAACGTCCGCAATATCAGGAAGATAACGGACGCGATGAAGCGCGTCGCCGCCGCCAGGCTGCGGAGGGCACAGGGCAGGGTCGCCGCGGGACGGCCGTACGCGGAGAAGCTCGCGGAGGTGCTGCAGCGGGTAGGCGCTCATGCGGGTCAGATAGACCATCCGCTGCTGGTCGTGAGAGAGCCCAAATGCGCCGCGGTGGTTGTGATAGGATCGGACCGCGGTCTTTGCGGGAGCTACAACAGCGGCCTCATTCGGCACGCGCAGGGCTTCATCGCGGAGCTGGACCGCCCCGTGAAGCTCGTCACCGTGAACCGGAAGACTACCGAGTTCTTCAGGCGACGACCGCAATACGAGGTGCTCAAGTCCTTCGTGGGCCTGTCGGACCAGTCCAGCGCGATCGAGATAAGTGTGCTCTCCGGGTACCTCCGCGACATCTACGAGGCGGAGCAGGTCGACGAGGTCTATGTATGCTACACGCAGTTCGTCTCCGCCGTCGTGCAGCGCCCAAAAACCGCGCGCTTTCTCCCCTTCTCGCGGAACGGAAGCGAGGACGAGGGCGCCGACGCGAGCCGGTCGGAGTACATCTTCGAGCCAAATGCGGCGGACCTCTTGAGGGCGATCATCCCGGCATACGTCGACACAGAGGTGTACCACCTGGTCATGGAGTCCGCCGCGAGCGAGTATGGGGCCCGCATGATGGCCATGACGAACGCGACGGAGAACGCCACGGAGATGATCCGCGACCTCACCCTGACCTTCAACAAGGCGCGCCAGGCCGGCATCACCACTGAGCTCCTAGAGGTGGTCGCCGGGGCAGACGCCCTGACGGAAGGCTAGCGAGGCGCCGATCGATGAGGTGAGCTGGATGGCGAACGTTGGTAAGGTAGTGCAGGTTACCGGGCCGGTCGTGGACGTGCAGTTCGACCCCGACAATCTGCCCGCCATCTATAACGCTGTTCGCATCGAGATGGGTGGCAACGGGCACGGAGCCGGGTCGACGTTGGTGGCGGAGGTAGAGCAGCACCTGGGCGACAACATCGTCAGGTGCGTCTCGATGTCAACGACAGAGGGCTTGCAGCGGGGGAAGCCCGCGGTCGACACTGGGGACTCGATAAGGGTGCCTGTGGGCGACGGCACGCTCGGGCGAGTCGTCGACCTGCTAGGACAGCCGCTCGACGGCAAGGGGCCCGTCCCCGCGGCGGATCACTATGCCATCCACCGCCCGGCGCCCACCTTTGAGGATCAGCTCACCGCGGACCAACTCTTCGAGACCGGCATCAAGGTGATCGACCTCCTTGAGCCCTACGCGCGCGGGGGCAAGATAGGCCTCTTCGGCGGCGCCGGCGTAGGCAAGACGGTTCTCATTCAGGAACTTATACGCAATATCTCAAAGGAGCATAAGGGCTGCTCCGTGTTCGCCGGCGTCGGAGAGCGAACAAGGGAGGGGAACGACCTCTACCTTGAGATGAGCGAGTCCGGTGTTCTCGCGTCCACCGCCATGGTGTTCGGTCAGATGGACCAGCCGCCCGGGGCCAGGCTCCGCGTTGGGCTGACGGGGCTCACGATCGCCGAGTACTTCCGCGACCGCGGCCAGGACGTTCTGCTCTTCATCGACAACATCTTCCGGTTCGTGCAGGCCGGCTCCGAGGTGTCCGCGCTTCTCGGCCGCATGCCGTCGGCGGTCGGCTACCAGCCGACTCTTACCGCAGAAATGGGCGAGTTGCAGGAGAGGATCACATCGACGACGAAGGGCTCGATCACTTCGGTTCAGGCGATATACGTGCCGGCCGACGACCCGACCGATCCGGCGCCGGCGGCGACGTTCACGCACCTAGACGCGACGACGATGCTGCAGCGCGCCATCGCGGAGCTCGGCATCTATCCCGCGGTCGATCCGCTGGAGTCCACGTCCAGGATCCTTGACCCAAGGGTGGTCGGTGACAGACACTACCGGGTCGCCCGCGATGTGCAGGCCGTTTTGCAGCGGTACCGGGATCTGCGCGACATCATCGCGATCCTCGGGATCGACGAACTCTCAGACGATGATCGTCGTACGGTCGAGCGCGCTCGACGCATCCAGCGGTTCCTGTCGCAGCCGATGTTCGTGGCTGAGCAGTTCACCGGGTTCGAGGGCCGGTACGTCAAGCAGGAGGACACGATCGAAGGCTTCGAGCAGATCGTGCAAGGCAACCTGGACGACCTGCCCGAACGCGCGTTCTATATGGTCGGCACGATAGACGAGGCCGTCGATGCGGCCAAGAAGGGTACGCCCTAGGATTCATGCGCGCCGCGACAAGCCGCGCGCAGGGGTGTCTCTGAATATGGTAGAACAAGCCGGTCGGCGGCGCGGTTGTCGCCGTACCGGGGGAGAGTGGCCCGCGCGCAGATGCGATCGCCGTTCCAACTCGAGATCATGACGCGCGAGCGCTGTGTGCTCCGAGCGGACGTCCTGGAGTTGGTGGCCCCGGGAGCCGACGGTTACCTCGGCATCTGGAGCGGGCACGCGCCGCTGCTGACGTCCCTCCAGCTCGGTGTCCTGACGCTGGAGTTTCCTGACGGAGTCAGGGATCGAGTGGCGGTGACCGGAGGATTCCTCGAAGCCACCCCCGAAAAGAGCGTCGTTCTAGCCGAGGCTGCCGAGCGTGCCGAGGAGATTGACCGCCTGCGTGCCGAGGAGGCAAGGCGGAGAGCTGAGGAACGCCTTGCCGAGGCGCAGCTCGGGCATATCGACTCGGACCGCGCCAGAAAGGCGCTTGCAAGGGCTCTGAACCGGCTGAAGACCCTAGAGGAGTAGTCCGGGTTTGGGTAGGGTGGCCCACCGAGCCGTGTGGGCGCATGTGAGCAAGCTGGCTGTGACGGCCTCCGGCATTAGGCGCACGCTCTCGGGCTGCGACGTCTGGAGGAATGTCCCCCCCGCGGCGGAGTCGTGTACGGAGCCGCGGGCGGGACTAGTGGAGGAGAAGCCTGGTGGACAAGCTGCTCGTGACCGGGCCGTCTAGACTAGCGGGAACCGTCCGCATAGGTGGGAGCAAGAATGCCTCCCTGGGTGTGCTGGCGGCGACACTCGTGGTCGAAGGCGTGTCCACGTTGCACAACGTGCCACGCACCATTGACGTGGTCACCATGCTCGACATCATGCGGACGCTGGGGGCGAAGGCCGACTTCACCGACGCCGGCGCCGTGGTTGTGGACGCGACCAACATTACCAATTGCTGTCCGCCGTACCACCTGGTGCGGCGAATGCGCGGTTCTTTCCATGTTGCCGGTCCATTGCTGACGAGGCTCGGACGAGCTGACATCGCCCTCCCGGGCGGCTGCACGATCGGTCCGCGTCCGGTGGACTTCCACCAGCGGGGCTTCACCGAGCTAGGCGCCGACGTTCGGCAAGCTCACGGCATGATGCTCGCCCGGTGCAAGCGCCTAAAGGGCACCAGGATCTACCTCGATCCCCGCTACGCCAGCGTGGGGACGACCCTCAACCTGATGATGGCGGCCACGCTCGCCGAGGGCCAGACCGTGATCGAGAACGCCTCGCGCGACCCCGATGTGTGCGACGCCGGCCACTTCTTGGTGAGCGCCGGTGCCGGTATCTCGGGAATCGGCACGTCGACGATGATCATCGAGGGTGTCGACAGGCTCGTAGCTGAGCCGACCTATGAGGTCTGCGGCGATCGCATTGAGGCCGGCACATACCTCGTCGGAGCCGCGGTGACGCGCGGCGATGTCACCGTCACCGGGATCGACCCCGCGCACCTCGAGCGCCCGATCAGCGTCTTCGCCGCGGCGGGGCTCGATGTGCACATCGGACCGAACCAGGTTCGCGTCGTCGCGAAGCGCAGGCCCCTCGCATTCGATCTTGTCACCGCCCCTTACCCCGGCTTCCCCACCGACCTCCAGCCGCCGTTCGCCGTTATGGCCTCGGTCGCCGACGGTCGGAGTGTGCTGGAGGAAGCGATCTTCGACGGGCGCCTAGCGTATATGGACGAGCTGCGGCGCATGAACGCGGAGATAAAGCGCGTCCGCAACATCGCCGTCATCCAGGGCGTCGAGCAACTCAGCAGCGCTCCCGTGCGGGCTCCTGACCTTAGGGCGGGAGCCGCACTCATTTTGGCCGGTCTCAACGCCGAGGGCACGACCGAGATCACCGGGGTCGAGAACGTCGATCGCGGGTACGAGGGCATCGAGTTCAAGATGGCGTCATTGGGCGCCGGCGTCCGCCGCCTGCCGATGCTGGGCATGGGCGGGTTCGCCGCGCACGAGATTAGCGCGTAACACCGGGTTACACCTGAATGATGACCCGCCGACACGGGGTGAACCCGGTCGGCGGGTGTTTCTTTCTGTACGGGGGCTTGCGCGTCGGGCGCTGCGGCGACCCGCGGACCAGGTGCCGGTCTAATGTTTGAATGGCTCGCGAAGGTACTAGGGCTCGGCGTCGACATGGGGATCGACCTCGGGACATCCAACGTCTTGGTGTGGGTCGGTGGCAGAGGTCTGGTCCTCAACGAGCCGTCCGTGGTCGCCATCGAGAAGTCATCCGGGCGGGTGCTGGAGGTCGGCCACGCGGCCCATGAGATGCTCGGAAAGACGCCCGGCAACATCGTAGCCGACCGGCCGCTCCGCGAGGGCGTCATCGCCGACTACACGCTTACGGAGCGGATGTTGGCTCATGTTATCGCGCGTGTCGTGGGCCGGCGCCAGCTCTTCAAGCCTCGCGTCGTCCTGAGCGTTCCGTCAGGAGTCACGAGCGTGGAGCGCCGCGCCGTCATCCAGGCCGCGGAAGCCGCGGGTGCGAAGAGGGCCTTCCCGATCGAGGAGCCGATGGCCGCCGCGATCGGAGCCGGGCTGCCGATCGAGCAGGCCGGCGGCAACATGGTGATCGACGTCGGCGGAGGCACGACCGATCTCGCCGTTATCTCCCTCGGCGGCGCCGTCCTCAGCACGTCCGTGCGGGTCGCGGGCTACGCGATGGACGTCGCCATCATGCGGCACATCCGGCGTATCCACAACCTGATGATCGGCGAGCGGACCGCGGAGAACATCAAGATACAGATAGGGTCGGCCTTCCGGCTCGAGCCGGAGCTGACTATGACCGTGCGCGGCCGCGACATGATGACCGGGCTTCCGCGCACCGTAACCGTGCACTCGGCAGAGGTCCGCGAGGCGCTCATGGAGCCGGTGGGCGCGATCATCGAGCGTGTGAAGGCGCTCCTCGAGCAGACCCCTCCCGAACTAGGCGCCGACATCATCGAGCGCGGCATTACGCTCTCGGGCGGCGGGGCGCTGCTGCGCGGCTTCGAGCGTCTGCTGTCGATCGAGACCCAGATCCCGGTTCAGGTCGCGGAGGATCCGCTCACCTGCGTCGTCCGGGGCACCGGCGGCGCGCTCGAGCACATAGACGCCATGGCCTACGCCATCTTCGAGCCGCCACCACCCGTCCTCCCGCCGCACCTGTGACCAGCGGGCTGCGCCGTCATCGGGCGTTCCCATCAGGGCCGCCCCAGGCCGTATGGGAGCGGCCTGCTACTTCCTCAGCTCGAGGTAGTCGAACATCCGACCGTTGATGTCGTACGCCGTCATCCGCAGATAGCCGCCCGCGATGGTGACCATGCAGTACTCCCAGTCGGCCTTCACCTTCGCCGTGAACCACGAGCGAGTCGGCGCGAACTCCTCGAGCTCCGCGCCGCCGCCGCCGGTCTGGATGTAGATGACGCCCCGACCGGGATCGACCCGGCCGCCGCGCAGCGGATAGGTGCGCTCGTAGTCGTGGATGTGGCCTACCCACACGATGTCGACCCCGTGCTTCTCGAGCAAGGGGATGATCTTCCGTGCGTTGTTATCGCCGAGGGTGGACTGCCCGGTCGCTGTGTCGCCGTAGTCGTTGCTATCGGACGAGTACTGCGGGTGGTGGTGGGCGACGAACTTCCACCGCGCGCGCGATGCGCCCAGGTCGCGGTCGAGCCAGCCATACTGCGGGCTGCCGGGCGACAGGTCCTGGTTGCTGTCCACAACCGCGAAGTGCGCGTCGCCGTAGTCGAACGAGTAGTAGTTCTCGGGCGCCGGGTACGAGACGTAGTCGTAGTACCAGTGCGAGTCGCGTTCGTGGTTGCCGATGGCGACGTACATCGGCACGCGGCGCATCAGCTCCGCCGCCGGCGCTATCCACTCCCCGGCCCACTGTTCCTTCACGTCCCCGTTCGACACCACGTCGCCCACATGGAGCGTGATGTCGGGCCGCTCCGCCCATACGGCCCTAGTGATGCGCGACCAGTTCTGGGGGTAGGTCCTGCTGTCGCCGAACACCGCGAAGGCGACGGGCGTACCCGCGAGCGGCGCCGTCTTGAACGAGTAGACGTCGCTCTCAGCCTCCGAGCCGTCCACAGCGACCGATGAGACGGAGTAGAGGTAGCTTGTGCCGGGTTGGAGGCCGCCAACGCTGACCTCGTGGATCGTGCTCCGCCGTGGCGACCCAGCTCTGCCGTCCAGCGGCACTTGGGGCCCGTACTCCACGAGCGAGGTCGCCTTCCGGGCGGTTTCCCACATGATGACGATGCTCGTCTGCGTCACATGCTGAAGGTACGGACCGACGACGAGCCCCGCGGTGTAGGGGGGAAGCGCGGCCAACGCCTCGTGCTCCGCGCAGTGCGCGGCGACGTCTTCAGGGCTCAGGGCTCGATCCCAGAGCGCCACTGACTTGATCCTGCCACGCAGCACGTAGTGCTCGTCATCGTCGTGGTACGTGCCGATCTCCATGAAGCCGTGGTCGGGGTACAGTACCTCGCCGGACTGCTCATCGCTCACCCCGGCCAGGCGCCCGTTGACGTACAGCCGCATGTGCACCCCGTCGTAGACGCCGGCGACATGGTTCCACCGTGCCGGCTCGAACGGGGCATCCGCCTGTAGGTAGGTCAGCTTGCCATCACCGTCGTCCGCGCCCCTGGACGCCAGGGCGAAGCAGAACCTGTCGCGCATGTACCCCAGCAGCCAACCTGACTCGGCGCCGCCGTTGTCCTGGATGACGCCGAGGAGCGCACCCCACTCAGCCGGCCTTGCGACAGCCGCCCAGGCCTCAGCGCTGAAGGCCTTCGCGGGCAGCCCAAGGCTGGCCGGGCTGTCCGAGAGCCGGACGCTCGTCTGCCGGCCGTCAAAGGACAAGGCAGTGGACTCGCCCCGCCCGGCGAGCCCTGGGGCGCCCAGAAGCGTCCCGTCCGGCCCACCGGCGTCGGCTCTGAGCGTCGGGCCGTCCACATGCGCACCATCGAGGATCCAGCGACCCACGAGGCCCGGCTCAGCGGCCGGGACCGAGGCGGCAAGCAGCAAAGCGAGTGCTGAGATGCGCAACATAGTGCCGCAACCTCCAGTGTTCACCAAGCAGGGGCTGTGATGTCGAGGTCGTCCAGGCCCTCTTCTTGCGCCGCCGCCTCGTCCTTGTGCGGGCCCTCAAGCGGCAGCCGCACCAGGAACGTGGTGCCGACACCGGGCTCGCTGTCGACCGAGATGCGCCCCTCGTGCTGGTCGACGATGGCTTTCGTGATCGCGAGCCCTAGCCCGGTGCCCACGGGCTGGAACTCACGGCCCCGCTTCGTCCGGTAGAACTCCTCAAAGAGGTGAGGGATCTCCTCGGGCTGGATTCCGATGCCGGTGTCCGCGACTGAGACAGCCAGCCATTGCCCGTCCTGGTACCCGCTCACCGTGACGCGGCCGCCGTGTTCGGTGTACTTCACACCGTTGGCCGTCAGGTTGGTCATGAGCTGGACAATGCCCTCGCGGTCGGCCAGAACCGCCGGCAGCTCCGCCGGCACGGCGTTGACGAGCCCCACGCCCTTCTGCTCCGCGCGGTCGGCCAGAAGCTGCAGCACTTCACCGGCGACCACGGGAAGACTGACAGGCTCCAGGTACTGCCGGGGCCGCGTCGTCCGCGCTCGTGTCAGCGCCAGCAGGTCGTTGACCAGGCGAAGCATCTCCTCGACGCGATCGTGCGCTCTGCGGACGATGTCGGCGGCTCGATCCGGCACCACACCGGCGTATCCCTCCGCGACAACCTGCAGCGAGCTCGAAATGGCGGACAGCGGAGAGCGAAGCTCGTGCGACACCCGGCGCATATAGCCTGTCTGCATCGTCTGCGTGGCCTGCAAGTCGCGGTAGGCCTTCGATAGCAGCTCCCCCTTGTGCTGGATGTTGACCAGGTAGTCGTGCGCCTGGCGCTCACGGCGCCGGAGGCGCCGGACGATAGATGTCGCCAGATAGGCCGAGAGAGCCAGAAGAGCGCCGAACCCCGCCAGGATCATCAGCGGCACCCGTCCGACCTCTACTCCCTCCGGGGTAATGGCGAACTGCGCCGGCGGCGCGCCGGCAAGAATGACGATCCCCCCCAACACCACGCCGGCAAATGCCCAGCAGTAAGCCGCCTCGGCCGACAGCAGAATCGAGGCGAACACGATGTGGAAGACGTAGTGCGACAGCACCGGGCTAACGCAGCCTCCGGTGAGGAACGCGTAGCCCGTGAGAGCCAGCAGGTCCACGCCGATCTGCACGTTGGCGAAGAACTGCGCCCTGCGCTCCCTGCACTCGCCCGACCTGATGATGTCGCGCCACCAGTAGAGGTAGACGATGTTGTAGCACGCCACCCCGCCTGCGAGTATGGCGATGTCGGCAAAGCGCCCCCAGTTGCCGGGACCGAAATAGAAGAACACCACGGCCGACCCGAAGGCAGCCATCGCGAGCGCGGCAAGCCACCGGAGCGCGATCAGCCAGCCTAGCCGACCGATCAGCTCTATCTCGTGCCGTTGACGCCTGGGAACCACTGTTGTCATCGGGCCTCCCCGGACTGCGCGAATGCTATCCGAGAATATCGTATACCAGTGACAGGAGCTTCGCCGGCGGCAGTGGCTTCTCCGCGTACGCGGTTACCGGGACTGCCCCGCCGGCCGGGAACGGCGCTCCGCTGACTGCGGGGTACTTCAAGTCCCCCACCTCGACCCTTGAGAGCGCGGACAGCAGCACCACGGGGACACCCCGCACCGTCTCCGGCGCCTCCGAGCGCAGCCGGTGGATGAATAGGTAGCCGTCGTTCGGCTCGGGGAGCATCAAGTCGAGCAGAACGAGGTCCACGCCGTCCGCGCAGGCCGCCAGCCCCTCGTCCACGGAGCGCGCCACGCGCACTTCGTAGCCCACCGACTCCAGCACAAGCGACATCATCTCAGTCAGGTCCCGGTCGTCATCGACAACCAGGATCCGCCTCGGTTCCAACGGGACCAAGCACCTCCGGTCTCAACCGCGCGCGCTTCGCCGTCGGGCCGGCCCAACGCGGCCGCCCCAGGGGGTGAGGTCGTACGCCTCACCGCAGATCATGGCGCAGCGGCACACCGAACGCGTTGTCGTGGAGGCTCAGCCGCAGCACCAGCTCGCCCTGCGTGCCCTCCGGCAGCGTCGCTCGTACCGAAGCAGTGCTGTACCGAGGCACCGCGTCCGCCAGCGGCACAGAGAAGACCTGACGGCCGCCTACTGTGCCGAAGACGTCGACGTCACCGGCCTCCCAGGCCACCTCACCGGTGTTCACGACATCAACTTCCAGAGACCGCCCGTCCAGGCGCAGGCCGTGCAACTCACCGTTGAGGTACGTGTACGGAAGCCCCGGCCGCCAGGGCACATCGCCGATGGACACGGCCGGAAATGAGCGCGTCGTCGTCCCCGTGGCCTCGGTCTTCAGAGCGACCCAACCGCCGCTACCGATGACGTCCGCGTACGTGTCGCGGTGCTTCTCCCAGACCTCGGCATAGCCGCGCGGCGAGGCATCGCGGTCGAACGTGATCAGCACCGTGGGCGCGCGAAGCGGGCGGTCGGCGCGGGTGTCCTCCGAGAACCGCAGCAACTCGAGCGCCGACGGCCGCGGCGTTCCGTCTGGCGCGACCATGCCGTAGTCCGACTTCTCGTCCACGCGGTACCCGCCCGGCCACCACCAGCAGGCCGAGCCGTCCGCGCCGGACTCCAGCACCATCCGGTAGGTGTTCTCGTACAGGCTCCGCTGCCGCTCGACCAGGTCCGCCGTCGGCCCATCCGGCCCGGAAAAAACCGAGCGTCCGAACTCCGCCCAGAACACCGGCTTGCCGTTTCCGGCCCAGCGGCCGTACTGGGTGGTGAAGCCTCCTCGACGGAAGATCGCCCAGTCCCCGTCTAGGCCATAGCCCTCGGGGGAGGTGAAGTCGAGGTGCGCCGCTCCCGACACCAGGTCGTACGGGAGTTGGCTCTGGATCCACGGCTGCCCGGTCCCGCCGTAGCCGGTCCGGGCGCCCAAGAGCGTGTCGTCGCGCAGCTCGTCTCGGATGAACCACCTGACCTCGCCGTAGCCGACCGAGATCAGGTCATCGACGAACCGCCTGTAGGCACACAGAAACACGCGCGGATCGGGCCCGGTAGCCGGGCTCGGCTGTACGAGCTGCGCATCTGACGGCCCTGAGACCTCGCCGGTGTCATCCCTGGGCAGCGGCAGCCCAAAGACAGCCTCGGCGTTCTCGACCGAGCCGTACTGGTCGGCGAGCCACTGCCGCCACTGCGGATCATAGGCCCGGCGCGCCGCGTACGCGCCCAGGTGCGGCTCCCAAGCCAGATCGTAGGCGAACACCGACGGATTGCCCGCGAGGCGCCCCGCCTCGATCAGCCGCCGCGTCAGCTCGCGGTCGAAGGCCAGCGGGTGCGTGCTCGGGAGGAACACGTTCGCCCTGATCCCGTGCCGCCCGCAGCGGGCCAGGAAGTCAGCCAGGGGCCGGGCCTGGCCTTCGTTGGCGTACTGGATGCTGACGAGGTTACCGCCCAGGCGCTCGAGGATCCTCAGGTCCCGCTCGACGGCCTCCGGGTCGTACTGGCTCGGCGACAGCCAGTGGCCCCAGTACTGCGCCGCATCCGCTCCGGCAACATAAAGCGGCCAGTAGTTGCAGCCGTGCGGGTGGAACGACCGTCCGTCGACCTCGAAGCGTGTGCCGTCGGGCGACAGACGCACCCGCCCCTTCGCCGGCGCACCAGCGGGCAGAACGGTGAACGGCTGGTCCTGTACATCGATCGGCTTTGCGTCGGACAGCAGCGTCGTTCGCACTGAATAGAAACCTGCCGGCAGCCCGGTCACCCTCGGGGCCCGGACGAGGGTCATCCGCCCCTCTTCGGGCCGCAGATCGGCCGACTCGTCGGCGACAGCCCGTCCGTCTTCCGTTCTCACCACGAACCGCACGGTTAGCGGGCCGCTCGCGTCCTTAGCGAGGACGTAAGCGCCGAGCTCCTGCCCCGGCTCGTCGTCGAAGCAGGACCACGCGCCTGTGCCCGCGCGCGCCAGCAACGCGGGCTGGGTCAGCCCACGCACCAGAGCGAGGAGCGTCGGAGCCAGCCGGTCGATGTAGGGCAGGGCAAGTTGCGCCCACCGTCCGGGGCTGTAGACTCCCGCGTGAACGTCCCAGACCCACGCGAGATTCGCGCGAGCCCCCCCGGTCGAGTCCACCGACTGCAGCAGCGGCACAAACCTGCCCGGCGTGTCCCCTTCCTGCCAGGTCATGCCTGCCGGTCGCGAGATCGAGCACCACGCTGGCCCGACCAACTCGGTGCCCGGACCCCGGACTCCGAGCACCCCGCCCTGGAGCGTCGAGCTCACCTGGCCCGGGTCATCCAGCCGGAACTGCTTGTACCAGGGGAGTAGGCCCTCCAGCGCCAAGGGCTCCGTATCCTCATCCGTGAGCGGCGACACGGCCGTACCGAGCTGCGCCACGGACCACTCATGCGCCCCCGACGAGATCCCGCCCGGCTCGTGGCCGACGGCGATGCCTATCGCCATGCGGTCCGCGTTCCGCGTGTGCAGGTAGTCCCCGGCGCCGCCGCGGTTCTGGGTCGGCGAGTCGTTCCAGTAGTGGAACGCGCTGATCGGCACGGCGCAGTGCCGCCA
>Ga0315282_10013192_pt1 | contig 12496 bp, 10 predicted proteins | sample YL17G07_20_MG_FD_203693 | JGI IMG/M metagenome (GOLD analysis project Ga0315282, IMG submission 203693) | Sediment microbial communities from Yellowstone Lake, YNP, Wyoming, USA - YL17G07_20 | ecosystem: Environmental > Aquatic > Freshwater > Lake > Sediment | place: USA: Wyoming | collected... | reverse complement strand
CCCTTGTCGAGCGTCTCCTGGTACTCGGCCTCGGGGTCGGAGTCGGCGACGATGCCGCCTCCCACCTGCCAGTGGACGAGGCCGTCCTTGATCAGGTACGTGCGGATGACGATGTTCAGGTCCATCTCGCCATCGAAGCCGATCCAGCCGATGGAGCCCGTGTAGACGGCGCGCTGCGTCGGCTCCAGCTCATCAATGATCTCCATCGAGCGCACCTTGGGGGCGCCGGTAATGGAGCCGCCGGGGAACGTCGCACGCAGGAGGTCGCCCGCATCGCGGCCATCGTGCAGGCGGCCGATCACGGTGCTCACGAGGTGGTGGACGGTCGCGTAGCTCTCCAGCCGCACGAGCTCGGGCACGCGCACCGTGCCGTACGAACACACGCGGCCGAGGTCGTTGCGCTCGAGGTCCACGATCATCACCAGCTCGGCGCGGTCCTTGGCGCTCGCGAGAAGCTCGCCCGCCAGGCGCGCGTCCTCCTCCGGGGTAGCGCCGCGGGGGCGGGTGCCCTTGATCGGCCGCGTCTCCACCCAGCGACCGCGCAAGCGTAGGAAGCGCTCTGGAGAGGCGCTGGCGACGACCCCGTCGGGGAACAGCAGCAGGGCGGCGAAGGGCGCGGGGTTCACCGTCCGCAGTCGCTGGTACAGCGTCCAGGGGTCCGTGTGCAGATCGGCCGAGAAGCGCTGCGAGAGGTTCGCCTGGAAGATGTCGCCGGCGGCGATGTAGTCCTTGACGCGTTGGACCGCGGCGATGTAGGCCTCAGGGGCGAAGTTGCTCCGAAGGTCGGAGGCGATCGGCGCCTCGAGGTCGGGCGCGGGCGGCTCGTGAGCGCCAGCCAGCCGCGCGGCCAGCGCGGCCACGCGCTCCTCGGCTGGCGGACGCCCGGGCAGCGGCAGCGCGCAGACGAACGCGCGGCCCGCGAGGTGGTCGTAGGCGAGTACCGTGTCGTAGAAGCCCAGGGCCAGGTCGGGGGAGCCGAGGTCGTCCACGGCCGTCACCGGCAGCCGCTCGACGTGCTGCTTGAGGTCATACCCGAAGTACCCCACAGCGCCACCCACGAACGGCAGCGGCCGCGGGAGATAGGGGAGAGCGCAGCGCCGCAGCTCGCGTTGCAGCACCCGGAACGGGTTGCCCTCCTCCTCGCGGGGGCCCGCCTCGGTGGTGACGGCGACGCGTGTGCCCTTGGCGCGGAGGGTCAGGAAGGGGTCGCATCCTATGAACGAGTAGCGCCCCTGGCCGCGATGGTCGCGAGCGCCATCGAGGAAGAACGGTTCGCGCCCCAACCGCAGGACCTCGAACGCGGCCACCGGCGACGGGGGGCCGGCCACTTCCCGCACCAGCGGCCGGAGCCGTCGCAGAGGCGGCGGGCCACCGAGGGCCGCGGGCAGTATGGCCGTCGCGCCGGCGTTCGGAGGGACGAGGGACACAGGCGGGCCCTAGCGTGAGGCGACCGCGTGGTCGGTCTCAAGATCGAACTTGGTCACGCGCACGGCCTTGGGCACCGGAATCGGGTACCGCCGGTCGAAGCACGCCGTGCAGAAGTGCCGCTTGGAGAGCCCGACGGCCGTGACGAGGTCGGGGAGGGGCAGGTAGCGCAGGCTGTCGGCCCCCAGGAACTCGCGGATCTCCTCCACGCTAAGGCGCGCGGCGATCAGCTCCGTCCGCCCCGCCGACGTGTCCACCCCGTAGAAGCAGGGGTACTTGATGGGCGGGCAACTGATGCGGAGGTGGATCTCGCGCGCCCCCGCCTCCCGCATCAGCTCCACCTCGTGCCGCGTCGTGGTGCCGCGCACAATGGAGTCGTCCACGACGACTACGCTGCGCCCGGTCAGCGTCTCGCGCAGCGGCGTGAGCTTCATCCGCACGCCGAGGTCGCGCATGCGCTGGTCGGGGTTGATGAAGGTGCGGAAGATGTAGCGGTTCTTGACGAAGCCCTCCCCGTACGGGACCTTGGCGACCTCCGCGAAGCCGATGGCATGCGGGATCGCGCTCTCGGGCACGCCCACGACAACGTCGGCTTGCGGGAGGTCACGCTGGGCGAGCATGTGGCCCATGCGCTTTCGCGCCATGTAGAGCGAGCGGCCGTAGATGTGGCTGTCGGGCCGGGCGAAGTAGATGTACTCGAAGATGCACATCGCGCTGCGTTCGGGCCGGACCGCCTGGCGCTCCGTGACACCCTCGGGGCCCATGGCGACGATCTCGCCCGGCTGCACCTCCCGCATGTAGCGGGCGCCCACGACGTTGAGCGCGCAGTCCTCGGAGCACGCGATGTAGCCGGTGCCGTTCAGGCGGCCGAGGCAGAGGGGACGCACGCCGTGCGGGTCGCGTGCGGCGAGGAGCTGGTCGGGCCCCAGGATCACCAGGGAGTAGGCGCCGCGCATGCGCTGCATGGCATCGGCGACGGCGTCCGCCAGGGTCTCGGCCGGCGACTGGGCGATGAGGGCGGCGATGACCTCGGTGTCGCTGGATGCGTGGAACGCGACGCCCTGCGCCTCCAGCTCGTCGCGCAGCTCCCGGTAGTTGACCAGGTTGCCGTTGTGACCCACGGCAAAGGGGCCGCTGCGGTGCTCGCCCAGCATCGGCTGCGCGTTCTCGATGCAGTTGCTGCCGGTGGTCGAGTAGCGGACGTGGCCGAGGGCGGCGTCGCCGCGGAGCTGGTGGAGGACCTCCTCGTCGAAGACGGCGAAGGCGAGGCCCATGTCCTTGTGGGCATACACCCGACCGTCGCCGGAGACGGCGATGCCCGCGCTCTCCTGGCCGCGGTGCTGGAGGGCGAAGAGGCCGAAGAAGGTCATGCGGGCGACATCCTGCCCCGGCGCGTAGACGCCGAAGACGCCGCAGGCGTCATGCCAGGCGTCCTCGCCGCCGAGGCAGCGACCGCAGTCACCTGTCAGCGCAAGCTCCGCCGCGCTGCGGCAGCTTCCGCCCTCGCGGCTCATCCTGGGTTCCTCCAGCGCGCCTGGCCCCTGGCCCCCCGAAGCTAGTTACCTGATGCCAACTCCGCGTCGGCGCGGTCCACCTCGTCCGCCATGTCGGCCTTCCACTGCGCCAGCCGGCGCGCCAACTCCTCGTCCTGCAGCGCCAGAATCTGGGCAGCCAGCAGCGCGGCATTCCGCGCGCCATCTATGGCCACAGTGGCGACCGGGACCCCGCTGGGCATCTGGACCGTGGCGTGCAGCGCGTCCAGGCCGCGCAGCGGCGACGAACTGATCGGCACGCCGATCACCGGTAGCGTAGTGTGGGCGGCGAGGGCGCCGGCCAGGTGTGCGGCGGCCCCGGCACCCGCGATCAGCACGCGCAGGCCGCGCCCGCGCGCCTCCGACGCGTACGCCGCGGCGCGGTCCGGCGTGCGGTGCGCGGAGCAGATGCGCACCTCGTGCGCCACGCCCAGGTCACTCAACGTCTGCCAGGCGGGGGCCATCACGTCGCGGTCGGCGGCGCTGCCCAGAAGGATGCCGACCAGCGGCGCGGCCCTACTCACTGCTACTCCCCCCGGGGTGCGCCCGCCGCGAGGGCGCGCTGGGCGATGTCCCGACGATACGTCATGCGGTCAAACGCAATGCGGCCCACGGCCTCGTAGACGCGGCCGATGGTCTCGGGAAGGTCCGCGCCCCAGGCTGTCACGCCGAGCACGCGGCCGCCGTTCGTCACTACCGCGCCGTCGCGGAGCGCCGTGCCGGCGTGGAATACGGTCACCTGCGGCAGCGCCTCGGCCGCCTCCAGACCGGTGATGACCTTGCCCCGCTCGTACTTCTCCGGATAGCCGCCGGAGGCTAGCACGACGCAGACGCAGGCGTCGTCCCGCCAGGTGACCTTGAGCTCGCCCAGGCGCCCCTCAGTGGCCGCCAGCAGCACCTCCCCCAGGTCCGTCTCCAGTCGCGGGAAGACGACCTGGGACTCCGGGTCCCCGAAGCGGCAGTTGTATTCCAGCAGTCGCGGTCCGTCAGCGGTGAGGATGATGCCGGCGTACAGGCACCCGGTGTAGCGCACGCCCTCCTGCGCCATGGCGCGCACCGTGGGCACCATGATGTGCTGCACGATGTGGTCGAGGGTGGCGTCATCCAGCGCCGGTACCGGCGTGTAGCAGCCCATGCCGCCCGTGTTCGGTCCCGTGTCGCCGTCCCCGATGCGCTTGTGGTCCTGAGAAGGCACCATCGGGACGAGGTCCTCGCCGTCCACGAAGGCCATCACGGTGCATTCCTGCCCGACGAGGCACTCCTCGACGACCACCCGCGCTCCCGCCGGGCCGTGGAGCCCGCGCACCAGGCAGTCGTCAATGGCCGCGAGGGCCTCCTCGAGCGTCTCGGCCACGACGACGCCTTTGCCGAAGGCATCGCCGTCCGCCTTCACGACGATCGGCAGCGGGTGCTCACGGACGTACGTCCGGGCCGCCTCCGCCTCCTCGAAGACGGCGAACTCCTTGGGGGTGATGCCGTACCGGGCCATGAGGTCGTTGGTGAAGGCCTTGCTGCCCTCGAGGCGCGCCGCCGCGGCGGAAGGGCCGAAGACGGCGAGGCCGCGCTCCCGGAAGCGGTCCACGATCCCGCGGATCAGGGGCCGCTCGGGCCCGATGATGGTGAGGTCCACACCCTCCCGCGCAGCAAGGGCTAGCAGACCGTCCTGGTCCTCCGCCTGTACGTCGCAGCAGCGGGCCACGTTGGCGATGCCGGCATTGCCCGGCGCGCAGAGCAGGTCCTCGACCAGGGGGCTCTGGGCCAGCTTCCAGGTGAGCGCGTGCTCGCGACCGCCTGAGCCAACGACCAGGACCTTCATGGGGCACACCTTCCCGAGGCTGCACGATGCGAATGGTGGCGGTAGTGGAATGCAACCCGGCGGATCGGCCGCAACCGGCTACAGCCGCTGCGGCTGCTCCTCCTCGGCCGGCACGGCGCGATGGCTCTCCAGGTCGTAGAAGAGCCGGTACTCCTCGTGGAACATGCACTTGATCGTGCCGACGGGCCCGGTCCGGTGCTTCTGGATGATGATCTCGGTCTCTTCGGGGCCGCGGGGCCGCTGCACCTCGGCCGCTGCCGCCCCCGCCCCGCCCTGCCCCTGCTCCGCCGCCTTGCGCCGCTCGTAGTACGCGGGCCGGTAGATGAACATGACGAGGTCGGCCTCGGCCTCGATCGAGCCACTCTCCGCGAGGTCAGAGAGGATGGGGCGCTTATCCTCGCGCCGCTCCACCTGGCGGGAGAGCTGGGAGACGGCGACGACCGGCACGTTCAGCTCCCGGGCCATGCCCTTGAGGGCCCGCGCCGCCTCCGAGATCTGCTGGTGGCGGCTGTCACTCCAGCGGCCGTCGCCCATCGTGACGAGCTGGAGGTAGTCCACGATCACCAGCCCGATGTCGTGCTGGGCCTTGAGGCGGCGCGCCTTGGAGCGCATCTCGAGCAGGTTGATCCCGGGCGTGTCGTCTATGTAGATGGGCGCATCGGGCAGCACGGAGAGGCAGTCGGCGATCTGGCCCCAGTCCACCGGCGTGGCGTGGCCCTGCCGCAGGCGAAACGCGTTGACGCGCGCCATGGAGCACAGCAGCATCTCGGCGATCTGCTGTGCCGACATCTCCAGGCTGAACACGCCGACCGGCACGTGGTGCTGGACCGCCGCCGCCAGGGCAAACGAGGCTACGGCCAGCGACGTCTTGCCCATCGAGGGCCGTCCGGCGACGACGATGAGGTTGCCCTTCTGCAGGCCCGAGGTGTAGCTGTCCAGGCTCGCGAGGCCGGTCGGCACGCCGCTGAGGAAGGTGCGGTGGCGGAAGGTGCGGTCCAGCGCCTCGAAGGTCTGCTCCACCACCGGGCCGATGTGGGTGAAGTCTCGCGTGATGCGGCGCTGCGCGACCTCGAACACAGCCTGCTCGGCCTGGTCGAGGATCTCGTCCACCTCGTCGGCCTGGTCGTAGGCCATGCCCGCAATGTCGTCGCCGGCCACGATCAGCCGGCGCAGGATCGCCTTCGAGGCCACAATCTTAGCGTAGCGCACCACGTGCGCCGCCGTCGGCACCTCACCGATCAGCGCCGTCAGGTACTCGGGCCCGCCGACCTCGTCCAGGTGGTCGGCGCGCTTCAGTTCGGAAGAGACGGTCACGAGGTCCACGGGCTCGCGGCGGGTGTCCAGGGCCTGGATCGCCCGGCAGACCGTCTTGTGGGCCTCGCGGTAGAAGTCATCCGGCTGCACGTGGGCGAGGGCCCGCGCTGCCGCGCCCGGCTCCAGCAGCATGGAGCCCAGCGCGGCCTGCTCGGCCTCGAGGTCCTGTGGGGGGAGCCGGCTGGCGGCCACGTCCGTTCTTGCGCCGACGGCCATCGTACGCTCCGGGCTCTCCGCGGCCGGCGGCCACCGGCCACCCGCCGCGGTCCGTCGTTATGTTAGTCGTTCTTCGCCGCCCGTGAAGGAGCCTCCTCCCACAACAGCACGGTGCGCATGGGGGCCTGGACTGGCCCGCCGGCGGCCGTGCAAGACCCGGTGAACCACCTCGCGGAGCGCCAGCGAAGCGCTCCGCGAGGGTAGTGGGTGGTGTCGTCAGGGTGGGGATCGTCGAGCGGCTACGAGGTGGCGTCCTCCGCCCCTTCGGCCTCTTCCGGCTCCTCCGTGGCGGCCTCCTCGGTCGCATCCTCCTCGGTCCCATCCTCCTCGGGGGCCTCGGCCTCCTCCGCCATAGCCTCTTCCCCCTCGGGGACGGCAATGGTGACCTTGACGGGGATCTCGGCCGTGACGCCCTTGTACATCTGGATGGAGACGAGGTAGTCACCCACGGAGCGGATCGTCTCGGGCAGCTCAATCCGCCGCCGATCCACGTCCAGGCCGTGCTGTTCCTTCAGGGCCACCGCGATGTGCTGCGTGGTGACGCTGCCGTGCAGCTTGCCGCTCTCACCGCCGCGGGCGGCGATGGTCAGCTCGCGCCCCCGCAGGTCCTCGGCGTGGCGCGTGGCGACCGCGGCCTTCTCCACCTCCCGCCGCTCGATCGCGTTGCGGCGCCGGTCGAGCTGCTTGCGGTTGGGCCGGTCGGCTACCACCGCCAGCCCCCGCGGCATCAGGTAGTTGCGGGCATAGCCATCGGCCACGCGCACGATGTCGCCCTCGTGGCCCACGCGCTCCACATCGTCGAGCAGAATCACTTCCATCCTGGCAGCCTCCACTGTACGGCGGTGGTCAGTTGTCCGGCAGCGGACGTTGGGGACGGGAGCAACGGTGCGCCCGGCCGCCGACGTCTGCGGTCAGAAGTCGAAGTTGCGGCGTGCCCCGACGAAGACGCTGTTCCGGTCGAACAGGGAATCGACCCCGAGCAGGACATCCCAGTCGTCATTGTAATGGTATTTGCCGCGCAGATCAAGCTGCAAACGGTCCGGATGGTGCGCGTCCACCTCGGTGCCCACGCGAGCGCTCCACTCCTTGTCCCAGCCGGCGCCCAGGCTGCCGCCGATCCAGCCTAGGCGAAGCCGCTGATCGCCGCGGTCGCCCAGGGGCATGCCCACCTGCAGGTTCAGCGACTCCTGGTCGCCCACGTCGCGCAGGCCGATGCGGTAGAACGTGTCGGAGTTGGGCTTCGGGTAGATGTCCACGTTCACGTCCGCGCGCCACTTGTCGCGGGTGCCCACCTGCAGGTCAGCATAGCCCTCGTACTCGAACTCGTCCAGGGCGTGGTCCACGTTGCGGGTGAAGCGGTCAATGCTGGTGAAGCCGTCCTGCACCCGCCCGACGATGCGGTCCGTGTCGGTCAGCAGGGAGTCGAGGCGGTCGGCCGTGCCGATCCCGCGGTCGGTGAGCGTGCGGAGGTTGCCGACGGTGTCGCGCAGGTCGGCGTTGAGCTGCGGGTCGGTGACGGTCTGCTCCACGTGGGCCGCGCTGCGCTCGATGCTGGCGCCGGCGTCGCGCAGGCTAGCCACCGCCGCCTGGACGTCGTCGGGGATGGTGCTGGTGGCCATCAGCGCATTCACGCCGGCCGCGGCGGCGCGCATCGTCCGCGAGGCCTCGTAGACGTTGTCCAGGATGTCGCGCACGCGGTTGAGGTCCAGATTGCGCGTGTTGGGCAGCCCCGCGACGAAGCGGGACAGGTCGTTACCGAGGCGCACCCCCTCCTCGGACATCTGGCGCAGATTGCGCAGCGACACCTGCAGGTCGTCGCGCATCCGCGGGTCCCCGGCAAACACGTTGAGATTGTCAATGAGCGTGGTGGCCTTGGTGGTGAGGTCCTCCGCGCTCTTCGCCAGCGCGTCCAGCCCCCGGGGCTCGGCGCCGTCCACGTGGTCACCGTTGCGCAGGATCGCCACGCGTCGCGGGCCGAGGGTGACTTCCACGTACTTGTCGCCCATCAGGGAGGCGCTGGCGACTCGGAACACGTCGCCCCGGTAGAGGGGGTAGCGGTTCTCGATGCTCAACCACGCCGTAGCCGGCTTGTTGCGGAAGCCGGCTGCATCGCTGAAGCCCACCTTGGCCACGCGGCCGATCTCCACGCCCTGCAGGCGAACCGGGGCGCCCCGCGGCAGGCTGGCCAGGTCGGTGAAGTGCACGCCGATGCGGTAGGTGCGCAAGGCCGCGATGCCGCCCGTGAGCTGCACCCAGCCCACCACGAGCAGGGCGAAGCAGAGCAGAAAGACCGCTCCTACCTTGGCCTCAGGCCGCACCCTGGGGTCCTCCGTGCAGTTCGGCTTGCCGGGCCCTGTGTCGCGGCGAGGAATCAGACCACGATCGGTCCGGTCGCATACCCGTGGATGAACTGCTGCACGACCTCATTGTCGCCCGCGCGCAGCTCCTCCGGTGTCCCGGCGGCCTGGATGCGGCCGTCGTGGAGCATGATCACGGTGTCCGCGATGGCAAACAGCGTGGGCACATGGTGCTCGACGACCACCGAGGTCATGCCGAGCGAGTCCCGCAGGTGCAGCACGAGCTCGCTGATGACCTGCGCCATGATCGGGTCGAGGCCCGACACGGGCTCGTCATAGAGTATGAGCGCGGGGTCCAACGCCAGAGCACGAGCGATGGAGACGCGCTTGGCCATCCCCCCGGAGAGGGCGGAGGGCATGACCTCCTCGGTGCCGGCCAGGCCGACGACGTCCAGCCGCTGGGCGACGACCTCGGCGATCTGTTCCTCATCCAGCTCGGTATGCCTTCTCAACCCAAAGGCCACGTTCTCGGCCACGGTCAGGGAATCGAAGAGTGCTGGGTACTGGAAGCACATGCCCATGCGGAGGCGGACCCGGTTGAGCTCCCGCTCGTGCAGGCCGACGATGGGGACGCCCTGCACCCAGATCTGCCCCGCCGTGGGCGGGAGGAGGCCCAGCAGACAGCGGAGCAGCGTGCTCTTGCCGCAGCCGGACATGCCCATGATGCCCACCACCTGGCCGGCGCGCACGTCGAAGCTGACCCGATCTAGGATCAGCCGCTCATCGAACCGGACCGACAGGTCGCGGACGGCCAGGGCGATGCCCTCGTGGTCGGCAGCGGCGGGTTGGGTGGGTTGGCGAATCATGGGTGGGGCGGCCCGCTACAGGGGTGTGGGCTGGAACAGCGCAGCGCTCAGGAACAGGTCCACCACGTAGATGAGCAGCAGGGAGCGGACGACCGCCCGCGTGGTCGCGCGGCCCACTTCTTCCGAAGCCATGCGGCATGCCAGTCCCTCGTGGCAGCTCACGATCGCGATGATGACACCGAAGACGGCCGCCTTGACCAGGCCCAGCGGGACGACGTACAGCGGCAGCCGCAGTTGGATGGAGGTCACGAAGGCTCCCGGCATCACTTTGCCCGCATAGGCGCAGTAGATCATGCCACCAAGGATACCCATGAAGTCGGCCAGTAGGGCCAGGGCGGGCAGCATCAGGAAGGCGGCTAGCAGGCGGGGCACGACGAGGAACGACACCGGGCTCGTGGCCAGAGCGCGCAAGGCGTCCACCTGCTCGGTGACCTTCATCGTGCCGATCTCGGCCGCCATGGCCGAACCGATGCGAGCCGCCACGACGATTGAGGCCATCGCCGGGCCTAGCTCGCGGACCATCATCTCCGCCAGGATCCAGCCCAGCAGCGAGAGCCCCTGGATGCGCTCGGCCTGCGGGGCGAGGTGCAGGGCGATCACCGCGCCGGTCGCCAGCATCGTGATGACGACGATGGGCACGGAGTTGGCCCCGATCTGGGCCATCTGGAGCACGAGCTGGCGGTACTCCACCGCCCCGCGCAGGATGTACCCGGTGGCCTCGGCGTGCAGGCTCCCCGTCGCCCCGAAGAACGCGAGGAAGTTGATGATCCACTCACCGGCCACGGACAGTGGTCCGCGTACGCCACGTACCTCAGCAGTTGGGTGGTCCAGGCTGCTCACCCCACCAGCCGCGACGGGCCCGCGGCGCTCACCGGTCGGCAGAGCATCGGCACGGCGACCGGGCCTACGGGCCAAGGGCACCGTTGGGCGCCCGCGGTGGACCCCTCGGGCCGGCCCCGGATCCGCCTCCGCATCGCCGGCGATTATAGGCAGGCCCTCGGGGGAGTGTCAACCTGAGCCTTATGTTGGGAAGGCGCGTGAGACGTGCGCTCCGGTGCCCTCGCGGCCCCGACCTCACCGCTGGCGGCGCTGGCTCGGGCCGGCTTGACACCCCAAGAGAGCGTCGTGTACAATCCGCACGCGCGGCCCGTCGGGTCAGGTGCTCTCGCGGGACGCCGATCCGTGTCGTCGCCGCGCGGAGGCCTGTTGTGAGCAGCCGGGGGCGCATCGCTGTCCTCGTGCCTCGGGTGGCGTTCCTCCTCGCGGTCGTGGGGCTCTGGGGGCTCGTGTTCCATAGCGTTGGTCTCACGTATGGGATGGCAGGTGGCCGGGCCGGAGCGCCCGTAGCCCGGTTGCCCGTACCGGCTGCCCCGCGCATCCCGGCCCCCGACACCTCAGCCGCCGACCTTTCTCTGTATGCCGCGGCCCACCCGGTGTGGGCGCCGTATGAGTGGTAGGGCTGGTCCCCTCGAGGGCCTGCCCCACGCACGAGACGCCGGCCGCTCGGCGCCCGGCAACGCAGCCTCGTGAGCGGCCCGGCTGTTGTGTCTTGACAGGGTGAGCTATGCAGCGTGCGACCGTTATTGGGGGCGGACTGGCGGGCAGTGAGGCGGCCTGGCAACTGGCCAGCCGCGGCGTCCCCGTGGTTCTGTACGAGATGCGCCCGGAGACCCCCACGGCGGCCCACAAGACGGGGTTGCTGGCCGAGCTGGTATGCTCCAATTCGCTGCGCTCCGACTCCCTGGACCGCGCGCAGGGCATCCTCAAGGCGGAGCTGCGCAAGCTGGGGTCCCTCGTGATCGGCTGCGCCGACCAGCACCGCGTCCCGGCGGGCAGTGCGCTGGCGGTCGACCGCGACCTGTTCGCGGGGGCCGTGACCGAGGCCATCAGCGGGCACCCGGGCATCGAACTGGTCCGCGAGGAGGTCACTACGCTTCCCGAGGCCGACGGCGGCCCGACCATCATCGCTTCGGGGCCGCTGACCTCGCCGGCGCTGGCCAAGGCCATCTACGCGGTGACCGGCCAGCACTACCTGTTCTTCTACGATGCGATCAGCCCCATCGTCGAGGCCGAGAGCCTCGACATGGACCGCGCGTTCGTGGCGTCACGGTACGACAAGGGCGAGGCGGCCTACATCAACTGCCCGATGACGCAGGCCCAGTACGACGCCTTCTTCGATGCACTGCTGCACGCCGAGCAGAGCATGCACGCCGATGTGGACCCGTCGGAGTTGTTCGAGGGCTGCCTGCCGGTGGAGGTCATTGCCGGTCGCGGACATGACGCGCTGCTGTTCGGCCCCATGAAGCCCGTCGGCTTGGTGGACCCCCGCACCGGCGACCGACCCTATGCCGTGGTGCAGCTTCGGCCGGAGAACGCGGAGCTGACGATGTACAACCTGGTGGGCTTCCAGACCTCGCTCACCTGGGGGGAGCAGGAGCGCGTGTTCCGCATGATCCCGGGGCTGGAGAGCGCGGAGTTCCTGCGCTTCGGTGCGGTGCACCGCAACACGTACATCAACTCGCCGGTACTGCTGAAGCCATCGCTCAACCTCAAGTCCCGTCCGCACCTCTACTTCGCGGGCCAGATCACGGGCGTCGAGGGCTACGTGGAGTCCACGATGTGCGGACTGGTCGCGGCCCTCAACATCGTGGCCGCGCAGCGTGACCTGCCACCGGTGACCTTCCCGCGGGAGACGGTGACGGGGGCCCTGGTGCACCACGTCACGCACGCCGACCCGAAGCACTTCCAGCCGATGAACGCCAACTTCGGCGTCCTGCCGGCCATCAAGCGCGGCCGGGGTGGCCGCAAGGAGCGGCGCCTGGAGCAGGCCGAGCGGTCGCTGGGCGCCCTGGACGCCTTCCTGGGGCAGTGCGAGTTGGCCCGGCCCCCTCTCCCTCTCTGAGGGAGAGGGTTGGGGTGAGGGCGTGCCGGCGGTAGGACAGGTTGTCTCAACCTGTCCATGCTGTGGTCCCCCCGTAGGGCGCGGGTTCCACCCCGCGCCGGGGGCGGCGGGGGGTGGAAGCCCCGCCC
>Ga0315282_10013191_pt1 | contig 12497 bp, 16 predicted proteins | sample YL17G07_20_MG_FD_203693 | JGI IMG/M metagenome (GOLD analysis project Ga0315282, IMG submission 203693) | Sediment microbial communities from Yellowstone Lake, YNP, Wyoming, USA - YL17G07_20 | ecosystem: Environmental > Aquatic > Freshwater > Lake > Sediment | place: USA: Wyoming | collected... | reverse complement strand
TTGAAAAAATCATAAAATGTGTCTCTATTTGGTATATCTTTCCTAATGTATCGATAGGCATAACAAACAGATTTGAAAATAATTGAAATGAATAAAACAGTGAACAGTTCATTTTTCAAAATTAAATTATTACCAAAATTAAAGACACCAGAAAAGGAGTAAACGGAGTCTATATTTAATGAGATTGTCAAGAAGGCAATAATAATTGTTAAATAAGTAATTTCGTTCGCTATTGAATTCTCATCACTTTTGGTCATATTTATATTTTCATTTAGAGTTTTAATTGTTCTAATAACGGTTTTTTTATTCCAATAGCGAAAAACATAGATTACAATAAACACAGCAATATAACCAAGTACTAGAATTAGATAAAAATTTGAAATTTTATCGAAATTTGAAAATTTACAAATATTCAATTTTACACAACAAAATCTCCAAAAAAGATGTAATACTGCAGGAATTAAAGATAATAAAATTATAAATAGAAATTCTAAAAAAGTTTTTATATTGAAAATTTCAAACTGCTTAAAATGTCCATCATTTTTATTTAACATCACCATTTTCGAAAAAAGAAAGATACTAATAATACTGCCTGTTATAAAAACGACAAGCGATAGTAAAATGTACAAGATAGAATCATAATTTTGTTCTCCCGTTATGTCAAAATTACCTTGAACGCTCTCTGTTTGAATTTGAGAGAACGAATATGCTATTGAAAGTGATAAAAACATAAAAAAAGACAAAAGCAAAATTTCTCTTATTTCTTTTATCTCCATAAAGCATCACTTCTCTGATTTATGGTTCTAAATATCATTCTTTTTTTCGGCATCATTTTCATTTTTAAGAATATCTGTTAGCATGTTCTTCATGTCCTCTATATCCTGCTGTATTTTGATAATAGCCTTGGTGTTTTGTTCTTTTTCCTTAATGAGATTTCTTTGAAAATCTAAAAGTTCTATAACTGCGCCAAAAAACTTAGTTTCCACTACCTTCTTTCTTCTTAAAGATTCCAGATTAGTTTCTTCGATTTTAGATTTTAATTTATCGAGTTCTGAAGATTTAGAATTAACATCCATGCTAAGTTCTATTTCTTCTTTCCATGCAATCAAATGTCTCTTTTTCCTTTTCAAACTATCTTCATAATCCTTTTGTTTTTCTTCTCTAGTTTTTTCATACCCGGCTATCGCAAATGCTAAACCGGTGTAAGATCTCAATTTATCTCTTCCATCGGAAAATGTTGCATTTACAAAAGTGCGAATTCTGATATCAAGATCATTCTTTCTATCTTCGCCATCATAGAACGGAAGTTTAATAAGTTTTTCTAGCTCGCATAAGAAAACGTCGATTTTTTCTCCAGCCTTAGACGAATCAATCAATAATGACATAATGAAAAATTAGAAAGATTTATTAAAAACCCGACGTTTAAACATTTCGGGCCGATTGAAAGGGCTTTGGCCCAAAAGCCCTGCGAAATCTATTTAAATACCACAAGCAATACAATTAATCAAACCGAGTGTCCGGGTGACCGGAATTAAGCTTTTTGTGGTGACTTATGACGGATAGAAAGATAGAGAACCTGAAGACCGGGACGACGACGCTGGGCATAATTGGAAAAGATTTTGTTGTGCTCGCCGCAGAGAGGAAGGCGACCATGGGATATCTGGTCGCGAGCAAGAACATGAAGAAGATAATGAAGCTCGAGGACCATGCGGCCATGACCATCGCGGGCAGCGTCGGAGACGCGCAGGCGCTTGAAAGATACATAAAAGCCGAAATAAGGCTCTACGAACTCGAAGAGTCGAAGAGGATGCCGATAAAGGCGATGGCGACTCTCGTCGCGAACATACTCTATGCGAGGAGCTATTATCCTTATTACGTCCAGCTTCTGATAGGCGGCCACGATGGAAAACCGAGGCTGTATTCATTCGACCCGTCCGGTTCCCTTGTCGAAGAGAACGAATACTTCTCGACAGGTTCGGGCTCGGTGATGGCGCTCGGCGTCCTGGAGGACAAATACAAGGAAGGGATTGATCTCGAAAGCGCAAAGAAGCTTGCTGTCCGGGCGATAAGGGCAGCGATAGAGAGGGACATCGCGTCAGGCGGCTCAGGAATCGACATGGTCGTCATATCCTCGAAGGGCATGAGCGAAATTTCCGGGGACGAGATAAAGAGCCTTGCGAAATAAAATTAAAATTATTAAAATTATAACGAATTAAATTTGAGGATAATTGTATTCCAAATTTTAAAAAACCGGTGAGTTACATTGAGCGATATTCTAAAGGAACTGCAGAAAACGCTTCCGAAAGACGCGCACATAACTGAAGTGAAGTTTGAAGGCCCGGAAATCGTTCTTTATACCAAGAACGAGGAATTCTTCAGGAACCACGACAAGGTCGTCAGGGAGATGGTCTCCAACCTCAAGAAAAGGATAGAGGTGAGGCCGGACCTTTCGATAACGATGGACATGGAAAAAACGAAAAAGATTATCAAGGAAATCGTGCCTGAGGAAGCTGGCATACGCGAGATATACTTTGAGCCTGAGCTTGGGAAAGTGGTGATAGAATCGCAGAAGCCGGGCATGGTCATAGGGAAGGGCGGAGAGACGTACAAGAAGATAAAGAACGAGACATTATGGCTACCGAAAATCGAGAGAGCACCGGCGATTGAAAGCGCGATAGTGAGAGCCGTGCGCAACCTGCTTCACACTGAAATCGATTACCGCAAGAAATTCCTGAATTCCATAGGCCAGAAGATTAATGCTCCGAAGAAGGAAATTCCCGAGCGCTGGGTAAGGCTTTCCTGCCTTGGCGGATTCAGGGAGGTCGGAAGGTCAGCCATGCTGGTCCAGACGCCTGAATCCAGCGTTTTGCTCGACTGCGGGGTGAATGTCGCGTCTGACAATTTCCCTTATTTCGGCGTCCCGGAATTCAGCATAGACAAGCTCGACGCCGTCGTTATTTCCCACCCCCATCTTGACCATTGCGGATACGTGCCCTGGCTTTACGAGAACGGCTACACAGGCCCGCTTTACTGCACCGCTCCGACGCGTGACCTCATGGTCCTTCTATGCCTCGACTACGCGGACATATGCCACAGGGAAGGCAAACAGGTTCCCTATATGAAAAGGTCAATCGAAAAAGTAGTGAAGCATACGATAGCGCTGGAATACGGAGAAGTCTCGGACCTGACGACTGACATCCGCCTTACGCTGCAGCCAGCAGGGCATCTGCTAGGCTCTGCTTTGACGCATTTGCACATCGGCGAGGGCCTGCACAACATACTTTACACAGCAGACATGCATTTCGGCCCTTCCATGCTTTTCGAGCCTGCGTTCACGAATTTCGCAAGGGTCGAGACGCTCATACTTGAATCGACTTATGGAGGGATAAATGACATAAAACCCCCCAGAAAAGATTCGGAAGAAAAACTGATCAGGGTCATAAAAGAGACAATGGAACGGGGAGGAAAAGCGTTGATACCATCGTTCGCCGTGGGAAGGGCGCAGGAGATAATGTGCATACTCGCGAACGGCGAATTCAACCACCCAGTCTACATGGACGGCATGCTGTGGGACGCGACTGCGATACACACGGCATACCCGGAATATCTTTCCCGTTACCTCCAGCGCCAGATTTTCCACCAGGGGAGAAATCCTTTCATAGCGGATATTTTCAAGAGGGTGACCACGTCGAAGGAGAGGAGCGCGGTGATAGGCTCCGCCGAGCCGGCGGTCGTGGTAGCGACCTCGGGCATGCTCGTCGGAGGGCCGGCTCTCGAATATCTCAAGGCGTTTGCAGCAGACAAGAAGAACACATTAATTTTCGTGGGCTATCAGGCCGAAGGCTCGCTTGGCAGAAGGATACAGAAAGGATGGGGAGAGATTCCGATCACAGGAGAAAACGGCAAGACGAAGACCATCGCCATCGAAATGGCAATCGACACCATCGAAGGCCTTTCAGGCCACTCGGACAGGAAACAGCTCATAGGCTTCGTTAACCGCCTTTCGAGCAGGCCGGACAGGATAATATGCAACCACGGTGACGGCTATACGACCATGGAGCTTGCCCGCGATCTGCACAAATACGTCAAGGCCGAGACGCTCGCACCAAAAGATTTAGAAGTGGTCAGGCTGAAGTAATCCATTTTTCTATCTAATTATTACTATATTCCTTACTCATCAAAAAAGATAAAATTAAAAGAAAAGGGAAAAGAAATCCCTTACTTCAATACCCTTGCATGCTCCGGCGCGAGAATCAGCCAGTCCTGCTCGACCCCGATTATCTCCCCGTTCTGCGCGAGCACCGTCTTCTTCAGCTTCTCGACCGCGCGCTTAAGCTCTCCGAGGTCTTTTTCCTTCAGCGTCTTTATCTTGAGGAAAACAAGCGACCCTTCCCTCACGGTCTTCAGTATTCTGTCCGTGTCGCCGAAGTCATCAAGCTTCTCTATCGAAATCCCTATCTTCCCGCCGACTCTTCCCTCCGCGACGCCGACTTCTATGTATTCTTCCCGCGGCATGTCATCGTTTTCCGTGTCCCTGACGATGGTCTTCCTGAGCTTGTCCAACACCATACGAAACCCCTCCTGAATTAAAAATGCATAAACGAACTTGAATATAATTGACGCACAAATTTAAAAAGATTATTTGACGGATGGCGGCTTTGCTGGAAAACTGCTCCGCAAAATTTTTAAGAAAATGCCCGCTCAGTTTTGTTTGTTCAGCCCCTCGAGCTTGGAAACAGTGTCCCATATCTTGGTTCTCGCATAAAACGAAAGGTTGGGATCGCTGGAAGCGTCGTCCAGCATGCTTATCAATGTCGAAATCTTGACGTTGTCGCTTTCATTTTCGCCTTTTATCATTTTAATCGATTCTTCTATCGAGCTCTTGACGTTACGAGGAACGCCCCTGTCGTTCACCACTTCTTCCAGCAGTTCTATGGCCTTGTCTATCTTGCCCATGGTCTCACTCTTCCTTTTTGGACGGCCTGACATTTATCATCCTGGTCCTGAGCTCTTCGATTTTTTCCTTCATTTTTTCTCCCTGCCTTTCAAGCGTCTTCATCCTGAAGGTTATCATTTCCTTCTTATCGTTAAGCTCTTTTCTGACGACTTCCGCATCCGCCTTTATCAGGATGGCGCCCGAAATCTTGAAAACCGTCTTTTCGCCGGATTTCTCAAGTTCTTCGAGCGATTTTTTCATTTCGTTGAGTTCCATAACCAGTGCAGTCTTCTGGGCCGCTATGTTCTGCATCTGCTGGCCATAAAGCTGCGCCTGCCCTATTATCTGCTCAGATTCCTTGTCCATAAGAATTCACCTTGCGGCTACTCTTTTGACTACAGAAGGTCTTTTCTTCTCGAGTATCCTGTATCCGCAGTAAGGGCATATTATCTTCTTCGCTTTCTGCAGGTCGATTTCTATCCCTTTTCCGCAGTTAAGGCATTTGTATCCGTAATCCTTTGATTTTTCCATTTCTGACACTCACCCTGTCCCGGGGTCATACGCCCTTCCGGCGAATTTCAGCCCGCATTTCCTGCAGTGCCATATGCCGGGCGAAACCCTTTTCATTCCGGACTTGAGGCAACGAGGACACGCATGTTTCGCTTTCTGGATTTTTTCTATTTCATTGAATTTTTTCTTGATGCCTTTGCCGTACCTCGCTCCGAATCTTCCGGTCGAGCCCACTTTTTTCGTTCTTCCCATGCCGAATCACATTTGTATTACGTCGTGCGCGAATAGTTTAATTTTGATTGTTTCTATTCGCAGGCTTATAAACTTTTCTTTATGAGCTCCCTTATCTCCTTTCCTTTTTTTATCGAAAGCTCGATTGCTTCTTCTATTGTTTCCATGGCGAATGAGCCCACGCTCCCCTTCTGCACAGCGCATATCTTGCCGTCAGCAGTGGTGGTTATGGTCAATCGCCCTTCCATCGCCTCTTCCTCTTCGAGGTCAGGATCCACCAGCAGCTTCCCTTCCATGATAGCGCAGGTCACTGGGACAGGCATGTCATGCGTCATGGGAAGCTTCTGGTCGGTCTTTTCGTAAACAACTTTGTTGCCGTCGAATTTAGGCATCCTCGCGCTCATGAGAGCGGCTATCGCGGCTATGCCAGCGGCATCTATCAGGTTTCCGTCGTGGCTGATGGGCTGTACGTCGATCATAACCATCCATACCTTTTCGCCCTCTGTTATGCAGAGCTTTTCGTTGTCTATGCATTTCGATTCGCGTATGCCGCGGTCCACGATTCTCGCGAGTTCTATCGCTTTCTCCCTGGGAGGGCCGAGCTCGAACTCTGGCGAAGCGAGAGGCGAGAATTCGGTATTCACCATAAGAACGCCTTCGTTGAGCCTGTCCGGGAACGGCTCGCCGACTCCCATCTTGACGCCGACTATGACCACCGTATCGCCTATCTTGACCTTTGCAGAACCTTCCGCCTGCTCTATGGGGTTTATCTCAATATGTATTTTCCTGTGCTCGTCTATCTTCCTCCCGTCGAGCCTCATGCCCTTTGAAATGTGACTCATTATGTATTTCTTCTGGAAGTTCATTCGAATCCCTCCTTTGACCATTTTTCAAGAAGCGCTTTCTTCTGGTGCTCGTAAAGCGTTTCGCATCCCTTGACGGCGAGCTTTATCACGTGCTTCATATCGTCCTTCGTTATGTGGCCGTCCATCTGCATCAGGGTGAATTTATTTTCCCTAGGCATGTAGGCTATGGGAAGATCGCATTCCGTTACCTCTTCCTCCTCGCCGGTGAGGTCAAGCGCACAATGCCCGTTCACCTTTCCTGCTGCTATCGACGTGACGAGATCGCGCATCTGGATTCCTGCGTCGGCGAGAGCGAGACTCGCCGCGTTTATGCCTGCCGTTCTCGTCCCGGCGTTGGCCTGCAGTATGACGATGTACACGTCTATCGTCGTCCTTGGGAAGTCCTTCAGGAACAGCGCGGGTTCAAGCGCTTCTCTAGTCACCTTCGAGATTTCCACGCTTCTCCTTGAAGGGCCGGGCCTCACCCTTTCGTTCGTCGAGAACGGCGCCATGGTGTAGTTGCACTGCAGAATCGCGCGGTCGCTTTCCTGCATGTGTCTTGGATTCAGCTCCCTTGGCCCGTATGCTGCCGCAACTGCGATGGTCTTGCCTATGCTCACCATCGCCGAGCCGTCTGCGTGCTTCAGGATGCCGACTTTCATCTTTACGGGCCTGAGTTCATCGTTTTTTCTTCCGTCGCTTCTTTCCATAAACATCTCCTCCTATTTGCTCCCGTCGAGCAGTTTTGATATGTGGTCGGTGAGTCCGGATATCTGCGAGTTTTCCTCTATTTCCATTATCACCCTGGCAGCGAGATTCTCCTTCTCGCCCTGTATCCATATTACTCCGTTCTGCCCGACTGAAATCCTGCAGCCCGTTTTATCCTTTATCATGGTTATCATCGAGCCCTGCTTTCCTATGACCCTGGGAACCTTCACGGGCGAAATCCTGACCATCCTTCCGTTCTCGAATTTTCTCGTGCTCGGGTCTTTCATTGAAATCTTTATGTCCTTCATGGGCGTGACGTCCATGACCTTTGCGTATATGAGGTCGCCTATGCCGTAGATTTTCGAGATGTCGGTCCTTGCCGGGTCTATGAAGCCCCTCACGCCGGACAATGGCATGAACGCCTTGTAGGGCGAATTTATGTTCACTATCCAGCCGGAGTATTGCACTTCTTCGACGGTTCCTATCACCATGTCGTCTATTTCAGGCATGTATTTCCCGGAGAGCGGCACGACGTCTATCACCCTTCCCCTGTAATACACCACTCCAAGCCTTTTCGAATATATCGAATTCCCGTCGCGGAAACAGTTCCTTCCCGGAAGGTATTCTATCGATTCGACTATCCTGCCTCCCGGAAGGACGACTTTCCTTTCCCTTGTTTCATGAGATTCTTCGTTTTTTAATGCCTTTTCCTTTTCTTCAATTTCCATTTTTTCCAGTTCTTTATCGAATTCTGACTTTTCCATAACGTTTTCGTTCATATTTTCACCGCGTTTCTATATTTTGTGCTCCTTAAGGATTTTAACATCAACTTTGCCTGCCGTCAGCCTGTTCAGCTTCTCGTAAATGTCCGCCTGTATGCCGGCGGGTATCTCGACCAGCGCTATCCACGCGCTGCTCGTCCATTCTTCCTTCTTGACATCGGTTATCTCGCGGACGATGGCGTTGGCCTTACCCGCGTATTCTATCGGAACGCGTATGGCAACTTCGATTTTTTCCATTGATATGGGAAGGATTTCCTGTATCTTTTCAAGCACGGGCTTTAACTGTTCCTTTGCCGGCTTGAAAGGGTCTATTATGACGCGCGCTTCGTGCATGGCGTTGAGAATCCTGGCGACCGGATGGGGAAGCTTCGTCTTCGGATCCATTCCCTGCCTTGCTATCGTGGTAGCTATCTCCTTTTTCTTGTCCTCCATCATCCTGTTCCTTTGCTCGGTCGTCAGCTGTATGTTCCCTTCCTTCAGTATCTTGACGGCGACGTCCCACAGGTTCTTGGTTCCGAATGCCTTGTGCAGTTCGTCTGCAGAATGCCGGTCACCGGTCCTAGAATCCTTGAATATCTCGGGAACGGCAAGAATGTCCGTTATGTCCATTTCCCTGCCCTTCCGGAATTCCAGCGCCTTGTCAGGGTCGACCAGGATCTCGAAGTTCATCCCTGCCTTTGTAATCCGGGCTATGACTGCATCTTCAACAGAAACCATAGAACCACCGTTGCCTTTCCGCCCATTTAAGAAATACACAGGTTACGCTTCAAACTTGCCTATTTCCGATGCCGAAACTTTCCTGATGCCTTTTTCAGTTATAACCGCGAGTTCGATGTTGTCATTCGTAACGCTCTTTTCACCTTCTTTCAGCGCCTTGACAAGGATTTTGAGCCCGTCGCTTATGTTCATGCTGCTCTTGTAGCCTGATTTGAGGACCTTCTTCGACTTCTCGGCTCCCCTTCCTATGGCCTGTGCTTTCCACTGTAGCATTGTTCCTGACGGGTCGGTTTCGTAAAGGCTCGGCCCGTTGCTGTCAACTCCGCCGACGAGGAGCCCTATTCCGAAAGGCCTGAGGCCGGCGTACTGGGTAGCCATGTGTTTCTGGTTGGCAAGGTATTTTGCAGTGGTGTGGACGGATACGGGTTCGCCGTACGTTATCCTGTTTATCTGTGCCTTGACTCTTGCCGTTTCCACCAAGTATCTTGCGTCAGCCAGAATTCCGGAGCCCACTATTCCTATGTGGTCATCTATCACGAATATCTTCTTGTATGTATCTCCCACGCTTAACGGGGCAGAAGATTTCGTGGCTCCAAGAATCACGCCGTTGTTAACAACCAGTCCTGCTGCTGTGCTCCCCCTCTTGACGGCCTGCCTCGCATATTCCACTTGCAGTAGTCTGCCGTCAGGAGAAAAGACGACTATTGTCCTGTCATACGCCATGTAATTAGGCGGTGTAGGTTGCATATCAAACCTCCAAGTTAAACATAATCTTCGAAAGACGCAGATTGCATCTGCGTCATGTAATCCTTTGAGTTCAATGATTTATGATTTATTCAATTATATTCAATTAATTTGACTTTTATATATAAAAACCTTCTTTATAAATCTTCTATTAATCTATTAAAATAGGCTCATAAGGCATTTTCCTTATAGAGTAAAGGGGTGTTGGTATGAAAAAAGTTCTTATTCCGCTGGCCGAGGGTTTCGAGGAGATAGAGGCGTTAGCCACGGCTGATATCCTGAAGAGGGCCGGGCTTGAGGTTGTGATTGCCGGTTTTCCTGGAACCATAGTAAAAGGAAGGTCTGACATAAAGGTCATCACAGAAAAGAGAATAGATGACGTCGATTACAGGGATTTCGACTGTCTGGTCCTTCACGGCGGCAACCCCGGATACATAAACCTCGGCAAATCGAAGAAGGTCGTTGAGATAATAAACGATTTCGACAGGCAGAAAAAACTCATAGCGGCCATATGCGCCGCGCCTTCCATCCTCGCGAAACAGGGCGTGCTGGACAACAGGAGAGCGACGATTTTCCCGGGCATGGAAAGGGAAGTCCCGAGGCCGAGATCTGCGAAAGTGGTGGTCGACGGTCACATCATAACTTCGCAGGGTCCGGGGACGACGATAGACTTCGCGCTTGAGATAATAAAGAACCTTCTCGGGAAGGCGAAGGCCGACGAAGTCAGCAGGGAACTGGTTTACGGGAAAATGTAAAACCGGTTTTATTCAATCCATCTTGTTTACTTTTTAATATCCCAACGAGAATAATCATAAACATAGTTTGACGGCTTGGATATACACTTCAGGCCGCCTTTCGTTGCCTTTCGAAACAGCTCAATCCGGCACATACGCGGTATGTGCCTTTCGGAATAAGCGCATGACAGCTTGGATTTAAGTTTCAGGCTGTCCTTCGAGAAAAATGGGCCCATAGCTCAACCGGATATCTCGAAAGACGCAGAGCAGCAAAGAGACGCAGATTAAATCTGCGTCAAACGCTGACGCCTGCGTCAATCTGCTTTCGAGGTCTGTAATAGAGCGCTCGAGGTCTTTTAAATAGACCGGCGAAGCTTCGGACCGAGAGGTTGGGGGTTCGAATCCCCTTGGGCTCGTTAATATTTTACACAGTAGATGGAATCATGGAATACAAGAAATCAGGAAATGTATACGTCGTTCTTCTCGAGAAAGGTGACAAGATAATCGAGAAGCTGACCGAATTCTGCGCCAAGAAAAAAATAAAATCCGGATATTTCTCTGGCATAGGCGGAGCCAGCGAGATAGAAGTCGCGTATTATGACACCAGAGAAAAGAAATACCATTCGAAGGCTTTTGGCAGCCCGCCATTCGAAATAGTCAGCCTGACGGGAAACGTTTCGTTAAGCGGGTGGAAAATAAAAATCCACAGCCATGTCGTTTTCAGCGATTCGAAATTTCGCGTGTTCGGAGGGCATCTGAACGAGGCGGCTGTTTCGCCGATGTGCGAAATAATATTCACGCCGCTGAAAGCGAAACTGAAAAGAAAGAAAGATGAAGCGACTGGATTGTTTTTCCTTGATTTGTGAGCTCAGACGCCGGGCGGCCTTTCGCCCAGCGTTACGTTGAACGTGAGCGGCGTGCTGTCCCTGTAGACACCGACTTCAACATTGTTGCCTGGATTGTATTTGAGCAGCACGTTCAGGAGGTCGACGTTGTTTGTAATTTTCTTGCCGCCTATCGACATTATTATGTCCCCGAGGATAAAATCAGGCCGTCCGGGTCTCGATAGCGTTTCCCTGAGGCCCGCTTCCTTGGCCGGGCTGTTATCGGCGAAATCCACTATGAGAACCCCGTAATTCACGGTGAGTTTCCATGCAGTTACCATGTCGCTCGTGACGTCCGTTCCGGTAATTCCAAGCCATGGCCTGCTGACTTTCCCGCTGTCTATCAATTGAGTGTATATTTTCTTGACCGTGTTTATCGGAATGGCGAAACCTATGCCCTCCGAACCGCCGGACTGGGAGATTATCGCCGTGTTTATCCCTATTACGTTGCCGTCAAGGTTTATCAGCGGGCCTCCGGAATTGCCCGGGTTGACGGCCGCATCTGTCTGTATTACCTTCTCTATCACAAAGCCTCCCTGCGACGTAAGCTGCCTGTTGAGCGCGGAAACGATGCCGAATGTTATCGTGTTCTGGAGACGGAACGGGCTGCCTATGGCGACCACGAAATCCCCTGCCGTTAGATCATCAGAATCGCCGACTTGGACCGGCCGAAGCGCGTTTGGAGCGTTTATCTTTATTACAGCAACGTCGTTGAGCGGGTCAGCTCCCTTGAGATTTGCCTGGAACTCTTCCCCGTCAAAAAGGACAATCGTTATGTTTGTGGAGTCAGAAACGACATGATCGTTCGTGACTATGTATCCGTCCTCAGAGACTATGAATCCGGAACCCGATGCTTCCTGGCTGATGGTGCCGAAAGGTGTTTGCATCACCTTCAAAACGTCAACGTAAACCACGGACTGCTTGTTGTTGCTGAAAATAGCGGTTACCGTGTCCTGCAGCGGTTGTGACTGGTTTGGGTAGACGTTCTGTATGATTTCATCCGTTCTGTTGGCGTTAAGGCTGTTCAAGTCCGGCACGAATACATGGACCGTAACAAGCGAACCCACCAGCCCCCCGAAGATGCAGGCAAGTATTACCAGGGTTAGCTCATGGAGTTCCATAGAACAAAATATGAATGCAAAGAATTAAAAAAGTTAATCCCGTTAAGGCTTTGCTCATATATTCGTTTCTGCTCACAAATCAATCCTGTTTATCGGTTTTGAATTTACCGCGGATAGTTCCAAAGAAGCCGACAACATATGGCAATAAAATTGCAATAGGAACAAAAAAGTATAGGTTTGGATCTAATTTGAGATAAAGTCGGTAAATAAAAAATAGATTGAGACCAATTATCATTAACCCATATACGCTTGACTGAAGAGGAAAAAATTCTTCCAGCCTATTGC
>Ga0315282_10013190_pt1 | contig 12498 bp, 9 predicted proteins | sample YL17G07_20_MG_FD_203693 | JGI IMG/M metagenome (GOLD analysis project Ga0315282, IMG submission 203693) | Sediment microbial communities from Yellowstone Lake, YNP, Wyoming, USA - YL17G07_20 | ecosystem: Environmental > Aquatic > Freshwater > Lake > Sediment | place: USA: Wyoming | collected... | reverse complement strand
CTGTGTCGGATCAACCTCGGCCCTCAGCCGGACAAACCCCGGCTGCTGCACTGTCACGCCTATCGTCGCAGGCAGATCCTGCCCGGACAGGACCCCTCGTTCGATGAGTGCGGCCCCGTCCCACGTGATGGCATACGGTAGCGGGTCCGGTAGCGGCTCGGGTGCGGCAGTCCGTTCGATGTGGAAGGTGATCGCTTCGCCCAGCCCGTAGACTGCGTCGGGCCGGTCCACTCTGATGAGCAACGGCAAGGGCTTCTCAGCCGTCGGGCTTGTCATTGGTTTCCTTCTCTGACAGTGCACGCTCACGACGGCGGACAGAGACAACGCGACAGCCCAGGCGATAGGACCCCGCCTAGTACCTCCAGGGCGGAACGAACGGACTCGCGTATCAGCCGCCGGATCGGACATCATCACGCTCCGCCGAACGGTTTTGTTGGTGACGATGCCAACTCGTAGTATGATACCATGGGAGGCACGGGCGTGGAAAGCGCACCGCTTGATTCCCGGGAGGCGGCACAATCGAAGCGTGTCGCTCTTCGGCACGCCGTTCCCCGTGCTCCATCTGTGCGCCGAAGTCACGATGCGCGAAGACACAGGCTCGCCCCGTCGCGTCCTCCATCGTCTGCTCGACGCCGATCCTCCGGACGTGATCCCGGCGCTCGGAGCCGCGCGTGGGCGCAGATCAGTACCTCGGCTCGCGCCGCTCAATCTCCCTGCGGACGCGCAGGTAGCTTGTGTGCCGGTGTTCCGCGATTTCGCCCTTCTCGACCGCCTCCTTCACCGCGCAGCCCGGTTCCCGGTCGTGGGCGCACGTGACGCCGAACCGACACCTTCCGAAGTGCGGGCGGAATTCCGGGAAGAGGTGGGAAACGTCATCCGGGTCCGCCCCCCAGAGACCGAGTTCTCTGAGGCCGGGCGCATCGACGATGTGCCCGCCGCCGGACAGGGGTACGAGGCTCGTGTTGGTCGTCGTATGCTTGCCGAGGCCGGTTCTCTCGTGCACCGGACTGACCGGCAGGTTCAAGCCCGGCTCAAGCGCGTTGATGAGTGAGGTCTTCCCGACCCCGGACAACCCGACGGCGAGCGAGCTCCTCCCGCTCATCAGCTCCCGAAGCCGTTCGAGACCTTCGCCGGTCGTCACACTTGTCCTGACGACGGGATAACCGATGGACGGATACGGCGAAAGCAAGGCCTCCACCCCCTCCGAAACTCCCAGGTCGATCTTGTTGAGGCAGACCGCCGCCGGTATCCCCTGATACTCGGCGCCGCAGAGGAACCGGTCGAGCAGGTCCTCCCGGAGGTCAGGAGCCTTCGCGCTCACGACGACGAGCACCTGATCCACGTTCGCGGCGATGATCTGCTCTTTGTGCCGCCTGCCCGGCGACTCGCGGGAGAGCACCGTGCGGCGGGGAAGCACCCCGACGATCATGCCCTCCTCGTGACCCCGCTCGATGAACACTTCGTCACCGACCACCACGGGTGCAACAGAGGAGATCTCCCTGACCCGTTGCACCCGTCTCCGCCGCGAGCCCGGGTCCGCCTCCGGGTACTCAAGCTGCTTGCCGAGCTTGCTCGACAGGCTACACAGGACCTCTCCGTCGCCCGTCTCCACGACGTAGTAGTGCTTGTACCGGCGGACCACCGTTCCCCGAACACCAGCGTCAGGCATACATCACTTCGTCCTTCCCAGAAAGACCCGGCCCACGGGTCATGTCCCGACGTTCCCCGGCTCCGACCCTAGGAATCTCGTCTCGTCCGGCACGCCCGTCACGTCCGGGCCGGTCTCGATGAATGACCCTTCGATGAAGATGACCTCCGTGGCACCCCGTGTCGGAATATGACCCCGGGCGACCTGTGCGTATTATTACTGACGCCACGCACAGCAGAGAACGGATTCTGTCGGCCCGCCGCGCACGGGCAGGAAAGGATATTCGGGGAATGGCGCAGTGTCCAGTACAGATGATCGAACGATTGAAGGAGATCGTCGGCGACCGGGCCGTCCTGACCGATCCGGCGGAGCTGATCGCCTACGAGTCGGACGGCCTCACCGAGTTCAGGATGCCTCCGGATGCGGTGGTTCTGCCGCGCAGCGCCGAGCAGGTGCGGGCGGTTGTACGGCTCTGCAACCAGTACGACGTACCGATTGTCCCGCGTGGCGCCGGAACCGGGCTTTCCGGCGGGTGTGTCGCCGCCCGTGGCGGCATCATGATCGGCTTCTCGCGGATGAACCGCATCCTCGAAATCGACTGTGAGAACCGAGTCGCCGTGGTGGAGCCGGGCGTGCTCAACCTGCAACTGTCGGACCTCACCATGCCGAAGGGATACTACTACGCCCCCGACCCATCAAGCCAAGCGGCGTGCACGCTCGGCGGGAACGTGGCGGAGAACTCCGGCGGCCCGCACTGTCTCAAGTACGGCATGACCGTGAACCACGTGCTCGGCCTGGAGGTCGTCACGGCGGACGGCGACCGCGTAACGCTCGGCGGCGGCGCCCCGGACGCCGTAGGTTATGACCTGCTGGGTCTGTTCATCGGCTCGGAGGGCACGTTCGGCATCGTCACGAAGATCACGGTGCGGCTCGAACAAACGCCACAGGGCGTCAGGACGCTGCTCGCCGATTACCTCGGCGTGGCCGACGCATGCCGGACCGTTTCGGACATCATCGCGGCGGGCATCATCCCGGCGGCGCTCGAACTCATGGACAAGCGCACGGTCAGCACGGTGGAGGATTCGGTCCTCGCCGCGGGGTATCCCCGCGACGCAGAGGCGGTGCTCATCATCGAACTCGACGGGTATGAGAAGGGCCTCGACGATCAGGCCTCTCGCGTCACCCATCTCTGTCGAAAGAACAACGCCCGGAGCGTCCGCATGGCCCTCGACGAAGCGGAGCGGAAGAAGCTCTGGGCGGGGCGGAAGGCTGCCTTCGGAGCCGCCGGACGCCTCAGTCCGGACCTCTTGGTGCAGGACGCCGTCGTGCCGCGCAGGCGGCTCGCGGAGATCCTCCCGAAGATCTATGAAATCTGCGACCGGCACGGCGTCCGGGTATCAAACGTCTTTCACGCGGGCGACGGCAACCTGCACCCGAACATGAACTACGACAGTCGAAACCCCGAAGAGGCCGCGCGCGTGAAAGAGGCGCTGCGAGAGATCATGCGCCTGTGCGTCAGCACGGGTGGGACGATCACCGGCGAGCACGGCGTCGGGCTGGAGAAGATCGAGTTCATGGACCTCATCTTCGGTCCTGACACACTCGAGGCGATGAGGCGCGTGCGCGAGGTGTGGAACCCCAAGAACCTGTTCAATCCGGGGAAAGTGCTGCCGGACCCGTCCGTCCGTGCGAAGCACGCGCCGAGCGGAGAGCCTACGTCAGCCGCGGCATAGCTCACCTCTGGTAAGCGCTTCCCGACGGCAACCGGCTTCCTCGCCTCGCTCGGCGTGGCACCGGAAACACCATGCTGAGCGGGATCACAGGTCTTCTCGGATGCATCATTCGCTCAATCTGTTGCAGCGGCCATCCCGGTACGCCAAGCCACGGCTGCGTCTGGTAATCCGCAGCGCGTCGGTGACCCGTTCCCCTTGCGCACCGGCCCGATTCTCATCAATATGAGTAGTCTTTCCGCGTCATGACCGGCCACACGCGTTGCCAGGTCGAGGGAGAGCATCATGGCCACCGTCGTCCGGACCGTGTCCGAGGAGCGGCTGAAGGCGATTATGACCCACCTCCTCGTCGCCGTGAGTGTGCCCCAGGAAGACGCGGATCGGTGCGCGTACATCTACGGGACGGCGAGCGTTCGGGGGATCGACACGCACGGCATTCGCCTGCTTCCCGGCAACATCAGGCGCATCCTCGGCGGTGCGATCAACCCGCGCCCGAACATCCTCGAGCTGGCCAACGCCGGTGCGCTCGTCATCCTGGACGGGGACGGGGGTCTCGGGCCGGTCGTCGGTGCGGTCGCCATGGACCGTGCTATCGGGGTGGCGAGGCGGAACGGCATTGGGTGCGCGGTCGCCCGGAACTCGAACCACTACGGCGCATCCGGTGCGTTCGTCATGCGTGCCATCGATGCGGGCATGATGGGCATCTCGTTCTCGAACTGCGGGCAGATGATGACCATCGAAGGGACGACGAGCCGCACCATCGGGAACAACCCGATCGCCATCGGTGCGCCGGGTCCCGACTTCCCGATGGTGCTCGACATGGCGACGAGCGTCGCTTCCCTCGGACGGATCGGCATGAGGCGGCGCGACGGGAAGCCTCTGCCCGATGAATGGGTCGTCCAGGAGACCGACCGCACGCGCGACCTTATCCTGCGACACTTCGGCGGCGCGAAAGGCAGCGGGCTGGCGATCATGCTCGAGGTGCTCTCCGGGGTCCTCTCCGGCGCGGGGGCGCATCGCCTTTTGAACTACAACGCCCGCGAAGAGTCAGACGGCGCGGCGCACACCCAGATCGCCATCGACACTGACCTCGTGCTGTCGCGGGACCGATACGACGAGCACATGCGCGAGTTGGTCGCACGGCTCAAGAGCGCCGAGTGCGCCCCGGGCGTCGATGAGGTGCGCCTGCCCGGCGAGCGCGCATGGCGGGAGACGCTCGAACGTCGCCAGAACGGCATCCCGATCGATGACGACACGGCGAAGGCGCTCGACGACATCGCAACAGAAATCGGCACGGCGGTCTCGTGGGCGTAGCGTGAGCACCGCGTCGCAATCGCCTGACGGACTGCCGTGGCGTGCTGTCTCACTTCACGAATCGTCACCCTGAACCACGCATAGGCCCGGTGGTTGACGTTCATCCTCTGCGCTCTGGCGGCTTCGCCTCAGGGACCTTGCCAGAACGGGAAGGAGCTGATGATGGACTCTCTCCGTTTCGGTGTGGTCGGCATCAAAGGAATGGGACACGGTCACCTCAAGACGGTGACCACCTCCCCGGTGCTGCGCCTCGGCGCGATCTGCGACATCGACCTGGACGCCGCAAAGCAGCGTCGGAGCGAGTTCGGCGTGGACGTGCCGGTGTTCGAGCGGTACGAGGATATGCTCCAACAGGCGGAGATCGACGCCGTCGCCCTCGCCACGCCGCACTACCTTCACTGTCCGATGGCCGTCGCCGCAGCCGAGTCGGGAAAGCACGTCCTGACCGAGAAGCCGATGGCGATCAACGTGGCGGAATGCGACGAGATGATCGCGGCGTGTAGGCGGAACAACGTCGTCCTCGGCGTGGGCCACCAGCGCCGATGGAGCGCTGGGGTGCGGGGGATGCGCAAGGTGCTCCGGGAGGGAACCCTCGGCAGACCGATCCGGTTCCTCTGGTCCACCGCCGGGGTGCGGACGGAGGCGTACTACGCGAGCGGAGACTGGCGCGGTCGGTGGGATCAGGAGGGCGGCGGCTGCCTCATCAACCAGTACGTGCACGAACTCGACCAAATCTGCTACCTCATCGGGAAGCCGATCGAGCTGAGCGCGTGGTCAGCCAACTGGGGGCATCGGCACGAGGTGGACGACCTCGCCTTCGCCATAGCCCGCTTCGAGGGCGGGTGGGTCGGCACGATCTCCTTCTCCCTCGTTTCCGGAGGCGGTTGGGGCGTCGTCCCGAACGTGTTCGAGGGGGACCTCGCCGTGATCAACGGGAACAAGATCGCACGGCGGTCGCTTGCGACCGCCCAGTTCGTCGCCGAATCGCCCGATACGAAGCCCGTCCTCGGCGAGTTCCTGGACATCCCGCCGGTCCCGCTCGAGAAGCAGGGGCGCGACCTCTACTACGAGAACTTCCTCAACGCGGTGAACGGGAAGGAGAAGTTCGAAGGGACGGGCGAGGATTGCATCTGGGCGGTGGAACTCGTGAACGCGATCTTCCTCTCGACCCTCACCGGCAGGCGCGTGACGATCCCGCTGGACCGGAACGAGGTGGAAGAGATGTTCAGGAGTCTCGTCGGCAAGAGGTGGACTCTGCCGAGGGTGCGATAACACCGGTGTCCTGACAACGCCCGCCGGTGGTCCCGCGAGGCCGTTTGGCGGGTCGCAAGCGTTCCCGTGGCAATCCACGGCCTCGCGCACTCTTTGCCGGACGTCCCGTGCAAGGTCAATTCTCATTGACCGTTCCGGGGAAATGTGGTACCATTCTCGGTACCCGCAGATGCGGAAACTACGGCGTTGTTGCCCCGTCTCGAGGACACTCCCCATGCGTCCCCTGAGCCTTCTCATCGGGCTGCTCACCGTCGTCCTGTGCTGGCGAAATGCGCACGCCGACGAGCATTTCCCGGCGAACGATACCGCCGCCAGACCAGGAGTCCATGCCCCGGTGAAGAAGCTGGTTGCTCATGTCAAAGTGGAGGGGATGATCGACGGAGGTTTGGCGGCGTTCATGGAACGAGCGATGTCGCTCGCCGAGCAGGAACGGGCGGATGCGTTCCTGATCGAGATGAACACGTACGGCGGGCGCGTGGACGCGGCGGACGTAATCCGGATGCTCCTTCTCAATGCGAAGATGCTCACTATCACGTTCATCCACACGAACGCCGCCTCCGCAGGGGCGCTCATCGCCATGGCCACGGACACTATCGTCATGTCGCCGGGAAGCGCCATCGGCGCGGCGACACCTGTTGACGCAACCGGAACCCCCGCCTCCAGCAAGGTCATCTCCTACTTCCGCTCCATCATGGGTGAGACCGCGCGCGCCAAAGGGAGGAACCCGCGCATCGCCGAAGCCATGGTCGACTCCACCGTCGTCGTCTCCGGCCTTGAAGACGCGGCGCGACCCCTCACCCTGCGGACCGATCAGGCAATTGACGTCGGGATCGCCCAGCAACAGGCCAATTCCATCGAGGAGGTCCTCCGGCTGAACGGTCTCGAAGGTGCGACGGTGGAATCGGTCGAGACGAACTGGGCGGAGCATATCGTCCGGTTCCTCACGAACCCGCTCGTGAGCGGCCTGCTGCTGACCATCGGCGCGCTCGGGCTCATCTACGAACTGACGACCCCAGGGTTCTGGCTACCCGGGATCGTGGGGGTCGTTTGTCTGACCCTGTTCTTCGGCAGCCACTGGATCGTCAAACTCGCCGAGTGGTGGGAAGTGCTCGTGTTCATCATCGGCGTCGTCCTGATCGTCATCGAACTCTTCGTGCCGGGAGGCATCCTGGGCATCATCGGCGTGGGGCTGGTGGTGACGGGGCTGTTTCTCTCGCTCGTCGGCAAGATCAAGCTGGCCGCGCCCGCCGACTTTACGAACGCCTTCACGTCGCTCGGCACCGCGCTCGTGCTCACTTTCGCCGGGTCGCTCGCACTCCTGAAGGGGTTCGCAAGCATTCACGTTTTCAAGAGGTTCACGCTCGATACCCGCCAGAGACCCGGTAGAGGGGATGTGCCGACCGCCACGGTAGCACGGAACGGGCTCCTGGGAAAACAGGGCGTTGCGGATACGCCGCTCAGACCGAGCGGCCGGGTGATCGTTGAAGGACGCTACCTTGATGCGGTGACCAACGGCGAGCATATTGACATTGGAACCCCGGTCAAGGTCGTCGCGGTGGAGGGCTTGCGCGGAGTCGTGGTGAGGGCTCTGTGACGGGTGGGACACGCCGGCGTGCTTGGCTGCCGACGACGGGAGCGGTGCAGGTGCACGCTATGCAAGGGTCGCGTTCGTGATTGCAACGTGGGCGTTCGTCATCGCGCTGGCCCTCTTTGGCTTTGCGTTGCTCATGCTCGAGCTTTTTGTTATTCCCGGGTTCGGGATAACCGGGATCGCGGGCATCGTCGCGATCCTGGGTGCCGCGTACTATGCCAATGCCAAGTTGGGAACATGGCAGGCCGTCGTGGTGTTCGGCGTCGCCCTTGCCGCATCGCTCTTCGTGGTCACCCGCGCGACGAAGGGCGGGACGCTCGCTAAGCTCAAGAACCCCGCGAAATCCCCCGGAAAGGTCGGGGACGATTCCGAGGACCGCACGAAGCGTCCGCCGATCGGGACGAAGGCGGTCGCCGTCACACCGCTCCGCCCGGCGGGTATTGTGCAGATCGGAGATCGGCGCTACGATGTGGTGGTAGAGGGACCGATTGTGGATCCGGGGCAGGTGGTGGAGATCGTCGGCTACGAAGGAAACATCGTCAGGGTGAAAGCGTTGTAACCGTTGCATCGGGGCGATAGGGTCCTCGGCAGATGCGAAAGGATAGGATACATGTACGACACAACCCTTCTAGTAGCAGTGGGCGTGTTCGCCGTCATCTTGTTTCTCATCCTCTTCACGTACTTCATCCCGGTGCGCCTTTGGATCAACGCGCAGTTTGCCGGTGTGCAGGTGAGGATCTCCGCGCTCATCGGGATGCGCCTGCGGAACGTGCCGCCGAGTCGGATTGTCCTGCCGCTCATCACGGCTACGAAGGCGGGTCTCGACCTGAGCATCGAGGAATTGGAAGCTCACTACCTCGCGAAGGGGAACGTCCAACTCGTTGTCACCGCCCTCGTTTCCGCAAGCAAGGCTGGCATCGAGCTTCCCTTCGCGCGCGCCGCGGCCATTGACCTCGCCGGGCGGAACGTCCTGGAGGCAGTGAAGATGCGGGTGACGCCGAAAGTCATCGACTGTCCGGACCCGACCAAGGGACGCGCCACCATCGACGGCGTGGCCATGGACGGCATCCAGTTGAAGGCGAAGGCCCGTGTGACCGTGCGTGCGAACCTCGACCGGCTCGTGGGCGGCGCCGGTGAGGAAACGATCATCGCTCGGGTTGGCGAGGGCATCGTCAGTTCCATCGGTTTCTCGTCCAGCTACAAGCAGGTACTCGAAAGCCCGGACGTGATCTCCAAGACGGTGATGAGGAAGGGCCTCGACTCGGGCACGGCGTTCGAGATCCTCTCGATTGACATCGCCGACGTGGACGTGGGCGAGAACATCGGCGCGAAGCTCCAATCCGACCAAGCAGAGGCCGACAAACGCATCGCGCAGGCGAAGGCGGAGGAGCGCCGCGTGATGGCGGTGGCGCTCGAACAGGAGATGAAGGCGCGCACGCAGGAGATGCAGGCCAAGGTCGTCGAGGCGGAGGCGCAGATCCCGCTCGCCATCGCCGAAGCTTTCTCGAAGGGGAACTTCGGCATCATGGACTACTACCGGATGAAGAACATCCTGTCCGACACGGATATGCGGCAGTCCATCGCCCGGGACAGCGGAGAAGGGCCGCACAAGGGCCAAGGCAGCCAGCCCGTGGCCTGACGACCTGGTCAGCCGTCGCACGCCGGGGCGCGCGGCCGAGGAAGGGTTGACTGATGGATTTCACGTGGCTCATTCTCTTCGCTCTCATTGCGATCGTCTCCGCGATTCTGAGCAAGCGGAAGGAGCGGGAAGGGGCGGCCAAACGCCAACGCCAGCAGGGAAGCACCGAGGCCGAGGGACGGGAAGAGGAGAGACCGACGCCGACGGGCGCGGGACCACCGGTCGCTCCGGGCCCGTTCGGTCCCGTCCTGAAGCGAAAGCCTCCTCGTCTGCCGGAGCCGAAGCCCGCGCCCGAGAGGAAGGCCCAGAGAAGTGCAACGCCGCTCCCCTCCACGAGTGAACGCCAGGAGGCGCCGCGCTCGCCCTTCGAGGAAATGCGCGCGGACCTGGAGCGACGAGAACGTGACCAAGCGCCGGTGTCGGAGCCGCGCGCAGCACAACCGGAGAGCGGGGCCCGGTGGGAACGGACCCCGGTACGGCCTGTTCTGCTACCGTCCGAAATGCTTCCGAAACCACCGCGCCCGCAACCCGGCGTGGAACCGGTCCGGGCGGTGCACCGGATGGTGCAGGATGCATCAGTGGCGCGTCCGCCCGGACGAGCGCGGAGGTTACGTTTTGACCACACGAGCGTCCGACAGGCGCTCGTCATGTCCGAAATCCTCGGCAAGCCGGTAAGCATGCGTTTTGAGCGACACCCATGGGATTCGTTCTGAACGAACTCCCGGACCGGACGGGCGCCGTGGGTCGCTCGAATTGAGGGAGTCTGCTGATCGTCAACCTCCTTGCCCCCCTTCCCTGGGGGCGGGGCAATTGACACGGAGGAGGAAAGCGATGCGAATGATAACGCGAGGCGACCTCGATGGGCTGACAAGCGCCGTGTTCGTGACGCAGAAAGAAGAATGTTGAGGAGATTGTCTTCACCCATCCCAAGGACATGCAGGATGGGCTGGTCGAGGTCAGACAGGACGACATCATCTCCAATCTGCCGTATCACCCGATGTGCGGGCTGTGGTTCGACCATCACAAAAGCGAGGAAGAAGCGGCCAAGGTGGCCCACTTCCGGGGACTGTACGGCATCGCTTCGAGCGCCGCGCGCCTGGTCTACCAGTACTACAATGACCCGGCGTTCGACCGCTACGGGGAAATGCTCTCAGAGACCGACCGCGTGGACAGCGCGCGCCTTGCGGTTGAGGACGTGCTCCACCCGGAGCGCTGGGTACTCCTCTCATACACACTCGATCCGCGCTCCGGCCTCGGCGCGTTCAGGAAGTACTTCACGGACCTCGTTCAAGTCGCCAAGCGCTCTCAGATCGAAGAGATCCTCGAACTCTCCGAGGTGAAGGCCCGCACGCAGCCATTCCTCTCGGCGCAGGAGCGGTTCGAAGAGGTCACCCGCGAGCACTCGTATCTCGATCGGAGCGTGATCGTCACGGACTTTCGCGAACTCGACTCCACCCCGGTAGGCAGCCGCTTCCTCGTGTTTACGATGTTCCCACAGGGGAGCATTCAGGTTCGCATCTTCTGGGGTAGGGACCGGAAGAACGTCGTTGTCGCCGTCGGCCACAGCATCTTCAACCGCACCTCGAAGGTGCATGTGGGCAAGCTGCTCGCCGAATATGGCGGCGGCGGGCTGAAGGGCGCGGGCACGTGCCAGCTTCCCGTTGGCGAGGCGGATCAGAAGATCTCCGACATCATCAAGCGGATACAGGGCGCGGCGTGAACCTCCAGGGCCCCCGGTCGTACGACGGAGAGTAGGGGTGCAACGCGCTATGCCCGCTGCAAGGCCGTCGCGCGCGACCTCTTGCGTCGCCCTGGGTGTGTGTCCGTTGACGCGTGTCCGTGCGCACGGGTATCTTCAATCTGCGCCGAAGTGGTGGAACTGGTAGACGCGCCGGACTCAAAATCCGGTGTCCGCGAGGACGTGTGGGTTCGAGTCCCACCTTCGGCATATCAGCAATATCGGGGACTTACGCGAGAGCGTGAGTCCCTTTTGTTTTGCGGAATGGATCTCAGGGCGCACGCTCGGCGGCGACAGGACGCTCTGAGTGGGAAAGAGGGGGGACTAACCCCGCCCCGGCGCCGGGATTGCCACGAGCGCGCCCCGACAGAGAGATTACTGGATCATGCCTCGACGCGGGCGCTCGGCTTGGCAGGCTGGATCGTCGTCGCCATCGTGCCGAAGGGGCCCAAGATCGCCCGTATCCACCGGCCGCAAAGGACTCTCGCATCGGGTTCGTACGTTTCCTGCCAAGGATGGTGTGCGAATGATTTCCCGACATTGTCACTATCGTTACGGAACGCTCTTGACAACGCTCGCTGCCTGCTGCGCTACGCCCTCGTTAGCCGCCTCGGCTCCGCAGACGCGCCCCTCGCCGCAGCGGAAGTTCGTAGTTCGGGTGGACCGGAACGTCGAAGTCGTTACCGCAATCTGGAGTCTCGCCGAGTGCGCCGCACCCTTCGGGACGGGGAAAACCCCACCCTCGAAGGACGCTCTCGAATGGTTCGTATCGTTGAGAGACCATGGCGCCGTGCGGTGGGTGGACGATCTGCACTGCGGCCTCAGCCTGCTGATCCAGATCGCAGAAGTAAGTCCGCCGGCACCCGAAGCCCGGGTCCAGAACCCCGACGCCCTCGGACGAAGAGAGTGGTACGTCAACGGCGATACGTTGAGCGAGGTCGAGCTTGCGGATCGTTTCCTCGCGGACGTGAACGATTTCTACCGTCGAGCAAACTTCGATAGCCTGTTCGCGAAGCACGAGGGCTACTACCGGTCCATCGAGGAGGACGTTCGGCGTTCGCTGCCGGACGAAGGTGCTATGACGGCGCTCGAAGGATTCTACGGCGTGACCGATAGTATCTGTCAGTACCTGTTCGTGCCGTCGGCAATGGTGCCGCGGACATGGGCGTTCGGGGGCCGTCTACACCGGCCATGTGGCACCGTGGCGGTTGAGACGTTCGGACCGCTCGTCAACCCCGCGGTTTGGGACTCGATCTCAAAGAAGCTTCGACGCGGACGGCCGGGTGACGCCCGATTCGACGAACCCGACGGGCTGTGGGGATATTCGGTTCATGAGTTCGGTCACTCGTTCGTCATCCCGCTCATAGAGGCGCACGCCGAAGAGATCTCTCGGTCGGCACGCCTCTTGGAGCCTATCGCTCGCTACATGGAACGACAGGGTTATGGCTCGACGAATTGGTCCAACATCGTCAACGAGCACATCGTGCGAATGGGCGAAATCAAGGTCGCGACGGCCCTCGGTGACAGCTCGACCGCGAAACGGCTGTACGACGAAAACGTCTACCG
>Ga0315282_10013189_pt1 | contig 12498 bp, 7 predicted proteins | sample YL17G07_20_MG_FD_203693 | JGI IMG/M metagenome (GOLD analysis project Ga0315282, IMG submission 203693) | Sediment microbial communities from Yellowstone Lake, YNP, Wyoming, USA - YL17G07_20 | ecosystem: Environmental > Aquatic > Freshwater > Lake > Sediment | place: USA: Wyoming | collected... | reverse complement strand
GGACGACCTCATTGCCGCCGGCACGCTCAACCGGCGGATGGCCCAGCTTCTGGCGGCGGCCGTGGCGGCGCGGGCGAACGTCATCTTCTCCGGCGCCGCCGGCACCGGCAAGACCACCACGCTGGGGATCCTCAGCCGATACATTCCGGAAGGCGAGCGGATAATCACGATCGAGGACACGGCCGAACTGAACCTCCAGCAGCCCCACGTGGTGAGGATGGAGTGCCGCCGCGCCAACCTCGAGGGCAAGGGCGAGGTGACGCTGGCGGAACTGGTCCGCAACTGCCTGCGGATGAGGCCCACGCGGATCGTCGTCGGCGAGATTCGCGGCCCGGAGGCCGTCGACATGCTCCAGGCGATCTCCAGCGGGCACGAGGGCTGCCTGGCCGTGCTGCACGCCAGCACACCCCTCGACGCGGTGTCCCGGCTGGAGATGATGTCGCTTTCGCGCGGGCTCATGCTGCCGCTCTGGGCGGTGCACAAGCAGATCGCCGCCGCCATCGACCTTATCGTCCAGCACGACCTGCTCATAGACGGCACGCGGAAGATCACCCGCATAACCGAGTTGGCCGGCGTGGAAGGCGACCGGATCGCGCTGAACGACCTGTTCACGTACGAGCGGCTCGGTGCGGACAAGCGCGGCCGGGAAGTGGGCCGATGGGTCTGCGCAGGCGTCCGTCCGCGATTCGCCCGCAAGTGCGAGAAACTCGGCGTCGCCCTTCCGCCCGAGGCCTACGCGGCCGGCGAGCAATGACGCCACGGCTCAAAGCTTGGCGGCCAAACCGGTCCGCGCCGGTTGGGTTCAATCGGGAACATGCCGGCGTTTTTTTTTTGCTATGCAAAAGGGCTTCCACTACGACCTGCCCGGGGGTATAATTATTAGCAGGACGGTCTGCCGATAAGGTATAAGTTAGTCGTAGTGCCGTTATGAATGGCCGCCTGACGTCCTTGACATCAGGCCGCATCCGCTCGGGTGCATGTGAGAGATCACGTTATGGGTTTGTTATCAGGCTCCGGCAACAATAGGTTTCTTGTCGTTCTGGCGGCAATCCTGGGCGGCACCGGCGTTCTGGCCGTGGTGCTGTGGAGTTCCGGCAGGCCTGACGTGACGAGCGGCACCGAGCAGGATCGCGCCGCCGCCGTGATCCGCGTAGCCACCCAGCGCCCGATCGGGGCGCGGGACAGCCTGGCGACCGCGGCTCAGGACGAAAGCCCGATCGTGCGGCGGGCCGCCATTGTCGGCCTGACGCAGATGATGGGGTCCGAGGACCGCCCGGTGGTCGAAAACGCCGTTCGCGACAAGGATGCCGGCGTGCGGGCCGTTGCGGCCGAGAGCATGGGGCAGTTCAACGACGCCCCCGCCACGGGTGAGTTGATCCGGCTGCTGGAGACGGATCCTGACGAGTCGGTCCGCATTGCGGCTCTTCGCGGGCTGGTCGACTGCGACGATCCTCGCGCCATCGTGGCGATGGTGGAGACGGCCGGCAAGGACGCCTCGCGCGACATCAGGTTCCAGGCGGCCAAGTCGGCTCTGCGCAAGGCCGGCGGGCGGCTTCTGCCGGGCCGCAACCCGGATAACGAAGCCCTCTGGCGCGACCAGGTTCAGCGGATGAAGAACGATCAGCGGATTCGCCGGGCGTATGTTGCGGCCGGCGTGACTCTGGTCGACCATCCGGAGGACATTGTGACGCGAAGTCTTCACGGCCCGCGAGAGGCGCCGGCGGCCGGGCCGACGACCAGGATAACGCCCGGCAAACTGAAGTAGCGGAAAGTTGCCGATATGCCGAGTCGCCTCGGCGCGGCATTACGGCGCGGTGCGGCCGGGAGTTGCTGAAGGAGAAAAGGCCATGAAACGCAAGGCATTCACACTGGTTGAGTTGATGGTGGTCATCGCCATAATCGCCCTGCTGGTTTCCGTTGTGCTGCCCAGCATGTCGTCGGTGACCTCATTGACGCGGGCAACCCTGTGCAGGAACAACCTCAATAGGCTCGGCCAGGCCTTCTCGCTGGCTTCGGGGACCAGGGCCGTCGCCGGCGGCGGCGGGGGTTCCGGAATCGGAGCAGTGGTATTCCCCTACCCGGATTCGTTGTTGTGGCCAGGCGTGCCGAAGGAGGCCATTGCCGACGCCGTCATCTTTAGTTGCCCCGAGGATGACAACAAGGGAAAGACGGGCGACATCCAGGACATGTTCGCGCTGCTGGAGTATCGCAACCAGTACGGCAGCTTTAAGATGAACACCGTGGGCGGCAAGGCCTTCCTGTATATTTCCCGGACCGGCACGGATTCATACGGCCCCTACACCGAATTCCAGTTGGAAGACGACAACAATAACGGGCAGTTCGAGCAACTGGCATGGAACGGCTGGTGGGACACCGACGGATACGTCCGGGTATACCATTCCGGATCTGTCTGGGTCCCCGGCAGTATGCCGGAGGCAGAAAGGTCAAAGTACACCGGCGCGAGCGGCCCCGGCTATCCCGACAGACTCAACACGTGCGGCGATGTGAACCAGATACTGTTCCGTGGCCAAAACGCCTTCCCCCCCGATGGCATGGTCCATAGTGTCTGCGGCCGGGTAGATCGCCCCGGCTACAAGCTCGGGGACTGGACGCCCTGGATGACCAACTACGGGATCAGTTCTGTCGTTTACCAGTACCCCTACGGCGCCAAGGCACTGCTGCTGGTGGACTACCCGGAGCTTATCGTCGACCTCGAGGCCCCCCTGGATGTCGATACGAAGCTGGCCAAGGGCGCCCGCCACCTGGGCAAGGTGAACGGCCTTTCGGCCGACGGGACGGTCGGCGCGAACGTGCCGCTTGGTATCAGCCCGCGCCTGTACCCTGACGTCTGGGCGCCCAATGTGCCCCACAAGAAACCCTCCTGACGACCTGCGCCGGTGCCGGGGCATGAACCCGAAATTCAAGGCACGAAATCCCAAACAACTCCGAAGCACGAAGTTCAAAACGGCGCGTATCAGGGGAGATTGTTGCGATTTGAGGAAAGTCGGGGCGCTAACCATTTTCCCGGGAACGAACAACAAGGAAGCTAACCGCATCCCGTTGCTATTGCTGGAATAATGGTTTGCGTCCCGGTTTTGCTCGCGCAGGTATCAATCCACCACCGGGCAAGCCGCTTGCTTGGCCTGGCGGCGGGGGGTCTAATGGGCGCCGGCGGCGGGGCATTTTGCGGCGTGGCCGGCGGGAGAACCAAGGCTTGGACTGGTCGCTGGAAATACTGCTGGCGGAGTGGGTGATTCGGATCGTCATGTTGTTCGTGGTGATCCGTCGCCGCCGCCCGGCGGCGGCCATGACGTGGCTGCTGGTGATATTCTTTGAGCCGTGGGCGGGGGTAGTGCTGTACGCCTTGATCGGCCGCAACCGGCTGCCTCGCCGCCGCAGCCGGCAGCACGCGCTGATGCTCGATCATCTTCGCGACGTGACGCGCCGGCTTGAGAAGCTGCCGTACGTGCATGCGCCTTTGCTGGGCCCCGTGGCGGCGGCGGCGACCGCCATTGCCCGCAAGCTCAGCCACATGCCCATTCTGGGCGGCAACGACCTGGAGATCGTATCGAGCACGTCGGAGGTTATAGACCGGCTGGCGGCGGACATTGACCTGGCCGAGCGGCACGTCCACCTGCTCTTTTACATCTTTGCGCCGGACGAGTCCGGCCGGCGGATCGCCGACGCTCTTCTTCGCGCGGCCGGGCGGGGCGTGGCGTGCCGCGTGCTTGCCGACGCGGTCGGTTCCAGGCTGCTGTTCACGAAGCTCGCGCCCGAGTTGGCCGCCGCCGGCGTGGAGATCCACGAGGCCCTGCCGGTGGGCATCTTCCGCCGGCGCCTGGCCAGGCTGGACATGCGGAACCATCGCAAGCTGGCGATCATCGATGCCCGGATCGCGTGGACCGGCTCGCAGAACATCATCAACGAGACGTACGGGCACCGGGACCTGGTCTTCGAGGACCTGATGGTCCGCACAGAGGGCCCGATCGTGCTGGAGCTTCAGATGGTGTTCCTGGCGGACTGGCAGTTCAACGTGGGCGAGGTCCCCGAGGGCGACGACATCCTGCCGGAGCCCGTTCCGCGCGGGTCTATGGTCGTCCAGGCGCTGCCCAGCGGGCCCAACTACCCCACGGAGAACTACCAGCGGCTGGTTGTCGCCGCCCTGTACGCCGCGCAGCAGCGAGTGACGATCACCACGCCGTACTTCATCCCGGACGAGGCGGTCCTCCAGGCCCTCCAGACCGCCGTGCTCAGGGGCGTGGCCGTCGAGGTCATCCTTCCGCACCGCAGCGACCACTGGCTGGTGTGTGCGGCCACGCGAGCCTACTATGAGGACCTTTTCCGGGTCGGGGTGCGGGTGTATCTTTACGAGAAGGGGATCCTTCACGCCAAGACCGTCAGCATCGACGACAAGATAGCGCTCATCGGATCAAGCAACTTCGACATCCGCTCGTTCGCGCTGAACTTCGAGATCAACCTGGTCTGCTACGGGCCCGATGTCACCGAGAGGCTTCGCGCCAAGCAGATTGTCTATCGGGCCGACTCGCGCCGCCTGTCGCGCCGCCAATGGCGGCAAAGGTCGAAGTTTTGCATCTTCGGCCAGGGAGTTGCCAAGCTGCTCAGCCCGCTGCTTTAGGGGACTGGCTCCGACCCAGCGCTGTTTGCTGGGGAGGTGCCTGTCCCCCCTGTTAATGCGTTTCGCAAAAGTAAAGTAACGAAGGCAGGTGCTGAAAACGCCCAGTTGTGACGGGTTGGGCAAAGGGAGATCGGTTACATTACTTACGCGAAACGCAATAATCACCTCCCCCGACCAACGACGGGGACAGGCACCTTCGGCCCGGCAAACGGCGCCGGCCCTTCGGAGCCAGTCCCCTGATACCGCTCATCCTTGCCGTTGGCTTCCGCGGGTTGGACTTCCGTCTTCTCCCGACTACCAGAATACGGCGTAGAACAGGCCGACTGCCGCAATGACCACTGCCCCGACCCAGTAGACCACGGGTTCGGTGCGCATATCCATCTCTTTGCGCACGGGCAGGGTTTTCACGACAGGCAGAGGCTTCAGCAAGGTCAAGGCTACCATTACGGCACAGAGGATCGCGAACGTCAGGTGGACCTGGACCAGGAAGTGCAGACCGGAGATGCTCTGGAGCACCTTATCGACACTTGGCGCGATCGGGAAATGCTGCTTCAGCAGGAGATGCAGGTCGGAGAACTTCTGGAAGAAGTGGTAGATCACCGGGCCGGCGACAAGAACGACCGCCCCGGAGATCTCGGGGGCACGCTTGAGGATCATGCCGACGACAAAGGCGGCGACCACCCCCGGCCAGATATAGCCCTGGAAGTTCTGGATGAAGTTGAAGACGCCCTTGAATTGAGGGTTGGCCAGTTCCGGAGCCATCAGGCAGCCGATTGACACGAAGACCAGCGTGAGCACTCGCCCCATGAGCACGAGCCGCTTCTGGGAGGCGTTGGGGGCCAGTGGCCGGTAGATGTCCATCGTGAAGATTGTGGCCGCAGAGTTTAGCATCGACGCCAGCGAACTGACCACCGCCCCGGCGATGGCGGCCAGGATGTAACCACGCATGCCGCGCGGAATCAGTTCGCGAATCAATGTCGGAAACGCCTGATCCGGATTGGAAAGCCGGTCCCCATACAGTTGGGCCGACATGATCCCGGGCATGACAATCGCAAACGGGACAAGCAGCCAGATCGCCCCGGCGAGAATCATCCCCAACTGCCCATCGCGAAGGGTCTTGGCGGCCAGGTTGCGCTGGACGATGAACTGGTTCAGGCCGCAGTAGTAGATCAGCACAATCGGCATTCCGAGGATCACGCCTGTCCACGGGAGGTCGGGGTGACTGGGCGGGAGAACCATGTGCAGGCTCTTGGCATTGACCGTGGCGAACTTTTCCCATCCTCCGCAGGCATTGAGGGCGAGATAGAAGGTGAACAGTCCTCCCAGCAGCAGCCCCAGTCCCTGGAAGAGGTCGGCCCAGGCAACCGCCTTGAGACCTCCCCACGAGGTGTAGAGGGCGGCAATGATCCCGATCAGCCAGATCGCCAGGCGAAGATCCAGGCCGAAGATGGTGTTGAGAGTCAGGCCGCCGGAGTACAACACGGCCGTCAACAATACCCCCACGTATATGATCACGGTGATCACGGCCATGATCGAGCGAGCCGCCTTATTGTAGCGGTATTCGAGGTATTCGGGCATCGTGTAGATGCCCGCCTTTAGGAAACGGGGCAGGAGGGTGAACGAGATCAGCACAATGCCGATTGACCCGAAGAGTTGCCAGTTGCTGACGGCCAGACCCACCGCCCCGGCGCCCTGGCCCGCCATACCGACAAACTGTTCGGTGGAGATGTTGGCGGCCACGATCGAAATGCCGATCAGCGGCCAGATCAGCCCGCGCCCGCCCAGGAAGTAAGCCTCGCTGGTCTTCTCCCGGCGGCTCTTGAACATGCTCACACTGACAACCACGGCGAAAAACATTACAAATACAGTGATATCAAGCCAGTTGAGCACTGTAGCACCTCTTTCCCGACCTTCTTGGTCTCGGCATACGCAATTTCCCGGTTCAGCGCCAGGGGCGGACTGATCCTATCCATCGGCCTTGATTCTAGCGATCCTCCCGTGGGACACAAGTGCCGAATCTGCCTTCACCCCAAACGCCCCTGATGCGTTATACTACGTATTGCGTCTGAATATGGATGGACTTGCGTACATGGAAAGCGGCCTGGTCCTCAACATACAGCGGTACTCGATTCACGACGGCCCGGGGATCCGGACCACCGTGTTTCTCAAGGGCTGCCCGCTGTCGTGCTGGTGGTGTCACAACCCCGAGAGCCAGTGCGCCAATCCGGAGCTGATCGTCGTCGAGACCCGCTGCGTCCGCTGCGGCATGTGCCGCAAGGTCTGCCCGGCCGAGCAGTTGCCCGCAAGCGCGGATGCCGCTGATCCCGCAAACCCCCAGGCGGGCGACGGCGTAAGAGCGGCACCGGTCGCGTGCACGCTCTGCGGGGCGTGCGTCGAGGCATGCCCGGCCGGGGCCATCCAGATGGCCGGGCGGAAAATGACGCCGGCCGAGATCCTCGCCGAGGTCCGCCGGGACCGGATCTTCTACGACGACTCCGGCGGCGGCCTGACGGTCTCCGGCGGCGAGCCCCTGATGCAGCCGGCATTTGTCATGGCGATTCTGAGGGCCTGCCGCGACGACGGCATATCCACGGCCGTGGACACCAGCGGCTGCGGCTGCCGCGAGCATCTTCTTGAAATGGCCGCCCTCACGGACCTGTTCCTCTATGACCTCAAACTCGCCGACCCCGCCCGACACGCCGTCTACACGGGCCTGTCCAACGATCTGATCCTGGGAAACCTCCGGGCGCTGGGCGAAGTCCACTCCAATATCTGGGTCCGGATGCCGCTTGTGCCGGGGATCAACGACTCAGCCGAGGACCTCGACGCGGCCGGGGAAATAATCCGACACATAAAAGGGGTTCAACAGGTGAACCTGCTGGCCTATCATGAGACGGCGGCTCATAAATTCGAGCGGCTCGGCAGGCCGTATCGAGCAAGGAGTGTTTCTGCGCCGACGGCGCGGCAGATGGACATCGCGGCCGAGAGAATCCGCAAGTTCGGCCTGAACGTAAAGACAGGTGGATAGCCCCATGACAGAGCGTACGAGACGTTTACGACAGGAGAGCCTGGGCGCCGAGTGCCGGCTGACGCACGAGCGGGCCGTGCTGATGACGGACTTCTACCGGGCCAACGAGGGCAAGTATTCCGCGGCGGTGACGCGGGCCAGGTCCTTCATGCACCTGTGCCGCAACAAGGCGATCTGGCTGGGCGACGACGAGCTGATCGTCGGCGAGCGGGGCCCGAGGCCCAAGGCCGTGCCGACTTATCCCGAGCTGACCTGCCACAGCCTCGACGACCTCCGCATCCTCGACAGCCGGCCCAAGACCACCTACCGCGCCGACGACGAGTGCATCAAGGCGTACCAGGAGAAGGTGATCCCTTACTGGCGCGGGCGGAGCATGAGGGACCGCATCTTCCAGGCCATGTCCACGCCCTGGCTGGAGGCATACGAGGCGGGCGTGTTCACGGAGTTCATGGAGCAGCGGGCGCCCGGGCACACCGTCCTGGACGACAAGATCTACCGCAAGGGCCTGCTGGACTTCAAGCGCGAGATTGCGGCGGCCATTGCGGCGCTGGACTGGCTCGGCGATCACGACGCCCACGCCAAGCGCGAGCAGCTTGCGGCTATGGACATCTCCTGCGACGCCCTGATCCTCTTTGCCCGCAGGCACGCGGAGCTTGCCCTGGACCTGGCCGCCCGCCAAAGCGACCCGGCCCGCAAGGCCGAGCTCGGCAAGATCGCCGACGTCTGCACGCGCGTGCCCGCAAACGCGCCGCGCGACTTCCACGAGGCCCTTCAGTACTACTGGTTCTGCCACCTGGCGGTCATAACGGAGCTCAACGGATGGGACTCCTTCTGCCCGGGCCACCTGGACCAGCATCTTCTGCCGTTCTATCGCAAGGGCCTCTCCGACGGGTCGCTGACGCCCCAGGCCGCCCGCGAGCTGATCGAGGCGTTCTTCATCAAGTTCAATAATCACCCGGCCCCGCCGAAGGTCGGCGTCACCGCGGCCGAGAGCGGCACGTACACGGACTTCGCCAACATCAACATCGGCGGGCTCCTGCCCGACGGGTCGGACGGCGCCAACGAGGTCTCGCGGATGCTGCTGGACGTGATCGAGGAGATGCACATCCTCCAGCCCAGCAGCAACATTCAGCTTTCGCGAAAGACGCCGGACGCCCTGCTGATCCGCGCGCTGGAGGTCATCCGCAAAGGATACGGCTTCCCCTCGATCTTCAACGCCGACGCGGTTGTCCAGGAGCAGCTCCGCCAGGGCAAGACGCTCGAGGACGCCCGCGCCGGCGGATGCAGCGGCTGCGTCGAGACCGGCGCGTTCGGCAAGGAGGCGTACATCCTCACCGGCTACTTCAACATGCCAAAGGTCCTGGAACTGGCGCTGCACGACGGCGCCGACCCGCGGACGGGCAAGCAGCTCGGGCCGCGAACCGGCTCGCCCGCCGGCTTCGAGAGCTTCGACGACTTGTTCGCCGCGTTCCGCGCGCAGATGAGCCATTTCATCGACGTCAAGATGCGAGGCAACCACGTCATCGAGCACATGTACGCGACGATGATGCCGGCGCCGTTCCTGTCGGTCATCACCGACGACTGCATCCGCAAGGGCAAGGACTACAACGCCGGCGGGGCGCGGTACAACAACTCGTACATCCAGTTCGTCGGCATCGGCAGCCTGACCGACAGCCTCTCGGCCATCCGCCAGATGGTCTTCGACGAGAAGAGCATGAGCCTGACCGAGTTCGTCGCCGTGCTGGACGCGGACTTCGCCGGGCAGGAGCAGCTTCGCTATCGCCTTGTCAACCGCACGCACAAGTACGGCAACGACGACGACTACGCCGACGGGCTGATGGTCCGGGCGTTCGAGATGCTCTTTGCCGAGGTTGACGGCCGGCCCAACGGCAAGGGCGGCTGCTACCGCGTCGAGATGCTGCCGACGACCGTGCACGTGTACTTCGGCTCGGTGACCGGCGCCGCGCCCGACGGCCGAAGGGCGGCCCTGCCGCTGAGCGAGGGCATTTCGCCCGTGCAGGGCGCGGACCGCAAGGGCCCGACTGCGGTGATACGCTCGGCCGCCAAGATGGACCACCTAAAGACGGGCGGGGCGCTGCTGAACATGAAGTTCACGCCGGCCCTGCTGGCCGACCAGGCGGGGCTCGAGAAGCTTGCCCACATGGTGCGAGCCTACTTCAAGATGGACGGGCATCACGTGCAGTTCAACGTCGTCCGGGCCGAGGATCTGCGCCAGGCCCAGGCGCACCCCGAGGACCATCGCGACCTTATCGTCCGCGTGGCGGGTTATAGCGATTACTTCTGCGACCTCTCCAGCCAGTTGCAGGAGGAGATCATTACCCGCACGGAACACGCGGCGTTCTGACGGGAAGAAGCGGATTCAACGCGGAGCACGCAGAGCACGCAGAGAAGAAGGTCATCTTTTCCCGTGTTCTCCGTGTTACCGGGAAGACAGGTCCTATGGGTCATATACGTCCCATAAGACCTATACCCATAAACCCGCTTGCGGCTAGACTCTCCGCCACTTGCACCGCGGGAAATTGTTTACAGTACAGCGGGCGAAGTACAGGCTCACGTGTAAGGACAATCAAATGCGCATGACCTGGTTTGTGGGAGTGGCGATCATGACGACGGTCGCTGGTTGCGCCGGCGGGGAAACGTTGACGGTTTCCAACAAGTATCTCGCGGCAACTTACGACAAGGCCTCCGGCAAGCTGACGCTTACCGCCGCCGGGGCGTCGGCGCCGTTCGTCAAGGACGCCACGCTCAGCCAATCCGTCGGAAAAGCCAAGATCATCGACGGTGGCAACAAGATATACGGCCATTGCGAGACCATAGAAATCACTTATCCCGACGGCGGGCGCGACCTGGTGTTTGCGCCGGCGAAGATGCCCTTTGCGCTGCTCCGCTCGACGATCCACAACGGCGGCAAGGACGCCGCGATCACCAACCGCGTCCGCCCGGCGGCCTTTACGCTGGACCTCGGCGTGCCGGCCGGCGAGCTAAAGGTGCTCGGCACGGGCGGGCTTGCGACCGCCGACAAGAAGCCCGGCAGCTACATGTGGCTGGCGGTGGCGGAGCCAAAGAGCCGCCGCGGCGTCGTGGTCGGCTACTGCACGTGGTATCACGCCAGGGCATCCAACGAGAAGGGCATGGCTGAGCAGGCCGCCTTCGCGGCTGAGCATCTCAAGAAGTTTGGTCTGGACTTCCTCCAGATCGACGACGGCTGGCAGGAGGGCCAGAGCCGCAACGGGCCGCGAAAGAACTTCACCGCCTGCCGCCCCAACGGCCCGTACCCGGCCGGCATGAAGGCCACCGCCGACAACATCCGCGCCCACGGCTTCGTGCCGGGCCTGTGGTTCATGCCTTTCGCCGGCACGTTCAGCGACCCCTGGTTCGCCGACAAGCAGGACATCTTCGTCAGGAAGGCCGACGGCAAACCCTACGACACCGCCTGGGGCGGCACGTGCATCGACATGACGAATCCTGCCGCGCGGAAGTACGTGCAGGACGTCGTCCGGCGCATCGCCCACGATTGGGGCTACAAGTACTTCAAGATGGACGGCATGTGGACGGGCACGGCCACGCGCCAGCAGTACGTCAACAGCGGCTACACGGACGACGGGATCGGCGACGCCGTCCTGCACGATCCGAACGTCACCAACATCCAGGCCTATCGCGGCGGGCTATCGCTCATTCGCGAGGCCGCCGGCAAGGATGTGTTCATCCTTGGCTGCTGCGCGCCGCAGAACATGCGGAGCTACGGCGGGGCGTTCGGCATGGTGGATGCGATGCGTATCGGCCCGGACAACGGCGCCGCGTGGGGCGGCCTCAGTACCGGGCCGACCTTCGGCACTTGGAATTACCACCTCAACGGGCGGATCTGGTACAACGACCCGGACTGCCTCTACGTCCGCAACTCGATGCCGATTGAGGAGAGCCGGCTGATCTGCTCGTGGATTACCATCGCCGGAGCCTTGAGCGTCTCCAGCGACGGCTTGGCCGCGCTGGCGCCGGAAAGGCTGGACATACTCAAACGCACCATGCCAAGCCACAGCCTCCAGGCCCGGCCCGTGGACCTGTTCGACGAGCCGCTGGCGCGGATCTGGCTGCTGAGCGACACCCGCCGCGCGCCGAAGCTCGACGTCGTCGGCCTGTACAACTGGAACGATGGCGACTACTCGTTCGACATCCCCGCCTCGCGCCTGGGACTGTCCGCCGACAAGCTCTACGCCGCCTTCGACTACTGGGCGAACGCGGCCATCCCGCATTTCAAGGGCTCGCTGGCGACCAAGCTGCCGAAGCACGCCTGCCAGGTGCTGGCCATTCGCGAAGTAACGGACAGGCCGCTGGTGCTGAGCACCTCCAGGCACATCACGCAGGGCGTGGTGGACATCCTGGCCGAGACGTGGGACCCCGCCGCCCGCTCGCTTGCCGGCACGAGCAAGGTCGTCGCGGGCGACCCGTACGAACTCCGCGTGCTGACAACCTCGACGGCCGGGGCGTGGAAGCCCGCGGCCGCGGAAGTCTCCGACGCCGACCGCGCAGCCGGGGTGAAAGTCTCCTTGAAGACCGACGGCGATCTGTGCCGCGTGACGGTCAACTCCCCCGCCAGCCGCGATGTGAAATGGAAGGTGGTGTTCGTGAAACCGTAGTCGGTACCCGGTAGCCCAGGCTGTCCGATAGTTATTTCGGCAGGGGTGCAGGGGATGCAGGGGATAAAAAGAAACAGCAGATTCTTGCAATGATGAACGCAGACCGACGGTCCCTTCGGGATAAACGCAGATAGGTTTCGGAACTTGCCGGATTTGCCGCGATCCCGCCCGGCGGTAAG
>Ga0315282_10013187_pt1 | contig 12499 bp, 4 predicted proteins | sample YL17G07_20_MG_FD_203693 | JGI IMG/M metagenome (GOLD analysis project Ga0315282, IMG submission 203693) | Sediment microbial communities from Yellowstone Lake, YNP, Wyoming, USA - YL17G07_20 | ecosystem: Environmental > Aquatic > Freshwater > Lake > Sediment | place: USA: Wyoming | collected... | reverse complement strand
GAAAAGGGGGCGCGTTTTCCCACCGTTGAAACGGTGGGCTACTGTCAAATGTCCCTCCGGGACATGAGCGCCATGTACTTCCTGCAAATCGCTGGGTTGCACCCATCCGGGTTGGGGCGCACGGGGCAGGATTCGTCCCCCTTCTACGGCACAGGCGAACAGTAGGATTGGGCAAGCATCGTATTCTGTATTCTGGGTATTCTGGGGACATCACACCTATCTCTTGACTCGTCACGCATTCTTCGGGTATTCTCCAGGTCATGGCACGCCTCGCGAGAGTCATGCAATCGGGGGACACCATGCTTATATCACCCCTCTCAGACGTTTGTGCTGCGCTTTTTCTTTAGTCTTACACGTGGATGGGCTCTCCTGTCAAGATATGAGCATGGTGTCCCCCGATTGACGCTTCGGAAAGGAACACAACCCATGATAATCAAGCACACTCGTCCGTTCGAAAGAGATGTACATAAACTCGTGATCGCCCTGGTCTGCCTGATATCCGCCACGGTCTTGCCCGTGCCCTGCAAAGCGGATGTGAAGAGCGATTTCGTCAACCCGCCCCTGAAACTCAGGTCCAGGCCGCTCTGGTTTTGGAACAATACCGCTGTGACCGCGGCGGAAGTCGAGGCTCAATTGCAGGGCAATCGCGACCGGAGCGGGTATGGCGGTCTGGCGCCGCTGCCGTTCGGGGAAAAGTTTACGCCCAAGTATCTCAGTGAGGAGTATTTCGCCCTTTACGGCGCAGCCGTGAAAAAAGCCAGGGAATTGGGAATGTTCCTGACCATTTATGACGAATACGGATTCCCCAGCGGAAGCGGAGGCGCCAATATGGGCGACGGCATCCCGCGCTTCAAGAACAAGTATCCCGATGCCACCCTGAGACGCCTCGACAAACACGAAGAGGATGTCACGGGCCCCGCAGCCTATTCCAAGCCGCTTCCCGCCGGCACCCTGATGAGCCTCGTGGCCATGAATACCGGCACGAAAGAGCGGGTGGACCTCACGGGGAAGGCGAGCGGGGGTTCCATTTCCTGGAACGTTCCCAATGGGTCGTGGAAGATCATGACGTTTGTGTGTGTCCAGGATGGGGACCCGAATGTTGATTACCTCGAACCGAATCAAGTCGCCAAGTTCATCGGCATGGTCTATCAGCCCTATTACGACAGGTTTGGCAAGGACTTTGGCCTAACAATCTCCGGCGCGTTTTACGACGAGCCCACGATGTACCGCGGAGAAGGCCGTTTATGGACGGACAGGTTCAACGCGAGATTCCTGGCCGCGCACGGTTTCAGCCCGACGCCATATTACCCGGCCCTCTGGTACGACATCGGGCCGGAGACCCAGGCCGCCAGAAATTATCTCTTCGGATTCAGATCGGAGCTGTATGCTTCCGGCTATATGAAAACCATTCAGGACTGGTGCACCGCGCACGGCGGGGTATCGCTGCTGGGGCACCAAGACCAGGAAAACATAAAGAACCCGGTGGGGGTTTCGGGCGATCTCATGAAATGCTATAAGTATCAGGACGTCCCGGGCATTGACAAAATCGGCTGGGACAATGACCCCGAGGGATATTACAAAATAGTCAGTTCCGTGGCCTACAACTGGGACAAGACCCAGGCCATGACCGAGACTTATGGCGCCATGGGCAATCTAAGCTGGGACCGGCTCTATGAGATCGTGATGGAGCAGTATGCCAAGGGCATCAATAACTTCGTTCAGCATGGGGTCTGGTACAATCTCGGCGATATCACTTACTTGCCCGAGCTCTCCTATCGCAATTCCCGCTACGCGAGCGGGCTGCCCGCCTATAACGCCTACATCGGGCGGCTCAACGTGCTGTTGCAGGATGCGGGCCGGCACGTGGCCGATATCGCGGTGCTCTATCCGATATCAACTCTGCAAGCGGGATACTATTTCGACGGTCCGCTGAGTCCCTATTCCGGCGGTGTGAATATCCCGGAAGCGGATTACGTTTACCTCGGGGAACTCCTGGCCACCAAGGTGTGCCGCGATTTCACTTTTCTTCACCCGGAGGTTCTGGACGAGCGGTGCTCGGTCCAAGGCAACCTCATCAAGCTGAACAATAAGATGAATCACGAAGAGTATAAGGTGCTCATCCTGCCGGGGCACAAAACCATCCGCTGGAGCAACTTGAAGAAGATAAAGCAGTTTTACGACAACGGCGGCAAGGTGATCGCCACCGGCCAACTCCCGTACAAATCGGCCGAGTTTGGCCGCGATGCGGACGTCGTGGCGGCCATCAAGGCGATGTTCCCCGGGGTCAATCAGCAGATCCTCGCCACGGCCTCCACCGAGTGGCGTGAGTCCGGCGCGTATGAAGCGGCGAAGGCGATAGACGGCTCAAAGGACACTCGCTGGGCGCCTTCGGATGAACAATCGAAAGACTGGTGGCTCGAAGTGAATCTTGGAACGAGCCAAACGTTCAATTCGACCCTGATCAACGAGGCCTTCAACCGGGTGACTTCCTACAGCATCCAATACTGGAACGGCAGCGCCTGGATCACATGCGCCTCCGGCACGTCCCTCGGCGCCAATAAGGTGGACAAGTTCAACCCCGTTACCGCCTCGCGGGTTCGGCTTTCGATCGGCGGCGTGTCTTCAGCCACTCCTTCGATCTTCGAGTTCGAAGCACATCTGGATGACGGCCCCAACCTGGCCCATAGCGATGCCTTGATTGTGCAAGAAGGCGGAAAAGGCTCGCGCGCAATCTATCTGAATTCACCCAACGAGTCCAACCTGCGACAGGCTCTGGATCATGCCCTCAAAGTGTATGATGTGGACATCGAGAGCGGCCAGAAGCTGAGATACATCCACAAGGTGAAAGGCCAAACCGAGATTTACTTCTTCGCCAATATCGGCGACAAGGATGCGGATGCCCTGGTCCGATTACGGGGGAAACTCAAACCCGAAGCGTGGGATCCCCACACGGGTCAGTTTTCCATTCCTGAATATACCAACGTGGTCGAGGATAATCAGCCAGTGACGAAGGTAAAACTGAAGCTGGGCCGTGTTCATTCACTATTCATCATCGCAAACAGATGATGACTCGGCCTGTGCCGGCAAAAGGCTGTATCAAGATGAAATCTTCAGTATCTCAGGAGGTTCCCATGTACCTGCAAGCGTTGTCGCGCTCACCGATTCTATGGCTGAGTTGTTTGCTCTTTCCTACGGTTGCCACTCAGGCGCCGGCCTCGGAGGGCCCCGTTGCCTGGTGGAAATTCGACGACCAGACGGCCCTGGATTCAGCGGGCGGTGTGACGGATACCATCGAGGGCAACCACAAGTTCATGCCGGAGGGCGTTCGCGGGGGTTGCCTCAGGTTCGACGGATTCACGACCCTTATCCGGCGCAAGGCGGCCAAGGTTCCTGATCTGAGCAAGGGATTCACGCTTCAGGCCTGGGTGGCCCTGGCTGCTTATTCGTGGAACTGGACGCCGATTCTTGCCCAGAGAGATGGGGACACCCGCGGATATTCGTTCGGGATAGATAGCACGGGGCATTTCGGACTGCAACTGGCGGCGGATTTCCGCTGGACGAACTGTGTCGCCACGAAGGTTCTCAGTCTCAGGACCTGGTACCACTTGGCGGTCACGTATGATCCGGCCTTTGGCGTTCGTCTGTACCTGGATGGTCAACCCGCCGGCTCGTTTCCCGTCGAGAAAAATCTTAGCTTCGCCAAAGAGATAGACCTCCACATTGGCCGCAATCACGAGAAAATGGTTCCGGCGCACCTGGTTCGGGACTGGGCGAAGTTTCCTTCCTGGTGGTCTCTTGACGGTCTGCTTGACGAGATCAAAATCCATGACCGCGCGCTGACCGCAGCGGAAATCCAATCCTCCTGGGCCTCGGACAAGCCGTCCCGCGCGCCGAATATCCCTCCCCGCCGGTTTCCGGATGTTGCCAGGGGCTCGAACCGTTTCGGCGCCTACCCGGCCAAGCTGGACTACTACGAACAATGGGATGCGTTGTGGCAGATGGCCGGTGACCCGGACATCGTCGTCAAGTTTGACGAGCTGCCGGTCCAAATGGTGTTCTGGCGCGGGACCCGCTTTTCCCCATGCTGGGTGAGCGAGAACGGGAAATGGATGGCTGACCAGAGCCTGGAAACCGGGGTCTGGCCGGAGGAGTTGCGACGGAGGGATTTCAAGGGGGCGGTGGGATGCTGTGAGCACATGTCGGACTCTCAATGCCGGTTTTCCCATGTTCGAATTGTCGAGAACACCGACGCCCGGGTGGTCATCCATTGGCGTTATGCGATGGTGGACGCGGCGTTCCGGTTTGCCGAATATGATGAGGTGGCGGGGCAAGGCCAGTACGGCGATGAGTTTTACTATGTCTATCCCGACGGCGTGAGCACCCGCGACGTGACGGGGTGGTGGCCTGAGCCGGTGCATCGCGTTGACCAGGAGACGATTTTCCTCAGTGAGCCCGGGACGCGTCCCGAGGACAACTGCGAGCTTGAGGCGCTCAGCTTGGCCAACCTCAAGGGGGAATCGAAAACCTATTCCTGGGAAAAGGGCTTCCCCAAGTTGGACCTGGAGACGCCGGTCATTCAAATGGTCAACCTGAAATCGCGATTCAGGCCCCTCATCATCGTCAAGCCGGGATCCACAATTGGCGTTTTCGGTGGTGAAGTTCGCAAGGAGTTTTCCCATTTCCCGTGGTGGAATCACTGGCCGGTCGCGCGGGTTGCCAGTGACGGCCGTTACGCCATGGCGCCCGACCAGGCAGCCCATTCTTCGCTCAGTTGGGTCTCGCAATCTTCCGACGCGTTCCTTTATGGCATGACGGATAAATCGCCGGTGGAACTGCTTCCCCTGGCCAAAGCCTGGATTCACCCCCCGGCCATCAAGACCGCCGGGAGCTCTTTTTCCAGCGACGGCTACAACCAGGATCAGCGGGCTTACCTGCTTAAGCGCGTTCAGCCTGGCGGCAACCTTGAAGTAGAGTTGGCCGGAAGCCCCGATTCACCCGTTTTCAATCCGGCTTTTGTTATCCAGGGATGGGGAGAAAAAGAAGCCACATTGAGGATCAATGGCGCCGAAGTTCCGCGGGGCCGGGATTTCCGGTACGGCCACCGGCGCACGCTCGAAAGTACCGACCTGATTGTTTGGATTAAGACCGTATCTGAAAAGCCGGTTCGGATTGCTGTTTCCGCGGTCAACTAAAAGCACTCCATAGATTCTGCCCAAAAACCTGAATTCTGAATTCTGGGGACATCACGCCTGTTTCACACCTGTTTCTTGACACGTCGCGCATTCTTCGGGTATTCTCCGGGTCATGGCACGCTTCGCGAGAGTCATTGCTCCATATACGCGCCACGTCACCCAACGCGGCAAACGCCGTCAGCAGACCTTTTTCTCGAACGCGTGGCGCCGAGAGTTGGGAGGATTTCCTGAGCGTGCCGACGCGCGCGGAGGAGGCGGAGATCTTATCGCGCCACGTGCGGACGGGGCGGCCTTTGGGAGACGCGGACTTCGTAGTACACCTGGAGGGGGAGCTGGGCCGCTCCTTGGCGCGCGCGAAACCGGGGAGGAAGCCGGGTGGGGGCAGGCGTAGATAAGTGTGGTGTCCCCTGAATTAGGAGGCGTAGATAAGTGTGGTGTCCCCTGAATTTGTGAATTTCCCTGAATTTGGTCTCCCCTGAATTTGCTGAATTTCGCCGCTGGAAGGGGAGCTGCGCAAGGGCAAAGTCGTGTCCCTCACGGTGGCTCCGAAGTCCCGCGCGGCGGACGTGGTCAATATGCTGGCGAAATGAGCGGAAGCCAACGGGCAAACGAAACGAAGGTTGCGCACATAAGGAAAAAAGGTTAGAGTCCGCAAAAGAAAGGATAAAGATATGAACAAGTTACTGATGATTATTGGTGAGGCAGCCATGCTGACCGTGATCGCGTGTCCGGTTCCGGCCCAGCAGTTGAATGCCGGCGAGAATCCGAAACAGGCCGACGCAAGATCCGCCCCGGTGGAGCCGATGAGCGTATGGTTTGTGAAACCGGCCGATTCTTTCCATGAATCCTGTGTGCTTGGCAATGGCCGGCTCGGCGCGATGGATCTGGGTGGGGTCGGCAAGGAGCGAATCGTGCTCAACGAGTCTTCCATCTGGACGGGCGGTCCGTATGATGGCAATCGCTATGACGCCTATCAGTGCCTGCCGGACGTGCGCAAGAACCTTTTCGCCGGCAACATCGGCGCGGCGCAAAGCGAGCTGTCAAAAAACTTCGGTTATGCCGACGGCATCAGGGGGTGGGGGGATAGAGATCAATTCGGGTGTTATCAAACCCTCGGTGACTTGTTCATCCAGTTTGTCTCTTCACCGCAGACGACCTCCCCCGGCGGCCAACCAGGGAATGACGGAACCAAGACCGAGCTCGTGTACTCGGGCTACCGCCGCGATCTCAACCTGATGCGCGGCGTGGCCCACACCGAATACACACACAACGGCGCGCATTTCATTCGTGACCTGGTGGTTTCCAAGCCGGACGAAGTGATCGCGCTGCGCCTCAAGGCCGACAAGCCGGGCGCCCTCTCCTTTACCGCGGCCCTCTCCCGCAAGGAATGTTCGGTCACCGGGACCGAAGGCGGGTTTCAACGGATGGAAGGCCGGCTCCCCTTCAACAAGCCCCAGGGAGCAACCGGTGAAGGCGTGCGTTACCTGGCGATCCTGGGCGCGACCACCAGGGGCGGCAAAGTCATTGCCTCGGAATCAGGCCTGTCCATCGAAGGCGCGGACGAAGCCACCCTCATCGTTTCGGCCGGCACCGACATGTTCAACAAGAGCTTTGCCGTGTTGGCGCAACAGCGTTTGACAAAGGCCCTGGCGAAACATTTTGACGCCATTCTGAACGATGCCTCGGCCGACCATGCGTCGTTCATGAACCGTTGCCGGATTTCGCTGCCCCAGGGCGCCAACTCGCAATTGCCAACGCCTGAACGCGTCCGCCAGGCGGAGACCACTCCCGATCCCGCACTGGCCGCGCTCTACTTTCAATTCGGCCGCCACCTGATGGTCTCCGGCTCGCGGCCAGACTCGCAGCTTCCGACCAATCTGCAAGGCATTTGGGCTGAGGAATACGACACCCCATGGCGCGGCGACTTTCATAGCAATATCAACTTGCAGATGAATTACTGGCCGGCCGAGGTCGCGAATCTCTCGGATTGCCACCTGCCTCTCATGCGGTTCATCGAGGGCGTTTCCAAGGAAGGCAAAAAGACCGCCAAGGCCTACTACAACGCCCCCGGGTGGATGGCCAACCACACTCAGAACCCCTGGTTTGACACCTCGCCCAGCAACTTGGGCGCTTGCGTCGGCCCAACGTGCGGCGCCTGGTTGGCCCAGCACGTCGCGACGCATTATGCGTTCACTTTGGATAAAGAGTTTCTGAAGAAATACTACCCGATTACGCGTGGGGCGAGCGAATTCTGCCAGGCCGTGCTGGTGGAGGATCCCAAGACGCATTTACTGGTGACCGCCCCCTCCAACTCACCGGAGAATTCCTACCGCTATACGGATCGCGACGGGAAAAGTCAATCCACGTCCTTCTGCGTTGGCTCGACCTTTGACCTGCAAATCATCCGCGACCTTCTGGCCCGCACCGCCGAGGCCGCGCGCATCCTCGGAACCGACGAAGATTTTGCCAAAAGCCTGGATGCCACAAGGGCCAGACTCATGCCCACCCGCGTGAACAAAGAAGGCCGTATCATGGAATGGCAGGAAGATTTCGAGGAAAACGAAATCCATCACCGCCACTGTTCGCACCTTTGGGGCCTGTACCCGGGAACGGAGATAAGTCCCCAATCACCCGAGCTATTCAAAGGCGCCAGGTTGTCCCTTGAGCGTCGCGGGGATGCCTCCACAGGGTGGTCCATGGCATGGAAGGCTAATTTCTGGGCCCGCATGCAGGATGGCGATCATGCCAACAAGTTACTCACGATGCTCATTGGCCGCGGCGCGCCGAATCTATTCTGTCTGCACGCGCCCTTTCAGATTGACGGCAACTTCGGCGGGTGCGCCGCCGTGGCCGAAATGCTGATTCAAAGCCACGAACTTACCACCGACGGCAAGCCGATCATCCGTATGCTCCCTGCCCTGCCGAAGACGTGGGCGACGGGTTCCGTCCAGGGCCTGCGCGCGCGCGGCAGCTTTACCGTGGACGTGCAGTGGAAGGACGGCAAGGTAACGGACTACCGTATCACTTCGACGCAGCCGCGCCAGGTAACGATCGTGGTGAATGGTGAAACCAAAACAGTGCGGGCAAAGCGTCTGTAAAACCAGGGACGAACGGGCGGGTCGCCCAATACAGGCAAAGGAGATGAATATGAATATCGCAGGCGCAATCGTTGGAACAGCGGCTGTGCTGTTGCTCGGCGCTTCCGTGCAGTCGGCCAATGAGACCCTCACCCTGTGCAGTCCCCTCGACTATCAGGTTGTGCAGCGCCAAACCGCCACAGAAGGCGCGCTTCATCTGCAAGGCAAGACCACCTTCATGGCAGAGAAGTGGCAGTATCGGCTGCCAGGCAAGCCCCTGGCGGGACAGGCGGATGAAGCCTGGCATGACTTCCCATCGCCCGTTAAGGACGGCGCCTTCGATTTCACGGTCAAGGCGCCCGCGGGCGGCTGGTATCGTCTGGAAGTGCGCGGTGTCAGCGCTTCTCAAACCGCGGTCGAAGCCCGCGTCGCGCACGTGGGCGTTGGCGAAGTCTTCATCGTCGCGGGCCAGTCCAACGCGGGGAACTTTGGTTCCGAGAAACAGATCACGAAGACCGGCAATGTGGGTTCTTTCAACGGCGAGCGGTGGGCACTGGCGAACGATCCCCAGCAGGGCGCGGATGGTTCCGGTGGCAGCTTCATGCCGGCGTTCGGTGACGCGATGAACGAGCGGTTTCATGCGCCCATCGGCATCATCGGCATTGCCGCCGGCGGCACGAGCGTCCGCGAGTGGCTGCCCAAGGGGGAACGGATGCAACAGCAGCCGACCACTGGCGCCAACGTCACACCGGTTGGCCCAGGCGAGTGGGAAAGCACCGGCGACCTTTTCGACCGTCTCGTGAAGCGCTTCACCCTCCTCGGGCCGCAAGGGTTCCGCGCGGTGCTCTGGCACCAGGGCGAGAGCGATGCCGGCCAGGTGCGCTGGGGTTATCCGGCTGACAGGCAGATTACCGGTGAGCAATACACGAAGTTCATGGAGAAACTCATCCGGGCCTCGCGCGCGCGAGCCGGATGGGAAGTCCCCTGGTTTGTCGCCCTGACAACCATCCACAGTCCCACCGAACCTCCGGACGAGGAATTCCGCTCCGCGCAGAAGGCGCTATGGGAATCCGGCCTCGCCGGCGAGGGTCCGGACACCGATGCCCTGAACGGCGACAATCGTGTGGACGTTCACTTCAGCGGCAAGGGCCTGCGGGCCCACGGCAAACTGTGGGCGGACAAGGTAGGCGCCTGGCTTGAGAAACAAATCGCTCCGGAAGGAAAGCCGGCTTCATCCGTGCAGGCGGCCAACGACCGCGCCACGAATCCGCGCCCGGCCGCGCCGGCAGCCGCGGCAACCGATATTGAGCCGCAAAGAACCTACGCCCTGATCGTCGGCGTGCTTGGGTGGTCCGATAAGTCGGTCTCGTCGTTTTCAAAGAAGAACCGCAAGGACCGCGAGCTATTCGACACTCTGGCAAGAACCGGCGTGCCCAAAACGAATATGACGATTCTCCTCGACGACAAGGCGACTCTCAGAGGAATGCGCAAGGGGCTCAGCACGGTGCTTGGGCGCGCGACACCGGACAGCACGTTTATCTTCTATTACGCGGGTCATGGCAGTCCAGGCGCATTCCTAAACTATGATTGCACATCGAATGGAAAAGAAGAACGCAGCTTTAACCTCTCCGAAATCACGGCAGCGATAAAGAAGCATTTCAAGGGCAAGAACGTTCTGCTCATGGCCGATTGCTGCTACTCCGGGGGGCTCGGCGCTGTAGCCAACGATCTTGCCGCCGCGGGATTCAAAGCGGCAAGCCTGACATCGGCGGATGCCACTGTTGAATCCTCCGGCAATTGGACCTTTAGCCAGACGATCCTGGACGCGCTAAACGGCAGTGTTTTCTTCGATAGCAACAACGATGGGGTCATCACGCTCGGCGAAACGGCGGCGGAAGTGTCATCGGAAATGAAGTTCCGCGAAAGGCAGCTCTCCGGCTGCACCTTCGCGGGGCTTCCCAAATCGTGGCGGCTCGCCAGGACAAAGGGAGCAACTGTTTCGCCGGGGCCGGCGCCGGGAAGCTTTCCGCTGAAGGAGTACGTCGAGGCGCCCTACGAGAAGGAAACGCGCGTCGGACGCATCGTGGGCTGGGAAAAAGGGCGTTATCTCGTCGAATTCTATGGCTACACGGAGAAAACACGGGGCGCTTTCACGCCCGCACAGCTTAGCGCGGTCAAATTCAAACAATGCGAGCCTGGCAAGACAGTCACCGTGTCATGGCGGAATGAGCCCGTGGCCGCGAGGGTCGTCAGACTGCAAAACGGGTTTCATTTGATCAGCTACATCGGCTGGCCTTCCTACTGGCAGGAGTGGGTGCTCGCGGACCGAATTCTCGGCGACCCCGCGCAGCATCCGCCGCTAAAGAACGTCGTCCTTGTCGAGTGGGGTGGCAAATGGTGGCCGGCGACGATCATGACGACAGACTCTGAAAAAAAGCGGTATCACGTTCATTATGTGGGCTACGGGAAGACATACGACGAGTGGGTGGCTGACAAACGCATGCGAAGGATTGATCCCGTGGAGTGATTCCCAAACGTGACTCTTTAGTCGGCGCGGGGATACGGTTGAGCACACGCAGAAGGGCATTGTCCTCAAGCCTCGGCCCGAAGTGACAAGGATTGCGCGGCACACCTGGGGCAGGTGGTGGGCCGCTCCTTGGTGCGCGCGAAACGGGGGAGGAAACCGCGTGGGGGCAGGCTGATATAAGTGCGGCGTCTCCGGAAGGTGGATTCGGCGTCCCCGGAACTTGGAATCTCAGTCTGCGAAATTGCGGCGACCCCAGACCAAAAAGGCCGGAGGCGTTCGCGGCGGGCTGGACAAGGACCCCCGGGGCAATCACCGGGAGCGGAAAAAACCTCTTTTTTTTCTTGACGTGTACTTATCATAGATGTCCCCTGTATTGGATGAGGAAGAGAAGAAATAGGAAAGGCAGGGGAAACGAACCATGAATTCCGTCAGCCGCAGGAGTTTTCTAAAGAAAGCCGCCCTGGTATCCGCCGCCGGCTCCCTGGTGTTGCAGGGTTGCGGAGCGGCAAGACGCGCGACCGCGACCGCCTCGACGCGATCCCAGGTGATCGGGGCCAACGGAGACGTCCGCCTGGCGGTTATCGGCTTCCACGGCAGGGGCGCCGACCATATAAGGGAGTTCGGGGAGTTGCCGGGGGTGCGCATTGTGGCGTTGTGCGACGCGGACCGCGACGTTCTGAACGCGGGCGTGCGGAAATGCGAGGAGCGCAACGAGAAGGTGGAAGCCTACACCGACGTCCGCAAACTCCTGGAGAATCCCAACATTGATGCCGTGTCGGTGGCCACGCCCAACCACTGGCATTCTCTGATGACGGTCTGGGCCTGCCAGGCGGGCAAGGACGTGTACGTGGAAAAACCGGTCTCGCACAACGTCTGGGAGGGCCGCAAGGCCGTGGAGGCCGCGCGCAAATACGGCCGGATCGTTCAGGCGGGCACCCAGAACCGCTCCGATCCCGGGCTGCGGGAAGCGATTGCGTGGCTGAAAGAGGGGCATCTCGGTCGAATCCTCCTGGCTCGGGGATTGTGCTACAAGCGCCGCAAGAGCATCGGAAAGGTGGCCGGACCCACCCCCATCCCTTCCTCGGTGGACTACGATTTGTGGACCGGGCCGGCGGAGTTGCTGCCGCTGATGCGCAAGGAGCTGCACTACGACTGGCATTGGGTGTGGAACACGGGGAGCGGCGACATCGGCAACCAGGGCATCCACGAAATGGATATCGCCCGCTGGGCCACCGGCGCCAAGGCGCTCGCGCCGCGGGTGATGAGCGTCGGCGGCCGTTTCGGCTACGACGATGACGGGGAAACGGCAAACACTCAGTTCGTCTATTACGACTACCCGGACATTCCGATACTGTTCGAGGTGCGGGGTCTGCCGATGAAGCCGGGCGTAGACGAGGTATCGCACTACAAGGGAATCCGCACCGGCAATGTGATCCACTGCGAGCACGGCTACTATGCGACTGGCTGGGCCTACGACAATGATGGGAAGAAGATCCGGGATTTCCCGCTTGACGGCGGCGCCGGCCATACGAAGAACTTCATTGACGCGGTTCGAAGCCGGAAAAGGGAGAGCCTCAACGCCGATATTCTGGAGGGCCATCTTTCCAGTGCGCTTTGCCACATGGGGAACGTCTCCCATCGGCTGGGAACCCGGCGGCCCCCCGAGGAGATTCGAGAGCGCCTGGAAGCGAACTCGGCGATGC
>Ga0315282_10013186_pt1 | contig 12500 bp, 13 predicted proteins | sample YL17G07_20_MG_FD_203693 | JGI IMG/M metagenome (GOLD analysis project Ga0315282, IMG submission 203693) | Sediment microbial communities from Yellowstone Lake, YNP, Wyoming, USA - YL17G07_20 | ecosystem: Environmental > Aquatic > Freshwater > Lake > Sediment | place: USA: Wyoming | collected... | reverse complement strand
CGCACCGAGCTCGTGAACCACACGCTCCACACCGTGAGCAAAACGCTCGCCGAGGGCTTTGTCGTCGTCCTCGCCGTGCTCCTTCTGTTCCTCGGCTCTCTGCCGGCGGCGCTGATGGCCGCGATCACGATTCCCCTTTCGCTCTTCTTCGCCTTCATCTGCATGCACGCCTCGGGAATTCCGGCCAATCTCCTGAGTCTGGGCGCCCTCGACTTCGGAATCATCATCGACGGAACGCTGGTCATGGTTGTTCACATGATGCGGACCTTGGCCGAACGCTGGGGGAAGGACATGAGCCTGCGCCCGCTCGGCATCATCCGGGACGCCGCCGGGGGCATGGAGAAGCCCGTCTTCGTCTCTGTCCTCATCATCATTTCCGCCTATATCCCCTTATTCGGGCTGGAACGCGTGGAGCGGAGGTTGTTCACGCCCATGGCCTACACCGTCTGCTACGCGCTGGTCGGGGCCCTTGTGCTGACGATGACCCTCGTCCCGGTCCTGGCCACCTACGTTTTCGCCGGACGGGCGAAAATTCGGACCAACCGGCTTTTGGCCTGGTTCGCCCCGCGTTATGACCGCCTGCTCCGGATCGCCCTCCGGCGGGCGGCTATCGTCGCTTTGGTCATGCTGGTCTTCACCCTCGGCACGATTCGGCTCGGCGGCCGGCTGGGAACCGAATTCCTTCCCCAGCTCGACGAAGGGGTGGTCTGGATCCGGGCCGCCCTGGCGCCGGGGACGGCCATCGAGGAATCGGCCGCCGTCGCGGGGCGAATACGCGATCTTATCCGGCAATCGCCCGAAGTCGCATTCGTCAGTTCGCAGACGGGGCGGCAGGATTCGAACACCGAACCGTTCGGGCCGAACCGGAACGAATTCCTGGTCGGCCTCAAGCCCTATTCGACGTGGGCGCGGGGACGGACCAAACCGGTCCTGATCGAGGAGATGGCGGCCCGGCTGCGGACGCACATGCCGGGCGTGGTCTTCAGCTTCACCCAGCCGATCATCGACATGGTGACCGAAGCCGTGACCGGTTCTTCGGCCGACCTGGCCGTCATTTTCACCGGCCCCGACCTGGGCGAACTGAGAAATCTGGCCGCGAGAGCCCTCTCCGTCGTCCGGCGGGTCTCCGGCGCGGCGGATGCCGCCGTCGAGCAGGATGCCGATCAAGCCCAGCTCCGGATCACTCTCGACCGGGACGCCGTCGCCCGCTACGGCTTGAACGTTGAGGATGTCCAGCGCGTCATCGAGCTGGCGATCGGCGGGCAAGCGGTCAGCACCTTATACGACGGGGATCGGCGCTTCGACATCACCGTTCGGTACATCGCCGAGGCCCGCAAGGACATGAACACGATCGGCGGGATCGTCGTGACGACTCCGGACGGCAGCCGAATCCCCCTGACCCAGTTGGCCGCGATCTCCGTCGAGGACGGGGCCAGCATCATCACTCGGCGGGAGAATCGCCGCCAGATCAGCGTCCGGACCAATATCCGTGGCCGCGACCAGGGGAGTTTCGTGGCCGAGGTCCAGCGCTTGATCGCCGCAGGAATTTCCCTGCCGCCGGGATACCGGATCGAATGGGGAGGCCAATTCGAGAACCTGTCCCGGGCCTCCCGGCGCCTGAAAATCATCATCCCGCTGACCTTGTTTCTGATGTTCGGGATCCTGTTCGTCGCCTTCGAGTCGGCCGTCGACGCGGCGCTCATCCTCCTCAATGTTCCCTTCGCTCTGGTCGGCGGAGTGGCGGCTCTGCTCCTGCGGGGGATCCCCTTCAGCATTTCAGCGGCTGTAGGATTCGTATCGGTCTTCGGCGTTTCGATCATGACCGGCGTCTTGTTCATCGCCGAGGTCAACCGGCTGAGGACAGAATCGGGGATGGCCGTCGAGGAGGCCGTGGCCGGCGCGGCGTCGGTCCGACTAGCGCCTAACTTCCTTCTGATCCTTGTCGCCCTGTTGGGTATGGTCCCCGCCGCCACCGCGAGTGGAATCGGCTCGGACATCCAGCGCCCGATGGCGACGGTAATCGTGGGCGGACTCATTTCGACCCTGATTTTGGCGCTCCTGGCCATGCCCAGCCTCTATTTCCTCGCCTCCCGGAAGAGAGTCCCGTCCAAAGCTCTACTTCCCTTTCATTGAGTCAGGGAGCGGCGCGCCGGTCCGCGGCCTCGCGCCCTATCATCGGCCGCGGGAGGGATTCTCGCATGAATACGCTCCTCCGCATCGTTTTGACTGGTTTGTCATCGCCGCGCGAACGGAAGTATTTTTCAATCGTGGTCAAGAGAGGAGATTCATCGGCCGGCGCGGCCATGTACGACGCCGCGGGAAAAAGGAAACTCCTTTTCCTTGACCTTATCCTGTAAGACCAGGGGATCTGTGCCTCCTTGAGGAGATCGCCGGAAGGCTCCGCCTTCCTCTTTTCAGAGTGAGGAGCAGCCTCAGAGAATTAGTCCAGGCGGGCTTTGTCGTCGCCGAAGGAGAGAAGTTTCAGATCTCGGAACAGGGGAAGGAGAAAATTCAGGCTCTCTGATAGGCCCTCCGGCCGAAATCCAGTATTTGCCAGCTTGGTTTCTGTACGCAAAAGGGGCAGTCTCGTCCGCTTCGCAAAAATATTCTCTGACCATTACGTCTGTCCTTAGTGCACGTTATTTTGGACGTGAATTTTGTCTGCTTGAACGAAGGGAATCAGGCCGAGAGCCTAAAAAACGCACATTTCAGAAAATTCTTCTTGACATAAGCCCATGCTGAGCTTATATTATTATTGATAATGATTATCATTATCCTTATGAGGTGAAACATGCCGGGAGGACACACGTGGCAGCACCGTTTACGAGAAAATGTTTCGCGCTGGACTGTGCCTCGGGAAGTGATTCTCGAAGTGTTGAGCCGGTCCTCCCGACACATGAGCGCTAAAGACATTTATGCCTCGTTATATTCTCTTTATCCCGGCATTGGCCTGACGACGGTTTATAGGACACTGGAATTAATGAACCGCCTGGGATTCGTCCAAAAAACCTCAGGCCGCGATGGCCAAGGCCGCTATGAGCTGAGAAGCGAGAACAAAAAGGACCATCATCACCATCTTATTTGCACCAAATGCGGAAGAATCATCGATTATCGCGACTTTGTCCAGGAAGAGCTGGAGTTGGTTAGGAAAACAGAAGAAACCCTGGCAAAAAAACACAATTTTCTCATCCAGGATCATAACATCGAATTCCTGGGTTTGTGCGAGAAATGTCGCTAGATATTCAGACATTATAACCGAGAGGAGGTAAACAACATGCCAGCAGGCGATCGAACCGGACCCTGGGGGCTTGGACCAAGGGCGGGCCGGGGCCTGGGCTATTGCTCAGGATATCCTGCCCCGGGCGTTGGTTTTGGCAGAGGGTTCGGCTTTGGTAGGGGCTTCGGCCGGGGATTGGGGCGTGGCTTCGGTCTCGGTCGGGGCTTCCGGAATCCGTGGTTCGGCAGGTCCTGGGGATATCCCTATTTTCCGGCCGCTCCCTATTCGTACTCTCCCGGCGCCGGACCCTATTTCGTGTTCCCGCCGGCCTATTACGGTCAGCCGTTTAGCCCGGCCTATCCGGGCCGCCGGCCTTCTCAGGCGCAGGAACAGCAGGGCTGAAATTTTCCGCACCAGCGGGAAGAGGAGGTGATTGAAATGCCGTTTGGAAGGGGACGCGCAGGATGGTTTTGCTGGCCGCCCGGTGTGTACTGGGCGGGATGGCATCCCGGATTCCGCCCTCACTATTGGCCGCCCTTCTACCCGCCGAGCCGGGAAGAAGAAAAGGCGATGCTTGAGGAGCAGGTTAAAATCCTTGAGGGGCAGCTCGACCAAATCAGATCGAGGCTGAAGGACCTGAGCAAAGCTGAGAAGGAGAAGACAAGTGAGAAATAGGCACAGGAGGATGTATGAGCTGACGGGCCTGCCGGGCTGGATGCGCTTCGGGTATTCACCGGGGTGGCAGGGCAGGAGTCCCTCCGGCCTCGGCCCCTGCGCTCAATACTTGATGCACGGGACGTGGCCCACGCCGGAGATGAATTTTGCCTGGAGCGAGGGAAGAATTCCGTTTTCGCCCCCGCCGGGTTTTCCAATGCCGGGATTTCCCACCCCCTATGATCCGTGGGGAGCGGCTGAGCTGATGCCGGAACAGGAGCTGGATTTTCTGAAGGCAGAAGCCCACCAGCTTAAGGATGAACTGAGCGCGGTTGAACAGAGGATTAAAGACCTGGAGGGCGAAGAGAAATGAAAATCGCCGTATCCGCCTCATCTTCCGAGTTGGACGGTTCTGTCGATCCGCGGTTCGGCCGTTGTTCTTTTTTCCTGATTGTCGATCCCGAGACTATGGAATTTGAGGCCGTGGAAAATCCCTATGTCAGCGCCTCAGGGGGCGCCGGGATTCAGGCCGCTCAGCTCTTGGCCGGGAGTGACGTGCAGGCTGTCCTGACCGGGAGCTGCGGCCCGAACGCTTTTCAAACCCTGAAGGCGGCGGGCATAAAGGTCGTGGTCGGCGTCACGGGGACCGTGAGAGAGGTCGTCCGGAGCTATATTTCCGGCGCTGAATTCCGGGAGGCGAGCGGGCCCGATGTGCCACCGCATTTTGGAATGGGGAGGGGCGCGGTTCCAGGTCAAGGACGAGGTCGAGGAAGAGGAATGGGCAGGCCCCAAGGAAGAGGAGCGGTCGGACCCCTTGAGCAGCCGCAGAGTCCCCCTCAGGGTCAAGGGCCTTATCGCGTGTCGCCGCAGGAGGAGCTTGAGTTGCTTAAAAGGCAGTCTCAGGTCATTCGCGAGCAAATGGACAGCATTGCCAAGAGAATTGCCGCTTTGGAAAAAAAGGAAAATAGGTTCCCGCTGCCCGATAAGGCGAATTAGCTCAAGCCTTTGAGCAGAAGGGAGAGGAGTCTCAAATGAAAATTGCCATTTCTACAGATCGTGGGTTTGTCTCAGCCCATTTCGGGCGCTGTCCGGATTATACCATTGTGGATATCCAGGATGAGAAGGTCCTTGCCCGTCAGGAAATTCCGAATCCCGGGCACCAGCCCGGATTTCTCCCCCAGTATTTATCGGCGAGAGGAATCAGCGTCATCATCGCCGGAGGGATGGGCCCCCGCGCTCAGGGTCTTTTCGCCGAGAAGAATATCCAGACCATCATCGGAGTTCAAGGCCGGATTGATGACGTGATCGAGAAATATCTCCGCCATGAACTTAAGGCCGGCCAGGACTTATGCGATCATGGCCAGCAGCACGAAGGCCCCTGCCGCCATGAGCATTCGCCCAGTGAGGGCACGGAGCATGAACACCTGGGGGGAAAAATTTGTGTCGCGGCGAAAGGGGAAAATCTGGAAGCCGAGGTCGATCCCAATTTCGGCCGGGCCCGTTTTTTTCTGTTGGTGAACCCGGATACGCTGCAATTCGAAGCCTTCGAAAACCCTTCTTCCCAGGCCACGCACGGCGCGGGGATTCAGGCTGCTCAGTTCGTCGTGAACAGGCAGGTCTCCACTCTCTTGACCGGACGGGTCGGACCGAATGCTCAGCGTGTCCTTGAATCGGCCGGTATCAGAGTTATCACGGCAGAAAAATGCAGCGTTCGCGAAGCCGTTTCCGGGCTGAAGAGAAGATGAGCCATGTCGACTAAAGAGGAAGAAGCCAAGATTTCGAAGACACTGGCCAGAATCAAAAACAGGATTCTGGTTTTCAGCGGCAAGGGAGGCGTCGGGAAAAGCACAGTTGCGGCAAACCTGGCGCTGGCATTATCCCTCAGAGACAGGAAGGTCGGAGCTCTCGATGTAGATATTCACGGGCCCAACTTGGCCAAAATGCTGGGGGTCGGGAATAAAAGGATGGACATTTCTCCCGCAGGTATCAAGGCCGTCCAGGTAAATGAAAACCTGAAACTCGTTTCCATGTCTTTTCTTCTGGAAAGCCCGGACCTGCCCGTGATCTGGCGAGGGCCCATGAAAATGAGAGTCATCCAGCAGTTTCTTGGCGACGTGGATTGGGGAGACCTGGACTGGCTGATTATCGATTCCCCGCCCGGAACGGGAGACGAGCCTTTATCCGTGGCCCAGCTGATTCCCGCCACGGGAGCCATCATCGTCACCACGCCCCAGGAGGTCTCCGTCATGGATTCGCGCAAGGCTATTGCCTTCGCCGTGAAGCTCAACCTGAAGATTCTGGGGGTCATTGAGAACATGAGCGGCATGGTCTGCCCGCACTGCGACCAGCGGATCGATCTCTTCGGGGTCGGGGGAGGGGAAGTCGCGGCGCTCGAGCTCGGCGTGCCGTTTTTAGGCCGGATTCCCATCGACCCCCAGATCGTCATCTCCGGGGATGCAGGGACGCCGTTTGCCGCCGCCCAGAAGGATTCGGTTGCCTCCCAAGCTTTTCAGGATATTGTGAATAAAATCTTGAACAATCAAACGCCCTGAAACGGAACCGGAGAAAGCCATGAAAAAAATCGGAATCATCATTTGTGGGCGGTACCAGTCTTGCGGCGGGGGGAAGTGTTTCAGAGCTCTCCGGGAGCGCGTGGGAGGGTTTGCCGCCTATCCCAAGAATGAGCCTATCGAACTTGTCGGCTACTCTTATTGCGGTGGATGCCCGGGCGGCAACATCGAGTATGTCCCTGAAGAAATGAAAAAGAACGGAGCGGAAGTCATCCATCTCGCCACCGGGTTGGTTGTCGGGTATCCCCCCTGCCCCCGCATCCGTCAATTCAAGGAATTTATCGAGAAACGCTACGGACTTCCCGTGGTTGTCGGCACCCATCCCATCCCTCTCAAATACCTGGAGATACACGAGAAGCTTACCTTTTGGAAAAACATGAACATGGAGGAGCTTGCCGGTGACCTAATGAAGGAAGACCGGGCTATCATGGAAGCTTATAACTGAAGGAGGCAAAAATGCAGGCACAAGGCCAAGGCAGAGGTCAAGGAAGAGGTGGCGCAGGACTCGGCAAGAAGGGAGGTCGAGGCTTAGGTCTCGGCGGTTCGTGTGTCTGCCCGTCCTGCGGCGCGAGAGTTCCGCATCGAAGGCAGGTGCCCTGTATCCAGGTCACCTGCCCCAAATGCGGCAGCAAAATGACCCGTTCCATGTAATCCTTAACCGCCCATGCCCATCTATGAATACAAGTGTGAGGCGTGTGGCTCAGTCACTGAGGTCTTCACTGTGTCCGTCTGTCAAAAACCGGATCCCGCCTGTTCGAACTGCGGCAGCGCGAACGTGAGAAAGATATTTTCAACTCTTGCGGCTGTGACTTCGGGGAAGTCCCGTTCGGCGGGAAAAACTTGCTGCGGCAGTGAGGAGCGGTGTTCGACGCCGCCCTGTTCTTCCGGCGGAACTTGCCGGCGGGATTGAGCTGCTTGTGCCGTGGGCTAAAAAGCAGGCTGCCTGTGAAGTCCTTCATGAGTTTTTAGACTAAAGTAAGGAGATCGCCTTGGGAAAGAAAACTTTTAGCAGCCCCTATACGAACGTCATTCATGCCGGTCAGGCACGCGACCCTCTTTTTGGCAGTGTTTCAGTGCCGATTTATCAATCCTCGACCTTCGCCTTTAAATCTGCGGAGCAAGGAGCCGCACTGTTCCAGGGTCAGGAAAAGGGATATATCTACACGAGGATCGGGAACCCAACGACAAAAGCCCTGGAAGAGTGTGTGGCCTCCCTCGAGAACGGCTACGGCGGCTTGGCCACCGCTTCGGGAATGGCTGCCATCACCACGGTCTATTTGGCTTTTCTCGGCGGTGACTCGCACCTCATCAGCACCGATGCCGTCTATGGTCCCTCCCGAACGGTCGTGGAAAACGAATTCTCGCGGTTCGGCGTCCAATATGATTTTGTCGACACCTCCAATCTTGAGAACATCAAGCACTGCCTTCGGCCCAACACCAGGCTTCTTTTCGTGGAGACTCCGGCCAACCCGACCATGGTCCTTTCCGATATCAGGGCCTGTGCCGAGATTGCCCACGAAAAAGGCATTCTTCTCGTTGTGGACAATACGTTCTCCAGCCCCATCGTTCAGAATCCTCTGGAACTGGGCGCGGATATTGTTATTCACAGCCTGACTAAGTTTCTCAACGGCCACAGCGATGTCGTCGGCGGGATGATCGTGGCCAAAGAGGAAAGTCACTATCAACGGCTTCGCCGAGTCCTGACCCTCATGGGCGGGACCATGGATCCGCATCAGGCATGGCTGGTGCTGCGCGGGGTGAAAACGCTGGCGCTGCGGATGGAAAAAAGCCAAGACAACGCTATGAAGCTGGCGCAGTTCTTAAAGAACCATCCCAAAGTGAGATGGATCAACTATCCCGGTCTGGAAAGCCATCCCCAGCATGCGCTGGCCAAACGGCAGATGAAGGGCTTCGGCTCGATGATCTGCTTCGGTCTGAAAGGCGGCTTCGAGGCCGGAAGAAAAATGATCAACGCGGTCAAGCTCTGCATTTTGGCGGTCTCTCTGGGAGGAGTTGAGAGCCTAATCCAGCACCCGGCAAGCATGACTCATGCCGGAGTTCCCCAAGAGGAAAGAAAGAAGGCCGGAATCACCGACGACCTGATCCGCTTGTCCGTCGGCTGTGAAGGCTTTGAAGACATCAAGGAAGACCTGGAAAGGGCGATAGAACTGACAGAGTGAGAAGACGCTGACGGGCTGAGGGGCCGAGAAAATGAAAATTGCCTGGCTTTTCTTTCTCATTCTGGCCCTGACTTTTAGCAACAAGGCACACGTGGAGATGAAAGATAAGCCGCCTCTCCGGATGACGATAATTTATGATAATTATCCGCATGATAAAAACCTCCGGACGGACTGGGGATTTTCCTGTTACGCCGAGGGTCTCGATAAATCTATTCTCTTTGACACGGGAAGGAACGGACAAATCCTGCTCTCCAATCTGAGAAAGCTCTGCCTGGATCCTTCGAAGATTGATGCCGTCTTCCTTTCCCACGAGCATAAAGACCATACGGATGGTCTAGATGCCCTTTTGGGGGCAAACCCAAGAATCGAGGTCTGGGCTCCCAAGTTCTTTGCTTCCTCTTTTAAGGCCAGGGTCAGACAAAGTGGTGCCGTCCTCCGGGAAGTCCAGAAATTTCAGAGAATTGGCGAAGACGCCTTGACGACCGGGGTCATCGAGGGCTGGATTAAAGAGCAATCATTAATTCTGGACACAGATAAAGGGGTTGTTGTGATCACAGGTTGTGCCCATCCCCGAATCATTAAAATCCTTGCCGAGGTCGATAAGCATCTCAAGAAGGATATCGACCTCGTTTTGGGGGGCTTTCATCTGGCCGGATTTGACAGGCCATACATCAAGACGATCATCAGGGAGTTCAGGAGGTTCGGAGTCAAAAAGGTCGGGCCCTGCCATTGTTCCGGGGATGAGGCGCGACGGCTTTTTGAAGAAGAATATGGGGCAGATTTTATAGAGATTGGAGTCGGGAAGAGAATCGAGCTCGAATGATTATCTCGGTGGCAAGCGGAAAAGGCGGAACAGGGAAAACGACCGTCGCGGTCAGCCTTGCCCTTTCTCTGGAAGAAATGCATTCCGTTCAATTTCTGGACTGCGATGTGGAAGAGCCGAATGCTCGTTTTTTCCTGAAGCCTCAAATCAACGAGAGCCTGACCGTCTTCACGCCGATCCCTGAAATCGATGAAAGTCGCTGCAATTATTGCGGCAAATGCGCCCAGGTTTGCGCCTACCACGCCCTGGCCGTATTGAAGGACACTGTCCTCGTCTTCCCTGAGCTCTGTCACGGCTGCGGCGGCTGCACTCTCCTGTGTCCTGAGAGGGCGATCAAAGAGGTTGGAAAAAGGATTGGGGTCGTCGAGTCTGGCCATGCGGGTAAGGTGGCTTTTCTCCAGGGCCGGCTGGATATCGGCCAGGCCATGTCGCCTCCCTTGATCAGAGCCCTGAAAAAGCAGATGAACCCCGGCCGGACCGTCATCACAGACGCCCCGCCGGGCACGAGCTGCCCGGTCGTCGAGTCGGTTAAGGGCAGCGATTTCTGTCTCCTCGTCACCGAGCCGACACCCTTCGGGCTGCACGACCTGGAGCTCGCCGCCGCTACGGCGAGAGAAATGGACATACCTTGCGGGGTTGTCATCAACAGAGCTTCCCTGGGAAACGGAGACGGGAAGGTCCGGGATTTCTGCGCCGCGGAAGAGATTCCGGTTTTGATGACCATTCCTTTTGACCGGAAGATCGCCGAGGCTTACTCTCGAGGACAGACCATCCTCGAAGCGTTCCCGGCTTACCGAGAGAGATTTCTGGAGCTGTTCGAGAGGATCGGAAAAATCGAATCGTGAAACAGGTCGTCGTTATCAGCGGAAAGGGAGGCACCGGGAAGACGGTCATGTCTGCCTGCTTCGCCGCTCTCTCCAGAAACTCCGTCCTGGCCGACGTCGATGTGGACGCTTCCAATCTCCATCTGCTTCTCCACCCGGAAATCCGGGAACGGCACGTTTTCAAGAGCGGCCGGAAGGCCCGGGTAAATCCCGACAAGTGCACGGCCTGCGGCGTCTGTCTTCCGCTTTGTCGGTTCGAGGCACTTGTTGAGGACAGCGAAGGGAAAGTCAGCGTCAGCCCTTTCTCCTGCGAAGGATGCGGGGTCTGCTTCCATGTCTGTCCTGTTCAGGCCATCGGGTTGGAGTCCCGAGTGTCCGGCGAGTGGTATGTCTCCAAGACCAAATACGGCCCCTTCGTGCATGCCCGGCTGGGCATCGCCGAGGAAAACTCCGGGAAGCTGGTTACCGAGGTCAGGAAAAAAGCCAGGGAAATCGCCGAGAGGGAGGGACGCGACCTGGTGATCATGGACGGCTCCCCCGGAATCGGGTGCCCCGTTATCGCCTCGCTGGCCGGGACGGACCTGGCCCTGGTCGTGACCGAACCGACGCCCTCCGGCTTTCATGACATGGAGAGGATTGTCGCCCTGGCCCGCCATTTCAAGATCCGCGTGGTCTGCTGCATTAACAAGTATGACCTCAACCTCGAGAACTCGGGCCGGATCGAGAAGTGGTGCGATGCCCGGTCGATTCCCGTCGTGGGGGAAGTGCCATTCGAGGTGGCCATTCCTGAGTCTGTCGTCCGAGGTATCCCCTATGTAGAATATGCCGAGAATTCCGGGACGCAGGAAATCCGAAAAATATGGCGCTCGCTCTTGGATCTCTTGAGCTAATATGGGAGGTTTTATCATATGAAAGACGACATCGAAAAAATCGCCCGCGAGCTTAAAGAGAAAATCATGGACGAAGTCCGCAAGAACTACAGCGACACGGTGATCGACCACTGGCAAAATCCTCGGAATTTCCGGAGGATGGAGAAGGCGGATGGGTATGCCAACAACACAGGCTCCTGCGGGGACACCATGGAGATGTTTCTCAGAGTGAAGGACGACAAGATCATCGAATGTATGTTCCAGACGGACGGCTGCGGAACGACCATCGTCTGCGGCAGCGTCGCCACGGAGCTGGCTGCCGACAAACCATTCCTCGAGGCTCTGGGCGCCGTGAGCGCGGCCGAGATATTAAGGGTCCTGGGCGGGCTTCCAGAAGCCAGTGTTCACTGCGCGCAGCTGGCGGCTGAGACTCTGCGCCGTGCCCTGGCTGATTATCTTTATCACAAGAACACGCCACGGAAAAATGAATATAGAAAACCTTAATAAACGAGGAAACATGTTATCCCAATTGCGGATGGCTCTCGCCAAAGTGAAAAAGGAGGACATGGGGCGAGGTTCCTGGAATATCTGATCGAACGAAAGAGACAGAATCAAAGTGGTGGAGAAGTAAGCTCGATATGGGCTCAATAAGACGGGTTTACTATGACCTTTTTTCAAAGGTCTATGACTTCGTAATCCGGTTGCATTCAGGAGACCGGGAGGGTTCTCTGAGAAGGTTTATTGTTGAGAAGACCCACTTGTCTGAGGGAGGCCGGGCATTAGACCTCTGCACCGGGACCGGATCCGTTGCCGTGGAACTTGCCAAACGTGCCCGGGAAAGTGGTTTCGTGGCGGGCCTCGATTTTTCTCGGGGCATGATCGAGAAGGCGAGACAAAAAGCGGCACGTTCAAAGCTGAATCACCTCCACTTCGTTCAGGGGAATGCGAACCAATTGCCGTTTAAGAGCGTTTCGTTCCATACGGTGACCTGTTCTCATGCTTTCTACGAATTGAAAGGGACGGAAAGGTTGAAAGCCATCGAGGAAGTGGCAAGGGTCCTTATGGAAAAGGGAAAATTTTGTCTAATAGAGCATGCGAAACCTGAAAAATTCATCGCAAGGCTCCTCTTTTATATTCGAATTTACTTTCTGGGTGCGAGCGACGCGAAGAAATTCCTCAAGGAGGGAGAAGCCGTCTTAGGCGAAAGGTTCAAAAATACCGCTAAGGAAATGAGCCCCACCGGCCAGTCTCAATTGATCTATGGAGAGAAGGGGCCGATAGCTGACGAAAATACTAGAGGACGTCATTCTTAGCCTGAAAGCGCGAGACGGTCCGCTTAGGAGTGTTCACACCTGTGTCTTTT
>Ga0315282_10013185_pt1 | contig 12501 bp, 7 predicted proteins | sample YL17G07_20_MG_FD_203693 | JGI IMG/M metagenome (GOLD analysis project Ga0315282, IMG submission 203693) | Sediment microbial communities from Yellowstone Lake, YNP, Wyoming, USA - YL17G07_20 | ecosystem: Environmental > Aquatic > Freshwater > Lake > Sediment | place: USA: Wyoming | collected... | reverse complement strand
AGCGAGGACAAGAGCGCCGTCATCGTCGTCAACAAGTGGGATACCATCGAAAAGGACAACCGCACGCTGGCTGAGTACACGCGCGCGGTGCGCCAGGGGCTGGGTTTCATGGATTATGTGCCGGTGATCTTCGTGTCGGCGCTGACCGGGCAGCGCGTGACCCAGGCGCTCGAAACTGCCCTGCGCGTGCGCGCCGAACGCCGCTACCACCTGTCCACCTCTGAGCTCAATCAACTGCTCCAGGATGCCGTTGCCCACCATCCGCCCAAGAGCCGCACCGGCCGCCCGGCCCGGTTCTACTACGCCACCCAGCCCGAACTCGATCCGCCCACCTTCGTTTTCTTCGTCAACGACCGCAGTCTGGTTCATTTTACCTACCAGCGTTATCTGGAAAACCGCATTCGCGAAGCGCACGGTTTTCTGGGTACGCCGTTGCGCCTGATCTTTCGCAGCCGTGGGGAAAGACAGAAATGAAGCCATACCACTTGGCTGCGATGCATTCCGGCGTCATATCATGCACCGACAGCACCCCAATCAACGAAAGGAAGCCACAGCTATGGCAATCCCAATCCCAGAATCATACCGAGACCTGTTGAGTGTCGAAAAAAAGGCTTTCGGTTTCGTGGCCACCGTCTCGGCAGACGGTAAGCCGCAGGTGACGCCCGTGTGGGTCGACTACGACGGACAGCACGTCATCTTCAACACCGCCCGGGGCCGGGTCAAGGAGCGCAACCTGCGCCAGCACCCGACGTTGGCCGTCGCCATCGCCGATCCTGAGAACCCCTATCGCTACATCCAGGTGCGGGGCCGGGCCGAGTTGGACGAAACCGGCGCGGACGCCCACATCGACAAGCTGGCCAAGAAATACCTGGGCGTGGACAAATACCCCTACCGCCAGCCGGGTGAGCAGCGCATCATCGTCAGAATCACCCCGACCGCGGTGCAGACGAACGGATAGGACAAGCAGGGGCAATTCATGAATTGCCCCTGCACCTGAGCTGCTCGGCCAGCCACCCGGCGATGACGCGGGTGGCCGATGGCACGAGCGTCACCGCCAGGTGGCTGGCGCCGGGCACCTCCACCAACCGGCAGCCGGCGCCCGCCGCCTGGCGCAGCTGTTCGGCGTGTGCCAGCGGCGCGATTCGATCGCGGCTGCCGTAGACCAACAGCAGCGGACAGGTCAGCCGCGCCACGCAGCCTGGCACGTCCAGGCGCTGCAACAGGTCCAGCAGGCCAAGCTCGCGCCGGACCGGTTGCGCCTGCCACATGCGCCGGATTTGCCAGAGCGTGGTCTCGCGCAGCACGTCCACGACCGGGCTGCGCAGCAGATCCCAGGCTTCTCGCCGGACTATGCTGCGGCTGTAGGCCAGGCGGATAGGGGTCTCGCAGATGACCAGCGCGTCGGGGCGCGCGGTCAGCGCGGCGTGAGCGCTGAAGGCACCCCCTATACTGATGCCCAGCAGTCCCAGCCGCCATCCAGGGCGTTCCTGGCGCAGCCATTCCAGCGCCGCCGGCAGCTCGCGGGTGCAGTCCGGCCAGCGCTGGACTGCCGGGTTCTGCCCGTGTCCGGCCAGGTCGACGGTGAGGACCGTCAGGCCCTGGCGGAGCAGCGCTCCAATGAGGCGCCACTTGAAGGCAGTCTTGTGGTCGCCGTACCCGTGCACCAGGCATACGGCTGCTCCCGCGGAGCCGGCGTCTGGGGGGGTAATCAGCAAGCCGGGGATGAGTCGACCGCCGTTGGGAATCTGCACCGCCCGGCAGCGGCCGGCGGGCCAATCGCCGGGCCGCAGGAAGTAGGCCGGGTCGGAATCAGAGCAGGCCAGCGAACCGGCTGCCGCCAGACAAGCCATGGCCAGCAGGCCAGCCGGTATCGCCATGGCCAGGCCGATGGCAGAGGCCGGCAGCATAAGCGCGCCGGCGCCCAGCAGCAGTGCACCCACCAGGTAGCCCGGCCCGCGCCGGCGCCCGGTCAGCGATGCCCCGCACAGGCCAAACTGGGCGGCCGCCAGCTGCATCAGCCCCAACGCCAGCAGGAAGGGGGCGAGCAGGATCACTGCGCAGGCTGGGCCTCCTCGGCTTCGATCCGGACGCGCATCGTTTCCAGGGCATTGGCCGCCACGTGGCCCAGGATGGAAAGCAGGGTAGCGTCGGCTTCCACAAACGGTGCGTCATCCTGTTTGTTGAGCAGCTCGATCACGCCTACTACTTTCTCAATCGTAATCATGGGCACGCAGATGAGGGATCGGGTGAGGAAACCGAACGATTCGTCGATCTTTGACGAGAAACGCCAATCCTCCCGGGGATGGTTGGCGATCACAGGATCGCCCTCAGCCGCCACCCAACCGGCGATTCCGGTGCTGGCCGGAATGCGATGACCGCGCAGCTGTCCTTCGATGTCGCCGTGCACCACCGCGAACACCAGTTCGTCGGTCTCCGCATCCCGCAACAACACCGAGCCGTCTCCTGCCTTGACCAGGCGCATCGCGTGGTAGAGAATCCCATCCAGCAAATGGATCAGATCCTGTTCGGAAGTGAGCTGTTGAGCCGCCCAGGACAATTCTTGCAGGGCAGTCAGGTAGCGGCGCAGGGCCTGGCATTCCTCGCGCAGGGATTGATTCTCGGCCTGCAAGCGGGCATTTTCCTGCTGCAGAAACCGGAACAGCTGGGGCATGGAATCATTCATTGATTGCCTCCAACCGCACACCGGGCGGGCTATCTCATATCATACCAGATGGAAGGCGCCTTGACAAACGTGACGACGGCTAACCCAGGGCGGCCCTGGCTTCGGCGGCCCAATTGGGGTCGTTCATCATCGCTCTCCCCACCGCCACCATGTCCACCTGACCGGCGCGGATGATCCGGTCGGCTGCGTGTGGGTCCTTGATGCCGCCCACACCGATCACCGGCACGCCCGCCGCGACCCGCACTGCGGCGGCCATCGGTACAAAATATCCCTGGCTGGCGCCGTCCCAACCCGGCAGCTGATCGCCGCCCAGGCCGCCCGAGACGTCCAGCACGTCCACGCCGGCTGCCGCCAGTGCATGCGCAGCCTGGCACCCCTCCGCCTGCGCCAATCCGCCCGGCAGCAGGTCGTCGGCTCCCAGCCGGTAGAGCAGCAGATGGCCGGCGTCCACCACCTGGCGCACCGCCTCGACCACCCGCAAGGGCATGCGCAGCCGGTTCGCCAGGCTGCCGCCGTATTCGTCGGTGCGCCGGTTGACCAACGGCGACAGGAACTCGCTCAACAGGTAGCCGTGCGCTCCGTGCACCTCCACACCGTCGAACCCGGCCTGAAACGCCCGGCGAGCCGCCGCTGCAAAGGCCCCGACGATGGCGTCAATTTCCGGGACGGTTAGCGCCCTGGCCGGCTCTGCGCCGCGCGGCGGGACGATGCCATCCGAAGGGGCCAGCGGCTGGCTGCCGGTGATGGCGCGCGTCGCCCGGCCGCCGCCATGGGTGATCTGAAGGACGGCCAGGCTGCCCTGGGCCTTGATCGCTCCAGCCAGGCGGCGGAGGCCGGGGATCAACGCGTCGTCGGTGATGCCCAGCTGGCCCTGCGAAGCCTGCCCATCGGGGCGTATGAAAGTATGTTCGACGATCACCAGCCCGACGCCAGCGGCCGCCCGGCTGGTATAGTGCTGCATGTGGGCCTCGGTCACCGCGCCGCGCTCGTCGGCCTGGTTCATGCCCATGGGCGGCATGACGATCCGATTCCTGAACGTGAGCTGCTTGACCGTTAGAGGGGAAAACAAGCTTACCATAGTCACCGCTCCTGTAACCATGCTGGTGGATCATTACCCCCAAAATGATAAGTAGGCAAGACGACAACCATAGATCACGAATGGCACGAATAGACGAATTACACGAATTCTATTGATTATTCGTGCCATTCGTCCATTTGTGTCATTCGTGATCTATGGACGTACTCGTTAAGACAGCGGTTGCTGATCACTGGTTAGTGTACATCAACCCTCGCCGGCAGGGAAACGCTGTCTCCGATGGGTGCGCCGTCTGCGCCGAGCACCGGCACCCGCTCGCCGGTGTCGGGCCGGTATAACCCCACCACCACGTGGTACTCGCCGGCCGGCAGGCTGCCGTACAGGCTTTCCGTTGAAAGCTCCATGCGGATCACCTCGCCGCGCGCCCACTGGCTGGTGGGCACCGGCGGCGGGCCGTCGATCCCCACCAGGCGCGTTCCCGCCGCGTCTACCAGGTGCACGAAAACTGTGTAGTCGGCCCAGGCGCGCGGCGCTGCCTGCCAGATCAGCTCCAAGCTGGCCGCGCGAGCATCGAGCCTGTAGCCGGCCAGCCGCAGCTGGCCGCCAAAATTGGCGTCGAGGCGCTGATCCATCGGCGGCAGGCTGAAACTGCCCGCCTCCATCTCGCCCAGGGGCCGGCCATCCACCAGCAGGCCGTAGCTGCCCCGCGGCAAATCCGCCGGGATGGCCAGCCGGTGCCGGCTGACGACCAGGCCATTGCTGCGGCGCTCCAGGGGGGCCGGCGCCTCGCTCCACACCTGCCCGCTGCGCCCTTCCGGCGGCTGGGTCAGATCGGCGGCCGGCTCCAGGGTGAGCAGCGAGGGCTCGGTTGGCAATTGGGTGTCGGCCAGCCAGAGCACCTCCACCGTGACCGGCTGGCCGATGGGCAGTTCGGCCTGGCCGGCGCGAAACGCCAGCGGCTTGGGCAAAATGCCGATGTCGAAAGCCGCCTCGCTGGCCAGTGCAGGCTGCACAGCCGGGCCGGGGTAGACCCAGGCGTAATCGATGCCGGCCAGCTGCACTCGATAGGCCGGGGATTGGGCCTCGTAGTAGCGCAGTATGCCGGGCGAGGGATCGCCCTCTTGCAGCTGCCGGCGATAGAGCACCACGTAGTCCAGCTCGCCGGCGGTGACCTGGCTGACCTTGCCCGCGAAGAAGGGCGCCAGGGCCGAGGCATACGCCGAGCCGGCGCGCAATGCCGGCGCGTCCGGCTGGGCATTCAACCAACCCCCAACCTGATCCAATCCCTCGCCCCAACCGATCTTGACCAGGCGCACCGCGGTCGCCGCTCCCCCCAGCAACGGGTTGAAGTAGGTCAGATAATAGGGATAGGTGGTGAGGGGAGGGAGGAGAAGGAGGATGGCGAGCAGGGTAGCCGTTGCGTAGTGCGTCCTACGCAATACGGAATACGCACTATCAATCCCCAGCGCCGCCAACAGGTACAGGGCCGGCCAGGCGGGCAGCAGGTAGCGGTTGCTGCGTTTGCCGCCCAACGTCATGAACAGGCTGAACAGCAGGGCAAAGGTCAGCAGCGCCCCCTCCAGGGCGGTCAGCCGGCGGCTGCGCACCGCACCCACCAGCCAGAGGACCAGTCCCAGGCTGGCCAGCACCGATAGCTTGAAGGCGCCGTTGATCGGATAGTACCAGACGCCCAGGTCGGGCACCTGCCAATATCCCTCGGCTCGAGCTTCCTCGGTGTCGGTGGCCGACAGGAAAGCGTTGTGCACCACGGCATAGGGCATGCCAATCGGGCTGCTCCAGGCCGCCGGCCAGATCAACACGAACGCCAGCCAGGCCGCCAGTCCCCACAGCGCCAGCCGCGCCAGCCAGCCGCGCCAGCTGTCGCGCCGCCGCCACCAGGTGACCAGGGCCACCAGCCCCACGAAAGGCGCCAGGAAAAAGGCAGGGGATTTGCTCGCGAACGCCAGCCCGGCCAATCCCCCGGAGAGGAGCGTCCACATCCAGCGGTTCGGGGATGGCCGGGCCGCCGGCTGCACGGCGATCAGGAAAGCCAGCAGCGACAGGCCCACCAGCCAACCGGCCGGCGCATCGTGACCCAACACCCGCGCCAGTGCGATCGCCTGCGGGTCGAGGGCGAGCAGCACCCCAAACAGCAGCGCCACTCGCCGGTCCACCAGCCGCCGCCCCAGCTGGTACAGGGCGACGATCGCGAGCGAGCTCAGCAGCACCACCGGCCAGCGCACAGCGACCAACACGTCCATCTCAGCCCGGAATTCCGGCAGCGAGGCCAGCCAGCCGGCCAGCAGCACGCCCAATGCCGCGCGCTGCTGTGCGTAATAGGCGACCAGGCCCAACGAGCCCATCCAGGTGGTCGTCACCGCCGGCGTCAGGTTGACCACGGTGCCGGCCAGGTCGCCGCGCAGCAGCGCACCCAGGAACTGGGCCGAGCGATACACCCACTTGGCCTCGTCGGCGGTGGCGAAGGCCCCCAGAGCCAGGGCGCGCGGCAGCAGCGCCAGCCCGAACAGGCCCAGGCTGGCCAGCAGCTCACGCCTCGGCCTGGATTGAGATGAACCGGATGTCATGCGCTCCTCTTCGTGGGAGCTTCCACAAGCGAGCCGCTCACAGCCAGGCATGAGAATCTCACGCAAAGACGCAAAGACGCCAAGTTTCTTACTCCTTTGTGCCCCGTATGGGGTACTTTACGCCTTTGCGTCTTAGCGTGAGGCATTTCCTGAGGAGGGTCGGGGACGCCCGATTTGCGCTGGGCGGCCCCGATGCCCGCCACCCCCATGATCCCCAGCGTCGCCAGCGCCAGGTAGGCCCCCAACCGGAACGACATGGGCTGGTACTCGAAACGAACCCGATGCTCGCCGGCAGGCACGTAGACCGCCCGCGCCACGTAGTCGGCCCGGTAGATCGGTGCCGGCTGCCCATCCACCGTCGCCAGCCAGCCTGGATAGAAGGTGTCCAGGAGCACCAGGTAGCCGGCCCCGTCGAGCCTGGCCGATATCTCGATCGACTGCGGATCCTCCGTCACAATCGTGGCCGGAGTGCCGGCACCCTCGTCCGAAACGGCCGGCGGCGACTCGCCCGCCTCCGCTTCGAGGATGACGGTGCGGCGCGGGTCGATGTCTCTCTTCTGGAAGTAAGCCAATGCTTCGTCCGGGTTGGCAGCCAGGATGGCGTCGTGAACGACGAAGGCACGCGGCAGCGGATGCCTGTTTTCGTAGACAACCGACGTGTCGTCGCTGTATACCGGTGGGTACGTTGCCTCGGCGTCGCTGCCCATGCGGCCCTCGGTCAACACGTAGCGCACGCCCAACACCTGGACCATCTGCACCGGATCACTTTCGTGCAAGAAGGTGTCATAGCGGGCTGCCATGAGGGGGGTCCCGTAGCCACCGGCGCTGCGGACCCGGTAAGCGGCGGGAGTGTACTTGCCCAGCTTGTGAGCGGCGGCTGTATCGCTCCCCATGCCCAGGGGAAACACGCGCGTGTCATTGCTCAAATGCTGCAGGACGTACCCAGCCCCGCCCGACAGCTGTTGCCACCAGTCCGCCGTGGTCACCGGGTTGACGGTGGTGCCGCCCGCGACGGCCAAATCTATGGAGACTGCTGCGATAATCAGGCCGGAGAACAGGCGGGCGGATATCCGCGGGGCGGCGAACAGGCCGAAAAGGATACTGGTGGCCGCCACGTTAGCCGCCAACAAATAACCGGGCGCGCTCAATCCCACCACCCAGCTCAACAGCAGGCGGTCGCCATAGACCGGATCAACGCTGAATACTCGATCCAGCAGCGCGGCCAGCAGCCTGCGGTCATACGCACGGGTCAAGCCGGCCAGCAGTTGCGTTCCGAAGAACCGGAGGAACACCAACCCTCCCACCAGCAACAACCCGGCCAGCAGGACCGCGCCCAACCTGGCCCGGCTCAGCCCCTTCTCCAAGGCGGTCTCCAATCCGTAGGCGGCCAGGACGGCCAGCGCCAGGTTGACGCCCATCAGCCAACGCGCCGGGATACGGAACAACGAAAAGCCGGGCAGGTAGCGGATCACATAGTCGTACAGGGGCGTGAACGACCCAAACGCCATGACGGCCGCCCCGAAGAGCAGCAGAACGAAGAAGGGCATGTCTTTCTTACGCCGCTGTCCCCAACAGAAGAACGCCAGTACCAGGGGAATGAAGCCTGCGTATACGAATTCCTCCTCAAAGGGATCACCCCCACGGAAGCCCACGACATTGTTTCCAAACGCGCCGGGCAGCACCAGATTCAGCGTCATCGCCGGCGGCAGCGAATCCTTGACCAACAGCTCTGCTCCCTGCTCCTGGGAACGCACCGAGAACTGCTGCATCTCATAGGTCATCAGCAGTTGCGGGGCAGCCAGCGCCAGGCCGCTCGTCACCATGACCGCCAGGAGCAGGACGGTGATGATCGCCCACCGCCCACCCCGCCCGGCCGGGCCCCGTCTCACCCACAGATCGGCGACGACGCGATACAGCCCATATCCCGCCACTGTGACGAGCGTGTAGAACACGATCTGGGGATGGCCGCTCAGGATTTGCATGGCCAGGGGAATACCAGTCAGGATAGCGAAGGGCCAACGGCGCCGTTGGGCAACCAGGATGGCAGCACACAGAATCATCGGGAACCAGGCTGCCGACGACATAATATCCACGTTGGTGACCTGGGCCATCAGGACCCCACCCATGCCGAACGATAACCCGGCAAGCGTGGCCGCCGGCCATCCAAGGCCCAGGCAGCGAGCCAGCGCACAGGTGAAGACGGCTGCCAGCGTGAAGTGGAGCAGGATGAACAGGGAGAGGTTGAGCGAGGCCGGCAGCGGACTCAAGAACAAGAGGCTGCCGGGATATAGCACGCCCACCTGGCATTCGGCCAACGCGGGAATCCCAAGGAAATTGTACGGATTCCACAGCGGCACACGCCCCGCCAGCCACTCGCTGGCGGCGAAGATGTGGTAAGGGTAATGGATCCCGCTGATGTCATCCCGATACAGGGTTTGCCCGCCAAAGACGATCTCGGGGAAAGCCAGCAGCGGCAGGGCGACGAACAGGGCCAATGCCAGCGCCGGAGCAGGCCCGGTGGCCACGGCTATCAGACGACGGGTCAATTTATCTCCCACTACATCAGTCACTGTGTCACCCTGAGCGAAGCGAAGGGTCTCCGGCTGCACTGCTAGATGCTTCGCTTCGCTCAGCATGACATCGCGCTCAGCTTGGCAGGTTCATCGGCAGTGGTGGCGGCTCACAGGATTAGGCTTCTTCTCGCTACTTGACCTGGACTGTCCCGACCGGGACGGCCGCCCGGCCGTCGGCGATCAGCGGCGCCAGTGTCTCGGGATGGTATACGACCACCTGCACCTGGTAAGTGCCGGGCGACACAGCCGGGAACCAATAGTACTCGTTGACGGTCTCGGCCGGCGGCCACAGGCTGGTGCCCTGGTGCCAGTTGTGCCGCAGGAAGCGATCCTTCTGAGCCGCCAGGCTGCCGTCGGCGGCCACCAGCCGCAGCGAGGCCTTGTAGTCAACCTCCATAGGTGCCACCGGTGCCCAACGCAGGGTCACGCTCACCGCCTCGCGCCCGGCACTCAGGGCGGCGGCCTCCAGCCTCAGGAGACCGCCGTAAGTGACGCCCACTGGCGACTCGATGGCGGGCAGGCTGAACACGGTGTGGCTCGAAGGGAGCGCCCACGTCTCGATGGTGTAGACCGGGTAGACCTGGCGGTCCACCTGCCGGGCGGTGGTCGCCAGCAGATAGCCGACCAGCTCACGCTCGTCGGCAGCGGCGTGTTTGTCCTGCGTCCAACGCACCACGCGCAGGGTGGTTCGCCCGGCGGCTGCCTGGGTCATCCCCTGCGCAACCGTCGTCTCGTCGACCGGCACGTACTGATAGGGCGTCTGGCCATGATACATAAAATCCAGGGTGTAATGGCGCGCTTCGCTCCCGGCCCGCTGGTCCATCGGTATCAGGTAGGCCGCCCCGGGCAGCGTATCGGCGGCGATGTGCTGGGCCAGCTCCACCGCGTACACGTCGTAGGCCATCGCCAGCTCGGGCAGCTCTGCCCAACGCCCGAAATACGCCATGCCGGTCGCCAGGCCGATCGGCACGAAGATCGCCAGCGCCCCTGCCGGCGAGGCGGCCAGCCGCCCCAGCCGGGCGATCACCTGCGGCCCCATCCAGGATAAGCCGCCCCGTGCCACCCGCCAAATCCAACCTCCCGCCCCAGCCAACCCGAGCGCCACCCACACGTAGGTGACCGGCGCCGTGCCGATCAGCCGCAGATGGTGCGGCGCGCCCTCCGGCGCCAGGACGCCGGGCAGCAGCATCACCGGCCATACGCACAGGAGGAACAGGTGGGCGGCAGGGAGTAGGGAGTAGGGAGTAGGGAGTAGGGGTGGGTGTGCGCCGTCACGTTCTGGCGCGGCGCGCAGCACGCGACGGATGGAGAGGGCCAGGCCCAGCCAGAAGAAAGGGATGAGCGGCAGGCTCAACATGGGCCGGCCGGGCAGGTTGCCCAGTGGGTTGGGGTCGCCGGTCAAACCGGCCCAGCTGCCCAGCGTGGTGACCAGGCTGCGCCACAGGGCGCCCCACAGGTCGCCGGCGTTCCAGGCAGGGCTGAAGATGGAAACCGAGCCGGCCCGTTCGATGAACGCGGCCGGATGCGCGGCAAAGAAGACGGCCAGCGGCGAAAAGACCAGGCCGGCCGCCCCCGCGGCGACCAGCATCCCTCGCCAGTGGCGCACCACGAGCGGCCGGCCGTGCCGCAGCCAGGCCAGCGCCGCTTCGACGGCCAGGAACAGGATGATCGCCAGCGGGACGAAGCGGCCGGCCAGGTAGGTATAGCCGCCCAGCCCCAGGAAGAAGCCGGCTCCGGCAAAGTTGACCATGCGCGCCCGGCAGCTGGCCGGTCCCTCTGCGACGCGGATCGCCCGCCAGAACCAGGCCAGCGCCAGGGCTTCCACGGCCGGCATGGCCAGAGCGCGGAAGGCGATCCGGCTGTAGGCCACCAGCCAGAAGGCCGTCGCCACGCCCAGGCCGGATAGGAGGGGGAGTGGGGAGTAGGGAGTAGGGAGTAAGGAGTAGGGAGTAAGGAGTAGGGAGCGTAGCCCGGAGGTTAACCTCCGGGCTGAGAGAGCGAAGCCCAAGGGGCTGGCAGCGGGCGTACCCGTGGTCACGGGCGAGCCCGCAGGGCTTTGCTCTGCCAGCCCGGCGCTCGAAGCGCCGGGCATCAAAGCAGCGGCGATCTCCCACGCCAGCCAGAAGGTGCCCGCCGCGGCGATCACCCCCAGCGTGGCGGTGTATAGGCGCAACGCCAGGCGAGTGGGGCCGAAGGCCCAGAAGAGCGGCTGCACCAGGTAGGCCATGAGCGGCTCTTTGCCGCCCCCAATCGGCCACCACAGGTGATAATCGCCGTGAGCCACGTCCAGCGCGGCCATCCCCTCGCCTCCCTCGTCGAAGTTAAGGCCGGGCGGCACGCTGTCGAGCAGCGGGTAGCGCAAGCAGGCGGCGACCAGCACCACCAGCGCCAGCCCAAGCCAGGGCGACTGCCAGGCGCGCTGCCAGCGGCTCACGACGATGCCTCCCTACCTGGGGCGATAGGCAGCTCGACCGGCTCGCGGAGCGCCTGCCCGCTGGCGGCATCGTAGACCACCAGCTGGAGCATGGTGCTGCCGGCAGCCGGCGCCGGCTGGAGGCGGTGCGCGTCCTGCACGGTGTCGCCGGGCCGCCACTGGGTGGTGGGCAGCAGCCCGTTCGCCGGCCAGCCGTCCTGCTGGGCCAGCCGGGAGCCGTCGGGCGCGACCAGCCGCACGCTGATGGTGTAGTTCACTGCCATGGTGCCGAGGGCATGCCAATATAGAGAGACCGTCGCCGCGTCTTCCTGCCGGGCCAGCCGGTAGCCGGCCAGCTCCAGCTGCTCGCCAAACCCAATCCGCACCGGCTGGACGTCGGCCGGCAGATGGTCGGAGATGAGGCGCGGCCCCGGATAGATCCAGGCATAGGAGATTCCCAGCACCGAGACCACGTGTTCCGGCTGCAAGTCCTGGAAATAGCGCACAATCTCCGGGCTGGGGGCCAGGCGCTGCACCTGCGAGATGTACAGGACGACCACGTCGGCTCGCAGCGCCACGTCGTTGGTGTAGAAATTCTCGCCGGTGCCCTTGAGGTAGGGTAACAGCGTCTGGGAGGGGACGGCCGCCACGTAGAGCTGCCCGGCGTCCGGTCGCTGGTTGAGGTAAGCCGCCACCTGCTCCATGCCCTCTCCCCAGCCGACCAGGGTAGTGGTGACCGCCGCGGGCAGCCCACCCATGAGCGGATTGAAATAGGCCAGGTAATACGGATAGGCGGTGACCACCGGCAGGGCGTGCAGGCCGAGCAGGAGGGCGAGCGCGAAGCCCGAGGCGCGCGGCCAGAGGCGCGTTGCACCGCGCTTCATAAGCGCGCCGCACCCGGAGTTGATTTCGACCAGGGCAAAGGCGGCCAACATGTCCAGGAACGGGAAGACCGCCAGCAGGTAGCGGTCCTGCTTCTTGGGACTGAGCTCGCCGGACAGGAACAGGACCATCACAAACGCCCACAGCAGGCCCGCCGCCCGATAGGTGCCGGGCCGGGATGCGCCGCCGCGCCTGATCCATCCGGCTGCGATGACGATGGCGCTGAGGGCGGCCAGGATCGACGTGACCGGAGTCAGCCGCATAGCGATGACGTACGGATAGAACGCCGGGCCGGGGTCCAGGGTGGGCTGGCCCATAAAGAAGACCAG
>Ga0315282_10013184_pt1 | contig 12501 bp, 9 predicted proteins | sample YL17G07_20_MG_FD_203693 | JGI IMG/M metagenome (GOLD analysis project Ga0315282, IMG submission 203693) | Sediment microbial communities from Yellowstone Lake, YNP, Wyoming, USA - YL17G07_20 | ecosystem: Environmental > Aquatic > Freshwater > Lake > Sediment | place: USA: Wyoming | collected... | reverse complement strand
TGGCCACGAGGAGCCACCCGGCCTCGTCGTAGCCAACCCGCCCTACGGCGAGCGCATCGGCGAGGTCGCCGAGCTGAGCGGCCTCTACGGCCTGCTGGGCGAGAAGCTGCGCACCGGGTTCCGGGGCTGGAAGGCGGCCGTGTTCACGGGCAACCCCGAGCTCGGCAAGACGATGGGCCTGCGGGCGCGCAAGATGAACACCCTCTACAACGGCGCGCTGGCCTGCAAGCTGCTGCAGTTCGACGTCGACGAGCCCTGGTTTGTCGGCAGACATGGTGACGACCGCAAGGGGCCGGCGGGAGCACAGCCGGTACCGAGCCGGGCGGGCGGGCGGCGCACGATGAGCACGATGAACCCGTCGTCCCAGCAGCCGGCGCCGAGCCAGTCGGCCGAGCAGTTCGTCAACCGGCTGCGCAAGAACCTGCGCACCGTGGCCAAGCGCCTGCGGCGAGACGGTGTCACCTGCTACCGCGTCTACGACGCCGACCTGCCCGACTACGCGCTCGCCGTCGACGTGTACGAACGTCGGGTCGTCGTGCAGGAGTACGCCGCGCCGGCAGAGATCGCGCCAGAGAAGGCGGCGCAGCGCCTCGCAGAGGCGCTGCGCCTGATCCCCTCAGTGCTCGAGGTGGCGCCGGCCGACGTCTTCCTCAAGGTGCGCCGCCGCCAGCGCGGCGCGAGCCAGTACGAGAAGCAGGCCGCCGCAGGCGACTTCCGCGAGGTGCACGAGGGCGACCTGCGCTTCCTGGTCAACTTCACCGACTATCTCGACACCGGCCTGTTCCTCGACCAGCGCATGACGCGCGGGCTCATCCGCGACCTGGCGCGCGGGCGCCGGTTCCTCAACCTCTTTGCCTACACCGGGTCCGCGACTGTCGCCGCCGCGGCGGGCGGCGCCGTGAGCACCACGTCGGTCGATCTTTCGCAGACCTATCTCGACTGGGCGCGCCGCAACCTCGAACTCAACGGCTTTGCCACACGCCGACGCGACGTCGAGCGGCACGGCTTCGTGCGCGCCGACGTTCTCGACTGGATCGGCGCCGACCGCGAGCGCTACGACCTGATCCTGCTCGACCCGCCGACGTTCTCCAACTCCAAGCGCATGAAGAACGTGACCTTCGAGGTGCAGCGCGACCACGCGGATCTCATCCGCATGGTCGCGCGACGCCTGCACCACGGCGGCGTGCTCCTTTTCGCCACCAACTACCGTCGCTTCAAGCTCGAGTTCGACGCCCTGCGCGCCTTCGCGATCGACGACCTCTCCAAGGCCACCCTGCCACCCGACTGCGCGCGCTCGGCGCGCATGCACCACGTGTTCAAGATGACCTGGCGAGGCTGAGAGGGGAGTATGATCCCCGTGCGACGACCGACCGAGAGGGAGCGGGAAGCCCCGGCCGACAAGACGCAGACAGCCCCCCAGCGCATGGGATGAGCACCACCGTCGGTACACCGCTCGACACGCTGCGCGAGGTCTTCGGCTTCGACTCGTTTCGGCCGCATCAGCTCAAGATCATCGAGCATGTCATCGCCGGCGGCGACGCCTTCATCCTCATGCCCACCGGCGGCGGCAAGTCGCTGTGCTTCCAGATCCCGGCGCTGCACCGGCCGGGCGTCGGCATCGTCGTCTCGCCGCTGATCTCGCTCATGAAAGACCAAGTCGACGCGCTGCAGGCCAACGGCGTGCGCGCCGCCTTCTACAACTCTTCGCTGGCAAGCGCCGACGCGCGCCGCGTGCTGGCCCGCCTCCACGCCGGCGAGCTCGACCTGCTCTACGTCGCCCCCGAGCGCCTGATGACCGACTCGTTCCTCGCGCGACTGCTCGGCGACGAGCACGCGGCGGCGGTCACCGTGGCCCTCTTCGCCATCGACGAGGCGCACTGCGTCAGCCAGTGGGGGCACGACTTCCGCCCCGAGTACATCGGCCTGGGCCGTCTGCGCGGCCTCTTTCCCGAGGTGCCGATCATCGCCTGCACCGCCACCGCCGACCGGCAGACGCGCGACGACGTGCGCGCCCGCCTCGGCCTCTCCGAGGCGCCGGTGTTCGTGGCCGGCTTCGACCGGCCCAACATCCGCTACACCGTCGTCGAGAAGCGCCATCCCGCCGAGCAGCTCCTGTCGTTCGTCAGGGCTCGCCGCGGGCAGTCGGGCATCGTCTACTGCCTCAGCCGCAAGCGCACCGAAGAGGTCGCCGAACGTCTGGCGGCGGCCGGCGTGCCGGCCGCCGCCTACCACGCGGGCCTGAGCGCCGCCGAGCGCGAGCGCGTGCAGAACGCTTTCGTACACGACCAGGTCGAGGTCGTCGTGGGCACCGTGGCCTTCGGCATGGGCATCGACAAGCCCGACGTGCGCTTCGTCGTGCACTACGACCTGCCGAAGTCGATCGAGAGCTACTACCAAGAGACCGGGCGGGCAGGCCGCGACGGCCTGCCCGCCGACGCCCTCCTCCTCTTCAGCCTCGCCGACGTGGCCATCGCCCGAGGCCTCATCGAGATGGGTGGCAACGAGAACCAGAACCGCATCGAGGCGCACAAGCTGAGCGCCATGATCGGCTTCGCCGAGGCCACCACCTGCCGCCGGCGGGTCCTCCTCGGCTACTTCGGGGAGGAGCTCGGCGACGATTGCGGCAACTGCGACGTCTGCTTCGACCCGCCCGAGACCTACGACGCTACCGAAGACGCCCAGAAGGCCCTCTCGTGCGTGTTTCGGCTGCGGCAGCGCTTCGGCATGGGGTACGTGATCGACGTGCTGCGCGGCGCCGGCACCGAGCGCATCCACAGGCTCGGCCACGACGCCCTGCCCACCTACGGCGTCGGCGCCGGCCTGAGCCACGACGCGTGGGCGGGCCTCATCCGCCAGCTCATCCACCATGGCTACCTCGTGCAAGACATCGCCCGGTACTCAGTGCTCAGACTCACGGCCAAGGCGGCGCCACTGCTGCACGGCGACGAAACGCTGGTCCTGGCGCGGCCACGGGTGCGCGTGACGAAACCGGCAAGGCCGAAGCGCACGACGGTCAAGAGGGCGGCACAGGCGGCGGAGGCGCGACAGGCGGCCGAGGCGCGACAGGCGGCCGAGGCGCGACAGGCGGCCGGGGCGCGACAGGCGGCCGCCCCGACTCGGCGGGCCGGGTGGTTCACCGGCAGCCGACCCGAGGGCTGGGACGACGACGGCTCCGGCCCCGAGGCGCTCGAAGAGGAGCTCGTCTACGACGAGCAGCTCTTCGAGCGCCTGCGCGCCCTGCGCAAGCGTCTCGCCGACGAGCAGGGCGTGCCGGCCTACATCGTCTTCGGCGACGCGACGCTCCTCGAGATGGCGGCGCGCAAACCGGCAACCGCACAGGAGCTGCTCGAGATAACGGGCGTCGGGCGCCACAAGCTGGAACGGTACGGCGCGGCGTTCCTGCGGGCCATCACCGACGTCGACTAGCCCACCTCGGCCTCGCTTGGCTTGCCCTTCACGTGCACGCCTGCTTGACTCGAGTCACGCACTGCGCTGCCCGCGTACGCGGGCGTGCCTTGCAGGCGTCACTGAACGGAGCGCCGCCCAGCTCGGTCAGAGACACACAGAGCACGTGAACGAGTCCCGAGGTGAGGCGACGCGATGAGGCGGGGCACGATTGACGGGATGGCGCTGGTGGTTGCGGCGGCACCGGCCGTCGTCGCCGGCGTCTTCGTGATCATGTTCGTGACGGCGTGCGCTCGGTCCGGCGCCCCGGCGCAGAGCTCGTCGGACGCCCATCCGCCCGTGGCTACCCGTTCCCTATCTTCGGCCGCCGTGCCCACGGCGCCGTCCCCGACCGTCGCCGCGCCGGGTACCGCCGTACCGGCCGCCGGCTCGCGAGTGCCCAGCGTGACCGAGCCGGCCATCGTCTGGGCGCCCATCCCTTACACAAACCGCCGCCGCGCGCAGACGGCGGCCTACTCACTGCGCCATTACGGCCGGGCCACCACGCGCCTCGACCCAAAGGTCATCGTCCTGCACTTCACGGCCGGCTCGACCTACGCCGCCGCGCGCGCCGTCTTCACCGCCAACGCCCCCCACCGTGGCGAACTGCCCGGGGTCTCGACCCACTTCGTCGTCGACAAGGACGGCACGATCTACCAGCTCCTGCCGACCGACGTGTGTGCGCGCCACGCCATCGGCCTGAACTGGTGTGCCATCGGCATCGAGATGGTCCAGGAGACGGGCGTCGGCGCGCACTGGGCCGACCGGCAGATCCTGCATCGCCCGGCGCAGGTGGAAGCGACGCTGCGACTGGTCGCCTGGCTGCAGGCGAAGTACGGCATCGCCGCGCGCGACGTGGTCGGCCATGCCATGGCCAACGGCTCACCGTACTTCAACGACCTCCAGGGTTGGCGCAACGACCACACCGACTGGCAGGCCGCCGACGTGCGCGAGTTCCGCGCCCGGCTGGCAGCGCTGCGGTAGGCCACCGTTCGCAACGCCAACGCACGCCGCCCGCACGCTCCTTCAGCCCGGCTGCGTCGCGCACCTGCCATCACGCGACCTTGCGCGGCTCGCGGTCCCCCCTGTCACGCAGAGGTCTCCTCGCCCATAATAGCGCCATGAGCAGCATGCCTCATCTCTCGGCGATCCACTTCCTGCTCACCTACCGCTGCACCTACGAGTGCGACCACTGCTTCGTCTGGGGCAGCCCCGAGCAGGAAGGTACGATGACGCTCGCGCAGGTCAGGCACGTCATCGACGAGGCCATCGAGCTAGGCACGGTCGACACCGTCTACTTCGAGGGCGGCGAGCCGACGCTCGTCTATCCCGTCATGATCAAGGCGGCCGAGTACGCGCGCGCCATGGGGCTCGAATTCGGCGTGGTAAGCAACTGCCACTTCGCCGAGTCGGTCGAGGATGCCGCTCTGTGGCTCGAGCCGCTGGCTCGCCTGGGCATCGCCGACCTCTCGCTCTCCTCCTACATCTACTTCACGGAAGACCACGACGAGCGCCTTCTGCGTAACGCCGTACAGGCGGCCGGCGATCTGGGGATCGGCGAGGCGATGGGCGTCCTGGAAGTGGGCGCGGCCGCCGACCTGCGGGACCTCGGCGTCGCCTGCGGCGACCCCGCCGCGATCATGTACAAGGGGCGGGCGGCAGCGAAGCTGGCGCCCGCCCAAGCCGATCTCGGCGGACGCCGTGCGGAAGACCTGGTCACCTGCCCTTACGAGGATCTCGACGACCCCGGGCGCGTGCACATAGGGCCCGACGGCGAGGTGCAGGTCTGTCAGGGCATCAGCGCCGGCAACTGCTTTTCGCGCCCACTGGAGGAGATCGTGGCCGGCTACGCGCCGCGCGAGCGACAGGTCGTCGGCGCCCTACTACGCGGCGGCCCGTGGGAGCTGAGTCGCGCCACGGGGCTTGAACCGCAGCGGGCACGCTACGCTGACGAATGTCACCTCTGCTACGAGCTGCGCTCCCGACTGCGCGACCGCTTCCCCGAGGTGCTGGCGCCGGGCCAGTGCTACGGCGCCGGCTTGGCCGCCGAGGCGCAATCCGGCGCGTAGGATGCCGGGAGAAAGCAGCTAGAAGGTCTGGACCCAGTTTCTTACGAGCGTTCGGCACAGGCGCCGCGACTCGCTCGTGATCGTCCCAGCCTCCTTGAGAAGACCCTCGAGCAGCCCCGGCGCACGCCGCCGCATGCCCTTGCTGTCGCGCGCGATCCAGTCGTGCAGCATCGCCTCGGTGATCTCGGGGTGGAACTGGATACCCCAAGCCCTGGGCGCGGCGGTGAAGGCCTGCACGCCGACGCCGTCGGGGCGCGTAGCCAGGACCACGGCCGCGTCGGGGACGGTGAACGACTGGCGTGCCACTGGAACGCGTGGAAGGGGTTCTCGACGCCGGCGAACAGCGGGTCGCTCGTGACCACCACATCGACCGGTAGCCAGCCGACCTCGGGCTCAGGCCGGGTGAACACCTCGCCGCCGATCGCGGCGGCGAGCTGCTGCGCACCGAGGCAGATGCCCAGTATGGGAACATCGCGGCGCAAGGCCTCGGCGAGCAGCACGCGCTCTTCGGCCAGGAACGGGAAGCGGCCCTCCTCGTCGACGTTCATCGCGCCGCCGAGAACGACGAGGCCGCTGAAGTCGTCGATCCGCCGCGGCTCGGGCAGCGCCTCACCGGCGAACGGCTCGCGCACGTCGACCGTGAGACCGGCGTCGATCAGCGCCTCGAGGACCGTGCCGGGCGGCGCGCCGGCTTCATGCTGCGTGATGAGGACGGGTATGCTGCTCATGGTCTGCCGATCCACCACCTGCTCCTCGCCGTCAGCTTCGCGCCCACGGCGCGAAGCTGACGGTCTCAGACTTGCGACCCCTGACCTGCCGTCGCAACCGACTCATTCAGCCTCCCGCAGGGCGCCGCGCCTGACCGTCGCGGCCCCCCGCGCGGACGCCCCCGGCCTCGACCAGCGCGCGCAGGCGCAGCGCGTCGCGCACCGCATAGCCGTGCTGGTCGTTGTCGAAGTAGCAGTATACGACGCGACCCTCGCCGGCCCAGCCGAGCATGCGCTCGGCCCAGCCGGCGAGGGTCGCGTCGTCGTAGCTGCCCTCGTACGCCGCGCCCGGCCCGTGAAGGCGCACGTAGACGTGCGCGGCGGTCGCCGCAAGCGGCGACCGCCGCCCGGCCAGGTCGTAGATGCAGAACGCCGCGCTCGCGGTCGCCAGCAGCTCGTAGACCCGCTCATCGAACCACGACTCGTTGCGGAACTCGAAGGCGTAGCGCAACGCAGGCGCTGCGTCGACGGCTGACCCGGCCGGCAGCGCTTCGAGGAACGCGGCCAGCCGCCCGAGGTTCAGTCCCCACGCAGGCGGCAGCTGGAACAGGATCGGCCCCAGCTTGAGTCCCAGGCCGGCCACGGCGGAGATGAGCCTGGGCACCGTCTGGTCGGCGTCTTTGAGCTTCTTGTTGTGCGTGATGAAGCGGCTGCCCTTGACGGCGAACGTGAACCCCGGGGGCGTCGTCGCCGCCCAGGCACGGAACGCCGCCTCGGAGGGCAACCTGTAGAACGAGTTGTTGATCTCGACGGTGGTGAAGCGCTCGGCGTAGAAGATGAGCATGCGTCTCGCCGGCAGCTTCTCGGGGTAGAAGGGTCCCTTCCAGTGCGGGTAGTGCCAACCCGACGTGCCGATGAGGATTGCGCCTTGAACAGCCACGACACGGTCATCATTCCCAGGGACCGCCCCCTTGACCCTGCCCCCCTGACCACGAGGCGTCCCCTTTGCGCCGCACGCCCGGATCTCGCGGCATGAGCCAAACCACGCGCACGAAAGCACGCCGTTCCGCCCGGAGAGGTCTGATCGCTCAGCCGGTGACGCCGTCGGCGGCGGGCACGTCGGCCGGCTGCGGCGGGACCGGCTCCTCGGGCAAGCCGGCGACGTGCTCCAGCGCCCGGCGGGCGGCCGCCGTGCCTTCGCGGATGCAGTCGCCGATGCCGATGCCGTGGAAGGCGCCGCCGGCCAGCTCGACGCCCGGCACGCCGGCCACTCCCTGCTCGATGCGCTCCACGAGAGCGGCATGCCCGACCCGATACTGCGGCATGCCGCCCGGCCAGCGGAAGATGCGCGTGAGGACCGGCTGCGCGTGGATGCCCAACGTGTCGCGCAGCTCGTCGAGGACGAGCCGGCGCAACTCGGCGTCGTCGACCGTGGCGTACTGCTCGTAGCCGGCTCGGCCGACGAAGCTGCGCACCAGCACATGCCCTTCCGGCGCGCGTCCGGAGAACTTGCTCGAACTCCAGGTGGTGGCCATGACCGGACGTCTCTCCGCGCGAGGCACGACGTAGCCGAAGCCGCGCAGGGGATGGCGGACGTCGTCGCGACGGAAGGCCACCGAGACCGTCGCCGACGTGACGTAGGCGATCGACTCGAGGTCGCTGGCCACACGCGGCGCGACCGCGCGCAAGAGCGTACCCGATGCGAACGCCGGCGCGGCGAGCACCACCGCGTCGACGTGCAGGATCGTGCCGTCGGAGAGTTTCAGGTCGTAGCCGGGTGTCACCACCCGTTTGTTATCCGTACGGGTGACATCGCCGGGGCGCGCAACCCTGTCATCCGTACGGGTGACATCGCCGGTTGACGGCTGCAGCGACACGACCGCCACCCCGGTACGTAGCCGCTCGCGTGGCAGCGCCGCGACGACCGCGTCGCTCAAGTCGGCGAGACCCGTCTCGAACGACAGGAAGTAGGAGCGCTTCGGGGACGAGCCGGCCGCGCCCGAAGCGGCCGTCGCGGCGGCAGCGCCGCGCGCCCGAGCGCGCCGCCGCATCACCATCCCCAGCACGAGGCTGCGGTACTTCTCCTCCATTTCCAGGAACATGGGGAAGGTCGATTGCACGCTCATCTGCTCGGGGTCGCCGGCGTGGATGCCGGCGACGATCGGCTCGGCGATCTTCTCGAGCGCCTCGCGGCCGAGCCGGCGACGCACGAAGTCGCCGAGGCTCTCGTCGCCCCCCGGGCCGCGAGGCAGCACCAGGTCGAGCCCCATCCTGAATTTGCCCCGCCACGTGAGCAGCGCCGACAGCGCGAAGGGCACGAGCCGCGTCGGCACCATGAGGATCAGCCCCTCGGGCAGCTCGTGGAGGCGCCCGCGAGAGTAGATGAAGCTCTTGCGGATGTCGTCGTTGGAGTTGAGCAGCCGATCGTAGACACCCACCTTGCGCGCGAGCTCCATCGGCCAGGGCTTCTCGATGATGAACGAGTCGGGCCCGCCTTCGATCACGAAACCCTCTTCGCGTAGTGTGCAGACCTTGCCGCCCAGACGGTCGTCTTTCTCGATCAAGACCCAATCGACGGGCTCGCCGGCCAAGCGCCGGCTCGCGAGCTCGTACGCGGCACCGAGCCCGGCCATGCCGCCGCCGACGACCGCGACGCGACGAGTAGGCTTCGTCGCCATCGGCCTCTAGCGGGCGACCGCCGGCCCGGCGTCGTCGGGGCCGGCGTCGTTCGGCCCGGCGCTGTCGGGCTCGGCGTCGTTCGGCCCGGCGCCGTTCGGGGCGGCGTCTCCGGCCCCAACGGCCGCCACCCGGCCCCGCCGCTCGACCGCTGCCGGGGTGTTGTTGCCGGCTTCCTCGACGGGCCGGTGGGCGAGGTAGCCGATCACGGCGTCGGCCAGCACCGCGATGAAGCGCGGCGAGTCGTTGGGCGGTTCGCTGCGCAGGTAGTTCATGCCGTTCTCGTGCACGACCCGCTTGAGCACGATATCGAGGTCGTAGAGCGTCTCGACGTTGTCGGCGATGAAGCCGACCGGCACGACCAGCAGCTTCTGCCAGCCCTGCGCGGCAAGCTGCAGGACGACGTCTTCGACCGAGGGCTCGAGCCACTCGCCACCGCGCCGGCCCTTGCTCTGCCAGCCCAGTCGCCAGTCGCCGGGCATGATCGCCGGCAGCAGATGGGCGATGACCTCGTGGATCTGCTCGACGTAGGGATCGCCTTCGAGGATCGTCTCTTTGGGCACGCTGTGCGCGGTGAAGAGCACCGCGTAGTCGCTCGACTGGCGCCCGTCGAGTGCCTGCGCCACGCGCTCGCTGACGGCCTGCTCGAACTGAGGGTCGCTGTACCAGCCCTCGATCACCGGCACCCAGCTTGCGCCGGCGTCGGCCAGCGCCTTGCGGTAGGCGCCGGTCGTGAGCCGCGAGGAGTAAGGAGAGAGCGAGAGTGCCAGCACATCGGCGCCGTCGAGCTCGCCGAGGACCTGCGCCACCGTGGGCTCGCAGTGCAAGTAGGCCGGGCGCACGCGCACCTCAGCGTGGAGTTGGCCGCAAAGGCTCGCTTCAAGAGCCGCCGCCTGCCGCTCGGTGATGGCGTTGAGCGGTGAGCCCCCGCCGATGGCGCGATACTTCTCGTCGACGAAGGCGAGAAGCTCGGCCGACGGCGTGCCGCCCGTGAGGCGCTGCATGAAGGCCGGGATCTCGCCGAACTCGGCGGGCCCGCCGAACGACAGGAGGGCAACGTCGATGACGCTCTGGCTCACGTGGCATCTCCTCTCGTGGGCTCTTTCGGCAACGCTCTGTGCGCTGGCGACGGCGGATCCGCCCGTGTCATGCCGGTCCCTTCGACGAGAGCCGGTGCACGGCGTCGACCAGGAAGCGCACGTTGTCGACCGGCGTCGTGGGCAGGATGCCATGGCCGAGGTTGAAGACGTGGCCGGGCAGCCCGGCGGCGCCGCGCAGCACCAAGGCAGCACGCTCCTCGATGGCCTCGGGCGTGCCCAGCAGAGCGACCGGGTCGAGGTTGCCCTGGATGCCGCGGTCGTGGCCGATCTCGTCCCAGGCGCGCCCCAGGTCGACCCGCCAGTCGACCCCGATGACGTCGCCGCCGGCTTCGCGCACTGCCCGCAGCATGCCCCCGGCGCCGTTGGCAAAGTGGATGACCGGCGCGCCGTGGCCGCCGACGCGCGACAGCACCGATCGCGAATGCGGCGCCACGAAGCGCTCGTAGTCGTACGGCGACAGCGCGCCGACCCAGGAGTCGAAGAGCTGCAGCGCCTGGGCGCCGGCGTCAAGCTGCGCCAGCAGGTAGTCGACGACCACGTCGGCCAGCAGGGCCAGCAGCCGCGCGAACGTGTCGGGCTCGCGGTACATGAGACCCTTGACCTCGGCGTAGTTCTTGGAGTGACCGCCCTCGATCACGTAGCTGGCCAGCGTGAACGGCGCGCCGGCGAAGCCGACCAAGGGCACGCGCCCGTCGAGCTCGCGGCGCACCAGGCGCAACGCTTCGAGCACGTAGGGCACGTCGCGCTGTGGGTCGATGCCGTGCACCGGCGCGAGGTCGGCAGCGGTGCGCACCGGCTTCTCGATGACCGGCCCGTCGGCGTCGGTGAAGTGGAAGCCGATGCCCATGCCCTCAAGCGGCAAAAGGATGTCGGCGAAGACGATCGCCGCGTCGAGCTCGAAGGCCCGCACCGGCTGCAGCGTGACCTCGGCGGCCACGTCGGGCCGCTTGCACATCTCGATGAAGGGCAGGGTCGCGCGGATGGCCCGGTATTCGGGCATGAAGCGGCCGGCCTGGCGCATGAGCCAGATGGGCGTCGCGTCGACCGGTTTCAAAGCGCAGGCGTCGAGAAAGCGCATCCCGTGTCGTTTCTGAAGGGCGTGACATGCCCGCAGGGGGCACCGGACGCTCATTGTACCGGAGCATCGCGGTGAACGCATCTTGCCGCGCTGGAAGCTGCAGGCGGTGGCTCAGATGGCCGGGCGATACCCCTCGCCCAGGGCGGCCCTATAGCAGGTGCGACAGACCGTCACCTGTTCGCCGCCGCCCAGAGGCGAGACCAAGGTGAAGCGCTGCACCGTGCGCGAGATGGGTGCACCGCACAGCGAGCAATGGACATGGGCGTGCAGGAAGTCCTCGACCTGGATGATGTCTCCGCCGGCTTGGCCGAGCCCATGCACGGCGCCCCTGTCAGGGGACGGGAGAGAGAAGATCTGCGCCATCGCACCTCCAGTCGGCCGCCGGAGCGCCTGCCCGAAACGCAACCTCGTTTGGCTCGGTATTCAGGTATTCCCGGCTCATCCCCTGGAGTAACGCCTGCCACGGGACTCTACGACGCGGCGCCCTCTGCCGATAAGACTCGATGCAGGTTGTGGAACCCGCAGCACGAGAACACCCGCAGGACCGCCGTGAACGGCAAGGAGGCCACCGTGAGAGACCGCCCGCTCGTCCTCGTCATGCTCACCCTGTGCTGGCTGTGGCTGGCAGCCGGCGCCGCGCAGGCGCAACCGCCGACGCAGCAAGCCCGCGACCTGCGCGCCGCGCGGGCAGGGGTCCAGCCGCGCGCCGTGGTCGAGAGCCGGCTCGGCGCGCGCGCCGTCAGCGCGCCGCAGTTCACCGTCGGCAGCGCGACGGTCACGGGTCACCTCTACGACTACGCCACGGGCGCGCCCGTCCCGGGCGCCGGCGTCTACATCGGCTGGCCGGAGAACTCCGCAACGACCTGGAGCGACCCGATCATCACCGACGCCGGCGGTTCTTTCACCTACCCTACAGCGCTCGGCACGTCGCAGGGCTTGATCATGGCCTACCCGCCCGACCCCGCCGACCCGGGCGGGTTCCTCCACGACTACTACCTCCTTAAGAACCTCACGTTCAGCGACGGCGGTACGGTGAGCTACGACCTCAGGCCCGGCCAGGTGGGCTTCAGGACCACGCTCTCGTCAAGTTTCTGGGGCTCGTGGAGCGACGTCTGGGTCTACACCTCGGGCAGCGGCGGTGAAGCGCGCACCGTGTTCGACCCGACCGCGGTGGGTTCGCTGTCGGGCCCCGTGTGGGCCATGCCGCCCGATACCGACTACGCCGTCGCCTACTACTGGTCGAACGAGGCGGCGGAAGTGACGGCCGAGCCGCCGATCGCGGTCGACGTCGGCGCCACGAGCGCGGGTCCGCTGAGCGTCGACGAGGACGCCGCCTACCGCATGCGGTTGACGAAGCCGTTCTGGGGCTCGGGCAAGCCGGGCACGACCGTGACGCTGGCGTACAGCGGCTGGCCGTCGGGCGCTCA
>Ga0315282_10013183_pt1 | contig 12503 bp, 9 predicted proteins | sample YL17G07_20_MG_FD_203693 | JGI IMG/M metagenome (GOLD analysis project Ga0315282, IMG submission 203693) | Sediment microbial communities from Yellowstone Lake, YNP, Wyoming, USA - YL17G07_20 | ecosystem: Environmental > Aquatic > Freshwater > Lake > Sediment | place: USA: Wyoming | collected... | reverse complement strand
AGTGGAATCTTCAACCCGAGCACGGGTTCTGGTCCATGTAATACTCCAAAGAGGTGACCCATGGAAAAGGTGATGACGGGAAACGAGGCCTTTGCAAGAGGAGCTTACGAGGCTGGGGTGAAAGTCGCTGTTGCGTATCCGGGCACTCCGAGTACGGAAATCCTTGAAAATGTTGCGAGAGAGTACAAAGACGTCTACGCGGAGTGGGCTCCGAATGAGAAGGTTGCACTGGAAGTTGCCATCGGAGCCAGTCTGGTGGGTGCGAGAGCTATGGCCACCATGAAGCATGTGGGTGTAAATGTGGCTGCAGATCCCTTAATGACCTTAGGGTACGTCGGTGTGAACGGTGGTTTGGTCTTGGTGAGCTGTGACGACCCGGAGCTCTACAGCTCCCAGAACGAGCAGGACAATCGGCATTATGCCCGGTTCGCAAAAATCCCCATGTTTGAGCCGAGTGACAGCGAAGAAGCCAAGGGGTTCTTGAAGCTCGGTTTCGAGGTGAGCGAGAAGTTCGACACGCCGGTCATGATCCGGAGTGTCACCCGTATCTCTCATTCGAAAGGCATTGTCCAGCTTGAGGAACCCGTCACGCCCCCGGTGAAGATTGAAATCCGTAAGCAGACTGAGAAGTTTACCATGCTTCCCTCCAACGCTCGGGTTAGGCACCGGTTTGTCGAGGAACGTCTCCTAAAGCTGAAAGAATTCGCAGAGTCCTTTTCGGGTAATCGAATGGAGATCAATGATCCTTCCGTTGGAATCATTACGTCGGGGATTTCCTATCAATACGCCAAAGAGGTATTTCCAGAGTATTCTTTCCTGAAACTGGGAATGGTTTGGCCTCTTCCGGAAAAACTGATCGCGGAGTTCTTTAAGAAGGTAAAGAAGGTGATCGTCATCGAAGAGTTAGATCCTTTCATCGAACACACCCTCAAGGCCATGGGATTCAAACCCAAGGGAGGTAAGAATCAATTTCCCATTTGCGGCGAATTGAACCCTCTGATCGTGGAAAAGGGAATGTTAAGAAAGAAGATCAAGCCCCCTCGGCCCATCTTCAAAGAACCTCTTCCTCCCAGACCGCCCAACCTCTGTGCAGGGTGCCCTCACCGAGGCCTCTTCTACGTCCTGAGGAAACTGAAGCTCTTCGCCACGGGCGACATCGGCTGCTACACCCTGGCCGCCTATCCCCCCCTCAACTCTTTGGATACCTGTATCTGCATGGGAGCCAGCATCGGCCAGGCCCATGGAATGGCGAAGGCTCTGGGAGATGGGGGAAGAGGAAAGTTCGTGGCCGTCATTGGAGATTCTACATTCCTTCACGGTGGCATTGCGCCTCTGATGAACACTGCCTATAACAAGAGTTACGCGACCACCATCCTCTTGGACAATCGAACGACGGGCATGACCGGTTCTCAGGAGCATCCGGGAACAGGGTTCACGGTGCGCGGCGAGAAGACCCATAAGATTGATTTTGTTGAACTCGGGAAAACCCTCGGGGTGGAGAGTGTGAGAAAGGTCAATCCGTGGAACATTGAGGAAACGGAAAAGGTGATTAAGGAGGAGATTGAAAAGGATGCCCCGTCTCTCATCATTACCACGGGCCCGTGCATCCTCATGAAGAGGGAGTTTAAGCAGTACAACAAGCCTCTCGAAATCGATTCCTCCAAATGCATGGGCTGCAAGGCGTGCGTGAACCTGGGGTGCCCAGCCATCTCCTTCCAGAAGGTGGAGGGAGACATGGCGTTTACGAAGGATGGAAAGAAGCGGAAAGGGATTTCACGCATCGAGTCCGCGCTCTGCCCTGGGTGTCATCTCTGTTATCAGGTCTGCAAATTCCAGGCGATCGTGAGTCAGGAGGAGAGCCCCTCCTTCGGGTTTCAGACCCTATAGACCGGCAGGTGCCCTGTTAACCCCACCCTTTAGGGTGGGGTTAATGAGCACCCTCTCAAAGAGAAGTACCTTTCCGGGAAGCCCCGCCCTTCAGGGCGGGGAGCTTCCCTATTCTTGACGAAGAGGAGAGCAATCTATGGATCATCAAACCACGAATGTGCTGGTTGCAGGGGTTGGGGGACAAGGGGTTATTCTCGCCAGTGACATCATGTGTGAGGTCTTCATGGGAGCGGGTTACGATGTCAAAAAGAGCGAGATCCACGGCATGGCCATGCGGGGAGGCATTGTCACGTCCCACTTTCGATTTGGGAAAAAGGTATACTCCCCTCTGATCAAAGAGGGAGAGGTAGACATCCTTTTTGCCTTTGAACAACTGGAAGGGCTCCGTTGGATTAATCACGTGCGACCGAGCGGGAAGATCTTGATGAATGACAATAAGGTGAATCCTCCCGCGGTCAACTTGGGTGAGATGGACTATCCTAAAAACATCCCCGAGATCATTCAAACGAAATTCAAGGATTTCTACCTCGTGAAGGGAACGGAGATTGCACTGCAGGCTGGAGACATCCGGGCAGCCAACGTGGTTCTCCTCGGAGCCCTGTCGAAGTTGTTCACGATTCAGGACAGCCTCTGGTTAGACACCATTCTTGGACACCTTCCTCCCAAGGTTCATGACCTGAACAGGAAGGCCTTTGCCGCAGGGAAAGAACAGATCAAAGCCGGGTGACCGGAGTGTGCCCCGCCAGCCCCGCCCTGTAGGCGGAGTCAAGGGGCACACTATAGATAGCAAATCATTGCCGGGAAGTCCCGCGCTGTGTGCGGGGAGCTTCACTAGGACGTTAGCGATCCGAAGAAAGATGAGGGCGGAGGTTTTTGGCTCCGCCCTTTGTTTTTTGGGTCGCGTCATTTATATTTTTAGGGGGGAAGCTCTCCGCTCACAGGGCGGGGCTTCCGGGTGAGGAAAATATTATCACAGGGTCGGCTTTGACTCCAGTGCTGGAGTCCGTTACCGCCTTCCCCGCCCCTGCCTACCGGCAGGAAGGTGGGCTATCGAGCCGACTTGCCCGTGACGTCTTCTCCCCATCGCCAGAAAAAAGCTGAACAGGAGGCAAACGAAGATGAAGTGGCATCCTAAGGTCTCGACCGGCGTTTTGCTTTTTTCTCTGCTGCTTTCGACGAGCAGTGTTTCATTCGCGAGCGACTCGATCTACAGGTTCTCCTTAGATAACGGGTTGAAGGTGGTCTTAGAGGAGAATCGTGCAGCGCCTGTCGTCGCACTCCAGGTGTGGGTCAAGGTTGGAAGTGCAGACGAGCGGGATGAAGAAGCTGGGATGTGCCATTTTATTGAGCATATGATCTTCAAGGGAACGGAGAAGCGAAAAGTCCGCGAGATGGCAAGAGAGATCGAATCTCTGGGAGGGTCCATGAATGCTCACACGTCTTATGATGAGACGGTGTATCATGTGACCCTGGCCAGTCGCTATGGGGAGGTTGGACTTGACATCCTCGCCGATGCCATCCAGCATTCGACGTTTGATGCTGCCGAACTGGAAAAAGAGCGGGAAGTGATCTTGGAAGAAATCCGGATGGGGGAAGATGAACCTGGCAGGCGCATCTTCAAACAAACGATGGGCACTGTTTTTAAAAAACACCCGTATCGGAGGCCCATCATAGGGCGCGAGAGCACGATCGGCAAAATCACACGAGACCAAATGGTCAGGTTCTTCAGGCAGTGGTATGTTCCGAATCGCATGGTGTTTGTTGCCGTGGGCGACTTCGACCGATTCGATATGGAGAGAAAGGTGAAGGAGGTTTTTCAAGAGTTGAAACCCTCGGACACACTTCTTCCGCCGAGAGAGGCAGAACCAGAACCGCAAGAAACGCAATCCGTCGTTTCTTACGGAAACTTTAAAGAAACCTATCTCCAATTGGCTGTTCCGATCACGTCCGCCATGGATGACGAGACCCCCGCCCTTGATGCCCTGGCTCACATTCTGGGAGGGGGGGAGGCTTCTCGGCTGGTCCAGAGGGTGAAACTGGAGAAGAGACTGGTCCATTCCATTTCTTCTTCCTCTTTCACGCCCAGAGATCGAGGAGCCTTCATCATTGAAGCCACTCTCCCTTCTGAGAATGTGGAAAAGGCCATAGAGGAGACCCTTGTGACCTTGGACCACCTTTCTCAAGAGGGAGTGACGGCAGAGGAGCTCTACCGGGTGAAGGTCAACGTAGAGAGTGATCTGGTTTACGACCGGCAAACGGTTCAAGGTCAGGCCAGAAAAAGAGGGTTCTACGAGGCGATCACTGGGGATATAGACTTCGAAAAGGAATATCTGAGGAGAATAGCCATTCTCCAGCGAGAAGACATTCAACGGGTCATACAAAAGTATTTCAAAACTCCCCGGTGGGTTGTCAGCGTTCTCGCTCCGACAGAACAGAAGGATCTGTTAAGTTCCAGCTCTTTAAAAGAGGTGATCCGAAGGGTAACGTCAGCCGAGAAAACCTTGGGCAGGAGAGAGGGACCACCGATTTTCAGAACGGTCTTGAGAAATGGAATACGCCTGTTGGTGAAGGAGAACAGGTCGACACCCGTCGTTTCGATTCAAGCGGCATTCTTGGGAGGGGTGCGATTCGAGACTGAATCCAACAACGGAATCAACCAATTCATCGCCGTTATGCTGACGAAGGGGACACAGAACCTGACCAGCCTTCAGATCGCGAAAAAAATGGAGAGGATGGCAGGGTCCCTCAGCGGATTCTCCGGATACAATAGCATAGGCCTCACGGCGACCTTCCTGAGCCAGCATTTTGAAGAGGCTTTCGGTCTTTTCGCAGAGGTCCTGAAGACACCCTCCTTTGACAAAGAAGAGATGGAAAAACGGCGGCAGTCGATTCTTGCGGCCATCCGGCAACAGGAAGATGATCTTGACCGTTCCGTATTTCGACTTTTTCGCAAAACCCTTTATGAACAGCATCCCTATCGAATGGACCCCCTGGGAACCCTTGAGACGGTTCAAACGCTGACTCAAGAGGATTTGAAAGAGTATTATGACCGGATGGCTGTTCCTGATAATCTGGTTCTCACAGTGGTTGGAGACGTCGATACGGAGCAAGTCCTTCAAGCCGCCCTGAACACATTGGGTGAGCTCAAGGGAACGTTCTCACGACCCCCTGTCGCCCAGGAATCGCCTCTTCAAGGGATAAAAAAGGCAGAAATCTATAGGCAAAAGGAACAGGCCCACTTTGTCCTGGGTTTTCTGGGACCCACGCTTTATCACCGAGACCGCACTGCATTAGAAGTCTTAGACGCAGCCCTCTCGGGCCAAGGGGGAAGGCTGTTCTATGAGCTGAGGGACCAGGAGAGCCTCGCCTACGCCTTAACCTTTATGGCCAATCCAAATGTCGATCCTGGATTTATTGCGGTCTACATGGGAACCCATCCAGACAAACTGGAAAAGGCGATCCACGGCGTGTTGAGAATCTTGAAGAACGTAAGAGACGACGGTCTGGCAGAGGAAGAGGTGGAACGGGCCAAGCGTTATCTTATCGGCAATTTTGAGATCGGACTCCAAACGAATGGAGCTCAGGCCAGTCAGATGTCTTTGGATGAGCTTTACGGGTTGGGGTTTGACCACTACGGAAAATATGTGAAGGCGATCGAAAGGGTTTCGAGAGAAGACGTGCAGCGTGTTGCAAGGGAATACCTCCGTCTTGACGCGTATATCCTCGCGGTCCTCCGGCCGCCGGCAAAAAGACCATGAGTCCTCGTCTTGAGATCCATCCTTTCTCACTCCAACACACGGTGGAGTGTGGGCAGTTCTTCCGATTTACCAAGGATTCGGGGACCTATCTCGTCCAGTCTTCTGGACGCATTTTTTCTCTTTGGCAGAAAGGGAAGGCCCTCTTCTATGAGGGCGTGGATGAGTCCTTTCTGATCCGTTTCTTCCGGTTGGAGGAAGAGCTTCATCCGATCCTTCGGGCGATCGATCGGAATCCTGTGATTCACCAGGCGATTCAAACCTACCGTGGGCTTCGGCTCATCCGGCAAGACCCCTGGGAATGCCTGATCTCTTATCTCTGCTCCATGGCAAAGGCGATCCCTCATATCCGGTCGATCATTGAAGGACTGTGCAAGTCATCTGGCAAGAGGATTCAGTTCGGGAACTATATCGGTTATGAATTTCCCGAAGCCCTTTGCATAGGGTCCTCCTCTTTCTTGGAATCGATTGGAGCAGGATTTAGGACAGCCTATCTCGTGAATGCAAGCCAGTGCATCAATCGGGAGCAGTTGATCCAGTTGAAGAGTCTCCCCTACCTGGAGGCAAGGAAGTCGCTGATGAGGCTCTCTGGAGTAGGAAAGAAGGTTGCGGACTGTGTCCTTCTCTATTCTCTCGATTTTCTCGAAGCCTTTCCCATGGACACGTGGATCAAGAAGGGACTACAGAGAGCCTATTTTGGGGGAAGGAAAGCGGGAGAAAAAGATATGGAAGAGTTTGTGACCCACCAATTTGGTTCCTTGGCTGGATATGCCCAACTCTATCTCTATCACTACTGGCGGCATCACCCGATCACGCCTTAATGATTTTCCTTTTCCAGCGAGTCATGCCTTTGGTGACGTTTCGTGTGTCGACGACCAGGGGAGCCTTTTCCACAACCCACGGATAATCAATCTGGGAATGGTCCGTTACGATCACTGCCGCATCGACATGTCGGAGGAGCTTCTCCGTCAGGGGAGACGATTTCAACTTAAAATGGTATTTTCGGAAACGGGGAAGGACCGGGATGAAGGGGTCGTGATACAGGACGATGGCCCCTTTCTTTCGAAGGAGCTCGATGATGGCGAGAGCGGGTGACTCTCTCGCATCATCCACATCCTTCTTGTACGCGACGCCTAGAACCAGGATCTTCGCTCCTTTTAAGCTTTTGCCTTGCTGGTTCAGAGCATCCTGAATCTTGGCCACCACATAGTAGTGAACATGCACATTGATTTCTCCGGCCAAGTGAATGAATCGTGTTGTGAAATCGTATTCCCTTGCCTTCCAGGAGAGATAGAAAGGATCGATGGGAATGCAGTGGCCTCCCATGCCTGGCCCTGGATAGAATGGAGAAAATCCAAAAGGCTTTGTGCTTGCAGCCTCAATGACCTCCCAGATGTCGATCCCCATTCGGTCGGCCAGCATCTTTAGCTCATTCACTAAGGCAATGTTGACACTCCGATAGATATTTTCGAGAAGCTTCGTCAACTCGGCAGCCTTGGGTGACGACACGGAAACCACTTGATCAATGACTTGACAGTAGAGGGCCTTGATCACCTCCTGGCAGGCGTGGGTGACCCCTGCGACGACTTTCGGGATCTGATGAGTAGTAAACTTCTTGTTCCCGGGATCCTCCCTCTCCGGAGAGAACCCCAGAAAGAAATCCTTGCCCACCTTCAAACCGGTGGACTCCAGTTGGGGAAGGATCAACTCCTCTGTCGTTCCCGGGTAAGTTGTACTCTCGAGGACGATAAGCTGTCCTTTCCTCAAGTTTTTGCGAATGGCTTCCGAGGTCTTCTCGATATACTGCAGATCAGGCTCCATCTTCTCGGTGAGAGGTGTCGGAACACAGATCAAGATGCACTCTGGCTCGCGGAGGCGAGAGAAATGGTCTGTCGCCTTAAATTGGCCGTTCTTCACAAATGTTGACAGACGGGATGAAGCAATGGTCTTGATGTAACTTTTTCCCTTCCCCAAAGCCACCACTTTCTTGGGATCGACGTCGAACCCCAAAACCCTAAAACCTTGTTCACAGAAACGGAGAACCAGGGGGAGACCCACGTACCCCATTCCGATGATGCCCACCAAGATTTTTCGATCGACAATCTGCTGGATCAGTCGATTCATCTCATTTCCATTCATGTGATGCCTCGCGGACTCTCTGGATGCCCTGAGATGCAATCGCTCTCAGAATCCTACTTCTCATAAAAGCTTCGAATCCGACTGACGACATAGGCCTGTTGAGCATCCGTCATCTCAGGATAAATAGGCAGAGCAAGGGTCTCGTCGGCCGCCCTTTCGGAGACGGGGAAATCACCCCGCTGATGTTGCAGACACGCATAGCATTCCTGCACATGAAGGGGGAGTGGGTAATAGATTTCAGTACCAATCCCCTCCTGCTGCAAATACTTCCGAAGTCCATCTCTTTTTGGAACACGAATTACAAACTGGTTAAAGATGTGACGGTTTGAATATTGAATCGTGGGGAGTTCAAACTGGGGAAGAAAGCTCATGAGATTTTCGAACTGCTCACGGTATCTGTGAGCTTTCCTCTGTCTCTCGGTCGTCCATTCCTCCAGGTGTCGAAACTTGACGAGAAGGATGGCTCCCTGAATCGCATCGAGACGGCTGTTGATCCCGACCCATTTGTGAAAATACTTGGGCTGACTTCCATGGACCCTTAAGATCCTGATCCTTTCTGCCAACTGAGGGTCGTCTGTGACGACCATTCCCGCGTCCCCGAAGGCACCCAGGTTCTTGGTCGGGAAAAAAGAGAAACAACCGAGGTGACCCATCTGTCCAGCCCTTCGACAGGGACCCTGGTCATCGGGTCTATATTCCGCTCCTAAGGCTTGTGCCGCATCCTCGATGACGAAGAGGCCCTTGGTTCTTGCCAGGTCCAGGATGGGGTCCATGTCAGCACACTGTCCATAGAGATGAACGGGAATGATCACTTTGGTTTTGGGCGTCATCTTGGCACTGATCTGGTTAGGATCGATGTTGTAGGTCTTCGGATCAATGTCGACAAAGACAGGGGTTGCTCCCAGTCTCGAGACCGACCCGGCCGTTGCAAAAAAGGTGAACGGGGGAACGATGACTTCATCTCCAGGTCCGATTCCCAGGGCGAGCAGAGAGAGAAGAAGGGCATCCGATCCCGAAGCCACGCCAATGGCGTATCGCGTTTGGCTATAGTGAGCGATGGCTTGTTCCAAGCGCTCCACCTGAGGCCCAAGAATAAACTGCTGGGTGCGATAGACCTCTTCCAGAGCGTCTTTAATCTCCTCTTCGATGGACGCAAACTGCGGTTTCAGATCGAAGAACGGAACTGTCATGCTCACGGCGATGGCCTTCCTTCGTGTTTGTCTAAATGATTGACGTCCAAAGTAAGACAAAAAAAATGGAGTGTCAAGGTTCGACGGGCAAGTCGGCTGGGTGCCCCGCTCCTCCTTCGTTAAGACAGGCGGGGCCGAAAGCCGACCGTGTAATGATATCTTCATTACCCGGAAGCTCCGCCCTGTAGGCGGGGAGCTTCATTTCGGGGTATAATAACGGACATGAAAGGGAAGGTGAACCTCGATGCCATTTCTGTGGTCCTGGTAAGGCCCAAGTTTCCGGAAAACATCGGTTCCGTGGCCAGGGCAATGAAAAACATGGGACTGAGCCGACTCATTATCGTTGAGGGTGTTTCTCCCCTCGAGATACACGCCTACAAATTAGCCTCAGGAGCAGAGGAGATCCTGGAAAGGGCGGATGAATTTCCCTCTCTCCGTGAAGCGATCGGTGGCATGGGATGTGTGGTCGGCATGACCTCTCGGCAGGGCAGGGGGAGAAATCCTCTGCTGACACCAGAAGCCTTAGTTAGGATCCTCCTGCCTCTTTCTCTGAAGAACTCGATTGGTCTTGTCTTCGGTTCGGAAAAAGATGGGTTGACCAATGACGAGTTGTCCCTCTGCCATCTCTATGCGAAAATTTCCACAGTAGAATCTTTCCCTTCCCTCAATCTCGCCCACGCCGTGATGGTGATCGGTTACGAGTTGTTCAAGGCGACAGGACCCCTCCCGACCCATCCCTTCCAGGTGTCTACCGCTGAAGATCTTGAAAACATGTTCGAACACATGGAGAAGACGCTCCGTGGAATCGGATTCTTTAATACAAATCACCCCAAGAGAATCATGGGGGCACTGAGGCGGATCTTCGGAAGAAGTGAAATGGATGAGCGTGAGGTTCGAATCCTCCAGGGTATGTGGAGCCGTATGGACTGGTTTATTCGAGAAAGGGCGAAGAACAAATAAAAACCCCTCTCACGACATGATCGTGAAGAGGGGTTCCGTGAGATTGAAGACAGTTCGGAAATTACTTCTTCTCGAGAAAAGGTTTGAGAAGATCAATCGGCACAGGGAAGATCGTGGTTGAATTCTTCTCCGTAGCTACCTCGGTCAGAGTCTGCAGGAACCTGAGCTGAATTGCCGCGGGGTTGGTGCTGATCACATGGGCTGCCTGAGCCAATTTCTCAGCAGCCTGGAACTCTCCATCGGCGTGGATAATCTTGGCCCTTCTCTCTCTCTCCGCCTCTGCCTGGCGGGCAATGGCCCTCCGCATCTCTTCGGGGAGGTCCACTTGCTTGGTTTCGACCAAAGAGACCTTGATCCCCCAGGGTTCGGTGTGTCTATCCAAGATGTCCTGAAGTTGCATGTTGATCTTTTCTCTCTGGGCAAGCAGTTCATCCAACTCCATCTGTCCCACGACACTTCGAAGGGTCGTCTGGGCGAGCTGAGACGTGGCATACAGGTAGTTCTCCACCTCGACGACTGCCTTGTTGGGATCGATGACGCGAAAGTACACCACGGCGTTCACCTTGATAGAGACGTTATCTCGCGTGATGACGTCCTGAGGCGGAATGTCGAGAGTGACTAACCTCAAGCTAATTCTTATTATCTTGTCGACGCCGGGGATGATGAAGAAGATTCCAGGCCCTTTGGCGCCAATCAGCCTCCCCAGTCGGAAGATGACACCCCGCTCGTATTCCCTCAAAATCTTGATGGCCGAGGCGGCCAGTATAAAGAGAAAAATAATTAGAAAAAGAAAACCGGATGGTAAGCCCGTTAGTCCCATGTGATTCCTCCTTATGATGTTTTCTTCACGTTTAACACAAGATCTTTCACCCCGACGACTTGAACTTTATCCCCTTTCTCAACGGGGTTATCACTGATGGCATTCCAAAACTCGCCGTGAACCAGAACCTTTCCCTTGGGTGAAAGGGGCGTTGAAGCCATCCCCACTTCACCGACCAGTCCCTCGGTTCCCGTTGTGGGTTTGGTCAGCCGGGCCTTGATGGCTTTGGTGACTGCGAAGCCAAAGAAGCCTGCGCTCACCAACACGGCAGGAATGATCACGGTGAGGGAGATTTGCATGTACTCCGCTGGGGTCTCAATGAGCATCATGGAACCGAGAAAAAGTGAGATGACCCCTCCAACGGTCAACAATCCATGACTGACCACTTTCACCTCCGCAATGAAGAGAATGATGGCGAAGAGGATCAATGCCAAACCGGCAAAACTGATCGGCAGCATCTGCAGGGCATAGAAGGCCAGGATGAGGAAAATCCCACCGACGACGCCAGGAAGGATCGCTCCTGGGCTCGACAGTTCAAAGAAGATGCCGTAAATTCCCAGCATGAGGAGGATATAAGCGATCGTCGGGTTGGAGATCGTGTCCAGGAGCTTGTACCGCCAGCTCATCTGGATCGGACGGGGTTGAACCCCCTTGGTCAGAAGGGTCCGAGTCATTCCGTCGAATTTGATGACTCTTCCATCCACCTTACTCAGAAGATCGTTAAGGTCTGTGCAGATGAGATCAATCACATTCAGTTTCAGAGCCTCGTCTTCCGTGATCGAGACACTCTTTCTGACCGCCTTTTCGGCCCAATCCACATTTTTTCCACGGTTCTTGGCGATCGTCTTGATTTGGGAAACCGTGTCGTTCACGATCTTTTCCGTCATCGTGTTACTTTCTTTACCCTCTGCCCCCAGGGTCACTGGATGCGCAGCACCGATATTCGTCCCAGGAGCCATCACCGCCACATGGGATGCCAAAGTGATGAAGACGCCTGCTGAGGCTGCTCTGGCCCCTTGCGGAGCCACATAGACGATGATCGGAATGTTGGACGCGAGAATCTTTTTCACAATGTTCCTCATGGAATCCATCAGTCCACCCGGAGTGTCCAATTCGATGATGAGGCACTGGCCTCCTTCTTTAGAGGCCTGGTCGATCGAATCCGTGATGAATTTCGCCGTGGCCGGATTGATGATCCCATCCACCACAATATAGAAGACAGGCCCTTTGTCCTGGCACAGCCCTGTGGTTCCAGAGATTAAAAGGACAGTCAAGGTAACAGACAAAATGATTACTTGCCTAAGGTTCTTGGTACGCAAAGTGTTTCTCCTTTGTGTTATAAATACCTGAAAAAAGAAAGGTTGTCAATCTTCCCAGGGCGTTTATCCCCCCATTTAACGAATCATCGAGAAAGTTTGAGAAAACCGACTTGGGCGGGCCCTTCGCAGAGGCTCCATCGGTCTAACCTTGTCTGACGCCCCGGTGATTCATTTGTTTCAACCAGTGCAGAGAGTTCAGGGTTATGGATGAGACGCGCAACCCGGTCGTCTTATGAAAAAATGGCCATAGGAAGCGTCGAAGAAGGGTTCATCCAGAGCGATATACGCCGCTCATCTATGTCAGGTCTCAATAAAACTGGAGGGGTGGCAAGGAAGCTGCAATTCAGACACTGCGGAATGTCTTTTTTCTACCTGCGCCAGCGTAGCGTTTCCTTGATATAGCGGCTAAATGTTTCCGGAGGTATCTATTTTT
>Ga0315282_10013182_pt1 | contig 12506 bp, 13 predicted proteins | sample YL17G07_20_MG_FD_203693 | JGI IMG/M metagenome (GOLD analysis project Ga0315282, IMG submission 203693) | Sediment microbial communities from Yellowstone Lake, YNP, Wyoming, USA - YL17G07_20 | ecosystem: Environmental > Aquatic > Freshwater > Lake > Sediment | place: USA: Wyoming | collected... | reverse complement strand
TGATAAATACTTCGTTGTATCATCTCCGGATGCTCGGAGTGGAACAAAAGCCTTCCACCCTTTTCCATAATCCATACCTGGTGGAGCTTCGTTTGGGAGCCTTTTAACTCATCGGCGAGAAATCCCTCCAGATCAACCGTAAAGGAGAGAGCTCCAAGAAATCTCCTCTTCATCGCAGAATGGATTGCATCCGAGGTGTCTTGATAAAGGGGGGTCACGAGGAGAAAGCGAAGAGGCTGGGATTCGAGAAACAGCGGTGATACAAACACCTTTCCCCCGTTCTCCTTTTTCCTTGCCCACTCAAAGAATTCACTCCGATCATAGCTCAAACCCATCGCTTTCGGATTGGTTGAATAGGCCACCTTCCCGGCCTTATCATAAAGGGAAATCTCTTTAAGATGAACCTTCTCCATCCCTTTAGAATAAGCCTCAATATTGGCTTCCACCTGCCTGATCCAATCATATTCAGAAGGAAGATAGGACGGGAGTGCATGCAACCCACGTGAATGTCCCCAGAAAAATAATTCGATTTGGTAGGCGAGATGGTGCGCATATAAATTCTGATGTTCTTGAAACTGGGAAAGCATCTCCTTCTTACCCGAATAATACAGGCGGACAATAAGGAGAAATACCACCAGTACCACGAAAACGGCCAATCCAATAATGATCCAGTTTCGTTTCATCTCTCGTCGACTGAGAATCAGGCAATTCAATCGCTGCCCATCTCGCTGCCTACTCTCTGGAATAAGATGACTTCCTCAGTAGAACAATTTCTCTAAAGTATACTAAGATATCCTGAGGAGTAAATGGGGTATTCTCTGTATTTTATTACCGGATATATTGTATTTTTCAAAAGGGCAAACTGTGCTGCAGATTCGTAGAGGCATATTCAGTCCCTGACTGAAACCCTCGAGCTAGCCCAAGATCGAGATGACGTTCTCCGATCGCTCCCTGAGTGCCTCCAAGATTCCTTCATGCATTGAACAAAATTCATATCGGCCATCCATCTGGGAATGGAGCACCTCTTCTTGCCAGTGGCTATTGAAGAGGCGACAGTCCGGATCTTTACAGAAAGGATCTTCGGTAAGATGAAAAAAGAACGCCTGCATGGCATAACCTTTGAGGACTTCGGTCATCCTCGGATCGCCGTGGTCAAGAAAGCGGCCCTGATATTCTTCCTTTAACAACTCCAATGGCAAACCCATCTGTTTCTTTAAGTAGAATTCTTTGGGTTTTGCGGGCGCTTCGACAAGCCCTGTAATCGATATGACATTTGGAAAGCCATAAAGACTTGTTCTGGCATGGTACCTTCGATCATTTCGATCCCATGTCCCAAAGAGTTGATTGGTGAAAAAGATGGAGCAATGGTCTAAGTCCAATTCACCTCCGAAAATCACGTCTGAAACAATCTCTTGGTACAAAACCCCCTCATAGAGAATCCCGAACATTTTCCAGCGGGGGCTCCTGATCCTTCTCTTCTCATAATCCATTTCAGCGGGAAGGGGAACTCCCAAGGTGAACCTTTTCCCGGGATCTCTCACTTTGATCTTAGCCAATCGCTCAGCCAATGCCTCTATTCTTTCTTCGGAGAGTCCTTTGTAGATATTCCCCAGGAGGCGAAAAGGGAGGTGGGTCTTTTCTGAAAGATATTCGCCCAGATCCTCAATATTCAGGCCTTCCAAATTCCCTTCTTGGTATAAGTGGATGGAGGTGGGAATATTCAACATTGAAGCGTCTTTCGGTAAAGGTCAAGGTAACGATGCCAGTTTCGTCAATGGGTAAAGGTTAGGTAATTAGCTTTTAAAACGTTGACCTTAACCATTACCGCTAAACCAAACGGGCTTCCTAACCCCTACCTTAGCCCTTCTTCATTTTTTCAAGAATGACCTGAGCCCCCCTGCGACCTGAGAGCAACATCCCCCCAAAGGTGGGTCCCATTCTCGGTAACCCGTAGGTGGTCGCCACGGCCATTCCTGTCACGATCAAACCTGGATGGGCCTCACCCGTATGTTCCACTACCAGATCCTCAGACTGTTCCACCCACATCGCACCGAAGCCAGAGGTCTTTAGAATTCCTCTCTCTTCAAGCTTTCTTACCACACACGCATCATGGCCAGTGGAATCCACAACAAATTTGGCTTCTAAGGCGATAGGGTCGACACAGGTGATCTCACGAGGGAGAGCCTGGACGGGGGTCCAGTTGACCACTGCCCCACAAACGCGGTTCCCCTCTCTCAGCACGACATCGTCAAAGATCGTCATGTTAGCAAACTTCACTCCGGCATCACAGGCCGCCGCGATCAACTTTGAACAGGCGTGAGGGCCATCCGCTACGTACAAGCCTTTTACAGCCTTTTCATAAGGGACTCCTAACTCCTCTAAGATTTTTTGCCCTGGCTCCCTGACCGTCACCTTATTCATCAGGTAGCCGCCAATCCAGAATCCTCCTCCGATGTAGTTGTTCCGTTCCACAATCAGGGTTTTCACCCCTTTCAGTGCGATATCCCTCCCCACCATCAATCCGCTGGGACCTCCACCAATGATCAGACAGTCACTCTCGACATATTCGATGAACTGCCGGGCAAATCCCTCAACAATTGCCCTTGTCACTTCCTTTTCGCTCACAGGTGTAAAAATTTTCTTTTTCTCAGCCATATATCCTCCAATCGTGTTCACGATAGTCAAAAGCTCCAGGCTTTGAGCCTTCAGCTTTCAGCTATAAAATTTCTATTCATTTCTATTCATTGATTATTAATCCCTCGGTCTCTCCATGCGAAATGGGTAAAATGAAAAGAGACCGGTGGTGATCCTCTTCGACCTTCTTATAAATCACTTCCACTTTGTCCGACCCCTTCCCCTTGCTATAGTGGGCAGCGATCGCAGCGGCCCTCTCCAACTCCCTTTCATTGACATCTCCCCTGAGAAGGGACAACGGTCCAGGATAGTGAGGGATTTTTAGCAAAATGTCCCCTTCTCGTGAGAAGGTCTGAATCTTTTGATTCTCCTCCTCATTTCTCCCAACCACCAATTTTAATATCGGAGAAAACCGAAAATGTCTGCCGATCTTCAAGAGATGGACGTCATTAAGAGAAAAATTGGGATCATACTGGATCAGATCCTTCATCCGTCTCGCAAACCCAGGATCCGTAAGAAGACACCCCCCTGCAGGACAGGGATAGTCACGAATGCCGAAATGGTCTGCTAATCTGATCTGAGGTTTCCTTGAACGCCCCTGGATGCTGAGAAGTTTTTCCCGGTCCACCCAGGCTTCCTTCTCAGGAATCGTGACTGGAAGAAACTTAGCAGAGAGGGGCCTTAGGATGAAACCTTCAAGTCCTGCCTCTTTCTCGATCAGGCGCATGGCATCTCTTCTCTGAGACATCGGCCGCTGTCCCAATACTTCGCCGGTAACAATAAAAGAGGCAGATACCATCTCCATATAGGCCTTTGCCTTCTTCAACATGAAGATCCTGCAATCGATACACGGGTTCATGTTACTTCCATACCCGTGTTTCGGATGCTTCACCACATTGAGGTATTCCTCAGAGACATTGAATACCTTTAGAGGAATGCCCAGAGCATCCACAGCCTTCTGGGAGGCCAAACAGGCCTCTCCGCGATTCGTTCAGGTGCAGAAGACCGTCAGAAAGTTGAGGGCCTCCAGTTCAATTTTCTGCTCCATGACAACCTTGGCTGCCAGCGTACTGTCGAGCCCGCCGGAGAGGAGCGCAATCGCCTTCATCCTAACACCTCGTTCATCGATCCCGACCGAAAGCCCTGAAGATCCAACGTGACATATTTGTAACCAATCCCTTTCAAATGGCTGACCACCTTTTCTCTTAAAGATCCCTCCATGAGACGTCCCATCTCTTCCTGAAGGATTTCAATCCTGGCCAGGTTTTGATAGTGCCGGACCCGAACCTGTTTGAATCCCAGCCCAAAAAGGAAATCCTCTGCCTCATTCACCATCTCCAGTCCCTCCGGAGTGATCTCGTCTCCATAGGGGAACCGTGAGGCAAGACAGGCAAAAGACGGCTTATCCCAAGTAGGAAGGCCTAATGCCTTGGACAATTCCCTTACATCGGTTTTTGTGAACAGTGCCTCTTTGAGAGGACTCCGAACCCCTAACTCATGAACTGCCTTCTTTCCGGGTCGATGATCCTTTTCGTCATCCAAGGTAGAACCCTCAACAATGAAAGAGATCGACTCCTTCTTAGATAGGTTCACTAATTCTCCAAACAGTTCCCTTTTACAATAATAGCAACGGTTTGGAGGATTCTTTGAAAACCCAGGGATCTCCAATTCATTCGATTCGATCAGGAGATGCCTCACACCCATTTCTTGAGCAACCTTCTCTGCTCCCGCCAATTCCCGATCAGGATAGAGGGGTGAGAGAGCTGTGACAGCAATAACATTTCCATCTCCAAGGGTATCTTTGGCCACCTTAAGAAGGAGTGTACTATCGACCCCTCCTGAATAGGCAACGAGCACCCTTCCCATGGATTGAAATATTTCTTTTAACTCTTCCAGTTTCTTTATGAGTTGTGGTTCCATCACCTTTAATCTTTGTCTTTAACTCTAAACTCTAAACTCTAAGCTCTCAACTCTAAACTCCTAATTCTTAACTACTTCTTTAATCCATCCCCCTCCGAGGACGGTCTCTCCATCATAAAAGACGGCGGCCTGCCCCGGTGTAATGGCCTTCTGCGGGGATCTAAATTTCACCTCTATCTTGCCGTTCTCCTTCGGAGAAAGGATCGCTTCTGAACCCGGATGGTTATAGCGGATCTTCACCTGGGTTGAAAAGGATGAGGGCATCTCTTGAGAGACAATCCAACTGACAGAATCCACGATGAAGGTGTCTCCGTAAACCTCTTCTTCTTCTCCGACAATGATGGCATTCTTCTCTCGATCGATCCCGATCACATAGATGGGCTTCCCCTTTGCCAGGCGGAGGCCCCTCCGCTGTCCAATCGTGTAGAAAGGGATCCCTTTGTGCCTTCCCAGGAGACACCCCTTCTTGTCGAGAATCGGCCCGGGTTCGATCGATCCTCTCAACCTCTCCTGCAAAAAGGGATGGTAGGAGGTGTCGTGAATAAAACAGACCTCCTGGCTTTCGGGTTTGTCATGGACTCGAAGGCCAAGCTGAAGGGCTTTTTGTCTTACCTCCTCTTTTCGATATTCCCCCAACGGAAACAGGGTTTGTCGGAGTTGATCCTGGTTGAGGGAGAAGAGGACATAGGATTGATCCTTCTTCCGATCCACCCCTTTCTTCAAAAGATACTGCTTTATTCCCTCGTCGAATTCCAAACGTGCATAATGGCCCGTTGAAAGATAACCGGCGCTCAGTTCCTGCGCCTTCTTTAGAAAAGATCCGAACTTTATCCTCTCATTGCAAAGGATACAGGGGTTGGGCGTCCTTCCCTTACCGTATTCTTCACAGAAATATTGGATGACCTCCTTTTCAAACTCTTCTCTCAGATAGAAGAGATGAAAAGGGATCTCCAACTGGAGAGCAACGCGTCTGGCATCCTCAATATCGGCCAGGCCGCAACATCGAGCCGGGCCTGCTTGGGTTCTATCCATCGTCCCTATGCACATTGTTGCTCCGATCACTTCATAACCCTTCTCTTTGAGAAGCCAGGCAGTGGTGCTCGAATCAACCCCCCCGCTCATTGCAATGACAACCCTTTTCTTCACAACCTCCTCATCTTCTTGTAGCCTGCCGGCAGCCAGGAATTTAGTGCCTGCAATTTAGAATCTCATATGCACGGAAAATCTTTCACACTTGAACCCTTGAACCCTTTAACTCTGGCCTCACTAAAAAAGGATTTCCATTGCCTGATAGGGACAAACCGGAATACACAGTTCACAGGCGATGCACTTATCCCGCTTAAAAGATACGCTCATCTGTCCTCTCTCGACATCCAATGCCTTAGTGGGACAGATGGAAATGCAGGCAGTGCAATGGGTACAGCGGTCCTCATGCCACTTAACATCCTGAGCCAAAGGTTGGATCTCCACACCGATCTCACTGAGATATTGAAACCCTGCTTCCATCCCAGCCCTCTTCCCTGTAAGCTCTAATACGAGCCTTCCCTCCTCCCTCGGGGTAATCCGGGCTCTCATGATATTAACGACCAAATCATAATCCTTGACGAGTTTCGAGATAACCGGCGTATCGACGAGATGGGAAGGATAACTGAGCACAACCCTTTTTTTCTGCATGGGCAACCCCCTTTCTAATTCAAGTTCCAAATCCCAATATCCAAATCCCAATATCCAAATCCCAAATAATTTCCAATTTTCCAATTTCCAAATGACCCAAACACCTATTTTGGTCATTGGAATTTGTTTATTATTTGATGATGGGTGCTTGGAATTTGGTGCTTCTCATTTTTTCTTAATGGGTCTCTCTTTTAAAGGCTTGAAAACGATCCCCGAATCGACCGAGGGAAGCAGTTCCACGGATTCGGTCAAGAGGAACTTTCCCGTCTCGATCCATTCTTTTAAGATCTGGGCGATCTCTCGGGCTCTGAGGTAACTCGAAAGGCTGGCGGTGGGAACCTCCTTTCCCTGGACGGTTATCTTTCCACTCTTCAGTTGCTTATAATTTACCTCTCCTAAACTTCCGGGAATACATTGAGGATAGGCTTCGCTATAATCAACAACCTGGGCCCAGATCTCTTCATCCCGAACCATTGCACATCGAAGGATCTCCTCATTTAAGATCGGAATGGGAATCCCAATTCCTACAGTCAGGGTGACCCCGTAACCGGTAAAAGAAGTTCCTCGAAGCCATTTCGGGCTCATCATCTTGAGATCGCCCGTGACGGAGAGGGTTCCGGCCGGCGTCTTAGGAACACCTCCATCTGTCCTCTTCACTCCGGGGTTGTGCTGGGTTCCGTTTCCAACCACATATCCAATTCCCCCGCCCAAGAAGATGCGGGTTCCGACACCAATCGTCTTATAGAGAGGGTCATTGAGGAGGGGACTCAACTGGCCTGCGCTGCAGTAGTTGGCATTTCCCATTTTGGGTTGGAGAACGCCCATGTAAGTATAGATCACCTTTTCCGAGAGATTGACGGCAACGTTGTAGTTCTGATAAGCATTTCTCATATTGAAAAGGACGGCCTCATTCATATCCTTCAGGGAGATATAGGTTTCCAGAGACTTCCGGGGATAGCAATCTGTTCCGTAAGCGGTTGCGGTAAGCATGACGTCTTTTCCCGCAACCAGTTCTTCGATGATGTAGGCTCCTCCATAGGCGAACTTACCAGGAAAAATTTTATTTCTGGGATCGTCTTCTGCCATCGCGGTCGCCCCTAAAAAGAAGTCAACGGCTGCAAAGCCCGTATAGACCGGGATATCGTTGAGATAGGTCTTTCCTCCTCCCAACTTGATCCGCGGCTTCGTATGACCCACATTGAAATAAGCTCCTGAAGAACACATCGGACCGAAGGTCCCTGTGGTGACAACGTCCACTTCCTGAGCAGCCTTCTTCACCCCCTTTTCAGCGGCATATTCGATAATCTCCTCGGCCGTAAAGACAACCGCCTTCCCCTTCTTAATCTTTTCATTTATTTCTTCAATGGTCTTCGCCATGTTTTACCTCCCCGAAAAATCTTGATTCAAGATTTTTACTTTGAACTTTAAACTTTGAACTCTTAATAGTTCCCCTCTCGGGGCGATCCATGATCCATACCATATCACCACCCCTTGCTCCTTTAAACTCTCATCCCTAACCCCAAGGAAATCTACTTTACCCCGTTAAACAGCCATGTGCTGATGTAACGTTCTCCGGTGTCCGGCAGGATGACAACAATCATCTTGCCCTGGTTCTCCTCCCTCTTGGCTACTTCGATCGCCGCCCATGCGGCAGCGCCGGAGGAGATTCCTGACAAGATCCCTTCTTCTTTCGCCAATCTGCTTGCTAACCATTTTGCATCTTCATTCGATACCCTCATCACCTCATCGACTAAATCCATCTGGAGCACCTCCGGGACGAAACCTGCACCGATCCCCTGGATTTTGTGAGGGCCGGGTCTCCCTCCTGAAAGGACGGGGGAGCTCTCCGGTTCGACAGCGATGGCTTTGAATTCTGGCTTCTTCCGTTTGATCACTTCTGAAACGCCGGTAATGGTGCCCCCTGTACCGACCCCTGCTACAAGAATATCCACCTTCCCGTCAGTGTCTTCCCAGATTTCCAGGGCTGTCGTCTTTCTATGGATCTCTGGATTAGCAGGATTTCTAAACTGTTGTAGAATGACATACCGAGGGTCTTCGGCAGCCATCTCCTCGGCCCTTCTGACCGCCCCGGCCATCCCTTCGTTGCCAGGCGTCAACACCACTTCTGCTCCGAACATCCGGAGAAGATGAATCCGTTCAACAGACATCGTATCCGGCATTGTCAGAACGAGCGGATACCCTTTCGACGCACAAACAAATGCGAGTGCAATGCCCGTATTCCCACTGGTAGGCTCCAAAAGAACCGTATCCTCATTGATCAATCCCTTTTTCTCGGCCGCTTGAATCATTGAAACACCAATCCGGTCCTTGATGCTCCCGCAAGGGTTGAACGATTCAAGTTTTGCCACCACTTCCGCCTTACAACCTTTTGTTACCTGATTCAACCTTAACAAGGGCGTATTCCCTATCAATTCCGAAACAAAGCTGGCAATTCTCGCCATCTCTCCACTCCCAAAAAAAGAACGCTAAGCGCTATGCGCATACCGTGTTTAAATCTGGTACATTGGGGGGTTTAGTCCCCGTTTCTCTTTCCTCCGATTGACCATATCTTCCAAAGTAACCGAATGAAAAATTCGATATATCGCCTCCGAAACTTCTTTCCAAATATCTCGTGTCACGCAAAGTGAAGACCTCTGGCAAGTCTTTGGGTCTCCCAAACAGTCGATCAAATTTAGGGGTCCCTCCAGAATTTCAACCAGATCCATTAAACAGATCTCGGAGGGAGGCTTCGCTAATGAATATCCACCTCTGGATCCACGAACCGACTTGACCAAACCAGCCGCTCGGAGTGGAATCACCACTTGCTCAAGATATTTCAAAGATATATTTTCCTGTTTAGCGATTCCCTTCAATTCAATGGGCCCTTCGCCATAATGAGAAGCAAGTTCTAACATTGCCCTCGCGCCGTATCTAATTTTTGTTGATATTCTCATAGGTTATAAATTCATACTTATTCTATAGGAATTGATTTTTATTAACCTAATCCACCATTGTTTGTCAAGGAAGGATTATTAAGGGTTTCTCTCGTTTGCAGTTCGGATAAGAGCTCAGTAAAGGTCTGGATTTTTTTGAAGAATATTAAGTCAATCCAATATGTGAATTGCATCCACTAAATAAAAGGAATTCATAAATTGAATTCTACCCAGGAGATGAGCATACAGCAAACAAAAAATCGAGAAAGGATTATCAGGTGGCAGCAGATACAGGTGATGAGTCGCCTTGCCTTGGAACCTGATCGCCGAAGCATATTAGGAGGACAATGTGGGAGGCGCACTTTTGGCCGCTGGACAGATCGCAGGGCTTGTCAAAACATCTTCTCCGGTGAGGGAAGTAATCGAGGAGATGATGGTCAGCTTCGAGATGATGGTCAGGAGGCTTCAAGCGCTGACTTCAGCTCTACGCTCAGATAAATCTTCCTCTCCCGATGCAGGAAAGATTTGAGGCTTTTCTACACAACCTCCACTCTCAAAACTCTCTGCGTCTTTTCAGTGACCTTTACCCGTTCATCGATTCTGTAATCGACAACCCAGGCGATCATCTCACCTGAGATGAGCAGGGGGATCCCCGGTCTTTCAAACCTTGGGATCTTGTGGTCGATGAAGAACTCTTTCAACTTTTGAACTCCTTTTACTCCTAATGGCTGAAATCGATCGCCGGGCCTAAAGTTTCGCATCCTCAATGGAAATTGGAGATTCTGGTAATCCAGAACAGCAGTGTTACGAGCCCCAATGAGACGTGCCGGTTCACCACCCATAGTGCCCTCCTCAACCACGATCTCTTTCCCTATCTCTTCGATAAACGTGCGACCCGGCACAGCAAGTTCGATCTCAAAAGGCGGAACCGGCCTTGCCTCTCCCTTCACCAGTGAAACGATATCGTACCTTTTCTCCAAAAAGACCCCATGAGGCAACTCCATTACAAAACTGGGAGCAGGTTGATACAATTTCTTGTAAATTTGACTCACATCCGGCCATTCCTCTTCATCGCAGGACATGTCTCGACCATAAATTCTTATCAACATCTTCTGAACGACCCTCCATTGGATCGCCTGATGCAACGATTGGTACTCGGAGAATCTGAAAGAGAGGGCGTTTTCGCTCTCCCGGACGATCTTTTGGCAAGCCTCGTCCGCCCCTCTCTCCAGATAATCATTCTCCTCTCTCAAGATGGCCGAGGCCCTCCTGATCACCGCTTTAAAATTGGGCTGATATTCCCTTTCGATCGCAGGGATCAGGCTGAGACGAATCCGGTTTCGAAGATAGTCCCCTTTTAAGTTTGAAGAATCCGAAAGATATGGAATCCCCTTTTCCTCGGCGAAGGATTCGATCTCCTCCCTCCACACTTCGAGAAGGGGACGGATGACGCGGCCTTCCCGGATGGGCAGCATTCCCTTTAAACCTTTTAAACCAGATCCTCTCATTAACCTTAAGAGGACGGTCTCTACTTGGTCATCAGCATGATGACCCAGCGCGATCTTCTGGGCATCATATTTTGAAAGAAGGATGTTGAAGAAATGGAAGCGTATCTTTCGGCCTGCATCCTGGAGAGAAAGACCCCGGGTTTTCTGAAATTCCTTTACATCGAATTGACCATATTCAAATGGTAAACCGAGCCGCTCGGAAACTTCTCGAACAAGCTCCGCCTCCTTTTCGGATTCCTCCGGCCGCAGGCAATGGTTGATGTGGGCAACGATCAGAGACAGATTGAGCTCTTGACGGTAGGCATTTAGCACATGAAGGAGGACCATTGAATCCATGCCGGCGGAGACTCCAACGATCAACCGGTCATCTTTATCTAATAAATGGTAGCGATCAATGGCCCTTCTGACCTGATTTAGCAACATACCGGACTCTTACATTCTCTTTTCTCCCAGCGGCCCGACCCGGATCTCCACCTCTGTGGTGCCATACCATTTCCCTGTTATTTTGATCGTACAGGTTTTATCAGGTTTCGAAAAATTGAGAATGGACTCTTTTCCCTTAAAGCTGTTCACCAGTTTCCAATTATCCTTTTCCATGTGGTAAGCAAAGAAATCGATCAAGGAGTCGACATCGAGCCACCATTTTGTAAAATACAAGACGCCTGCTTTGAATCGAGCGGTTTCGTAGATGAAAGATTTTTTCTGTTTATAGGTCAATTCCCCTGGAACAAGGACATCGTCAAAATGGTAATATTGGGCTCGGTATTTACTCACCTCCCTCTCTTCGCTTTTTGCGGGCTCCCCTTGCTTTTCCTTGACTGTCGTTGAACACCCCATCCACACTAAACAGAGTAAGAAAACCAATAACAGTGCGATCACCGGCCTTATCTGAAAGACATTCCGTTTCATGACTTTCCCCCCTCTCCTTAGGAAATGATAGAAAATTCTTATCACCCTGAAGCAATAAAAGCAAGAAGAAATAAAAAGGCCCATTGGTCATGGGCCTTTAAGGTTCAAAGATTGTCCTTGAATTGAATGAAGGATTTAATTATCCCTGGCGTCACCTCCGTCGTCCATTGTCGGATCAATGAGATCAATACTGATATGTCCCAACCTTGGGAGATCCCCTTGATCGAAGGGTGAAGGCAGTTTGTATTGATATTGACCCTTGACCCCTGACTCGAACGTAAACGGGAAAACTACTTCGTTACTCTCATTCCCGGCCTTGTCGAAAATGGAGACCCTTAAGGTAATTTGCGTCCACTCCCTAAGATACCCCGCTCTTGAACTGAAGGTATTCCATTGAATGTACCCCTTAAAATGTTTTTGATTCGCTGGCTTGAGGTAGATCCAATCCGGTGGGTAGTGGCCGTAACCGGCTTGGTCCGCCACTGAGGCAATTCTGAGCATGTCCCCGTCCGGGTCTTCTGCTTCAATATAGATCTTCCAGATATATCCATAATGTCCCTTCTCAACGGCAAAAGCGTTGGTAATGATGGGTGCATGTGTTCCGGGTTTGACCTGTGTCCCCCCTTGATACTGAAATAGAGGTTGTGTCCACCCATGGCAAGGCATAAAAAAAGTCAAAGCCAACAACAGACTCACAAGACAAAGAACTCTTTTAATTTTCATACCTTCCACCTCCTACAAGCAAAATATAAGATCTCAAAGCGTATCTGTCAAGGAAATTTGTCTGGGGGGATACCTCTTCTTATATTATAAAGACGAGATGAATCTTGATTTTATTCAAACTTATATAGGGATAATTATAATAAGGATGGTGAAAAGCCATTAAAGCTCGGATATGGGATGTGTTGGAAAAATTTTTAAACACGCC
>Ga0315282_10013181_pt1 | contig 12506 bp, 11 predicted proteins | sample YL17G07_20_MG_FD_203693 | JGI IMG/M metagenome (GOLD analysis project Ga0315282, IMG submission 203693) | Sediment microbial communities from Yellowstone Lake, YNP, Wyoming, USA - YL17G07_20 | ecosystem: Environmental > Aquatic > Freshwater > Lake > Sediment | place: USA: Wyoming | collected... | reverse complement strand
TCGCCTCCGGGCGCAAAGAGCTTATCGACCTCTATCGTCAGCGCTCCCGCCCCTATCTCTTCAGCAATACTGTCTCCCCGATTGTCGTCGCCACCTCGGTGGCCATTTTTGACCTGCTCACGGAGACCACGGAGCTGCGCGACAAGCTCGAATGGAACACCCAGTATTTCCGGAAGAACATGGCCGCCGCGGGCTTTGATATCCCCAAGGGTGAGCACCCGATCTGTGCCATCATGCTCGGCAAATTCCCCAATGATGCCAAGCTTTCTCAGGACATGGCCCGCGATTTGCTCGAGGAAGGCATTTACGTCATCGGTTTTTACTATCCGGTTGTCGCGAAAGGCGCTTCCCGAATCCGCGTTCAGATTTCAGCCGGTCACGACAAAGAAGACCTGGACAAGGCCATCGCGGCTTTTACGAAGATCGCCAAGAAGTATCACGTCATTAATTAGTGAGCGCTGAGCTGTGAGCAGTGAGCAGTTCACTGAAAGCGCGACACGCAAAGCACATTAAGTGAGAATGGTCTAACGCAAGACAGAGAAAGGGGACAGCCGACATATGAAAAGTCGCCTGTCCCCTTTTCATTTAATTTTTTTTATCTTAAGAATAGGCTTATTTTGATTTAGCTGCTCACGGCTCACTGTTGGAGCAGCTCGTCCCTGGTCAGGAGGGAGATAAATTTGTAGCCTCTGGCCTCCAGGTTTTCCCTCCCGCCTTCCTGCCGGTCAACGATAGTCAGAGCCAGAGCGACGGTCCCATTCTCGTCTTCCACGGCCTGGATGGCTTTGAGCGTCGAACCGGCCGTGGTTACGACGTCGTCAACAACGCAGACCTTCCAGCCGGGCCTGAAGGGCCCCTCGATCATCTTCCGCTCGCCGTGTTTTTTGGGCTCTTTACGGACAATAAAGGCCGGAAGAGGCCGGTCCGTGTCGGCGCTCAAGGCGGCCACGACGCTGACGATGGGGTCGGCGCCAAGGGTAAAACCACCGACGGCGTCGATGTCATAGTCCTTGAGTATGTCCAGAATGAGCCGCCCGATGATGTTGGCACCTCTGGGATCCAGGGTCGTCATCTTGCAGTCAATATAATAGTTGCTTGTCCTTCCCGAAGTGAGGACCCTTTCCACGTTGGTCTGCAAGGACTTCGCTTTGATGATCATCTTGAGCTCTTCTCTGAGCGCTTCTCTGTTCAAAACTTACCTCCTCTCCTAACAGGCTAGTAAATTTTGTCTATTTTAGTGCCGTGGTAGTATTTTTTCAATATCTCTTCGTACTTGGCTCCCGCCTGGGCCATGCCGAAAGCGCCTACCTGGCAAAGCCCGACCCCGTGGCCCCACCCCCTGCCGGAGAAAGTGAAGTGACTGATCTTCCCTTCCTCGTCGCGTTCCCGGTCGATGACGAAAAGTGTGTCCTTGAGGCCGAGCACCCAGCGGATCTTGAGCCCCTCGACCAGAAACTGACCCCCCGTGCCTTTGACCAGGAGTTGGATGACTCTATGGGAGGCTCCTCGTTTGTGCTCGACCAAGTCGACCAATTGGCCTATGGGATAATATTGGCTGATCTTGGCTTCGAGTTCTTCTCGGGATTTCCGAGCATGCCAGCGGTGGAGCTTCGACGAACGGTCAAGAATATTGGTGTCCGGCGGAAAAGTCACGTCGAGAAGGCGGATCGTATCATCCCTCTCCAGCCACCGCATCTCTTCCCCGCCGAGAAGGGAAAGCCGAGTGGCGAAAGAATCCAGTCCGTCCAGGTTCCTCAGAAGAAACGCCTGGGGCGATAGGAGGACCTGCCTGCGTTCGAACTCTTCGCCGAACTCGACCTTGCCTTTTATCACTCCCCGGAAGATTCCGTGGTGGTAGAAGTCCTTGATGCTGGAGATCGACTTATATAGAGATGAAGCCAGCTCCCCTCTGGTCAGGCTGCGGTCGAGACGGCCGACTGGACCACCCGCGGGAAATATACCGGCTTGAATCAAATAAGCGACCGCATTCCGGCCGGGTCCCTTGATCTGGGGGAAATCTTTCATCAAGAACTCGACCTCACTCGGCAGAAGGAGGTTATCGATCCGGTCTTGCCACTGAAAAGCGCCGACCAAGAGTCTGGCCCAGTTGGCCGAATTGAGCGGACCAATTTCGGGCGGGAAATTATCCTGCTTTCTCCCTAGAAGCGCCAGAGCGTTTTTGAGCCAGTTGATCGCCTCTTCTAGATTTGCCTCCTGCGTCCAGAACGCTGGATCCGCCTCCGAGGGGAGGACATCCAGGCTGATCAAAGCGGCGATTGGCTGGCTGAAATCGGCGCCCCTGAGCCGGACGGGAAGGGTCGGGAGCTTGGTCACGAGGGTCCATTCGGTCGGCCGGTCATAGATACAGTCTGTGCTTTTCAAGTATGGCAACGGCTGACCGCCGAATATTTTGTCACTGTCTTCCGTCCTTCCTCCGCAGGTGCTGGTGTAGAGAGCGTCGATCAAATGTCCTCCGTAGACCGAGACTTGGCCTCTCGTCTCCTCCACAGCCCTGTTGCTCAAGGGAGATTCGACGCCCATTCCGCTGTAGACCTGGGATTGGGGCGTGTCCAAAATATCAAAACCCTTGTCTTTGTACTGGCCCAGGTTCTTGATGGCGTACGTCCTGGCGGCAACAGCTTGTGCTTTGAGGGCTTCGAGCTCCCCGAAGCTCGAAGGTGAAAGCTCTCCCGGTACGACGGACTTCAGATAGTCTTCAAGATTAAGAATATTGACAACAACGACACCTCGGTAGGTCGCTTTGAGCGTGATGATCCCACGATAGGGCCGGCTGTTCAGCGAGAGATAGCTCTGGGGATTGCTCGGGATGAAATAGAGGTAAGCTTCATCACCCAGATTTCGAAGTGCGTCGTTGATCATCAGCCAGAGCGGCTTCGAACCCCCCTGGACGACTTCTTCGCGTAAAATCCAGGCATCCCTTACTCCGAGGGAGGTTAGAGTCGTAATGAAGTTGAGTGCATCTCCCCGGGTCAGGAAGTCGCCGACTTTGACCAGGAAAAGGCCGTTGAGTCTGAACTCTGGATCCTCTTCAACGTAGATCGCATTGTTGATCTTAGTTTTTAGGTCACGGGCGATCTGCTCGGCCTCTTCTCTATCTTTGGCCTGGCCGACCAGAAGCACGAATTTTTCTGAAAGCTTCTCTTTTCGGCCCTTGATCCGGAGCTCCCCGACGTCGTCCGCGATAAGCTCGTAGTCTTTACCAACCTCATAGACTTTCATTCCCGAGGAGGAGCGGATGTGGATATCCGAGGTATCGACGGCAAGCCCGATTTTGATCACCGGCTTGGGGATGAGGTAACCATGAAAAAAGACCGTTTCTTCGCCGAATTCGATGGGGCGCCCCCCGAAAAAGAACAGAACGATAAAAGCGACAACAAAGTACCTGATCTGTTTTATGGCGATTCTTTTCATTAGCCAGCTTGACGCTGTTAAGCTAGATTGAGCTACCTAAGGAGTGTAACCGAGAATCCTGCTCGCCGTCAACCAAATTATCCAATACCTGCCACCATCCAATACTGGATACTAGATTTAGTGGTCCTTTTAACCTTCCCCGATATGAATATAGCTGAGAACACAAAAATTGTCAATCTCAATTTTGAGCAAAAATCTCCCCCGAGCCCCGAACCACTTGCACCCTCACCCCCCCCGGGATAGCTGGCAGACACCTGCCTCAGCCTTGACCTAGAAGCTCTTTTGCCGGTCAGGAGCTCTCTGGATGAGCCTGAATGATCCCCCTCGGACCTTAGACGCTCTCGCTCTTTTCAAAAAAATAGGCCCCCAGGGAGACCATGAGCACAGAAATTCCCAAAAGCAGGAATAGATCGAAAAGAAGCGAAAAGGAGGAAACGCCGAGCAGCGAGGCCCGCAATCCGTCAATGCCATAGGTCAGAGGGTCGACATAGGTCAACAATCGGACCCAGGGGGGGAAGTTCTGAAGAGGATAAAGCGCCCCGGACAAAAAGAACAAAGGGAAGATGATGAAGTTCATAACCAGCCCGAACCCCTGCATATCCTTCATCTTAGAAGCGAAGACCAGGCCGAGCCCAATAAAAGAGGTTGAAATGAGAAGCATAAAGACCAGTGCCATGATGAATGAGCCGAAGCTCGCGATCCTGAACCCGATAAAAAGGGAGATAATGAGGATCATCAGGGCCTGGATTAAGGCGGTCGTCGCACCGCCGGCGATCCGGCCGAGGACAATCGAGACGCGGCTTACGGGAGCCACCATAATTTCTTTGAGAAAGCCGAATTCCCGATCCCAGAGAACGGACATTCCGGCCATCATCGACGAGAAGAGCATCCCCATGCCGATGATCCCTGGAACCAAAAAATTCACGTATTTAACGCCGGCCGACACCCCAGGGATCGCCATCCGGCTGAACCCGAAGCCGAGAAACGCCAAGAAAAAAAGCGGCATGGCCAGCGAACCCACGATCCGCGATTTGGCCCGGAGGAACCTCTTCATTTCCCTGAGCCAGAGGACGTAGATAGCCACTCCGTTGAGGATCATCGTCTTCCCCTTGCGGCGTGACCGGGCCCCATCATCGCCCGGAACCGCTCGGCTGCGCTCGCTTCCTGCTCGCGAATCGTCCGGCCGGTGAAGTGTAGAAAAACATCCTCCAGGCTGGGTTTCCTCAAGTGGACGCAATCCACCGTTACCCCCACCCTCTGAGCAAGGTTGATCAGTTCGGGAATCCTCCTCTCCCCTTTTTCCATGGTCAGACTCAAGCTTCCGTCGTGCAGTTTGATCCGCTTGATCCAGTCGAGCCTCTCGATCTGGCTAACAAAACTGTCCATGCCCTTCTCGAATTCCATCGAGACAACGTCCCCGCCCAGGATATCTTTAAGCCCTGACGGAGTATCCAAAGCTACGAATTTACCCAGGTCCATGATCGCAGTCCTCTGGCAGAGGTAGTCCGCCTCCTCCATATAATGCGTCGTCAAGATGATCGTCACTCCGGCATCGCGGTTCAGTTTCTTGATATAGTCCCAGATGTGCCGCCTGGTCTGGGCATCCAGGCCGAGGGTCGGCTCATCGAGAAAAAGAACCTTGGGCCGGTGCATGAGACCACGCGCAATCTCGAGGCGGCGCTTCATTCCTCCTGAATAGTTCTCGACAAGGACACCCGCCTTGTCGCTTAGCTCAACCAGTTCCAGGACATCCTGGATACGCGCTTTCCGGTCTTCTTTGGAGAGGCCATACATCATGCCATGAAAATCCAAGTTTTCTCGGCCGGTGAGCTTGCCGTCGAGGGCCGTTTCCTGGAAGACGATCCCGATGCTCTTGCGGACCGCATCACGGTTGCGAATCACCTCGAAGCCGGCCACCTCGGCCCGTCCCGAAGTGGGCAGGAGGAGGGTCGATAGCATGTTGATGGTCGTCGTTTTACCGGCCCCGTTCGGCCCCAGCAGACCGAAAAGCTCGCCGCTGGTCACGGCAAAACTGATCCCGTCCACGGCCGTGAACCCGTTGAACTTCTTGGTCAGGCCTTCAACAAGGATGGCATCCATAGTCAAAACTCCCAAAGTCCGCTATTTTACGCCCGCACGACGAGAAAGGCAACAAATCGAGTGGTCACTACCTCAGGATTCGAAACAGGGCATTAGAGACCTTCTCAAACGGCCTGGCCAGAACGGAAAGGCCAAGGCCGGACCTTTGCCGGAGCTTGAATTGGAGGTTGCCCTTCAAGATTGCAAACTTCATCTTGAACTCGGAAAAATCGGCGTCAAAAGTCAGCACATGATCAGAAAAGAGGCTGTCGGGCATGGTCCAATTCTTATTGACCCTGGCCTTCACCCGTTCGTAGAGAGCCGTTCCAGGGATAGGATAAGGCACGGTAAAAGAGAGGTAGTCAAGTGGGAGCGAGGAGGCAAAACTGAGAGTGGAAAGAACCGTCTCATCGCAGTCGCCGGGATAGCACACGATAAAGAATCCTCCGGTCTGGATTCCCGCCTTATGGGCGTCCTCAACGGCGCGGCGGGCCTGGGCGGTAGATGTCTTTTTTTTCATCAGTTTCAGGATGCTGTCGTCGCCGGATTCTATTCCGAAGTAGATCCGTTGGCAGCCGGCCTCCTTCATGGCCCTGGCCAGTTCGAGATCCACAGAATCAACCCGGCCCAGGCACTCCCACTGCAGGCGGAGTTTCCGACGTCGGATTTCCCGGCAGATCCCAAACACTCGCTCTTTATCGAGTGTGAAAACATCGTCGGCAAAATGAACGCTGCTGTAGCCTTGCGAGAGGACCTCCTCAACCTCATCGACGACATTCTCCTCCGACCGCTCCCGGTAGGAGATCCCAAAAACGGCGTTGCTGCAAAATTCACAGTTGTGCGGGCACCCCCGGGTAGTAAAGATTGTCGTTTTGGCCGCACCGAATCGCTTTTCCCAGAAGTCAACATAGCTTTGGTTCGGAAAGAGATCTCTGGCCGGGAATGGGAGCTGGTCAAGGTCCGGAGATAACGGGCGTTTTCCCGAGAATACGAGTTCGCCGCCGTTCCGCCGGAGGGCTAATCCGGGCACTGTCTCCAGGGCCCGTCCTGCCACGCGTGCCGAGAGCAGGTCACAGATAGTCTCGTCGCCTTCGCCGACGGCTACGGCATCGAAGTGGTCCAGGAAGAAAGAGGGATAAACCGTGGGCAGAGGGCCGCCGGCCGCCAGCAAAGCGCCGCTGCCTCGGAGTTCCCGGGCCAGCCAGAGAGCATCATCCTGCATCGTGACCATGACGTAGATGCCGATAACATCGGCTTTTATCAGCCGGAGCCTGGCGAGCGCACTCTCCCTGTCCATAAAAGTGCAATCTAAAAGGTCAACTTCAAAACCCCGCCGCCTTGCGCTCGCGGCCAAGTAGCCCAGGCCCAAGGGCGGAAAGCGGAAAACGGTCCGGTCGTGCCTCGGCCTGAAAAAGGGATAGACCAGAACGAGCGAGCTCATTTCCCCGAGCCCAAGGAGATTTCATAATCAAAAAAAGTCCGGCTGCCGGGAAAAACATGGGCTATTCCGCTCCACGCCAACCTGCCCGGCACGGCCTCCCGGCCGCGGAACATCCGGGCTCCTTCAACCTTCCGGAGCTGAAAAAGAAGCTTCTCCCGAGCGGCGATCATCTTGGCCTCCCCGGCGATGATCTCATCCCAGGTCCCGATTGCGTTGGCTTCGAGTCTGAGACCGTCGGAATCTTCGTATCGATCAAAATGGTAAGCGCTTTGCTCGTTCATCATGGCTATTTCCAGGATGTCCCGGGTTTTGAACCTGCTGAAATCAGCTGCGACGGAGACCAGACTTCTATCAGGCCGGCAAGTCATGGTGACCCTGACGGCTCCGAGTGCCGGACGCTCCACATACCGTGTCTTCACTTTCCAGAGGCGCTTGAGGATCTTTCCCCCACCACTGATCACTCCCCGGGTGACAGAGTGCTGCCGATGAAGCCTGGAAAGAAAATTGTTCAGGCTGTACATAAATGGGAGCGTCATCTCCTTCGTGCCGAAAAGGAAGAAGCGCTCAACAAGATTGAGCTCAAAGTCGACCGTCATGGTGGTCGTTCCCGCACCCTCTTTCCGGCTTATTTCTGCGCTCCCCGGGAAGACGGAATCGCCGCGCACCTTCAAAACAGGGACTCCAAATCCCACGCCCTCGCCCGAGAGGTCAATGCCCTGATGAAAAAGGATGAGACCCCTCTGGATCCGGTGTGTCGGATATGACGTGCTATCCCGTTGCGGTTCACGAAGCTCTAGAGAAATCCCTTCGCCCAAGTCCACTGCTGTACCTTTCTTCTCTCCACGGGTCGCCGTGAATATGATATCCGTTGGATTCCCAGAATCCCGGACTCTCTTCGGCCATGAACTCGATGCCCGTGACCCACTTGGCACTCTTCCAGAAATAGAGCCTGGGGACGACGAGCCTCACCGGGTAGCCGTGATCTGGAGTTAGGTCGCGGCCGTCGTGCTTGGTCGCAAAGAGAACATCTGTTTCCAGGAAGGCTTCAAGGGATAGGTTGGTCGTAAAGCCCACGGCGCCGTGAATCATGACGAACCTCGCCGTCGGCAGGAGCCGGACCAAATCTGAGACGGCCCGGCTGCTCACGCCCTCCCAGAGATTATCCAGCCTGGACCAGCCGGTGACGCAATGAATATCGGAAAAAACTTCGGCCTTCGGAAGTCGCTCGAATTCGGAAAAAGTCAGCCGGAGCTGCTTCTCGACCAATCCGAAGATGTTAAAGCTCCAGCGCGAAACGTCAATCCGAGGTACCCCGCCATAATGGAGGACGGGCCAGTCCTTGATCACCCTCTGATGGGGCGGGACCCTGTCTTTGCGGTCCGTGTTGGGGCTCCGGATAACCTTGTCGACGGACATCCGTCAATGCGCGGAGGGATCGCTTTCCATGATCCCGAACACGTTCTTTTCAGTATCGGCACAGTAGGCATAGTAGCCCAGGCCGGGGATAGGTGTTTTGGGCATAATGACTCGGCCGCCGGCCTTCAAGATCTTTGCGAGGAACTTATCGACCGAGGGAACACCGACGGTATTGATCGCTGTGCTCTTTTTCATCCGGCGCATGATGGCCCCGTCAATCCCGGGCTCCGGGCTTTTTCCAGTCGCCACCAGCCAGTAATCCATCGGGCCTTTCCATTTGTTGATTTTCCAGCCGAAGACTTTCTTATAGAACTGAACGGCTCTGTCCGGGTCATCGGCCTGAATTTCAAAATGAACCACTCTGGGCATGGTCAACCTCCTCTAAAAGAAGATGGGGCAGGGCCTCGGTAAGAGTAACCTATATACCCCTCGATAATAATTTTATCGCATTTTGAGCCCAATTTAAAACGCGCTCATCTTGCTCCGGCGTTTTCCACAATCCAAGCAAGCCATCGGAATAGTCAGCGAGAGCTCTCCTTTCTCGCACGCCGCAGCGTTGAGATTTTTTTCCAGCCGTGCGAATACCCGTGTGAGATCTGCCGGACGGACGATGTTCTTCCAGGGCTCGAGAAAGCCCTGGCCGATGAAGAAAGAACGGAGCATGGCGCTGCCGTCAAGATAACGGAGCCGGAAGGAGCGCCTGTGGACCCGGACATCCCGAAACCCGGCCAGAACGAGTCGCTTCTTGACCCACGACAGCGGCCGCCGCTTGTCAAAAATGTGAGCCTTGATCTCGGCCAATTCGTGGGTTTTGCCACACTCGGCCAAGGTCTCTTGAAAGACCTTATAAAACTCGGACATCGTCCCGGCCAGATTGTAAGTGAAGACGAGCCGGCCTCCCGGGCTTAAAGTCCTGGAACACTCTGCCAACACGGCCTCCATGTCCTGGACATTGTTGAGTCCGTTATTCGATACGATGAGATCAAAAAAGCCGTCCCCAAACGGCAACTTTTCTGCCGTTCCCTTGACCGCGGTCACGTTTTTCAGGCTGAAGACTCGAGCCTTTGAGATCAGGCGTTCGATCCCCCGCTCCCAAGGGTCGATTCCGTAAAGACACGAGGAGCCCCCAAGGCGCTGAGCCAACTCCAGGATGGGGAACCCGGAGCCGCAACCGATGTCCAGAACGATCATCTCTGGACGCATCGGGACGATCTCGAGCAGCATCAGGCCGAACGGGGCGGACCATAAGGGAAGCTCATCCAGGGCTGAGGCCATATCCGGGTCGCTGAGGTCGAGGTCCCTTTTCAAAAAGTCATTCCTCAAGAATTCCTCCTCACAACTTTCTGCATTCGCTCAAGAGAGCTTCGCCTGCCACTTTGCTGCCCGGATCATCCGGCATCCTGCAACAAATTTCCTCTTGTCGGGATTGACATCAACACAGGTGGGGATCGTGCCTGCCGTCACCAGGACCCCGGGAGTATCTTCAGACGAACTTGCCCAGCTGGGCCGAAAGAAACTCGGCGATCTCCCGGACCGGAAGCGGCCAGGCATAAATATATTTAGCCCCAGGGTGACTCTCCTCGGCTCTCCGGATGGCGGCGGGGATATCGATCTCGGCGTGCTCCCCTCCCCGAGTCATCATCGGGGTTGCGACGATGATCTTTTCAGCCTTCTGCTCGGCCGCTTGGTCAAGAGCCTCATCCAGGCTCGGGGCGCAGAATTCGTTGAACCCCAAGATGACCTTTCGGCCGCTGGCCCGCCGCAAAGCAACGGCCAGTTCCTGAGATCCAAAAAAATAGGGATCATTCTTGGGAGTGCGCGGCCAATGCCTGATCCTGGTTTCTAGCTCATCAAAACGACGTCTGACCGCCGTGTTCTCCGCGCCGACCGCGTGGGCGAGGCGCGAATGCAGGTTGAAGTATTCGGCCAGCTCCTGTTTAGGGAAATCATTGGGAAGGCCGCCATGCATGGCCAGGACGATGACTGCTTTCATGTCCCCTCCTCCTCACTTCTTTTTATCGAGATGGATCCAGGAAGACAGGGCGTACCACTTGAGGGCGGTGGCGCTGACAAACCCGTCGAGCCTTTCGCCCTTGAGCCCCATCCCGAACTGGATGATATGGGGAGAGAGCTTGGCATCATCTGTCTGGATCTCGCCTGAACAGACGCCACTCAGGATGTCGTCTTTGAAGTGGACGCGATTCAGGAGAGTCTCGAGCTGGCCTTTGATCCGGACATGGACATCGCCGTCGGGTTCAAAGGCCAATGTCAAAGGCATGACACCGCTGTAGGTTTTGATCTCTCCGGTCCATTCTCCCAAAAGGGATGGGGGGGGAGAGAATTTCTCCGGCTTCTCCTCGGGCTTCTTCTCTTTTTCTTTAGTTTTGAATTTTTCGGCGTATTCCGGAAGCATGGCCGAGAGAATGTCATTTTCCAGAGTGTAGATTCGTCCGTTACTTCCGTTGGAGAGCACGACCACGGCGATGTCTTCGGACGGGACGAGCTTCAGCGACGTGCTCACTCCGGGCATACCCCCGTTGTGGGAGACCGTCCGATAGCCATAGCTATCCTTGTCAATCCTCAATCCGAGCCCATAATTCTTGTCAGGGGTCGTCGTGTCTTTTTCGCTTTGCATGAGCTCGATCGTCTCGTCTTTCAAAATGGGACGCTGGTCCGCGAGGTGGTCCCTGAGCTGGAACATGCCGAAGCGGACGAGGTCATGGGCACTGGCATAGATCGCCGAGGCGCCGGGGTGGTCAAAATCATAAGACGGAATCGGAGCCTGGTTTCCATCATACCTTTGGGCCGCGTAAGCTTCGAGCCCGGCCCCGACGGCGACCGAGGAATGGGTCATTCCCAAAGGCAGAAAGACCTTCGTCCTCATGAAATCAGGATAGCTCAAGTGGGAAACCCGCGAAATGACGTAATCAATGATCCCGAAGCCCAGGTTTGAATAGACGTAGGCGGAGCCGGGAGGCGCCACAACGATGCCGTAGCGTTGTATCGTCTCATCCATGCTGGGCCTTCGGTAGGGCTCGTTCTCATAAAAAAAATGCCAATGGAGAGGGAGCCCGGCGGTGTGGTTGAGAACATGCCTGACCGTGGCCGCCGATGGATTTCCCTCATAGGACTTGAGTTTTGACTGGCCGAGATAATCATTGACCGGCCGTCCGAGCTCAACCAGCTTTTGCTCGACCAGGATCATCAACCCGGTGGCCGTTATGGGCTTTGAGATCGAGGCCAGTGAGTAGAGCGTGTTCGGATTTGCCTTGATCATCTTTTCCCGGTTGGCCCAGCCGAAAGACTCTTCCCAAATGATCTTGCCGCTCTTGGCGACAGCCACGGAAATCGAAGCCACGCCCGATTCCAAGAGAACGTTCTGGATCTTGGAGCGGACCTCGTCAAACCGGTGATCAATCAACGGCTCCGCCGTGTCCCTGTCCAGGCAGCCGTTCTTTTTGACTTGATCTTGAGGCAAGACTAGAACCGGGAGAAGGATTCCGGCTATCAGCACTCCCCCGAGTGCGAAAAGCATCCATCTTCTGAGCATGCTTGATTCTCCTTGCTCTCTTTTGCTTAGTTTATAAAAAATAGAGGGCGTTGTATAGTGACGGGCTCAAACTTCACTCTAAAAGGCGCAGCTCGCAAGAAAACAAACTCCCCCTGCGTAGCCGGATGACTTTCGCGCAGGAGACGCCAGAGCTAAAGGATCCAATTCGCCCGCAGTCGTCCCGGAGCGATAACCAAGGCAAAAGAGCCGTGCGCGTTATACGAGGAGCTCAGATACTTCTAGAAATCAGGATCTGATATCTTTTTTTCTTGGAACGTGCCGAACTTCTTGAGGAGGGGCGAGATCTCACTCTCCTTGCCCAAAACGAGGAGGACATACCCCTCCTGGGGCAGGAGCCTAAGCGCCGCTTCCCTGGCGGCCTCTGGGGATATGTCCTGGATTTTTTTGAGTAGCTTAGTGTAGTAATCAAAACCCAATCCATAAAAAGCGAGCTCCGTGAAAGCGCCGGCCTTGCGGCCGTTTGTTTCGAGCGATGGGGGAAACTGGCCGAGGATATAGTTATGGGCGCTTTCGATCTCCTCGGCGCTGAAGCCCTGCTCTCGCGCTTTTTTCAATAGGTCGAAGGTG
>Ga0315282_10013180_pt1 | contig 12506 bp, 7 predicted proteins | sample YL17G07_20_MG_FD_203693 | JGI IMG/M metagenome (GOLD analysis project Ga0315282, IMG submission 203693) | Sediment microbial communities from Yellowstone Lake, YNP, Wyoming, USA - YL17G07_20 | ecosystem: Environmental > Aquatic > Freshwater > Lake > Sediment | place: USA: Wyoming | collected... | reverse complement strand
GGTGCGTGGCCCCCATACCCCAGCCCATGATCGTGGTTGGCCTCCGTCGCGAGTCTTCGTGAGCTGGCCGCTCGTCCTGACTCTATGGCTCGCGCTGTGACCTGCACCGCCTCGCGCACCGCCGCGCCAGCGAACACGCGGCCGCGTCGCTGCGCCGGTGGGCAGGCGTGCTCACATCTCCATCAGGTCCTTGCCGACAATCACGTTTCCCTTGAAGTGCGCCTGCGCGCCGGCGCGCCAGACCTCGTCGGCGACAGCCGTCGTTTCGCCGGGTGTGAAGTGCGAGAGGACGAGCGTCTTCACGTTTGCTTCGGATGCGATGCGTCCCACCTGATCGAGCGGCGTGTGGCTGGCCAGAAGGTGGCGGCGCAGGGCCGCGGGATCGGGGGCCCCGGCGATGATCTTGTCCACGGCGGGCAGGTACAGGACTTCATGCACCAGCACATCCGCGTTCCTTGCAAGCCTGACCAGCGCCGGCGAGGGGCTGGTATCGCCGGAGATCACGATCGAGCGGTCGGGCGAGTCGAAACGGTAGGCGAACGCGTCCTTGACCAGCGGATGCTGCACTCGCGCGCAGGTCACCGTCATCGCGCCGTCACGGACGACGAGGCCGTCGCCGGAGAGTTCGTGCGGGCGGATGAGCGGCGCCGGCGCCGGCCGCCCTTCGTCGGCCATCCGGACCTTGATGTCCGTGTCGCTCATGTCGAGAAACAGCGTGGTCATCCCTGCGAGGGGCCGCGGCCCCCAGGTGTCGACCGGCGTTCTCAGGTCCGATGCCCACGCGAGCAGCAGCAGGGTGCCGTAATCGGCGTTGTGATCCGAATGGTGGTGCGTGAGAAAGACGTGGCGGATGTCGGGAAGCGGGATGCCTGCCAGGCGCAGCTGCCGGGCCACGCCGTTGCCGCAATCGACGACGCAGGCCGCGCCGTTGAAGAGGATGACCTGCGCGGGCGCCGCGCGCGTCGCCTTTGGTGTCGGCCCGCCAGCCGTGCCGAGCAGAATGAGCCGCATGCCGGCACGGGGTGCCGCCTGGCGGCGCGCCGCAGCGGCCACCGGAGCCCACGCCACGGCCGCCGTCGCCACCGACCGCGCGAGAAACGCTCGCCTGCCGTACCTGGTCTTCATGGTGCAACAGTCGATCGTCTGGCCGTTCACAGTCAACTGCTGGCAGTTGACCGCTGCTCGGCTGCCCGCACGCTGAGCTGGAGAAGAGGGCACGATTCGGAATCGGCGATCGTCTCGCGGGTCCTGTCCGGTCAGCCGCGGCCTGTGGTCTCGGCCGGCGTCCTTCGCCCGCCTCGACGCGCGGATTTCCCGCTCGCGACCGCTTCCGCCTGACCTGCGCGCTTGGTCTCGCTGAGGACTCCCGCTTGCTCGGCGGCCGGCCTCGCCCCCAGGTCGCGGCCAACCGGCCACCCGCCCGACGATTCCGAATCGCGCGCTCTTGTTTAGACCAACGACCCCAACAAACGACGAACGACCCCGACGAACGACTACTTCGCCCGCGCGCCCGCCTCGGCGATCAGCCGTTCGATCGTCTCGGGTGCGGCCGGCTTCGTCAGGTGGGCATCGAAGCCGGCCTCGCGCGCCGCGCGGCGATCTTCCTCCTGTCCCCAGCCGGTGACTGCTACCAGGAACATCGCCCGCAGGTCGGGCTCGTTGCGCACCGCGCGCGCCAGCTCGTAACCGCTGGCGCCGGGCAGGCCGATGTCGAACAGGCCCACCTGGGGCCGGAACTCGCGCGCGACGTCGAGCGCCGAGGCGCCGTCGTAGGCGACGCGCACCGCGTGCCCGTGCAGTTCCAGCAGCGCGCTCATCATCTCGACGGCGTCGGCGTTGTCGTCGACGACCAGGACACGGCACGCGGCCGTCGAGAACGCGCCCTCGGTCGTTGCGATGGGGTTCTCCTCCGTCTCGGCCGCGCGCGGCAGCCGTACCTGAAACTCGCTGCCCTGGCCCGGCCCGGCGCTGTGCGCCTCGACGCTGCCGCCGTGGAGTTCCACCAGCCGCTTGACGAGCGCGAGGCCGATGCCCAGGCCGCCCTGGCCCGGCTCGGCGACCTGCTCGAACATTTCGAACACGCGGGGCAGGTCCTCCGCGCGCAGGCCGATGCCGGTGTCGGTCACCGAGATGCAGGCGTCGTCTTCTCCGGAGGCGTCGATCGTCAGGGTGACGCGGCCGCCGGGGGGTGTGTAGCGGGCGGCGTTGTTCAACAGGTTGGTGATCACCTGCGCCAGCCGATCCGGATCGGCATCGACCCAGAGCGGTTGCGGCGGCAGCCGGAGGATCAGCACGTGCCCCGCGCGGGTGATCTCGGGTTCGGCGGCATCGATCGCGTGCCTGGCCACCGACGCGACGTCGACGCGCCGCAGCCGCAACGTGATCTTGTTGCTCGCGATGCGCGTGACGTCGAGCAGGTCGTCCACCAGGTGCACGAGGTGTTGCAGCTGGCGCTCGATGATCTCGCGCGGCCGCGACCGCGCGCCGCGCGCCGGCCCGTCCAGCAGGTCGAGCGCGTAGCGGATCGGCGCGAGCGGGTTGCGCAGCTCGTGCGAGAGCATCGCGAGGAACTCGTTCTTGTGCCGATCGGCCGCGCGCAGCGCCTCCTCGGCCCGCTTGCGATCGGTCACGTCCTGGACTGCGCCGGTCATACGCACCGGCCGGCCGCGGTCGTTGAAGCGGATGTCCGCGTGTTCGTACACGACCCGCTCCACCCCGTCGCGGCGGACGATGCGATGCTCGATCGCGTAGCAGCGACGCTCGGCGATCGCGCTCTCGAGCGCTTTCTCGACCCGCTCGCGATCGTCCGGATGGACGTGCTCGAAGAACAGCTCGTTGGTGGCTTCGATCTCGCCCGGCTGGTACCCGAAGATCCGGTAGACCTCGTCGGACCAGCGCAGCGGGTTCCCGTTGAGATCGAGGGCCGACCGCGTGAAGTCGATCTCCCACGCCCCGAGGCTTGCCATCTGCCCGGCCTGCGACAGGATCGCCTCGCTGCGGCGCAGCGCGTCCTCGGCACGCTTGCGCTCCGTGATGTCGACGTCCACGGCGACGGCGCCCACGATCCCGCCCGACGCGTCGCGGATCGGGACGGCAGAGTTGAGGATCGTGCGGCGTTCGCCGTCGAACGACTCGATGTCGATCTCCCGGTCGAGCGACGCGTCGCCGCGGATCGCCCTGGGCAGCCCCCACTCGTGCCCTTCGAGCGGCCGGCCGGTTGCCGGCCACCAGGCTTTGTATGCGCAGTACTCCCCGGCGTGCGACGCCAGCGGCGGCGTGCCCCAGATGCGATCGGCGGCGCGGTTGGCGAGCAGCAGGCGCCCGTCGGCATCCGCGATGAAGACGCCGAGCGGCAGGATGTCGAGCACGGTGCGCAGCCGCTTCTCGCTGTCCTGCACCGTGCGGGCGAGCGACGATTCGGCCGCCTGGCGCGCCGCCCGCGCCTGGCGGTTGTCGACCAGCAGCCGCGCGCGTTCGATCGCCACCGCGGCCTGGTTGGCGATGGTCGCCATCAGGTCGATCTCGTCGCGCGTGAACGTATCGCGCTTGCGGCTGCCGAACGCCAGCGTGCCCAGCAGGCCGCGCCTCGCCACCAGCGGATGGCAGGCATAGGCGCGAACGCCGAGCGCGCGAATCACGTCGAGCAGGGGGTCGGCGCAGTCCTGGACACGCTCGGCGATGATCGGCTTGCCGTGCAGCGCGACCGTACCGCATACCGCCTGGCCGAGCGACAGGCGGCGGATCGCGTTCGCGACCTTGTCGGGAACCCCGTACGACGAGGCGAGGCTGATCGTCTCGCCGCCCTCGTCGACCAGGTAGTTGAAGAAGATGTCCAGATCGAGATGCGTGGCGAGTTGCGCGTAGATGTCCGCCGCGATCTCCTCGGGGCTGTCGTGCATGAGGAGACGGGTCGCGATATCGGCGAGCAGCGAGAGCCGATCCGCGCCGGGCGCGGCACTCGCCTGCGACGGCAGAAAGAATCGCATAGAAGCCCGGCCGGCGGACTACGGATGTGCTGGCTGAAAAACGGGTGAGCGCCTATGGTCCACTGAGTTCTGGCGGTTGTCAAACTCGGCTGTTGACTAGTGGCGAGGGGCGAGTGGCGAGGGGCGAGGGTCGAGCAGCGAGGCCCGCGTGGCGAGTCGTGCGCTTCCCACTCGCCACTCCTCACTCGCCACTGAAGCACCACGTGTCCCCGTGCAGCCAGCACGAGGGCGACGCCTCGTGCCGATCGCGGCGCAGCCGCTTGAGCCGCGGAAATGGATTGCGTTTGAGCGCCTCGCCGAGACGCGCGTTTGCGCCATCGTCGCGGATGCCGATGGCGGAGTAGATGGCGATGAACGTCACGACGCGCGCCGCCCACCCCTGCCCGTCGTCGCTCCTCGCGATCGCGACGACCGGGCCTTTCCCGATGTTGCCCGTCGCAGCCGACGGCGGCTTCGCCGTGCCGGCCGCCGGGCTCGCGTTCACAACCGGCAGGCCCGCGGGCATCGGACCGAGCGTGGCGGTGAGCGGGAGCACCATGCGCCCGGCCGGTGCGAGCGCGTCCAGCCACGCGTCGTGCGGGTGCGTCACGCCCGTGCTGAACAGGATCGCGTCGAAGCTCTCGCCGAACGGCCGCGACGCATCGTCGTGGCGCACCTCGACCTGGGGCCACGGAGCGAGATTCGAACGCGCTTTCGCTGCGAGTGCTTCGTCCACCTCGAAGGCGAGCACCCGGCCCGTGGGGCCGACGCAGTGCGCGAGCAGGGCGCCGTAGTAGCCCCAGCCGGCGCCAACGTGCAGGACGCGTGCGCCCGGCCGGAGGCAGAGCGCGTCGATCGACACCGAAACGACGCCGGGCGCCCCGTTGAACAGCTGGCGCGCGGGATCGATGGCGATCGAGTAGTTGTGATAGACGTGGCGCGGATCGGCGTTGGGCGTGCGCCTCGGCCCGCTGCCGATATCGCCCTCGCCCATCACCAGCCACGGCCCCGGCGCGAGGAACGCCTCGCGCGGCACGGACGCGAGCGCGTCGACGAGGGCGGAGGTCGACAGATTGCAGGTCGCCTGGATGTCCTCCGCGAAGAACTGCCGCCGCAACGCGAGATCGGTCGTCATCGTTTCCTGCCTCGCTGGTGCCCCCGCGCGCGCCGGCTCGCCCCGGTGAAGATGGCCTCTCCCTCTTCACGCGAGGGCACGGCAATGACCCGCACGGGCCGTTTCCAGCCGTACGCAGGCTTCTCCCAGACGCGGGGCACGAAGTCGGCCTCGCCTGCCTGGTTCAGCCGCTTCAGCACGGTGTGAATCGAGGCGAGCTCGTTCGAATAGCGCGCGAGGTCGAAGCCCATGGCGTCGAGCTGCGCACGCACCTCGAGGGCCGTCAACGGATGTCCGGCGGCCTTGAGCACCATTCGGCAGGCGTCGGTGAGGCCGAACGGAACGGTGGGAACGAGGTGGCAGAGGCGGGTCAGCGATCCGATGGTTTGCGCCAAGCGCGCCAGGCGCTCGTCGATCTCGCTGCGCTGCCGCGCCAGCGTTTCGTACTCCCGCAGCGCGGCGTCGAGCGCCGGGCGATACCGGTCGACAGATGTCACGCGGTCCTTATACAAAATGTATAAAACGATGTCAATGCCGCCGAGGCCCGGGGCCAGAGGCCTCGACGCCGGGGCGCTTGGGCCTAATTGACATACCATCAACGCGACCGACATCCCGAGCGGAGACTCTCGATGAGACATTCCCCCTTTCCGTCTCGCGTCCTCACCTGGCTGGCCGCCGTCACCTGTTGTTCGCTGCTTTCCGTTGCCGGGCCGGCGCCCGCCGGATCGGCCCGCGCACAGGCACCCGAAACGCGGATGCCCGCGCCGATCGATCCCCAGACGTGGCAGGACCAGCAGGACATGACGTGGGTGGACTACCATCCAATCCCCGGCGTCGAGTGGGCGGATCCGTCCCTCGTTCCCGAGCGGAAGTTGCGCGTCGCGTTGCTCGCGATCGATTTCCCGGATCAGAGGTTCGTCATCACGCTGCCGAAGAAATCGGATCTGTTCGGCAATCCGCAGATCGATCCGGTCCCGCGCGATCAGGTGGCGCAGTTCTACGCCGACTTCTTCGGCAAGCCTGGACCGACCAACTACGGCCACACGATCAACGGGTTCTGGATGGAGCAGACGCGCGGCAAGGTGGGGATCCCGAGGATCGACGCGTTCGGCCCGTACCGCATGCCCCGCAACCTGTTCGAGTACGGGCTGAGCGAGTACCAGCAACAGGCGGGCTGCCCGACCGGTTACACCTGCGACGGCCGCATGGAGCGCGACGCGGACGCTCTCTGGCAGAAGGCAGCGGGCGCCGACATCGCGAAGAACTACGACATCGTGCTGCGCATCTATGCCGGGTACGACGAGACGGGTGTGTGGCAGGAATTCGGCGAGATGAAGTTCCAGACGCGGGAAGACATTCCTGCCGAGTGGGGCAACCCGGACACGACGAAACCCAGGTGGCTCGTCACGCGCTACGTCCCGTGGACCGCGTGGAAGGCGGGCGCGCAGCAGTGGGGGCTCTCGTCGGTCCGCCAGGGCGAGAACTCGGGCACCATCACGCACGAGATCGCGCATCTCACGTTCCGCATCGGCGACAACAACAACAACCCGTACGTCCAGCCGTACCACAGGGTCGGATCGGGTCCGTGGGACCTGATGGACCGGGGATCGTTCAACGGCCCCGGCGGCCCGCACAGGCGGTGGGTAGTGCCGGCCTCTGAAGGCGCCTTCATGCCTGCCGGCATGATGCTGCGCAGCCGCATCATGCTCGGGTTCGTTCGGCCCGAGAACGTCGTGGCGCTCAGTCGCGACGAGCTCGCGCGGTCGGGCCTCGCCGTTGCCACCGTCCTCGCCCGCGCGGTCGATCCCGGTCCAACAGGGGTCGCCGGCATCACCGTCGCCCTCGACGGCAACCCGCCCCAGGACAGGACGCCGGCCTGCGACATCAACAAGGATCCGCTGTGCGCCGGCGCGCCCAACTGGAATTACTACTCGCTCGAAGTGGTGCAGCGGATCGGCTACGACTCGTTCACGCCCGACAGCGGCGTGCTCGTCGCGAAGAACAGGCAGAGGCCCGACAATTCGTGCGGTTACGGCTGCTTCACATGGGTGCTCGACGCGCACCCGGAAGACATCAAGCTGGTGGACTTCAAACGTCCTGACGGCACGACGGTGATGCGCACCATCGCCGACTATCGGCAGCTGAACGACGCGCTGTTTCACGCCGGGCTGGACTCGGGCAGCCAGTACGAATGGGAGGACACGCCGAACCGGCTGCATTTCTACGTCGTCGACGTGCGCAAGGACGCGCAGGGGATCCTCTCCTACACGCTCGGCGTGCGTTCTCTCGACGGCGCGGGACCCCAGACGCGCGGAGTGGCGGTGGCGGCGCCCAGGACCGCGTCCCTGTCAGGCGATGCCGCCGTTGTCGACTTCACTCTGCGGAATTCCGGGACGCCGGCCGACACCGACCCGTCGCTGCACCCGCGCGACGCGCGCGCGTACCTGGACCGCGACATCTACCGCCTGTCGGTGTCGGTGGATCAACCTGGATGGTCGGCGCGGCTGCGGAATGCGCTGACAGCGACGTCGGAGAGCGACCCAACGAAGACGGCAACCGCGAAGTGGGTAGTCGGCAGTCGGTAGGCCCCCTCCCTTGAGTGTCTCGTTATCAAGGGGCCTGGCCCCTTTTTCTCACGTCACAGATGCCGCCACCACCCGTAGTGCTTCCGGTGCAGCTCGTCCATCGTCGGCATCCGGTAGAACACGGTTGAGTGCGCGTCCGCGAACCAGAAGCCGGGCTGAATCGCCTTGTAGCTCATATTGTCGCGATTCCCGAACAGATCTATGCTTTGCTGCGCCGCGGCCCTGGTCTGCCGACCCGGCGGACCGGTCTGCTTGCGCGGCGGCCCCCCAATCTACATCTACTGTCTCGTGTCTACTGGCTGCGGTCTGCTGATCGCGCTTTCTTTTCCCGCCACGTCCGCCCGGTCGGTCCCGTTCGGCCCGGGCAAGGAGGACTCGTGTTCGGATCATCCCGGAAATCATTCCTGATTTCTCTCGTCGTGCTCGTGTGCCTGCTGGGCGCGTTCAACCACGCCCAGAACGCCGCGACCGCGCAGGGTGCCGCGAAACAGGCGCTCACGGCCACCGACTTCAACCAGTTCAGCTGGCGCTGGATCGGTCCGATGACGTTCTCGGGCCGCATCACCGGCTTTGCGGCTCCGCGCGGCCAGAGCCAGACCTACTACGTGCTCACCGCCACCGGCGGCCTCTGGAAGACGGTGGACGGTGGCATCCATTTCGATCCGATCTTCGAGAAGTACGGCACGGGCAGCATGGGATGGCTGGCAATTGCGCCGTCGAACTCCGACATCCTGTACCTGGGCACCGGCGAGCCGATGCACGCCCGCGCCAGTACGCATGGCAACGGGATGTGGAAATCGACCGACGGCGGCAAGAGCTGGACGCACGTCGGCCTGGAGAAGAGCTATTTCATCCCGATGGTGGCGGTCGATTCGAAGAACCCGAACATCGTCTACGCGGCCGCCGAGGGCAAGCTCTACGACAACGAGATGGATTGCGAGCGCGGGTTGTTCAAGAGCATCGACGGCGGCAAGATTTGGACGAACCTCGGTCCGATGAAGGACCGCGGTGTCGGCGACTTCGTCATCGATCCGCGCAACTCGAACGTCGTCATCGCGTCGGCCTACAAGCACTACCGCCGTGCGTGGACGTACGACGATCGTGACAAGGACAACGCGATCTACAAGACGACCGACGGCGGCAGGAGCTGGACGAAGCTGACGAGCGGGCTGCCCGCGGCGGGCACGCCCCTTGGCCGCATCGGGTTGGCCGTGTTCGAGAAGAACCCGAACATTGTCTACGCGCGCGTAGACGAGGAGGTGGTCCTCGGCTTCCAGTTGCGTGACGGCGTCGCGAACGTCCGGGCCGGCGGAGCCGGCCGCGGCGGCGGCGGCGGATTTGGCGGCGGCGCGCTGGGCAGCCCGCTTCTCGACACCGACGTCACGTTCGCCCAGTTCAAGGCCTACAAGATCAACCCGGAGGTTGCCGCGCTCGCACCGAAGTTCTCGCCGGTCGCCGGCGCCAACGAAGCGGAAGTCGTCGGCAAGTTCAATGCCCTCATCCAGGACAACGACTTCGTCAGCAAGACCGGCGCCGACGTCCCGAAGCTGCAGGCGACCGCGCGCAAGCTCTATGCAGACGACGCGAACCTGATGACGAACATCAGCGAGGTGGAAAAGCTGATGAAGAAACCCGGCATCGCTCCGGGCTCGACCGAGGAGAAGGCCCGCACGCAGATCGTCAACCGCAACGTGATCGAGATCCTCTATGCGGGCGTCGTGGCGAACCTGCCGCCGGTGAAGATGAACGGCGTCGTGTACCGCACCGACGATCAAGGCAAGACCTGGAAGCGGATGACCGAGTATCAGCTGCCCGGTACGGCGCAGCGACCGCCGACCGAGGCGGATCTCGTTGGGGGCGATGATCTCGATCTGGCGGCGGCAGCCGGCGAGAGCGAGAGCCCGCAGGCGCCGGCGGCCACCCCGCAGGCGCCGGCCACCCAGCCGGCCGGTCGCGGACAGGGCGGTGGGCGAGGCCAGCAGGCCGGCAGCATGCAGGTGAACCAGACCGAAGGCGGTTATTACGGCCGCATCATCGTCGATCAGACCAACGACAAGGTGATCATCTGCGGCGACACCAACGCGACGATCTCGAAGGACAGCGGCAAGACGTTCCAGCGCAGCGGCTGGGATGGCAACGGCAAGACGCACGTCGATCACCGCGTGGTGTGGATGGACCCGCTCGACAGCAAACACATCCTGAGCGGCAACGACGGCGGCGTGTCTGAGACCTGGGACGCCGGCGAGCACTGGAGCCAGAAGAACGCGATCAACGCGCAGCAGTTCTACGACGTGTCGGTGGACAACGAGCAGCCCTACAACGTCATGGGTGGGACGCAGGACAACGGCTGCTGGCTGGGACCGTCGCAGAACCGCAACCAGTACGGCCTGTTCGGCTCCGACTGGTTGTACCTGCCGACCGGCGACGGCTTCTATGCCGTGCGCGACTGGTGGAACCCCGAGTACGTGTACTACGAGAGCCAGTTCGGCGGTTCGAGCCGCCAGAACCTGAAGACCGGCGAGACGTCCTCGCTGGCAGTGCGGCTGACGCCGCAGCAGACCGCCGCGGGCGAGGCGCCGCTGCGCTACCAGTGGAACGCGCCGATCGTCCTCTCGCCGCACAACCCGGGCATCGTCTACATCGCCTCGCAGTACGTGTGGCGGTCCCTCAGCCACGGCGATCCGGGGACGTTCGTGAAGATCAGCCCGGACCTCACGAAGGCCGACAAGACGAAGCTGGCCGAAGCGAGGAAGACGAACCTGCAGTGGGCAACCGTCTACACCTTCTCGGAGTCGCCGAGGAAGCCGGGGTTGTACTGGGCCGGCACCGACGACGGGAACGTGTGGATGTCGCCGGACGGCGGAAACTCGTGGACGAGCATCACCAATCAGTTCTACGACGCCGCGGGGAAGGCCAAGCCGGGGATCAAGGGCGATCTGATTCCTTACGACCGGTGGGTGAAGAGGGTCGTCGCGTCGGCGTTCGACGAGAGAACGGCGTATGTCGCGTTCAGCGGCTACCGGACGCACAACGAGGACAAGACGTGGCTGTTCGTCACGCATGACCAGGGCAAGACGTGGACGGACATTTCGGGCGGGATGAACAACCCGGTGTTCGATCTGGAGGAGGACCCCGCAAACGCGAACGTCCTGTACCTGGGGACCGACTACGGCGTGTTCGTGACGATCGACCAGGGCAGGACGTGGACGCCGTTCTCGACGTCGGCCCCGAACACCGTGATCCGTGACCTCGCGATCCAGAAGCGCGATCGCGAGATGGCGATCGGCACCTACGGGCGCGGGATCTACGTGGCCGACATCGGTCCGATCAAGGAGTTCACCGCTGCGGTGTTCGAGGAGAACGCGCACCTGTTCGACGTCAAGAACACGGTGCGGTGGAACCGGTACGAGCGGCGGGGCGACACGCTCGGCGAGATGGCGAAGGCCGACAACCCGCCGGTGGGCGCGAACATCTACTACTACCTGAAGAGCGATGTCCAGAAGGTGACCGTCACGGTGCGGGACCTCGAGGGCGCCACGATCCAGGAGTTCTCGTCCGACAACGCGGCGCTGGCGGCGGCGAACAAGCCGGTGACGAAGAAGGGTCTCCAGAAAGTGTTCTGGGGTGTGAACCGAGCGCAGGCCGGTGGCGGCGGGCGAGGCGGTGCGGGTGGCGGGCGTGGCGGCGCGGGCGGTGGACAGGCCGCCGCGCAGCCCGCTGGCGCCGCGGCTCCGGGCGCGCCGGGCGCCGCTGGTGCGCCGGAAGTGCAAAATCCCGACATCCCGCCGCAGATGGCGGCCGGCGGCGGCCGCGGCGGTCGAGGCAATCTCGTCGACCCCGGCGTCTACAAGGTGACGCTGACGGTGGATGGGAAGGACATCACGACGAAGAAGATGACCGTTCAACCCGACCCCCTCTTCAAGTAATCGGGGTCAGGTCTAAAACCATCGGTTTTTTCACGCCCCCGGGGTCAGGTCTGAAAGTGTTGCTTTTTTCACGCCTGACCCCGCAAATGGGGCCAGGCCCCTTGATAACGTCTTTATCAAGGGGCCTGGCCCTTTTTCCCCGCGGCGCCCGACCGCCTGATACCGTGTGCCCATGCTGTCGCGGACCGTTGCCGGCCTGTCGCTGCTCGGCCTGATTCTGGGGGCCTCGTGCCGGGTCGCGCCGCCGCACGGATCTCCGTCGCCTGCGGCCTGGGTGCTCACGCCGCCGTCGCCGTTTCTCCCACCCGCGCCAACGGGAAAAGCCTGGCAACTGGTCTGGCACGACGAGTTCGACGGCGCCGAGGTGGACACCTCGAAGTGGGGCTTCCGACCCGAGGGCCCGAGAAGGGACGGCTGGTGGGCGAAGAGCGCCGTCGCGCTGGACGGCAACGGCCATCTGGCGATCTCCGCGCGCCGCGAAGAGGGCAAGTACCTGTCGGGCTGCATCGTGACGACCGGCAAGGTCGAGCACGCGTTCGGCTATTACGAGACGCGCGTGCAGTTCCAGAAGCAGCCGGGCCACTGGTCCGCCTTCTGGCTGCAGTGTGATGGCACCGGCAGGGTCGGCGACGAAGGGCGCGACGGCACGGAGATCGACGTCTGGGAGAAGCCGACGCTTGATGACCGGATCGAACACAACCTGCACTGGGATGGCTACGGCACCGCGCACAAGCACGCGGGGCAGAAGACGACCGTGCCCGGTCTCTCCCGCGGCTGGCACACGATCGGGATGTGGTGGAAGCCGGACGAGTACGTGTTCTTCGTTGACGGCAAAGAGACGTGGCGAACCCGCGCGGGCGGCGTCAGCCAGGTGCCGGAATACATGATGCTGAGCAACGAGATCGGCAGCTGGGCC
>Ga0315282_10013179_pt1 | contig 12507 bp, 9 predicted proteins | sample YL17G07_20_MG_FD_203693 | JGI IMG/M metagenome (GOLD analysis project Ga0315282, IMG submission 203693) | Sediment microbial communities from Yellowstone Lake, YNP, Wyoming, USA - YL17G07_20 | ecosystem: Environmental > Aquatic > Freshwater > Lake > Sediment | place: USA: Wyoming | collected... | reverse complement strand
TTCGTGAACCCTCTCGCCGTAGCGCTTCTTGCCGGCCAGCTCCCAGTTCTCCCAGTTCAACCGATCCAGCAGCTTGGGCCGCCAGATCTCGGTCTTGAAGCGCCGGTAGGTGTGATCCTCGCCCAGGAAGTGGCCAGCCGGCCCAACCTTGTGGATGAGATCCAGCGCCTGGGTGTCGTCCAGGACGGGGATGCCGCGCAGGATGCGCCTGACCATGTCGATGATCTCGTCCGAGGCAACCATCATCTCCATGCTACTGGTGAGGCCCGATTCGATGTAGCCCACGTCGTGGATCATGTTCCCGCCGATCAAGGCGGCGGTGGCGATGTTGACGGTGGCCTCCATGGCTGCCTGCTCGTCGAACAGCTTGGCGTCTGAGCAGCCGGCCGTCTCGTACATCGGCACCTCCAACCACTTGGTGATGTCGGTGTAGCCAGCGCTCAGCAGGGCCATCTCGGGCGACCCATAGGCCATGACGGTGGTGGCCATGTCCATGTTCGACAGCAAGCCGCCGATGATGAGCTGTGCGCCGGGCCGGCGCAGCTGGCTCAGCACGATCCCAAACAGGCTCTCGGTGAGCGCCTGCACCAGCAGCCCCGCCAGCGTGGTGGGCGCAGTGCCGCCGGCCATAGGGCAGGGAGTGTAGACGAACGGAATGAAGTTGTCGCACGAGAAGAGCAGCTTCTGCACCACCTCTTTCGAGTGGCTGAGCGGTGACACCGGCTCGATGTACAGCGAGAAGCAGGGACCCTTCTTCCACTCCTCGATGCCGCCCAGGCGGATGGTGGCCATCTCCAGCTGATCGCGCACTCCTTCCAGGTCTACCGCCGTGATGTTGATCGGCTTGTTGGTGCCCTCGAGCATGGCCAGGTATTGCCAGCGGTCATAGGTGCCCACCGCGGTATCCTGGGTGATGCCCAACGACATGTGGAAATCGATGTTGGGCAGGGCTTCGGCCAGCCGGGCGAAGTTCTTGACGTCCTGGTAGGTGGAGCGGCGCCGTTCGCCGGTGACGGCATCGAGCGTGAATGGCGTGTCGGAGCCGGTCCCGAAGTAGATCTGGTTCTTGTACAGCTCCATGCGATACTTGCGGTCCGGGCCGACCACGTCCACCTTGTGCGGAAGCGTGGAACGCGCCCGGTCCACCATCCAGGGCGGCATCTTGACCAGGCTGCTGTCCTCGGTGGTATTCTCCACGATCGCGCCGCCCGAATAGGCCACCTCGACTCCCTCCGCGTCGTACACACGCACGCCGGTTTCGTGCAAAACACGCAGCGATGCATAGTAGATGGCCTCCACCTGATCCTGGCTGAGCACCTGGAACACGGGCGTAGCATTCACGGTGGTGTTGGTTTTGTGCACGTGCATGGTGTCTTCTCCTCTGCTCCACTCCCCGGACGGACACTCCCTCATCCCCCCGGCCCCCTTCTCCCAGAGGCAGAAGGGGGAGAAACCGCGCACCCCTCTCCCGTTGGGAGAGCGCCAGTCCCGCCTTGTGCCCCGTACGGGGTACCTTGCGGGAGGGCTGGGGGTGAGGGAACCCTGTCGTCAGCCGGCACCCACAAACCGCCTGGCCAGCTCGACGCCGGCCGGCGCATTGGAGCCATACCCATCCGCGCCGATGCGCTGTGCGAACTCGGCGTCCACCGGCGCGCCGCCGACCATGATCTTGACGCGATCGCGCAGGCCGGCTTCCTCGATGGATTTGATGGTGTGCCCCATCGCCCGCATGGTGGTGGTCAGCAGTGCCGACAGTCCCACGACGTCGGGCTGGTGTATCTTGATGGCCTCGACGAACTTCTCGGGCTCGATGTTGAAGCCCAGGTCGATCACCTCGAAGCCGGCGCCCTCGCACATCATGCCCACCAGGTTCTTGCCGATATCGTGCAAGTCCCCCTTCACGGTGCCGATCACGATTCGGCCCACCAGCTTGACGCCGGCCGAGGCCAGGTGCGGGCGCAGCACCTTCAAGCCGGCCTGCATCGCCTCCGCCGACATCAGCACTTCGGGCACAAACATTTCGCCACGTTTGAAGCGGGACCCAACCTCATTCATGCCCACCACCATGCCGTGATCCAGGATGTCCTTGGGCGCCGCCCCCTGGTCGAGGGCCTTTTGAACCAGCCCCGGCATCTTTCCACTGTTGCCCTCCAGGATGGCAGTCGCCAGACGTTGATACAGCTCGGTCATGATCCTATCCCTCTTTCACGCGCTCCTCGGCGGCCTCCAACACAGCGCGAATGGCGCGTTCGGTCTCCGGTTTGATCGGCGACGGCTGGTGGCTGGCAAGGATGTCGTGAACCCGGGCAACCGCCCGATCTCGCATCTTGGTGCGGCCCAGCATATCCCATTCCTCGAAATTGTGCCGGTCGCACAGGTTGGGATACCAGAACTCGCTCTTGAAATGGCGGCGGGTGTGCGGCTCGCGCAGGTAGTGCCCGTTGGGTCCTACGTGGTTGATGACACTGACAGCAAGGGTGTCGTCGTTGACCTCGATGCCGCGCGTGATGCGCCGCGAGTAGCCGATCGCCTCGTCCATCATCGCCAGCTGAAACACCGAGCCGGTCATGGCGCTCTCCATGTATCCCACGTCGTGACACAGGTCACCGCCCGACAGCTCCGAGAAGAAGATCGACAGCGAACCCTCGATGGCGGCCTGCTCGTCCAGCGTCTTGGCATCGGTGCAGCCACCCGTCTGCCATACGGGCAGGCCCGCAAAGTGCGCCAGCTCGGTCAGGCCGGCCATGCACAACGACAGCTCCGGTGCCCCGTAAGCCAGGATCATCGTGTTCATGTCGAGGACGCTGAGCACTCCACCCGTGATGAAGGGCAGCCCGGGCTGAATCGCCTCCGCCAGGACCAGCCCGATCCACGACTCGGCGGCGGCCTGGACGATGACTCCGGCCGCGGTGACCGGCGCGGTGCCCCCGGCGATGGGGCACGGGGTGAACACCAGCGGCACCCGATGCCGTGCCGCGAAGATGAGCTTGTCGATTGCCTCGAATGTGCTCACCAGCGGCGAAAGCGGCTCGCAGTAGTGCACGTAGTTGGGGCGTCTCTCGAAGGCAGCCTGCCCGCCCGCCTCGGCGACGGCAATCTGGTGAATGTCGGCCGAGTCCTGCCAGTTGTACGACCAGGCCACAATCGGCTTGCTGGTTTGGGGGAACATGCCGGCGAACTCGTAAGTGGCCGCCAGCTGGTGGTGGACATCGCCCACGGTGCCCAGCGACTCGCAGAAATCGATGTTGGGCAGGGCATCCACCACCCTGGCGACCAGCTCCACGTCCGACTTGACGAACGTTCGCCGCTCCAGAGTGTCGACGTCGACGAAGTTCGGGCAGGTTGGGCCCGGCCCATAGTGCGCGCGGCCCGGCCCAATGTGGATGTCGTGCCTGGGGTTGCCGTCCCGGGCATACAGGGTGAAGCTGCGGGGCGCCAACGCCAGCGAGCGCCTGACCAGGTACGGCGGGATGCACACCCGCCGCCCGTCCACCCAGGCGCCGGCCTTTTTCAGAATGTCGCGCGCCTCGTCGTGGTAGACATCCAGGCCCGTGACCTCAAGCAGGTGGAGTGTCCCCTCGAACAGCTCCTGCAATTGGTCCTGGGACAACATCTGAAAGCGGGTGCCCGAGTTGACGCGATAGTTTGTCCTCATCCACGGACCTCCCTTCTGGGACTGCAACATGCCACGAATTTCACGAATTGGCGCGAAGAATTAGTGCAAATTCGTGCCATTCGTGGCCGAAACCGTCAGCCGCGAGCCAGTTTTCGGGCCAGGTCGGCCGCGGCCACCGCGTTCGAGGCATACCCATCGGCGCCGATCTGATCCGCAAACGCCTGGGTGACGGGCGCGCCGCCGACCATCACCTTCACCCTGTCGCGCACACCCGCCTCGGCCAGCGCTTTGATGGTGTGATCCATGAATCGCATGGTCGTCGTCAGCAGGGCCGACAATCCCAACACGTCCGGCTGGAACTCCTTGACTGCGGCGACGAACGCCTCGGGCGCCACATCCCGGCCCAGGTCCTTCACCTCAAAGCCGGCGCCCTCGCACATCATGCCCACCAGGTTCTTGCCGATGTCGTGCAGGTCGCCCTTGACCGCGCCCAGCAGCACCTTGCCGGCCATCCTGGTGCCGCTCTGCGCCAGCAACGGCTTCAACCGGTCCATCGAGAGCTGCATGGCGCGCGCGGAACGCAGCACCTCCGGCACGAACATATTGCCGGCCTTGAACTCAGCACCCACGTAACTCATGCCCGCCATCAACCCGTCGCTGAGAATGTCCTGGGCCCTCACCCCCTCGTCCAGAGCCGTGCGGGTCAGCTCGTCGATGTCGTCCAGGTTGCCCTCGACGATGGCCTGCGAGATGGAAGATAGGGTTTCGCTCATCATTGGCGCCCTCCTGAGGTATGCTGCACCGAACTCACGCGGCTGCCTCCGCCGCTTTCTGGCGCTGGCGATAGGCCTGGATCCAGTGCATGCCGTAGTCGTCCCGGCCCATGCTCAGGTCAGCCGCCAGCACCGCTGTGACCACTTCGGTGACGAGCGGGTTGGTGATCGGGCACGTCATGCCGGCGTAGATGGCCATGGCAATGAACGTCGAGTTGATGTACTTGCGGTCCGGCATGCCGAACGAGATGTTGCTCGCGCCCATGCTGATGTTCACGCCGAACTCCTTGACGACTAGCCCAATCGTGGCGAGCGCGATCCGGCCGGCCTGGCTGTCGGAACCCATGGTCAGGGCCAGTGGATCGATCACCACGTTCTCGGGGCCGATGCCCAGCCTGCCAGCCCGCTCGAGGATCTTGGTCGCCACTGCCAGCCGCTTCTCCGGAGTGGGCGGGATGCCCTCGTCGTCCATGCACAACCCGATCACCGCGGCGCCGTGCTCCTTGACCAGCGGCAGCACCGCGTTCAGCCTGCGCTCCTCGCCGTTCACCGAGTTGACCAGCGCCTTGCCGTCGTAGGCCGACAGCGCAGCCGACAGCGCGGCCAGATCCGCCGTATCGATGCACAACGGCACGTCGGTCACTTCCATCACCGTCCGCATCACCTGCAACAGCAGGGCCGGTTCGTCGGCACCCGGCACCCCGGCATTGACGTCCAGGGCGGCCGCGCCGGCGGCGACCTGGTCCTTCGCATCTTGGCGGATGATGTCGAAGTTGCCTTCCTTCAGGGCCGCCAGCACCTGTTTGCGACCCGTGGGGTTGATCCGTTCGCCAATGATGACCGTGGGTTGGTCACGGCTGATTTCGACGGTGCGTTTGGCGGACGAAAGGCTGGTGGTAAGATTCTGCGACATTGTTTCACCTCTGATGAATTATGGATTGCAGCTCATAGCGCCAGCCAGCTGCCCAGGCCGCGCTGGATGGCGCCTCGATAGACCAGCGGCGCGGTCGCGATGTCGTCCAACGCCAGGCCCAGGTTGCAGGCGACCGTGCGCTCTCGATCATCCTGGCGGCCGGGCTTCTTGCCCGCCACCAACTCGCCCAGGGTGGCATAAATGGGCGGCACGTCCTGGAAATAGCCCAGGCGGTGATAATGTTGAAACTGGGGGAAGTCGTCGGTGCAGAACTTGTCAACCTCTCTCAGGGCCAGCCGGTCCCAATACGAATCGTAGTCCACCGACGAAACAAAGGCGCCCGGCTGAAGCCAGCCGGCTTTGATGGTCGCATGCGGCGTGCGCAGGATCGGTCCCGCGGTAACCACGATGTCGCACCCCTCCACCGCCTGGCGGGGCTGCTCTGCCCTGACGACCTCCACCCCCCAGGCTTCGGTCACCTCCGCCGCGTAGCGCTCGACTGCTTCGGGCACCACGTCGTAGGCGATTACCTGCCGGATCGGAAACAGCACCCGCAGCGCCTCCAGGTTGCTGCGCCCCTGCACGCCGCATCCCAGAACACCCAGCACACGCGAACCCGTTCGTGCCAGGTGCTTCGCCGCCAGAGCCGTCGCCGCGCCGGTGCGCTTGGCCGTGATCCAGGTGCAGTCCATCACGGCCAGCGGCAGCCCGGTCTCGGCATCGTTGAGCACCAGCAGGCCAGAAATGTAGGGGAGGCCGCGCCGCGGATTCTCGGGATAAGCCGCCAGCCATTTGACGCCCATCGACTGCAAGGCCGGGATGTAGGCCGGCATCGCGTGAACGAAGGCGTCGGGCTGCGGGTGAACACCGGGCTTGGGTGGCATCTCCACCCGGCCCTCCGCGTGCTCCCGGAAAGCGACCTCCAGCGTCTGCATGATCTCGGGCATGCTGACGCCGCATGCCTCCACATCGGAGCGTGACAGGTACAACAGCTTCAGGCCAGACATCGATGATGCCTCACCGAAAGCAGCTGTAGTAGATTTGCTCATAGCTCTGCCGGGTCAAATCGCGCGGGTTGCCGACGGTCTGCGGATCGGCGAAGGCCAGCTCGGCCAACTCGGGGACATCGACCTCGTGAATGCCCAGCTCACGCAGGCTGGGAATCTCGAGCAGTTTCACCAGCCGCGTCACCGAATCGACGGCCCGCTCGGCCGCCTCCCACACCGCCAGGCCCCGGGTGTTCTCGCCCATCGCCTGGGCAATTCGCGCGTATTTGTGCGGCTCCCCCAGGTAATTGTAAGCCATGACAGCCGGCAAGAGCGAGGCAGTCAGCGTGCCGTGCGGCAGGTCATACACACCCCCCGCCGTCTGGCTCATGGCGTGCACCGCCCCGGCGCTCTCGGTGCCGTACGACATGCCGGCGAGCATGGCGGCCATCGCCATCTTGTAGCGCGCTTCTCGGTTCTGCCCCTGGGCAAAAGCGACAGGAAGCCACTCGGCGATAGTCTCAATCGCCCACAACGCGACCGCGTCCGGCCACGGCTGGGCGTAGGCGCAGGTATAGCACTCGATGGCGTGGGTCAGTGCATCCAGCCCGGTGCCGGCCGTGATCGGCGCGGGCAGCCCCAGCGTCAGCTGCGGGTCGATCAGCGCCACCCGGGGCGCAATCAGCGGCGTGCCGCCCATGTTGAACTTGATCTTGCGCGCGGGATCGGTGATGACCGCCCAGAGTGTCACCTCGCTGCCGGTGCCTGAAGTGGTCGGCACCGTGATGAGCGGCGGAATCGACCGGGTGATCGGCTGGACAGCCGCCCACTCGTAGGCGATAGCCGAACCGCCGTGCACCGCCACCACACCGATCGCTTTGGCGGTGTCCATCGGGCTGCCGCCGCCCAGGCCGATCAGCCCGTCGCATCTTTCGGAGCGGTACACCTGGGCGCCCCGGTCGACCAGGGCGATGGGCGGGTTGGCCACTACTTCGTTGAAGACCGTGTAGTCCACGCCGCCCGCTTTGAGCACTGCAGTGGCCTCAGCCGCCAGGCCGGCATCCACCAGCCCCTTGTCGGTAACCAATAATGGTCGTTTGACCCCCAGCGCCTTGACCTCGTCGGCCAGCGCCCCCAACGCGCCGGGTGCGTGTTTGACTGCGGTGGGGACTTCAAAGGAACGCAACGTGACCATTCAGGGTTCTCCCTTTTCATTCCTGCACAACCAGCCAGACGCCCGGAGGTCGAACCTCCGGGCTGAGAAGGCAAAGCCCGGAGGGCTTCGTTCGTTCAGCCCGACGGCTTGCAGCCTCGGGCGTCCGAGCCGACGTCTAGCGCCGGACTTCCTCAACCTCCTGGTACCAGCGCACGCGCCGGCCCACCTTGGCGCGCAGCTTCCATCCTGTGCTCTTAGGAGCCGCTTCAATCGCTGACCGGACGGCGGCGAGGCGCTCTTGGACCGTCCGCTGCTGGCCGTCGTCGAGCGCCACCTCGTCGCGGCTCAGCACGCCCTCGAGTGTGCCCAACGTCAGCGAGACCGTGGTGAACAGCCCCCAATCCCTGCCGCACAACCCGGCGAGCACCTCGCGGTTGATCGTCTCTCGGTCGCCTGCCGCTACCGGATGGTCCAGCAGCAGGGCGAGCAGGTCCAGCACGTCCTTCCGATTGAGCTGCACAATTTGTGCCTTGGAGAGAAACAGCTCCGCCAGCGGCACGGTCAGCGGTTCCACGCCCAGCCGGGTTGACAGCGGCAGCTTGTGGCACATGTCGAACTCGCCGATGAACACGTCGATCTGCCGGCCCCGGGGTTCGTCGTAGAACAGCTGGCGCCGGTCGCCGCTGAGCGTGTTGAAGGTTTTGTTGGGCGCATACCCCAGAGCGGGAAGCAAGCTGGCCAGCTGCTGGGCACCGGGCTTATCGGTCACGAAGTCAATGTCGGGATAGGCACGCTCCAATGAGCGGTGACCGGCGCTCGGACAATGCAGCTTGACCGCCAGCCCGCCGATAACCCGCAGCAGCACCCCGTGCTCCTCAGCCTGGCCGACAACGCGCTGCAGCTCATCTTCAACACGCTCAAGGGTAGTCATAGATTGGCATTCAGCAGTCAGCAGTCAGCGGTCAGCCGGCTGAATGCTGACCGCTGACGGCTTCTACTCCACCGGGATCTCCTTGTAGATTTTGTCGATGTCGATGCCCTCTTTCCTGCGGTAGAACCTGAATCCCAGATACAGCACCAGTGCCAACCCGTACATGGCCGCCATATAGATCACCGAACTGGTGTTGTTCAGGCTGATGCCATACAGCTTGTTGGGGTCAATCAACCATTCGTACAGCAGGAAGACCAGGAATCCGCCGAAGATGATCCCGGCGACGGTGATCAACGGAACGCCGGCGACCTTGTACTTCGCTATCGGCGAGGCATTGTACAGGTCGCGTTTGACGTAGGGCAGCAGGATGGCGGCGACGGTTGAGCCCAGGTAGGTGACCGCGATCACCAACGTGGAATCGAGCGTCAACGACTGAAAGCTGAACACATTCCAGGCAAACAGGGCCGTGACGATGAGAGAGGGCACCACCATCAACAGCAGCGCGTAGATGGGGGTGCGGGTGCGCGGGTGCACCTCGGCGACCTTCTCCGGCAACAGCCGGTCGAAGGCGGCCGCGAAAATGACGCGCGTCGAGCTCAGAAAGACCGTTCCCGACCAACCAAACCACCACGTGCTCATGGCCAGGATGACCACCAGCTGGAGCACACGGCTGGGCGTCATAAACACCGCCAGCAGTGCCGGGTAGGGCCAGATGGGCAGCGGCGGCGCGGCCTCGGTGTACCCCCACCGGTAGTTCCACCAGGCGCCGTTCGCCTTCATGAAGAAGTCCCAGGTGATCGTCTTGGAGATCAGCAGGAAGAAGATGGCGCCCAGCACGGTGGTCACGATCAACGCTGCCGCCATGCCCCAGAAATTGCGCTTGAAATCGGTGGCGCCGCGCACTTCGCCGTACAGGGTGGCGCCCCAGTTCGGCCACAGGTTGAAGAAGACGATGTAGGGCATCGCCAGGAAGATCGCCAGTATGCCTCCGCCGAACAATGGGGCCACCGCACCTGCGTCCTCGCCGGCCTTCACGATGCCGTCGTACAAACCCTGCGCCGGAGCGCCGAACAGCGCTGGCGCCTGCTGCTCGAGGCCGGACCTGAATGCCTCGTGGTCGTCGAAGAGCAGAAAGGCGAACACAACCAGCAGTCCCGCCATACCGACCCAGAAGCACACTTTCTGGATCTTCGAATACCCTTTCATGCCGATGGCGATGTAGAAGGTGACGAAGGCGCAGGTCACCAGCCCGGCCACGAACAGGCCAAGCGGCGTCTGGCTAAACCACAGGGCGGCATCCTGCGCACCCAGGATGCCCAGCACCGGCGTGAAGAAAATCTGGCGCAGCATGTCGGCGTAGAGGGGCACCCACAGCCACAGGATGAACCACCACCCGGTCACCGCCAGCACAAAGCCGATCCCGCCTCCGAGGATACGGCTCTGCCACACGTAATCGCCGCCGGCGCGCGGCATGACGGATATCAGGCCCGCGTAGACCACGATCTCGAAAATGAGGAACGCGGCACTGATGAACAGGGTCGGCATCAGTCCGCCCTCAAAATAGTACATCTGGCTGAAGCTGTACAGACCTAATGTGATCAGGTTAATGGAGAAGGTGGCATAGATGAACGCATCAAAGACAGACCAGGAGCGCACCAGGCCGGTCGCCTTGCGCAAGAACAGGGTTGTTTCCGGGCCTTGTTTGCCCGCAACTGCCTCTGCCATTTCAATCCTCCTTTTCCTCCTCGGGTTCATTCCTGCCGGCGTTCATATCCTGGGTAGCTTGCTGCCACCTCCTTTCGCTCAGCCAGTGGTCAGGACGTAGTTCTTGACCTGATTGGGTGCCAGTTTGATCAACGCGCCCAGCAGCCGGCCCTGCTCGTAGGCGCTGCCGGGATTGATGCACAACGTGCGCCGCAGGCGCACCGCGCCCTTCGCCTCGTGAATGTGTCCAAACAGCCCCAACAGCGGCTGGTATTTCTCGACCACCGCCCGCACCGCATGGCTGCCCACCGGGACCAGGGATCGCCCGGCGTCCTTGGGACGCAGATCGGCCGTCAATTCCGGCGCCTCGTCCAGGGTCGTGCCATAGGGCGGCGCGTGGAGGTTGAACACGGCGTTGCCGACGTCGTGGATCCGGGCAATCATGCATTCGCAGCGGGCCTGCAGACGGTCTTCTTCCTCCTCCCGGTAGGTGTGCCAGGGAGTGATGTTCGACCAGCCCGAACTGACCATCTCGTGGTGATCGTCCAGCTGGATCACCTGCCCCTCGACCAGCTGGACGTGCTTCGAGCCGCCAATCAGCTGATCCAACGCCGGCAGGTCGTCGTTCCCGGGCGACACGTAGCACCGGATTCCGGCGCCTTCGAGCTTCCGATCGGCGTAGGCCAGCCATTGTTCGGCTGACTTGAGCACCTGCGCGGCAAACAGGTCATCCAGGCGAGAAGGGTCCTCATTCAGCTCGCGGATCTCGTCCGGATTGGTGCGGTATGGATAGTAGCCGCGGCTCTTCACCTTGTTGACCATGTCCTGCACCTGGTCCTCGCCCTGCAGCCGCACTTCCTGCTCCAACAGCACGGCCTTGTACCGGTCGCCGCCCTGGTGCACAATCGGCACAATGGCCTTGCCGGTCATGTCGCCCCCCAGGATGATCACATCCGCCGAGTAGAACTTGCCGGCATTGATGAATTTCTTCCAGCAGATCTCCGACCCGTGCACATCAGTGGCGAAGAATATGGTCAGCATATGCGCGCCCAATGGGATACTTCAGCGAGGATGCAGACAAACACAGCCAAGTATACCTCAAAGCGGCCGATTGTCAACCCTGAGCAAAACTGCTGCCCGATTCACCAGATCCTCCAGGCGAACGGTCTCGGTATCGGCGCCGTGCCGCAGCTTCAGCTCCACCAGACCGTTTTTCAGCCCGCGCTCGCCCACAGCCACCCGCAGCGGCAGGCCGATCAGATCGGCGTCGTTGAACTTGACACCTGCCCGTTCATCCCGGTCGTCGTACAGCACCGCCAGGCCGGCCTCGCTCAATTCGCTCCACAGGCGGCCGGCTGCACGCTCCACTGTTTCGCTGCGCTTGCCCAGGGTCATCAGGTACACCTGATAGGGCACCATCGCCGCCGGCCAGACCAGGCCGTGCTCGTCGTGGTGGGTTTCGGCGGCCGCGGCGAGCAGCCGGTCGAGGTGCAGGCGATAGTGCGCAAGCCAGACCGGTTGGGGGCGGCCCTCCCGGTCCAAGTGCGTCGCATCCAGCTGCCGGCTGGCCGCGTCGCCCAGCTGGGTCAGGCGGGCCAGCTCAACCCCCGCCCGTGCTCTGAGCGGCGCGCCGCACTCGGGACAGGGGTCGCCCTCCCGCGCCAGGGTGATGTCGGCCACGACGTCCGCGTAGTAGTCGCGGCCGTGATTGACGTTGAGGGAATGGTACCCCGGGCGGTTAGCGCCGGCGACCAGGTTCGGCGAGACGGGTATGAGATCGTCGACCACCACCGTCGCACCGCTCACCCTCAGCGGAGAGCCGTAGCCCGGCTCGGCGCCCATGGCCCGGATTTCGGCCTCCGTCGCCGGGCCGACGGTCCTGGCGCCGAGCGCGCGTCTCAGCTTCTCCTCGTTCAGGTCGTGATCGCCCCGCACCATGGCGATGACCGGCCGATCGCCCTGCCCTTCGATGTAGGCGACCATGAACATCGCCTTGGCGGTGCACCATCTGGGGACGTTCAAGAATGCTGCCAGGTCGGCAATCGTCTTGCAGTTGGGAGTCTCCACCTCTGACAGCGGCCCGGGAGCCTCGGCCGGCGGCGGCGTCTTGCGCGTGCCCGCCACAGCCTGCGCGGCGACGTACCCGCACGCGGAGCATTGGATGACCATTTCCTCGCCGGCTGCCGCCAGCCAGGTCAGGCTGTGACCGGCGGCCTCCCCGGCATCGCCCAGGCGGGTGACGGGCATCACCACGTCCACGCCGCACCGGCGGCAAACGCCGGCCAGCGCCTGCCCCACCCGATCATAGGCGGGCGCCAGCTCGGCGGCGGAGCCGGTCAGGGTGTAGGCGTCAATCACCCTCGCCTCGCGGCTGCCGAACAGTCCGCCGCCCGGGCGGACATCGTCGCGAAAGGGCTGCCATGCCTGA
>Ga0315282_10013178_pt1 | contig 12507 bp, 13 predicted proteins | sample YL17G07_20_MG_FD_203693 | JGI IMG/M metagenome (GOLD analysis project Ga0315282, IMG submission 203693) | Sediment microbial communities from Yellowstone Lake, YNP, Wyoming, USA - YL17G07_20 | ecosystem: Environmental > Aquatic > Freshwater > Lake > Sediment | place: USA: Wyoming | collected... | reverse complement strand
AGTCAGGCAAACGTGAGACTGTTGTGTTCCTCGATAATCTTGAGAGACTTGGGTTTGAATATGCAACAAAGGCAGGTTTATCTATATGTATGGCTGATATGCACATACCGTCAACTAAACCTGAGCTTATACATAATGCAGAACTGGAAGTCATCGAGGTTCAGAAACAATATGCAGATGGCCTTATAACACATGGTGAACGCTACAATAAAGTGATTGATATATGGGCAAACGTGACTGAAAAGGTCGCTGACGAGATGATGAAGGAACTCGGGGCAGAAGAGGGTAAGACCTTTTCTGAAGAAGAACTCAAAGATAGAAGGTCATTTAACAGCATCTTTATGATGGCTGATTCAGGTGCGAGAGGAAGCACTGCCCAGATAAGACAACTTGCAGGCATGAGAGGATTAATGGCAAAACCTTCTGGTGAGATTATAGAAACACCGATAACCGCAAACTTTAGAGAAGGGTTAACCCCTTTGCAGTACTTTATCTCCACACATGGCGCGAGGAAGGGCCTTGCTGATACAGCGCTCAAGACTGCAAACTCAGGCTATCTTACAAGAAGGCTTGTTGATGTTGCCCAGGATGTTATTATCGCTGAGGTTGACTGCGGAACAACCGAAGGCATAATTGTCACATCTCTTGTAGAAGGTGGAGAGATAATACAGCCTCTTGAGGAGAGAATTTTCGGCAGGATTACTGTTGAGGATATAAAAGACCCAATAACCAAAGAACTTATAATCAAGAGGAATCAGGAGATAGATGAGGAGCTGACACAGAAGATTATCGATGCAGGCATAGATAGGGTTAAGATAAGGTCTGTGCTTACGTGTCAGGCAAAGTTTGGTGTATGTACAAGGTGTTATGGTATGGACCTTGCAGGGGGTGAACCTGTTGAAATAGGTGAAGCTGTAGGAATAATTGCAGCCCAGTCTATTGGAGAGCCGGGCACTCAGCTTACAATGAGAACATTCCATATCGGTGGTGCAGCTTCAAAAGTAGTAGAACAGACAGTACTTGAGGCAAAAAACTCTGGCACTATAAAGTTCATAAATATCAGTACTGTAAAAAACAGGGAAGGCCTTCTTGTTGTTATGAATAGGAATGGAAGCATTGCTGTCGTGGATTCAAAAGGCAGGGAAAAAGAGAAGTATTCTGTTGTTTATGGCGCAAAACTGATGGGTAAGAATGGACAGAAGGTTGAAATAGGGCAAAGGCTCGTCGAATGGGATCCTTATTCTACTCCAATACTTACAGAGCTTGGTGGAAAGATTGCACTTGGCGACATTGTTGAGGGAGTATCAGTTAAGGAAGAGGTTGATGAAACAACAGGCATTTCACATAAGGTGATAATAGACTATCCTGCAAATATGCGTCCGAGGATTTCGATCAAGGATGAACATGGAAAGGTAACCCTAAAGATACCAGGGACAAATAACCTTGCAAGGTATCTCCTGCCATCAGGTGCACACGTACTCGTTGATAAAAACGATACGGTATTCCCCGGCGATATACTTGCAAAGATACCGAGAGAAACAACAAAGACAAAGGATATAACCGGTGGACTTCCAAGGGTTGCAGAGCTTTTTGAGGCAAGACGGCCAAAGGAACAGGCAATAGTCACAGAGATAGATGGAATGGTAGAGTTCAGAGGCGCACATAAGGGATTACGCGTTGTTGTTGTTAAGGGTGGAGATAATACAAGGGAATATCTTATTCCAAAAGGCAAACATGTGAGTGTGCATGAAGGTGACTGGGTAAGGGCTGGAGAACCGCTTATGGATGGTGCAGTAAACCCCCATAACATACTTGATATACTTGGGCCACAAGAACTTCAGAGCTATCTTGTTGATGAAGTCCAGAAAGTCTACAGACTGCAGGGTGTCTCTATTAACGATAAGCACATAGAAGTAATTGTTAGACAGATGATGAAAAAGGTCAGGATAGAAGACCCTGGAGATACGACTTTTCTTATAAGTGAACAGGTAGACAGGAGAACGTTTCAGGAGGAAAATGTTAGGGTAAAGTCTGAGGGTGGTAAACCAGCTCAGGGTAAACCACTATTGCTTGGTATAACAAAGGCATCTTTATCAACAGACAGTTTTGTATCTGCCGCCTCATTCCAGGAAACAACGAGGGTTCTCACAGAGGCTGCTATCAGTGGTGCCATGGATGAACTCAGAGGGCTTAAAGAGAACGTGATTATGGGAAGAATAATACCTGCTGGCACTGGTATGCCTAAATATAAAAACACCTTTGTGAAGAGAGAATTCCAGCCGCTACTTCCCGAACCAGCAGTTGAAGAGTAGAATACGCGAGGCGTGAGACGTGAGGAGATAGAAAATCCCTTTACGCCTAACGCCTTACGAGATTTGCGCTTCGTCGCAGACGCCATGCTCGGCAGACTTGCAAGGTGGATGAGGTTTTTAGGATTCGACACATTATATTACCGTGATATAAGCGACAGTAGGCTTATCAGGATTGCCAGGGAACAAAACAGGCTTATCTTAACAAGAGACACTCGCCTTGTAAAAATAAAAGCGGTTAAGGATTATTTGCTAATAAAAGCAAATAATCCTTACAACCAGCTCGTTGAGGTAATAGATACACTAAAATTAAAAGAGTTTAATCCTCTCAGCAGATGCGTTGAATGTAATGGCCTGCTCAAAAAGATTTCAGATAAAATAGAGATAAAAGATTTTGTCCCTGAATTTGTTTTCCTTAATTTCAATGTATTTCTGAAATGCAGTGATTGTGGTAAGATTTACTGGGAGGGAACACACCCTAAAAAATTCAGAGAGAAAGTTGGTGAGGTTCTAAAATAAGGTGGCTCTTGACTTTAAGATTCCTGATATGCAAAATAAAATATCAACCTTTAGGAGTGTAAGTAAGTATGCCGATTTACGAGTATATATGTAAGAAATGCAATGAGAATTTTTCGCTTCTTCAGCGGGTAGGTATCACAGAGAAAGATACTGCATGCCCCAGATGTGGCTCAAGTGATGTTAAGAAAAAGATATCTATATTTAATGGCTTTTGCTCAGTTGATCCTGGATTTTCTTCTTCGGGTGGGTCACACTCTGGACTCAGCGGAGGCGGCTGAAGGCCCCATACCTGCTGAACCTTGAGTTCAGCCTCTCTTTTAAAATCTATTTTTTCACGTAAAAATCAGCTTTATTTAAGATATGCTGAAAAATATCGCTCAATCTCCCTGAGCATTTCTTCTGCCTGAAGGGGTACCATTGTAGCAAAACAATCAAGGTTAACAAGGGCATTTATATTTGCATCTTTAGTTGCAGCATCAGCAAGCCTTTGTGAAAAATCCCTGTTTACCTGGCCAACCTCAGAATATATCTTCTCCAGTCCCTCTAATTTAAAGTCATAAGGCTTCCCTTTCTGCCTTAAAAAATACTGAGACATAAGATACATCGAAACCATCCTGAAAATAGTTTCTACAAGTGTTGCGAACGGAAGATGAAATCTAACCATTGGTTTGAGGAATTCCATAACAGGGCATCCGTTTGTTACCATAACGATACCGATTAAAGAGCTCAGCCCCTCCTGAAGTGATGTGTGCTTTGAGTATGTCCTGTCTTCAGTGGTTACGGTAACGCCGACATTTTCATAAGAAAAACAGTCCTTGAATTCTTCAGTAATATTTACAAGATTCAGGGCAATAGGACAATATTTGTTTGAACCTTCATCAAGTAGACAATTGGCGCACTTCCTATAATTGAGATCTGCCCATACAGGCGGGTTAGGATTTCTTTCTGATTTAAAGGCAAGGGTTTGCCTGTCAAGATAGGTTGTAAATTCCTTTATTGATCCATTATCAAATCTGAAAGTATAGACGATTTTAAGAGGGTTTTCCATTGTATCTCCTACAACATGTTTACACTATAGCAAGTTTTCCGTGCCTGTCAAGTAATCCTGCCTATTACCAGCAATTCTCGGTAAATGCACAAACACTGGAGATTGCTTCGTCGGTCGTAACGACATCCTCGCAATGACGGTGTGCGAAAAAATGTTTTGTCATTGCGAACGAAGTGAAGCAATCTCAAGCTTTTATATATCCATTGAAAATTACCGGCCTATTTCACTAAAAAGTTCATTCTTCACTTGTTCCACGTGGAACATTAATTTTCTTTTTCTGAAATAAACCTGATTTTTATGATATATGTTCCACGTGGAACATACAGAGCAGTAAAAGCGATAAAATACTTGAGGATTGTTAATAACCGACCTGCAATCCCTTTGAAAGATCATCGCGGGGAAAATGGGATGGGTGGAATAGAAGACCAACGAGGAGGATTTATCTTCATTAACCTGAAAACCTAAAATAGTACATTTCTATTTTGGCTTGACAAAAACACTGTGTCATATTGCCAAGGCAGTATGCTCATGGTAGTATTTCATAAAAAGCTGTTCCATTTCCAATAATCAAAGGAGGATTCTCCATGCTCGCAAAGGTCAGGATATACACATTAAGCACCTGCATACATTGCAAGGCTACCAAAAAACTCCTCAATGCCTGTTGGTGTACAGTGTGAATTCACTGACGTTGACCTGCTCCCTGAAGATGAGCGGTATGCCATCCTTGAGGATGTAAAGAAATTCAATCCGCGTTGCACATTCCCGACCATCATTATCGGGGACAAGGTCATTGTTGGATATCAGGAACATGAGATCAAAAAGCTACTGGGGCTTATATGAATACAGAACAACTTCACGATATACTAAAGAAAGCACAAGAACCGAAAGGCTATTTCTTTAACAATGACACCGAGCGGGTCTTTGACCTCCTGAAATCCCTTCTCTTCAATAAAGAACGCTATGGGCACATGTCCTGTCCGTGCCGTCTTGCATCCGGGAATTACGAAAAGGATAAGGACATCATCTGCCCCTGCGCATACCGGGAAGCTGATGTCCGTGAATACGGCAGTTGTTACTGTGGTCTCTATGTTTCACCGGACTGGAATGAAGGAAAGATTGAGCGCTCATATGTCCCGGAACGGAGACCGGTTGAAAAGATGCCTTTTTAGGATTGAAAAGACCAGTTAGTTTATAGTTTGCAGTTTATGGTTTATGGTTATCTGGCTTCCCTTTCCTGTATTCTGTTTCCCTGAATACGGAGATACAGAACTGCTGGGTCCATTCGGCAAGATGGATATGGGCTTTTACTGATTCAGGGACTTGACACTGAAAGGCTATGTATTCAGAAATTTCGATATCCATCACTATTGCCGTTACGGATGGATTCAGGACAAAACCGGCTATCAGATATTGTTAAATCCTCATTACTACGCGATCGTGGAAGACAGAGGGCTGGAATTTCTTGAAGAGTACTTTTCTCTGTCTCTCGATGAATAAGATTGACAAAGATATCATGCAGCGCTTAATTCTTTTCTCAACCAATCCTTGAGTTCGCCATCAGGTGCATAGACACCTTTAAAATTACATACCGGCTTTTCAAATCTCTCCGGCAATTCGAATTTGGCCAAATCTACTGCTTCTTCGTTGCTTATTTTGATGAGATAAATGTAATACGGCCTGTTCCAGCAGTTTACTACGAAATATACTGAGAACTCTTTCCTTGATCTGACGACAGATCTCTTGTCCCCGCGAGCCCAGATGTTCCCCCATTCCAAATAAAGCCGAACCGCCATTTCCGGTGTCATTTCCCAGTCGATGGAACTGATAAGCGCTTTCTCCTTTTTCAATTCGTCGAGTGATGATATCATAACTCTCCTTTCAATTTTTCTTCCGTATACGCTTTTTGCATAATTTTTATTAATTAATTTATTTACTTTATCAAGTTTCCTATGAAAGATTCAATACATTATTGACAATTCTTAGAAGTTAGATTATTCATAATCTAAAAATAAATCTAACCCATTGATTTTATTATATTATTAGTAATCCCCCTTTTAGTAAAAAAGGGGGATTAGGAGTTCCCTTTTCTCTATGAGTCGTCAGACCAAAGGGGAGCAAGGTCTGAAATAACCCGTACTGAAAATGGGATCATATTTTCATTCACTTAAAGAAATTTACTCATCTCCGGGGGCAAAGTCGCCTGATTGGATTATGTTTCTTTTTGTAGATCATATTGCTATTCCTATCAAGCATCTTGTTAAGCCTTGCCCTTTCCTTAGGTGTTAGCTTTCCATCTGCCTTTAGCCTGGTATCTTCAGCCTTAATCCAGTTCAAATTGTCCTGTAATATGTCAGCCTCGGCGCTGCTAAGCTGACCAGATGCAATACCTTCATCTATTCTTTTCTGCTGTTCTGCAATCCTGTCATTGATAACAGGATCATATGTATTCCCGGCGAATACACTACCAGCAACCATTACAAGAATTATTCCTGCCATCAATCCAATGGCAAGTATTTTTTTCATATATACCTCCTTAAAAATTAATAAATTGCTATCGCTTCCAGTGGCCAGAAACCCATTTCCAACCACACGGGGTTTCTTTCCAAATAAAACTATTTTTTGCACCTTTCACCTCCTTTTAAAAACTTATATACCACGATTAAACATCCTACTTCTTTAAACACCTAAAGAGGAAAAAGGTTTATTATAAATTTGAAATGAACCTTCTTTTGCTTTTACCCCATTGATGTAAGAAAAGATATTTTTTACAATAATGAAGATAAATAAAATGTATTATAGTACTGTTCTTAACAACGAAGAACTCAGGAGGCTATCTTGGAAGACAGAGAAAAGTTAATACAGGAGAGGATAAAGGCAGAGGAGCAAGTTGAAATAACGCAGCTCAAAGGTATAAAGCAAAAGGTATGGGAGATACTCACTAAAGAAAAAAACTTTGATCCGGGAGAGATAGAAATTGATCCTGAGTTCAGGTTAAGAGTAAGTAATTGTGAGGCCACTCTAAGTATAGACTTTATTATCAACCTCCCTTCAGCAAGCTTTATGGTAATAAAATGTGCATCATCAGCCATAGAGTCATGGGAAAGATACGTTATATCATTTGCAAGGGTTATAAAGGATTATCAGATTCCTTACGCTGTGGTTACAGATGGAGATAATGCAAGGATAATAGATGTGCTTACAGGATCTCTTGTAAGTGAATCCATCAAAAACCTTTTAAACCGGCAAGAAGCATTAGATAAGATGAAGGATTTTAAAAAAATACCATGCCTTGTAAACAGTCTTGAAAGGGAAAAGAGGATAATATACGCATTTGAAGGTATCAAATGCCCGACCGTTAAATAAACTCCCAAGACTATCGGCGATAGTTATTTATGTATTACGCCTTGGTTCAATCAGTCAGCAAGATCAGCCTCCACTTATATCACTCATAAAACAGAATGTAACTTTTGTCTCTGCTCTCAAATAGACATTCAAGCCAATCTTTAATTTTTTGTCTCTAATTTTTCTTGACAACTCTCTACTATTTACTGTATTCTTTTTAGCTTAAGAATAATAATTAGAAGGGGGGTAGAGAATTGAATGCTTTAGGCACCCATCTTTTAATAGAATTGAAGGAGTGTAATCCTGAAATTCTGAAGAGCCTTGAGAAAGTAAGAAGCATAATGGTTTCAGCAGCAAAAGAAGCAAAGGCAACAATAATAGATATTTCCTTCCGCGAGTTCAATCCTTTTGGTATTAGCGGCCTGATTGTTATTGCAGAATCGCATCTCACGATTCATACATGGCCAGAGTATGGTTATGCGGCTGTGGATATATTTACATGCGGCGATGTTATAAAACCGGAAATAGCAGCCTCATATATTATAAAGCACCTTGAATGCAATAATCCTTCTATTGTAGAAATGAAAAGAGGGCTGCTTTCGCACAAAAACAAGAAACTACCCCATAAGGTTTCTGCAGCCTCTACCTCTGATACTGAATTTTATCAAACAATAACAAGTTAGAGTTAGCAATAATTCTATTTTTCATCTTTATTTGTCAGGGCTGCAATACCTGGTAGTTCTTTTCCTTCAAGCAGTTGGAGAGATGCCCCCCCACCTGTTGATATAAACGACATTGCATCAGATACGCCTGCCCTGTGTACAGCAAGGTCCGTATCACCGCCGCCAACAATAGTAAGTGCGTATGCATCTGCAACTGCACGGGCAATAGCATATGTTCCCCGCGAAAATGCATCAATCTCGAATATACCCATCGGTCCGTTCCAGAGGATCGTCTTTGCATCCTGGATTGCCTCTGAAAAAAGTTTGGCAGAGGCAGGGCCGATATCAAGTGCCCTCCATCCTTTTGGAATCTCGATGGTTGGTACTGTCTTTGTTTCTGTACCAGGCTCGATGCTCTGGGCAATCACACAGTCTACAGGCAGATAAAACTTTATACCCATCCCTTTTAGCTTTTTCCTTATACGCTGTGCTGTCTCAAGCATATCTTCTTCAACAAGGGAATTTCCAACCTCGTAGCCCATGGCCTTTATAAATGTATACGCCATACCGCCGCCTACTATAACCTTATCAACCTTATCACCAAGATTTTCAAGAACGCCAATCTTACCTGAAACCTTTACACCGCCTAAAATAGCGACAAAGGGCCTTACCGGGTTAACTATCATTCCCTTAAGATATTCAATCTCCTTTTTTAATAGAAACCCTGCTGCTGATGTAAGAAACCGTGTTATACCGACTATAGATGCGTGTACCCTGTGAGCAGTCCCGAACGCATCATTTACATATACATCTGCAAGCCTTGATAAGGCACGTGCAAACTCCTCATCGTTTTCTTCTTCCCCTGGATGATACCTGAGGTTTTCAAGGAGAAGTACATCACCCTCCTTCATCTTTGATACAAGACCCTCTGCCTGGCTGCCAATACAATCAGGCGAAAAAACAACCTCTTTGTTAAGAAGCCTCTGAAGTCTCTTTGCAACAGGGGCAAGGCTGAGCCTCGGGTCTTTTTTACCTTTTGGTCTTCCGAAGTGGGATGAGAGTATAACCTTCGCCCCTTCATCAATAGCATAATTTATAGTAGGAAGAGTCGAGCGAATCCTCCTGTCATCGGTAATCATCAGATTATCATCGAGAGGCACATTAAAATCAGACCTTACAAAGACCCTCTTACCCTTAATATTGAGGTCTTCTATTGTAAGTTTATTAAATATATCTTTAATCGGAACAGGACTGTTAGCATTCTTCTTTATCATGATCAGACCCTTTTAATAATGTAAAGTATGAGGTCCCTGATACGTGAACTATAACCCCACTCATTATCATACCATGCAAGAACCTTTACCATACTTCCCCCGAGGACCATTGTCAGTGTTGCATCTACGATAGATGAGTGTTCATCATCATTGAAATCAGATGATACGAGAGGTTCTTCTAAATACTTAAGGATTCCCTTCATTGGTCCTTCAGCCGCCTTTTTCAGTGCAGCATTAATCTCTTCTACTGTAACGTCCCTTGCCAGTTCAGCAACAAGGTCTACAACAGATACATTCGGAGTAGGGACCCTTATAGACATCCCGTTAAGCTTACCTTTTAGTTCCGGCAATACAAGTCCAACAGCCTTTGCTGCACCGGTTGTCGTCGGAATCATGTTCAGGGCAGCTGCCCTCGCCCTCCGCAGGTCCTTATGAGGAAGGTCAAGTATCCTCTGGTCATTTGTATAAGAGTGTATTGTTGTCATCAGCCCTTTTATTATCCCAAATTCGTTGTGTAAGACCTTGGCAATAGGTGCAAGACAGTTTGTTGTGCATGACGCATTTGAAATAATCTTATGTTTTGTTGGGTCTATTATTTCCTCATTCACGCCCATGCATACTGTTGCGTCAGGCTCCTTTGCAGGTGCTGAAATAATCACCCACTTTGAACCAGCATCTAAATGCATTGCCGCAGACGATCTGTCTGTAAACATTCCGGTTGACTCAACAACAATATCTACTTTCAGGTCCTTCCATGGCAGTTTTTCGGGTTCTGTAACAGCAAATATTTTTATTTCTTTCCCATCAACTGTTATGCTTCCGTTACCTGTCTTTACGTCAGCATCAAATATGCCATGCACAGAGTCGTATCTAAGGAGATGAGCAAGGGTCTTTGCATCAGTAAGGTCATTAATAGCAACAATCTCAAATTCCTTATATCCACTGCTTGCCCTTAAAAAATTCCTTCCTATTCTTCCAAAGCCGTTTATTGCAACACGCAATGACATAAAAACCTCCTGTAAAAAAATTTCCTCCGACTCAGACAGACCTGTCAAAGACGGAAAAGCTATTGATAACCACTCCTGTTAGGAGTTTTGGATAAAAATACGTTGATTTTGGCGGCATCCTTACTGATGATAAGGCTGCCTTTTCAACATCCTCAACTTTTGTAGGATTAAGGAAAAAGGCTGCATCAAACTGCCCACTTCTAACTTTATCAAGTGCCTTGTTTATATCCATCTCATATCCTATATCAGTTACTTCAACTATCTTCCTAAGTACCAACTCATGCAGTATAATCACGTCTATCTCTCTAAGGTCAGGATGGACCTCTGATAAGTTACCTTCTTTATATTTAAGTATATACCAGACCTCATCCCTATCCTTGAAAAAACCAAAGACACGCCTTCTGCCTGATATTATCTTTGCAATATCAAAATTTGCTTTTACAGGCTCAAAATCAAAATGCTCAGAAAGCACTTTGCTTACATCTCCCGAAATATCCTTTACAAGCCTGTGGGCTGGGAGTATTGTTAGACCATCATCTAACATATTTGCAAGAAACATAAGTACATAATCAAAAGGCTCAGTGCCTGTAGAAGTCGGGATCGACTCGCAACGAGATGTCCTCTTTCTATCCATCTCCTTCTTATACTCAAGTGCTGTTTCATATCTGTGGTGTCCGTCAGCAATAAAAATAACCTTGTCTTCAAGTTCTTTTTTTATAACCTCTATATCCTTTCTTTCATCAATCTGCCATAGTCTGTGAACAGCCCCGGCAGCATCCTTTGACTCAATATATGGGTTTGTCATGGCAATTCTTGAAAGTATAGTCGATAGCTGTTTCTCTGCACTCTTATAGAGTGAGAATATCGGGCTTATGTTTGCCTCACATGACCTCAGGAGGTTCAACCTGTCCTGTTTAGGATTAGAGTAAGTACACTCATGAGGATGGATACTACCTTTACCTAACTCCTCGAGTTTTACAAGCCCAAGGAATCCTAAGAGCCGTTTTTTTCCCTCATTTATTCTGTAAGACATTTCATATATATAAAATGAAGGCTTTTCGCTGCGGATAAGTATTTTGTCATTTATCCATGACTCGAGATATCTTCTTGCCCTTGTATATCTATTATCAGTTTCGCTGTCTTCGGGCTGTTCCTTGCCAAAATCTATCCTGACGATATTATAAGGGCTTTTTCTATATAACTCTTCTTTGTATTCGGGCGTTATGATATCATACGGAGGAGCCAATACATCCTCCATAGATACCTTAGAAACATTGTAAAGGATTCCCCTGAAAGGGACTATTTCAGCCATTATTATAAGTTCTGTTGAATTAAATTAGTAGAAAAGAATGTAATTATTTTAGCATGGTATAAATACTAAATTCAAATTAAACGTGTGGTGAGTCTTTTGTTTTTGGTTATACATTTTTTCTTGTCAAAAAAAAAACATTTTAAGGTCTAATATTAAGCAACTATTCTCCTGATAAGGCCAAACCCCTTTTTAAAAAGGGGGCGGAAAGCAACGGGGCTGAACAAGCTTCAGCAGCTCAGCCCCTCATAGCGCCTCTTTAGCTGTAGCCTTTATTACTTCCTTTATACTCCTATCAATAACCTGTGGAAGATAGGGGATATCCAAGTTTAAAAATCCAGATGTTATCATAGAAACAGCGTCTTCCCGTGATATTCCCCTCGACATTAAATACTCAACCTGTTCTTCTGAAATAGGACCTATGGAAGCCTCATGCGAAAGTTCAGCTTTAATTGCGCCGTCAGATATCAACTGAGGTATGGCATAAATCTTTCCAGCTTTGGAAAACAAGATTCCACGGCAGTCAAGGTGTGCTATGCAATAACCCTTGGGCTTAGCTATCAGGTCTCCTCTGGAATAAATCACACTCTCATCAGCAGCTATAGTCCTTGCAGTAGATTCACCTCTTGTATTCTCTCCTTCAAGGACTATTCTTGAACCAAGGTCGATATTTGAATCTTTGAGTCCGTATACAACAGTGTTAAACTTTGCAGAAGCCCTGTCCCCTTTCAGATAAGCTACAGGGAATGCTTGAACTGACTTGACACTCTTTAAAAGGACATAATTGCTCACAAACATACCGTCCTCTTCAACAATTACCGCTGTTCTTGGCCTTACATGAAAGTTATCTGCCCAATTATGAATCATTGTAAAGAAAAGTTTCCCACCTTTTTTTACATAGAACTCGGAGACACCTATGTGTATCCCCTCGGCGTCGCTCTTAGATAAAGTACAGCCGGTTATCACCTGAAGTTCTGCGCCCTCTTCCACAATGATTATATTGTGAACATTTTGACTTACAAAATTTTCTTCAACTA
>Ga0315282_10013177_pt1 | contig 12507 bp, 9 predicted proteins | sample YL17G07_20_MG_FD_203693 | JGI IMG/M metagenome (GOLD analysis project Ga0315282, IMG submission 203693) | Sediment microbial communities from Yellowstone Lake, YNP, Wyoming, USA - YL17G07_20 | ecosystem: Environmental > Aquatic > Freshwater > Lake > Sediment | place: USA: Wyoming | collected... | reverse complement strand
CAAAGCTGGTAGCCAGGATCAGTCCGGAGAGAAACCCTGTGCGTGACGAATAGAGGGATTTCCCAAGAAAGAAAGTGAGAATGACAGTTAACGTTCCGAAGAAAGCCGCAGGAAACCTCACCGAAAATGAGCTAAATCCCTGCCAGAGAAAGGAAGAAAAGGCGATCAGCCAGAAAAAAAGCGGTGGCTTATCTGGATATGTCTTCCCATTATAATGCAAGAGGATCCAATCTCCTCGATTGACCATCTCCCTCGCGACCTGGGCATAACGGGGTTCATCCGGACTCCACAGGTCCCATCGCCCCAGGCTAAGAAAATAGAGGATGATACAGAATCCAATGAGAATGGTGATCTGGACCCACTTTTGAGGGTAGATATTCGAAAATGATTTCCCCATGATCCTTCTGCCTAAAATTGAACTGGGGCTTATATTAAATCACTTTTCTTCCTATTTCAACCATTCTGAATCACTCTGAGAAATCTGAAAAATAAAATTGGCGGATGCGAGGTAGTAGTCAACGTGCCTAGTCTAAGAAAGAAGGAATATGCTTCTCATCCTAAGGGGCTCAGTACTCTTAATGCTTGTTCTTTTCTTTAGTGTTTTAAGACCTTTCGGCCAAAACATTTTTAAATGTTTAAAATACAAAAGTGTCATTCTTCAAAAAGCGACCTCACGATTCGCCGTAAAATCAATTTTTTCAGCCAGGTCAGCGGGTCTTAGGGGTGTCCAAGTAACGGTCGTACCTCGCGAAAACGAACCCGTCGGCCTTATCGGTCCGGGTGGCTTTCGGCAGATCCTCTCGGTAGTCTGAGTATCGTCCGTCATCAATCATAAGGATAATAACTCGAGTGCGTGCGCGATCGTTTATTTGAACAAGCAGTTCGGGGACCTGGATCTGTCGGTTCATGGCATCTGGGTAGTTCAAACCATACTGCAGTTCGCCGCCGCGGCCGAGAATCCCGATGTCGTTGCGTTTAAGGACCCAGCCGACAGCGGGAGCGAGATAGTTGGTCGAATAGACCTGGTCTTCTGGACCAATGGCCCCCGCGGACCGCACAACAAAGGCTTCAGGGGTGCGAGACCATGTGGCCCATTTCGGCAGAATGAAATGCGCGCTGAGCATCAAGGCAACTGGGACGACAGCAAAGAGCCCCAAACCCATTGCCATGCGCTTCGCACGTGCAGAGGCAATGCTTATGCCGCACCAAGCAACCAGCGCCGCGGATCCGACAGCCAACTTCCATGTCTCATCCGACCCGAAGATGGGGCGGGAGGTAAGATTCAGAAAACTCATGGCAGTGATGACGGCGACTGCAAACCCGGTAACGGCCGCGGACGTCCACGCCGCAACCCTGAAGGGTCTGGAGTCTTGTTTCTTCATGCTCTGAGTCAGGCCGACGGAAAGAAGCAGGCTGAGCGGCGCGAAGCAAGGAAGAATGTAGGTTCCCAGTTTGCCTTGAGAGCTGGATAGCACAAGAAAGGGGAACAGAAGCCAGCACAAAGCATACCGGATGAGCGGATCGCGCCAACCCACCTTGCGGAGCCCTCTGATCGCCGCGGATGGCGCGAAGGTCCATGGGACAGCCCCGCCAATCAAGTAGGGCAGCAGGATCCAGAATGGTTGATGATGAAACGGGTTAATGTCTGTGGACGTGAAACGCTTGAAATGCTCGACGAAAATGAAATGGCGCCAATAGTCCGGCTCTCTCAGATGAATCATGATAGCCCACGGAAGGATAATGGTCACGGCTACGAGGAGGGGGATCCAAGGTAGCGTGAACAACTCTTTCCGGCACTTTTGCCAGAGCAGGAATGGGACGATAGTGACGACCGGGAGAACAAACGCGAGGAATCCCTTGGTGAGGAATCCCAGGCCGCAAGCGACTCCGGACGCAGCGAGCCACTCTAACCTCGCTCGACCCCCGCATGCCTGATAGGCGAAGTAGAAACAGACGAGCGATGCTGTAACAAACAGTGAGAATGCTGCATCGAGCAAGTAGAACACGCCGAGCGTGTAGACCTGGAGACTGGTCAGGAAGACGGCGGCCCCCAGCGGCGCGGAGGAGGCGTGGCCGGAACGGCAGAAGATAAAAACGAGCAGCATCGCTGACAGGCCGGTGGCCAGGGCGGAAGGTAGGCGAATGGCGAACCGGTTCTCGCCAAAGCAGAGGATGGACAGGGCGGTCAGCCAGTAGCCGAACACCGGTTTCTCGAAGTAGCGCAGGCCGTTGAGCCGAGGCACAATCCAGTCCCCGGTTGCCACCATTTCGCGGGGGATTTCTGCGTACCGGGTCTCGTCCGGCATGAAAAGCGGGCGAAAAGGTAGCGGCGCAACGTAGAGCAGGAAATACGCGGCAAGCATGACGATGCCAAGGTTGATTGCCGATCCGGCTCTTATAGGGTCTCCTCCTCTAACTCCAAGTCTGGGATTACACTCCTGTTCTTACAAAGCGGAGACAAAACCTCCGGGATCCGATTGAAAAGGACCTTCACGAAAAGACTTAAGATCCCACAGCCGCGAACAACCGCTATCGTCGAACGCGCGGTGTTTCATGAACGACACCGATTAGCTTCGAGACAGGAGAATAACTCCAACGATGATGACCGCAACTGCAATCACCCGCATCCAAGATAGACTTTCTTGAAAGATGAAGTAGCCCATCAACGCAACCACCACATACCCGACACTTAGAAAGGGATAGGCATAGCTAACTTCCACGCGTGCAAGCACCACCAACCAAATAGCCACACTGATCACATAGGAACCTAACCCTAATAAAATATAAGAATTGGCCGCCACCTTTTTGATTATGGGAAAGAGGTTTTGAAATTGTATCTCGAAATATCCGATACCGAGCATACCTTTCTTAAGCAGTACCTGTGCGAAAGCGTTTAGCAAAACACCTGAAAGAATCAGAGGAATGTATCTTGTCATCTTATCATTCACCTCGAGAATGTTATTTCACCGCAAGTTTTTGTCTGGTGAGATCATACTCCTGTGTTGACGGTCGATTCTTTCATAGGATGCCGATGCCCGAACATCCATAAGAACTCAATGGATTGGCTTTATCAAAGCGAGTCTGGCAGACTTGTTCCCGATCTTTTTCTCGAGTACCATTTCCACTTTCGCGACCTGCTCTACTTCCCGAATAAAAATGTCATTTTGGTCTGCCCAGAGGTAGAGGCCTTCCTGTCTGATATCCGCTGGTCTCTCCACACACTTGTACGTCCTCCCTGTGATCATGGGCAATGTGCCCTCGAATATCTCATCCGGCGCCAGTACGATGATCTCTGATCCCTTCGCCTCATGTAACGCCTCCCTCGTAAACCCCAGATAATCCTTTTTCTCCTTCATGACGCTGTAATAGACGGTTGTGGCAGCAGATAAAGATAGGCATATCACCATGACGAGCCCGAGGGCGTCTCTTGCCCTCCAACGCGATACTAAATAAAGGCTTACAAGGGATAAAAAACCTAAAATGATACCAAGCACAGGCCTCCCGAAAAATATTCCAACAAACGGCACAAAAGCCACGAGCACGGCGATTCCCCATGTCGCCCTTACGATGAGCTCCTCCCACCTTAACTTCCCCGCACGAGACAGCCATGAAGCGGTCATACAGGCGCAGGCCGGATAGAGGGGGATGAGATATAGATCCCTCTTAGCCGATGCAATGGAGAGGAGAAGGAATGGCCCGATGAACCACGCCAGGTAAGGATCATCTTTAGGCTTTCTGAGAGATGAGATGAGCGCTGGGACAAATGCAAAAGTCCAGGGCAGGAAGTCTGGAGGAAAGCCTCTAAGGTAGAAAAAGGGGCCGTGCATATGCCCCAAGGCCGCCCCCTCAGGAGCTCCAGTGAATCGCATGAGGTTATTCACCACAATCACCTCACGCAAGAAAGGGAGCCCACCCCTTCCGTAGAGGGAGAGAATCCATGGGAGGACAGTAATGAGCATGATAGCGAGTATCCATAAGGGTCTTATCCTCTTAATGATCGAGAGGCTCCTTTGCATCATGATGTCCGTAACAACGGCAGCAGCGATGATTGCCGGGCCGACGAACCCTTTCGCCATGAATGAGAGGCCTATGCCCAGGCCCATGAGCATAGAATCCCGCTGCATGGATTTCTTGGAAAGTTTCATATAGGCAAACATGGCAAGCGTTACCGAAAAGACGAGGGACATGTCCACTTGAATCCACCTGGCAAGCCGGAAGAAGCCCCACGCGCTCGCGAGGATACCTGATGCCAAGAATCCACTCGTGGTGCCGCTTCTCATGGAGACCATGCGGAAGGTCACGAAGAGGGTGAGGCAGGCAAAGAAGATGGAGACAAGGCGGTAGGAAAGGTCATGATCCTCGCCGAAGACGGTGCCGAGCGCAGCACCAAGCGCATAGTAGAGCGGCGGTTTCTCCAGAAAGGGTTGGCCGTTCAGGCGAGGAACAACGAAATCCTTTTGATATGCCATCTCGGCACAGACCCCGGCGACCTGCGGTTCGTCTGGTCTCCAGAGCCCGTGTTGTATCCCGGGAAGCAGCGTCAAGAAGAGAATAGTAGAAAATAGGAGGATCGTTCTCTCTCTCATTATTCAGCGCTTCCGCTCATAGAGGATATCTCGAATTTCTTCTACCACCTCGACGACGTCCTCTTCCTGCATATCCGGGAAAAGCGGCAATGAGACAATGCGGGCCGCCACATATTCGGAGTTTCTGAGGAGCTCTGGTGCCGGATGATAACGCTCCCGGTAAAACGATAGCTCGTGCACGGCCAGAAAGTGTAGGCCCGTGCCAATGTTCCTCTTTCTCATCTCCTCCCGAAACTCGTCGCGAGGGACGCCTGTCCTTTCCTCGTCTATAAGAATCGCGTAGAGGTGCCAGGCGTGGCAAGAAGGATAAGAGACCCTGGCTGGTCGGATGATCTCGGGAATGCCATCGAAGAGTCGATCGTAGAGTTCGGCGAGTTTTACCCTGCGCGCGTTCATCTCATCGATCCGCCGCAGTTGGGCGAGCCCCACGGCGGCCTGAAGGTCAGTGAGGTTATATTTCCAGCCCGGCTCGAAGAGATCGTACCCTTTGGAAGCTTCGCGGCCATAACGTTTCCAGGCATCCTGATCGACGCCATGGAAGCGGAGGGACACGAGGCGATCTCGTAATCTCTCATCTGAAACTGTAATGAGTCCTCCTTCCCCTGTGGTAAGATTCTTGATGGCGTGGAAGCTGAACACAGCCGGGTTTTTTCCAGACCCGATCCGCTGTCCACGATACTCCGTCCCGATCGCATGGGCTGCATCCTCGATTAAAATGAGTTCGTGCTTCTCACAGAGAGTCCTGAATGCGTCCAGGTCGCAGGGTTGACCCGCGAAGTGAACCGGAACGATGGCTTTCGTTTGCGGCGTAAGGACCTGCTCGACACTGGCAGGATCGAGCTGGAATGTCCTGCGGTCGATGTCGGCAAAAACAGGCCGTGCTCCCACGAACTCCATCATGTTCACTGGCGATGGCCACGTGAGTGACGGTGTGATCACCTCATCGCCGGGGCCGATGCCAAGAGCTTGAAGGAGAATGTGGAAACCCGCTGTGCCGGACGTGACAGCAACTCCGAACGGTGCAGACACATAGCGCGAGAACTCCTTCTCGAAGGCCGCCACGCGTGGGCCTGAAGTGATCCAGCCTGAGCGGAGTGTTTCACTCACTTCCCGGATTTCGGCTTCAGTGATACTTGGCCGTGTGAATGGAAGGAATGTTTGTCTCATCGTTTATTTTCTGACGCTTTCTCCTTGGTGGTTCTGGAACCTCACACGCCTCATGTCACCTTCCTCAGCCATTTCCCTGTTGAACTGAGAGCCACCCTTCTCGTCCCTCCACTTTGTGCCTCCCTATCACTGCTCCGGGAATTTGGTCTGCAGGTGGAAGAAGTTGTCCAAGGGGCACCAAGTTTCCCCCTCGGGACCGAAGCTGCTGGAGGAACTCCCGAAACAGGCCAAGGCAGGACATCCCCTCTACCTCTGCATGGATGGTTAACACACTGAGGGACTCCGGCTTCAAGAACGAGGTGAGGTACTGGTTATAGTGCTCCTGGGTAACCCGCTCTCGACCGACCACCTCGTCGTAAGTGGGGAGGGTGGTCGGGATCTGAGGCTGAGACAATGCCTTTCCGTTCACCACGGGATAAAAAATAGAAGTTCCTCGGCAATCGCTATTGTAACGAAAAGGTAATCTGGCTTTTTCAAGGAGGGCTTGCTCGGTGATGCGCCACGAGGGAGCAGCGGAACAGATGGGGGAGATTCCCGTAGACTCACGGATCACCTCAAATCCCCGAATAAGATCCTGATAAATCACCTCACCCGTCATCCTCTCGATATGGGTCTGCCAGCGGTAATGGTCCCATGCATGCAAACCGAGCTCATGTCCCTCACTGGCGGTGGCTTTGAGTACGTGGCTCAGTTGCTTAGCGATCAACGGGCCACGCCACAGGGTTCCTCTCAGTAATATATCCCAGCCATAGAGTTTCGAGGCTTTCGTACGCCACATTTTACGCAGGAATTCAGGGCGGAACAGTCGCCAAATGTGCCGGCCCATGTTATCGGGTCCCGCCGAGAAAAAAAAACTCCCCTGCACCCGATGTTCCGCCAATACCTTTAGGAGATTTGGCACACCCTCCTGAGTTCCACGAAATGTGTCGACGTCAATGCGCAAGCCAACTCGAAACAAGTCTTCCCCGGTTCTCAACTTATCCTCTCGTTTCGAATTCCCCCGTATCAACCGCCTGACCGAGGAAGAAATTAAGGGTGGTGGACACGGATGTCTTCAGATCCACTTTTGGCTCCCAATTGAGCAGCCTCCTCGCATTGCGGATACTGGGACGGCGGTGTTGAAGATCTTGATATCCGGCGCCATAGTAAGCACTGCTTTCGGTTTCCCGGAACCCGGCAAAAGGCGGAAATCTGTGGCGCAGCGGGTGGTTGTCGAACATCTTCACCAACGTCTCCGCAAGCCCGCGGATACTCGTCTCATTGTTGGGATTCCCAAGATTGATAATCTGACCATCGCATTTCCCTCTTTCATTTTCAATGATGCGAAAGAGACCTTCGATCCCATCGCGGATATCCGTAAAGCAGCGTTTTTGCCCCCCGCCATCAATCAGCAGGATGGGCGTTCCTTCAACAAGATTTAAGATGAGCTGCGTGATTGCTCGCGAGCTGCCGATCCTTGCTGAGGTAAGACTGTCGAGCCGAGGCCCTATCCAATTGAATGGACGAAACAGTGTGAATTTGAATCCTCCATTTTGGCCATAGGCCCAGATGACCCTATCGAGAAGCTGTTTGCTGCAGGAGTAGATCCACCGCTGCATCCGGATGGGACCGAGGACCAATTTGGAGTTATCTTCGTCAAACTCCTTTTCGTCACACATGCCGTATACTTCAGAGGTAGAGGGAAAGATCACGCGCTTTCCGTATTTGACGCAGTAGCGCACCACCCTCAGGTTTTCCTCAAAATCAAGCTCAAACACTCTGAGAGGATTCCGGACATATTCGATGGGAGTTGCAATGGCTACAAGCGGGATGACGATATCGCATTTTCGGATATGGTATTCGATCCATTCACGATGAATGGAGATATCCCCTTCCGAAAAATAGAAGTCCGGCCTACCCAAAAGATACTTACAGTAGTTCGATTGGAGATCCATGCCATGGACTTCATATTTTCCACTTTCCAGCAGCCTTTCACTTAGTGCACTCCCAATAAAACCGTTGACACCTAGGATTAAGACCTTTTTCTTTCTTTTTTCTTCCACACGCTCGTGGGTTGAGGCTCCAAACTTCATTCCTGGCACAAGTGACAACTCGCGGGCAAGTTGCTCCCCTGTCATGTAGATACTGCCCTCGGGTTGACCGTAGTCCACCACGATAGCATTCTGACCCGTCGCGATCGTCAGGGGGGTGGTGGAAATAATCGTTCCTGGCAAATAATTTGTCTCTTCGAGCTTACCCTCTCGTACCTGCCAGAAGAGACATCTCCTTTCCCCAATGAAACTGAATGCCCCCGGGAAAGGCCTCGTGACTGCCCGAACCAGGTTTCTTACTTCCCGGGCTGTTTTAAACCAGTCGATTTCACCGTCCGCTGGCCTGCGACCCCCAAAGTAAGTTGCCCGACCATGGTCCTGAGGTAATCGCGGCGCGGTCCCCTTCTTGATATGGGGAAGCATCTCATCAAGTAGCTTTTCAGCCGTCTGGGCCACCTTTCGGTGTAACGTAAAGGCGGTGTCGTCATCGGTGATCGCGATCCTTTCTTGAGCCACGATGTCCCCGTCATCTGCGCGGGGAGTCATGTAATGGAGTGTAACGCCCGTCTCCCCCTCTCCATTCACCAATACCCAATTGATCGGAGCCTTGCCACGGTATTTGGGAAGAAGGGAACCGTGAAGGTTGAGGCATCCAGCCTTCGGAATGTCAAGAATTTCAGTCCGAATGAGTTGGCGGTAATAGAACGAAAAGAGGATATCAGGTCTTGACTCTCTAATCTTTTCTACCCACATAGGATGATTGATGTCCTCCGGCGCGAAAACCGGTATAGAGTGTGTTGCCGCAAGTTCTGCCACGGAATCGAACCAGATTGTTTCTTGTGGATTATCTCTGTGAGTAAACACGGCAACGATCTCGAAGCCATGCCTCAAAAGGGCCCTCACACCCACACAGCCAATGTTGCTATACGCCAAGACCACGGCTTTCATCGATGCTCTCCTGCTATTGAATCTCTTTGGATATCTTTCTGATCTAAGAGGCCCTTGCTTTTCACGTGGGAAATGACATAGCGAGGACGCCCCCTCACATCATAGTAAATGCGCCCAATGTACTCTCCGAGCAACCCCATACCCAAGAACTGCATCCCAATAAAGATGAAGAGGAGAGCAAACAGGGTAAAGACACCACCTACCGCCCACTCGGGTCCGTATAACAACCGCATGATCAAGATAAAAATCCCTAAACCAAAACCGAAGCCGGATAAGATCACCCCGATGACACTGAGCGCACGCAATGGAAACGTCGTCATGCTGGTCAGCAAATCAAACTGGAGATTGATCAACTTCCACAACGTGTATTTCGTTTCTCCTCCCGCGCGCTCCTGATGGGGCACCTCGATTTCGGTTGTAATTCGCGCAAAGCTATTCGCCAGAACCGGAATAAACGCGCTGTGTCCGCGGCTGGTCACCATCGCTTTCACGATATCTTTGTGATACGCGCGGAGCATGCAGCCGTAGTCGTGCATCATGACCCCCGTTGTCTTTTGGACGATCTTATTAATAATCCAAGAGCTTAGTTTCCTAAACCCCGTATCTTGCCGGTTGACACGGACGGTGCCCACGACATCGTAGCCTTCCTGAGCCTTCTTCACCAAAGGGGGGATTGCCTCCGGGGGATTTTGTAAATCCGCATCGAGGGTGACCACAATATCACCCCTGGCGCGCGAAAAACCAGCCAATATGGCGCCATGCTGGCCATAGTTGCGGTTAAGGAAGACACCGATGACTTCGTCAGCATTATGCTCCGCCGCTTCGCTGATCAACTGAGCGGAACGGTCACGGCTCCCGTCATCAACAAGGATGAGTTCAAAAGGAAGGTTCATGCTGCGGCAGGCCTCGAGACAGCGCCGGATGAGTTCAGGCAGGTTCTTTTCTTCATTGAAGACAGGAATGACGATCGAGATCATGGAATAATAATCCCCTGTGTAAATATACTTACCACACGAGGCCGATGATGGTAAAGGATCCTTTCTCAGAATGTTTGGGAGGCCTGTTCCTTCAGATACTGCCTTCTTTCTCACTTTGAAAGAACAGGAGACCCGGCAGGGCGATTATGAAACAAGAGATATTTTGAAGTTTCCTGGATCGCCTGGTAGAGTTGCGCCATCTCCTCAGCCCTTTTGAGGTTCTGATCCTTCACATCCACGAGGGGTGAATTCGATCGATACCGATACAGCCTCTGCCCCTCCTGTGGGTCTATCAGGAGAAGAAATTCATCGTCTAAGACCCCTCTATAAATGCTATCGATGTAAGCAAAATGTTTTTCCTTCGGCCGGTCCACTAAAAGATCCCTTCCCAAAGTTTTGTTTAGATAGGGTACACCAGCAAGTCCGAAGAGCGTGGGAAGGGTATCGACCAGACTCCCGGTCGTATCGATTGTCCGCCCCTCAGAAAAGTAACCCGGTGCATAAATCACGAATGGAACATGATGGCTTGTCAAGGACAATTTATCCCAGGCGATCTGTTCATTGGCAACCGTCCCATGGTCAGCGAACATGCAAAAGATCGTCTTCTTGAAGTAAGCTTCCTTGCTCGCCAGTTTAAAAAAAAGTCCCAGGGAATAATCTAAGAATCGCATTCCGTTGTATTCCTTCAATGAATCAAAACCATTCTCTTTCAGCTTCTGCTCATCTTCCGCCAATTCCACGAAGTCTCTCTTATCTTTAGGGATGGTAAAGGGCCTATGATTTCCGGCAGTGTGAATCAAAGCGAAAAACGGCTTGTCCTGGACACGAAGAATCCGGTTTGCCTCTTCAAAAAGATGGAGGTCAGATATGCCCCAGGCATCATCTGGGAGGGATGAGAAATCTCCCTCTTCATAGATCTCCAATCCTTCAATATTATGAGCGAGAATCCCTCGAATGTTACCCCAGTTTGCACTACCTCCCAATAAGTACATCTTTTTATACCCCTCAAGGGCATTCACAATCGTGTGTTGGGTGACGAGGAGGGGATTTCGAGAAGCCGAGTGTGGAGAGTGAATATCAGGAATACCGAACATGAAGGTGAAGACCGCCCGGGCTGTCGGTGGACGGGTGACGAAAAAATTTGTGAAGAACAAAGAATTCCGCGCAATCGAGTCAAAATGGGGGGTTGGGTTCAGACCATTTCCAAGGGCTCCGACCTTGAACCCCGCAAACGATTCCAAAAGTATAAGGACAATGTTTGGTCTCCCCGGTAATTTTTTCTCTGGCTTGATGTATCGGGAGAAATTTAGCGTTTCCGGATCAGGGTGCTCAACGCTCAGAAGATCTGCCATCATGGGATAATACTTTCTCACCTCCTCCTTATTAATACTAACTTTCCTGTATACCCGAGTGTCAAAAAAATAGAGGACCGGGTTCAACGACAGGGCAGAGACGAAGGTATTTGGGGAGAAATAGGCCTCACTCCAACGAAGGGGATATTGTGATAACTTCCCATGGATACCGAGTCCGTAGAGCATCACTGCTACCGTAACCGTAGCCACTTTCAGCCATTTCCCAAATGGTTTCCCGTCTTGCTGCAGCTTTCGAAAGGCAAAGCGGTTCAACACCCATCCGTAAGCGATCGCAAAAATGAAGAGCCCAAGGATTCCCAAGATCACAGGATAAGTCTCCCATACCATTTTTAGGGCAATCGCCAGGGGCAGAATGTGCTCAATAGCGCTTGCATTGAGACGGTCGTGGAGATAGTCATAATGGCCGAGATCGACAAAATACGTCAACACAAGAAAAACTCCCACGGCGACGAGATAGATCAGCCATATCCGTTTTGCAAGGGAGGAACGAACGAAATTCAGGAACGGAATCCACGACAAGGCTAGGACCGGCAGACAGATCATGAGGGAGAGGCGGAGATCAAACTTAAACCCAAGGGTGAAGGCTCGAAACAATTCTGAAACGTGCGCATCCGGTGCGGCGGGCCGAAAGAGCAGCCAGAAAATGATACGGAATAGCGTAAAGATACCCATGTTCAATCCAACGACAACCAAAGCAAACCGGATCCGTTTCGGAAGCCTTCCAACGAATATCATCATTAATTAACTCTTACCTTCCTTCATGAAGACCATTCGCCTCAAAAAAGACAGCCCTTTTATCGGGAAGACTTGATCATTAAATGGGTGAATCAGGACAAGAAAGAAAAAGAAACAGGTGGAGAGTTCACGCATTTCACTCACCTTCTTCGTTAGTCCGAGATGGTACTGGAGGATTGCATTGACAATAATAAAGAGGAGAATTTGGTAATTTTGGGGAATTGGAATTGCCCATCTGTTGATGAGATTCTTAAACCTTCTATTGAGGCGATACAAAATAGGCGTGGCAAACATATAAATCAAAACCATAATTCCCAAAAAACGGCCAAAGACAACCCTATTCACATTCACTCCATAGATGACAAGATTATGAATGGTAATCTCACCCTGTCTGTTATGCTTTAGAAACCATTCCGGGCTTTGAATTCCCAAGATTCTCTGTCCCCAGGAGATCTCTTCCATGGCTCCGAAAAAAAAGAGGAATCCAAGAAAGAGCCACACCTTTTTTGCTCTCCCCTCCGCTCCAGAACGGCTGAATGCGAAGGACATGATAAAGGAAAACGCAGACATCACGATCAAGACCACAAAGGTAAGCCATTCCACCAGGCCATCCTCTCTGATCCAAAACAGGAACGCTTCCTTATCTTGATGGAGAAGAACAAGGCCATACGTAAGAATGATAAAAAGAATG
>Ga0315282_10013176_pt1 | contig 12508 bp, 13 predicted proteins | sample YL17G07_20_MG_FD_203693 | JGI IMG/M metagenome (GOLD analysis project Ga0315282, IMG submission 203693) | Sediment microbial communities from Yellowstone Lake, YNP, Wyoming, USA - YL17G07_20 | ecosystem: Environmental > Aquatic > Freshwater > Lake > Sediment | place: USA: Wyoming | collected... | reverse complement strand
GGTTCCATATGGTCATCGTGGTCGATGAAGAAACGGACATCTATAACAAAGATGATGTGATCCATGCCCTGGCAACGAAATGCCATCCCAATCGAGGGATTCGGAAATATGAACATTCTGTAGGAACACCTCTTTATCCCTTTGCTGATCCCGATGATAGAAAATGGAGCCGCGGGGCGCAGGTCCTGTTCGACTGCACCTTTCCCCTGGATTGGCCTAAATCTGATCTACCAATCAAGGTTTCTTTTAACAAAGTCTATCCAAAAGAAATTCAGGAAAAAGTCCTTAAAAACTGGAAAGCCTATGGATTTAAGGATTAAAGAGAGGAAAAAATGGCAAAGAAAGAATTTGATACTTTTATATTGTCCGATCCCGCATTACTTCCAGAAGATCGAGAAATGGAGCTCATCGTTCGTGATCTGACACCCCCAGACATAAGATACAAATATCGCAGTGCTTACGTCAGTGCGATGATTTCCAAGTCGGAATCAAAATATCCTGATCGACTCTGGATCAGGCTGGGAAGGGGCCAGCTTCAGGAAAAACCCTGGTCCATCAGAATCTTAAAAGAGCTGAACAAATTTACATGACCGATTCGTCCACTTAACCTCTCCTCCCCCTTGATGGGGGAGGTCGGTACGACTCGGAACCGAGGTTGGGGTGGGGGTGAATAGCATGATTTAGTTCCCCCTCCCCTATACCCCCTCCCACTAGGGAAGGGGAAAGTTATTTTCTAACAAATTACCAAAGGGGTTGGGATAACCTTGAGGGCCTTTTCAGGATTAAAAGATTTCATCGAATCTTTAAAACAAAATGGAGAACTCCTCACCCTCTCAACCCCTCTTTCTCCAAAATTTGAAATCTCTACAATCATCTCCGAGTTAGGAAAGAAAGAAGCCCCTGCCCTTCTCTTTGAGAAAGTAAAGGGGTATTCTTTCCCTGTAGTGGGCAATCTTTTAGGGACGAAGAAGCGCCTCTCCATGGCCTTGGGAGTAAATCAGGAAAATTTTTTTGAAAATGCTCTTACGAGGTTAGATAAGAGAATTCCTCCTGTACTGGTGAAAGATCGAACTCCAAAAATAATCACCACCAAAAAAGAAAATATCGATCTTCTGAAACTCCTTCCCATCTTAACCCATTATGCTGGGGATTCAGGTCCTTATATTACCTCAGGAATTACATCAGCCAGAGATCCAAAAGATGGAACCATTGGACGGGGACTTCACAGGATGGAGATAAGGGGAAAAAATAAGTTAGGCATTTCCCTTATCAACCCGCCTCTTTCTGAAATTTATGCGCAACATAAAAAAGAGAATAGAAAGATGGAGGTCGCCACAGCGATCGGGGTGGATCCAGCCATCCTGATTGCTTCAATCTCTAAAATACCCCGTGGAATGGATAAACTTTCTGTGGCAGGGGGTTTAAAAGGCAAACCAATTCAAATGGTGAAAGCCGAGACAGTGGATATCGATATTCCAGCCAATTCAGAGATTGTCATTGAAGGTTTTATCGATCCAAAAGGGAAAGAGAAAGACGGCACCCTTGGAGAATCGAGTGGATACTATATGACTTTCTCAAAAAGTCCTATGATCCATGTCACTGCCATCACCTATCGAAAAGGAGCCTATTTCCATGCCATTGTCCCCTGGGGAATGGAGGTAGACAATCTGCTCTGCCTCATCCATGGAATTAACTTTGTCCCCAAGATGAAAAAGGAGATCCCTTCCCTGAAGGAAATCCACTTAATCCCAGGGACATTCGGTTCTCATGTCGTCGTGAGCATTGAGACAAGTCGCAAAGAAGAAGTCCGAAGGGCATTGAGCTTGGCTCTTTCCTTCCCAAATGTCAAAAAGGCAATCATTGTGGACGGAGATGTCGATCCAGAAGATGATCAGGAAGTCGAATGGGCCCTGGCCACCCGATTTCAAGGGGACAGAGATTTAATTGTGGTCCCGGACCTCAGAGGACAGCCCATTGACCCTTCTTCCAGAGAAGGATTTTTAACGACAAAAATAGGCATGGATGCCACCCGACCTAAAAAAGAGGGGTTTGAAAAAGTCGATGTTCCGAAGGAATTGAAATCTCGACTCGCCTCCATTCTCAAGAATCTCAATCAAATTTCTTACGGTAGGCTCACTAAGCATAGGTGATAGAAAATAACCTTTCCCCTCCCCCTTGATGGGGGAGGGCGAGGGTGGGGGTGAAAAAGTGGAGTTAATTTCCCCCCTCCCCGTCATCCCCTCCCGCCAAGGGAGGGGAAAATTTATTTAGGAGATGAAATGAAGAAATTAATCGTAGGGATTTCAGGTGCAACCGGGGCCATTTATGGCATCAGGCTTTTAGAGGTTCTTTCAAAATCTGATGTAGAAACCCATTTGGTCATCACCGAGGCTGCACAGGAGACGATTTTGATGGAGACTTCCTGGAAGGTGGAGGACGTCAAATCTCTTGCAAAAGTTTCTTATGATATAAATAATTTGGGAGCCGATATCTCCAGCGGTTCCTTCCTCTCGGAAGGGATGGTGATCATCCCCTGCTCTATCAAAAGCCTTTCTGGAATTGCCAACTCTTTCAATGAAAATCTTCTGATCCGGACCGCAGATGTCACACTCAAGGAACGGAGAAAACTCGTACTGGTCGTCCGGGAAACCCCACTTCATCTGGGCCATCTCGAGTTGATGCATCAAGCGAGTCGAATCGGCGCCACTTTACTTCCTCCTATCCCTGCCTTCTACTTTCATCCAAAAACCATTGACGATCTTATCAACCACACCGTTGGAAAGGTCCTCGATCTTTTCGAAATCAACCACCATCTCTTCAACCGCTGGGGGAGTTCCGAAGTGAAGAAGACTCTAAAAAAGAAAGGATTTAAGAATTAAGATTCGAGGGAAAATTGTTGAGGGGCTCAGGGAGGCTGGTAACTTTACTCAGATCCCCTGGGTGAAAAAACAGTTCATAGAAAAACTCTCAATTGACCCCTACCCCGGAACGTTAAATTTAGAGATTGTTGACCCCGAATCCCTCCAAACTTTCAAAGAACTCAAAGCCAAAAAAGGAATCGAAATCACACCTGAAGACCCTTCTTTTTGCAGCGCCCAATGTTACTCCGTCCTCATCAATGGCCAATTAAAAGCAGCGATCGTCTTTCCATTGGTCAAGGACTATCCTAAAAATAAAATGGAGCTGATCGCTTCTGAGAAAATTAAAGAAGCCCTTTTTTTGAATACAGGGGATCTGTTGGAAGTGGAGACTTTATAGAATAGAAAAGTTGGCATTTCGTCCAACTTACCCCGTCAAGCCACTTGAATAGTCCTTCCTGAAAGAGTGATTTTACATTTTTGTTCTACCATACAACATTTGAAGTAGTAATCGAGAAAACAAAGTCACATATTGGATAACAAGGCCTGAGAAATAATTCTTGTTGAAGTTTTCATTCAAAATTAGTAGACTCTTACCAAACCATAGGGGTTTAAACCAACCTCCCAACTAACCTTTGGGGGATCCCATGACCATACAAGAAGTCAAACGCAAACTTACTGCCATCCTCAGTGCAGATGTGAAGGGGTACAGCCGTCTCATGGGTGAAGATGAAAAGGGGACGGTTCGCACCCTGAATGCGTACAAGGAAGTAATGACTAGCCTGATTCAACATCACCGTGGTCGGGTGGTTGATGCTCCAGGGGATAATGTTCTTGCTGAGTTTGCAAGTGTAGTGGATGCGGTTGAATGTGCAGCCGAGATTCAGAAGGAATTGAAAACTCGAAACGCTGAGTTACCTGAGAACCGCAGGATGAAGTTTCGGATCGGTGTCAACCTTGGGGATGTGATCGAGGACGGAGAACAGATCTTGGGGGACGGAGTCAATATCGCAGCAAGATTAGAGAGTCTGTCTGAAGCAGGAGGCATCTGCATCTCTGGGACAGCTTTTGATCAGGTGGAGAATAAATTATCTTTTGGATATGAATATCTTGGGGAGCAGACTGTAAAGAACATCGCAAAACCAGTACGAATATATCGAGTCCTTATGGGGCCTGAAGCAGCGGGCAAGGTGATCGGCGAGAAAGGGGGTAAAACAAGACAATGGCAGATGGCTACTTTGGGCTTGGTGATAGGTGTGATTGTGGTAGTTGCTGTCGTAGTAATCTGGAAATTTTACATTCCTTCTACTCCTAAACCAGAGGTTACCCCAAAGGAGAAAATCGCAGTTTCCCAAACTGAAAAGGCACCAACAGTCGCACCTCCTTTGACAGAAGTTGCTCCTAAAGAAAAATTAGTGCCTCCATCACCTGAAAAAGTCTCAAAACCTACGGTTCCACCTGCCCCAAAAGTTGAGGTTGCTTCTAAAGAAAAGATGGTTTTCCCTCTACCTGATAAGCCCTCTATTGCCGTGCTACCTTTTACAAATATGAGCGGTGAAAAAGAATTGGAGTATTTCAGCGACGGACTCGCTGAGGGGATCATCAATGGCCTCTCCAAATCCGACAACATTTTTGTGATCGCCCGAAATTCCACCTTTACTTACAAAGGCAAACCTGTAAAGGTTAAACAGGTCGCTGAGGAGATGGGAGTGAGGTATGTGATTGAAGGCAGCGTCCAGCAGGAGAGAAATCGTGTGCGGATCACGGCCCAGCTCATCGATGCCCTGAGCGGACGCCACCTCTTCTCAGAGCGGTATGACAGGGACATGAAGGACATCCTGAACTTACAGGATGAAATCACGATGAAAGTACTGACGGCGGTGCAGGTGAAATTAACCGTGGGAGAGGTGGCGCGTATCTCTGAAAAAGGGACCAAGAACCTCGATGCCTATTTGAAAGTGTTGCAGGCGCGTGAGCATAAAGGCGGCACGATGAACAAGGAGCGGGTAGAAAGAGCCATGCGGTTGCTTGAGGAGGCCATTGCCCTGGACCCCGAATACGCATATGCTTATTCTGTCCTGTCTACCGCCCACTTTGATCTGGTCGTTATTGGCGCAAGCGAGTCGCCCAGAGAGTCCTTACAGCGAGCTGTTGAGCTGGGGAAAAAGGCCATCGCCCTGGATGACTCCAATTCCTCCGTCCACGCCAATCTGGCTTTTCCTTATATGTATCTGAGAGAGTACGATAAGGCCATCTCGGAAGCGGAAAAGGCCGTGTCCCTCAGCCCCAATTCAGTAACAGCCTACTTTGCGTTAGGAACCGCGCTCTTCATTGCCGGCCGGCCTCAAGAAGCCGTTCCCATGCTCCAGAAATCCCTTCGTCTCAGCCCCATTCCCGTACACAGCCAAGTCTTGGGTGTTCTGGCCCATTCATATAGGGAGCTCGGCCAATATGAGGAAGCAATAGCCACATACAAGAAGGTGCTCCAAATCTATGGCCCCGATCACTTGATGGCCCACCTGGATCTGGCTATTACCTATGCGTTGATGGACCGTGAAAAGGAGGCGCGCGCCGAGGGGGCAGAAGTCCTGAGGATCGATCCCAAGTTCTCCCTGGAACGGTTCATAAAGGGACTTCCTTACGATCAGTCTAGAAAAGATCGCATGGCCGACGCCCTGCGCAAAGCCGGCCTGAAGTGAGTGTAGGTGACTTGTTGAAAGTCCCTCTTTTGGAGTGCAGCATGAAATGGAGTTTTCAGAAGATGCCGATATGAAAGGCTCGAGGGGGATTTTTTATGCCTCTTTGGAGCCTTTCTTGATTTAATCCAAAATAATCATCCATCTTGAATTTGTATACTTATCGTTACGCGCCATCTGCTTAACGTATTCCATATAATAAAAGGAGGTATTCCATGGCTTCGATCAAAAAATGCTGGGTTGTAATGATTGCAACAAATTTAGCCCTGATCATATCCATTTCGGTAGTTCAAGCGCAGCAACCTATTGACATGATCAGCTGTGGCGACTCAATGGTTACGACAATCGTTTCAAGCGAAGAATTGACCATCATGGGCGTAGAAGGCAAGGGAATCAACATCGACAATCTTCCGAGTAAGATTTACGACAACATGACTTACCATGGCGTGGGCGTATTGAAGATTGAGAAAGGGAAATTGAGTGGCACGCTTTATTACAAATACATGGATCCGAGTGGCGACTTTGTTGTCGTCGAAGTCTCGCAAGTTGGTATGGAACGCGATTGGAAGTATCTACAAGGTACTGGTAAATGGAAGGGGATTACTGGGGGAGGCAAAGGATTCCCTATTACGAAAGGCAAGCCGATATCTCCAGGAACGTCCCAAAGTTGCATGAAGATAACAGGTACCTATGAATTGAAGAAATAAGTGTTTAAAGGCAGGGTCATTTGGCTCTGCCTTTTTTGTTTATTTCTTCCGGTAATCATCATTCACCGGAAAATACCCAATTTGAAGAGTAGTAGGTGTTATCCGCAACTTTGACATTTTCAGACGATCAGGATTCTCTATCGCTCAATTCCTTCCTGTAACCCTCAGAGAAAAGGTTTACCTCAATAGTGCAGATTTCAACCTGGATTCGTTAAACCTTTTTATTTCTTCGGTATGTACTCAAAAGAATCAAGAATCTTCTTCAAATCCTCCCGGTCGGTAGCCCCCTTTGTTTCAAATATCGAATAAATAATAAAAATTTGATAGGGCTCGGTAAATCCATAAATCCATCCCTGTTCCCGTTTCTGCCCTCTTGCCGTGTAGGTTGCATATTTTTTTGCAGCATATTGGACACCCTTTAAGGAGATCGGCTCTGCGGGAGACACGTCCGGTATCACAACTCCTTTCCCAAACTCTTTATCTAGTTCAGCCTTCATACTTTCAGTTGCCATAGAAGTGAGAAGTTCGATTTTTTTCTGGTTGAATCTTGCATACCGACCTGTCGGAGTGAAATCGAAATTAATATTTGATTTCGTTTCGGGATTATAAGCATATAATTCCGTCTGCTCCTTATCTGTTGAAAAAGGTCTGTCATAACCCAGCTTTTCCAAGAAATCAGGGAATTCTGTCGTGATCTTCCAATGGGGAGGAGCCGAGACTTTGAAGGAATACCGAATCCCAGTGAACTGATTTCCTTCAATCTTGCCAGCAGGAACACTGATATCCTCTTGAAGTGCTGGCCGGACAGGAATCCCTGCACAGCCGAAAAGAAAAACAAAAAGAACGATCATCATTAAAATCTTTTTCATAACCAATCCTCCCTCATGTAACTTCATTCAATTTCAATTATTCTGTTCAAAACAAATCGTTGGTGATATTTTCAGATGGCAATGGTACAAGAAAAACTGGTTTCCGGGCTCGCTGTAGTACTGAATTGGACACACTTCCAAGAAATGTCTGTGTCAAAATTCCCTTTCCGTGGGTTCCAAGAACGATCACATCACACCCCTCTTCATCTACCGCCTTTAAAATCTCTTGCACGGGGTTACCCAGCCGAATAAGAATATTGGATACAAGGTCAACCGATGAAATGCCCATCCGAGCATCTACCTTTACGGAAATATCCTGTATTCGCTCCTTAAATTTTTTAACGGTGTCCTCCCAGCGGTCCTTCGTAACCTGATGTGAGAAATCTCCAAAGGTTATCAGCATGGGAGGAAGAGGTTCAATCGCATGCAAAATCACAATCTTTGCTTCATCTCTTTTCGCCATATGGACCGCATAATAGAAAGCATAAGCAGAGTTTTTGCTGAGATCGGTAGCGAAAAGAATCTTCTTGATTTGTGGAATCATGTTTTTCCTTCTCCATGAAAGATGCACCAATCGGAATCACGATGCTGTAAAACGACAAGGGCGCATGGCCTGAAACAAAAATTCTCTTTCATAAGCCCCTTCGATGATGTTTTAACGGAGAAGAAAAAGAAATACTCCCAAACCGATGAACAGGATCGCCGTTAAAAGCTTGACCGTCCCTGTATGTCCTTTTGTTACAAGTGCCATCTTCTCAGAAGTAACTCCAAAAAAGACCGCCACAAAAACGCCCACCAATGGGATAATAAACATGATGTTGTAGAGAAGAAGATTAAAAAAGGCATGGACCCTCAATTTGGGGATGGTCATGATATATCCGATCGTGGGGAGATACACCTGCCCGGTGCAGATCACTTCGGTACCAGCAATGATGAATCCGAGGGCGAATGTACCCAGGAAACCCGCTCTTTTAGACTGGGCCCCCTCTCTGATAATTTTGTGGACCCTTTTCTTCAAGGCCAAGGGAAGCTGAAGCTTCCATTTTGCCATCTGCCCTCGACGAAATAGGATGTAATCATACAAGCTTATTATCCCAAGTGCGAAGGCAAAAATAGCAATGACGAGATAGATCCATCTGGTAATCAGAGGAAAACCGCTCAACTGGCGGAGACCAGCCATGAGTCCCATTCCAGCCAAAAGATAGGCAATAAAGACACCAAAAGTGAAAATGATACCGTATAGGAGGATCTCTCTACTTTTTTTGCCTATAAAAGTAAGGTAGGATATCAGAAAGATGATCGTGGCAAAGGCACAGGGGTTGATACCATCTATAAAGCCTGCGATCAACACGGCCGAGAGGCTAAATTTCTTGAACCGATCAATGATTCTCTGTTCCCCATTCTTCAGAGCCTCTTGGGTCACTTTCTCCCATGGCGGAGGAGCTCCCTTTCTATGGTATTTTGAGACCAACTTTTCAAATAGCTCATAACGAAAATCATCCCCCAAAATGTAGTCTTCACCGATATAGAGTTTAACGCTCGTCCCCCGTTTCGATTCCGGAACATGATAGATTTGACAAAGAGCCTCATCTATCGTTTTATTCTCATCTTTTGTCGAGTCGAATGTTCCTATTCTCAAATCCGGGAACTTAGAAACCCACTCTTCTAACTCAGCCTTCTTCCCTTCGCACTCAAGGCACCCTTGCCGATATATAAACGCCCCATATAAAATCTTCTGAGAATTTTTCTCCTCCTCTGTAGGGGCATGAGGGATCCACTGCTCCGTCTTCCTTGTTTGAAGCGTAGGCCAAGAGATTCCCCCTTTCTGAGTATAGGACTTGACCAGTCCCTCCAGATCATTTCGAATCTTAGCCTCTCCCCCTAAGATCTTATTCCCGATAATCACGACAGGAAGTTCGTTACCCTCTTCCTTCAATTCTTTTTCGAATCTGGCAAGAAGGTCGTAATTATTCAATTTGTTCAGGGAAAAGGATTGGATCTCAAGGGGGTACTTCTTTGAAAGAGGCTTGATAAATTTTTCGTTGACCTTCTGCCCTCCACCCTCTTCTGAATAGAAGAAGTAAAGCCTCACCACATCTTTTTTTGAGAAGCCGATCTGAGCGCTCCCAAGTATTAGAAGAAATAGAATGATACAGAAGATCAAGATCCGATTCTTTTTCATGGCTGCCTCATTTTTTTGGCAATTCCTCCACAAGTCCTTTCTTGATTTGATATGCCCACTCCGTTTTCACACTCTTAAGAGATTCCGCGACGTAATACTTCCCATCACCTCTCGCCTCAGCAACTTTATCGTCATTTCTCATATTCCTGTAAACGGTGATCAATTTCAGGTCATTGTCGGCAATCAAGAGGTTGGGCAAAAAAATCACCGCTTGGCCCTCATAGATATTGCGATAAGCCTCGTCTTCGGGAAGATATTTAAGGACGACACGCAAGAACCGATTTGATTTTTCAAGATGTTTCCGCGCCTCGTCCCAACTGTTTTCTTTCATCAGGCTTTCCCCTTCTTCCTTCTCTTGGACTCCTCCACGGTAGAAATCATGGACCTTGGTGGCATTCTCTTCCAGAACCTTTAAGCCCCGGTTCTCACTGAACACTTTCTCAAGATTAATCTCCGTTAAAGGATACGTCTTAAGTTCTCCTTTGGGGGTAGCACACTTCGTTCCCAAAAATACAAAGATTAGGATAAAAATCAAATACAAGATCTTCTTTAAATCAAATCGATTCATTTTTTCTCCTTCAAAAGGTATTGAATAAGATTCCTCACGTTACTCGAAGTCCAATCAATTTCCTTCAGTACTCTGCCAACGATCCTCCCTTCACGATTGATAAAAAAAGTTTCAGGGCGACTCCAGACTCCATAAGCATTGGCGCTAGAGGCGCTATCATCAATGAGGATGGGGGAAGATATCTTAAATTCATTTCTGTATTTTATTAAATCTTGCTCTTTCTCTTTAGTCGCCACCTTGAGAAGGACCAAATCTGTGTTCTTGAACTCTTCATGAAGCTTAGCAAATGAAGGAGACTCCCTCTGGCAGTACGGTCACCACGTGGCGAAAAAGTTTAGCAAAATGATCTTCCCCCGCAGTTCTTTGAGAGAGATCTTTCCGCCACCCAGTTCCTTTAGCGTTAAATCAGGGGCATCTACGGCAACCCTCAGTTTTTCTACTCCTGCCTCTGAGAATTGAGCGATCACCGTCGGGGTGTTCCACAACAGCAAAGTGACTAAAAAGAAGACAACCATCAATAGACGTCGCATTGTCATCCCTCCGTATGTTGCGTTTTAAAGCTGTCAAAATACAGCACTGTAAAGCCATCACAAATTCAAATCTTTGTCAATATCGAAAATGAGATTGTGAAAATTATCTTTTGATAATCTGATTATTGAGCTCAAAGAAGAGGGATGGGAACAGATCCAGACAATAACTTACTGATTTCCGCATGAAATATTGCATCTTGAACTGAAATTTATAGCTTTCGATTAAAGGGAGCAAGGTTTAAAGAAGGTCATTTGTTGCACCAAAAGTGTCTTTTAAATTTGTACGCTTAATTGAGAAAAAATCTTGTTGACTTTTTAATAAGAAAATAATATTTTCAAAAAAAGTGACACCTATTATCAAGGGAGGGAAATTATATGAAAAAGATGATTTTATTAAGCTTTTTAATCTTATTGATGACAGGCGTTGGTTATAGTCAGGATAAGGTTGGAGTCCCTATTTGGAACATAGGAGATAAGTGGAAGTTAACAGAAGATGTTACGATCATCGTTGCGAATGCGGATGAGAGTAGCTATGCGGTGAAATATTTAACTGCCGGTGGAGAATCGATTTTAATTTTTGAAAAATCCTCTCTTAATAGACTCTACTCAATGGAGAAAGATAGGCGAATACCGTATGAGGGGAGAAACAAAAGACTTTTCAATTTTCCATTAGAAATTGGCAAGAGTTGGAAAGACAAATTTATAAGTAAAGGGGCCATAAAGGAATATACATATCTTGAGACGTTCACTGCCTTGGGGTGGGAGGACATCGTGGTCCCAGCTGGAAAATTTAAAACCGTTAAAATAGAGTATAAACAATCCAATGTTGATGAACCAGCGAAAGAAGGTAAGTTATGGTATTGGTATTCGCCCGATGCGAAATATATGATTAAATGTCAATATGAAAAATCTCGTTATTGGGATGCAGCGTATGATTGGGAATTAACCTCTTTTGAATTAAAAAAATAAAGTTTTAGGATTATGTTTACCTCTGGGTTTAGCTTGATCCTTACGAAGGCTTCGATATTCTAAAATAAATTTTACTCAGTCTTACCTGATACTGAATCGGAGAAATTTGAGACATTCATTGTCCCCCAACCCCTCGTGACTCTCACAATACAAAGGAGAATATGATGGCGGAATCTATTCTAAACGGGAAAAGGATCTTGGCTGTGGACGACGAACCGGATGTCTTGAGTCTTTTGGCGGAGGAGATTCAATGGGCAGCTCCTGGTTGTCAGTTTGAGAGGGCGGCGACGTATGAGGAGGGGGCGCAAAAACTAAAATCCCAGAATTATGATGTCGTCATCCTGGACATCATGGGAGTTTGCGGATTCGATCTTTTAGACTTGGCATTGAAGAGAAATCTTCGTGTAGCCATGCTCACTGCCCATTCTCTCAATCCAGAGTCTCTAAAGCGTTCTATTGAAATGAAGGCTCGAGCTTACATTCCCAAAGATAAGCTTGGTGAGGTTGTCCCGTTTCTCGAAGATATCCTCCAAGAAACGAAATATATGGTGGGTTGGGATCGCCTGGTGAACAAATTAGAAGGGTATTTCAATTCTCAATGGGGAGAACACTGGAAGAAGTCCGAAGAGAAATTCTGGAAAGAGTTCGACGACAAAAGGGCTCATATAATTAAATTGTGATTGCCACTGACTTTATCAGCGGATGAAATGACCAATGACCGGATTAAACCTTATATTGGAGAAGTTAGAAAAGATCACCTCTTTCTGGAACATATATTAAAGTATAAGCATTTGCTCAATTTAATAGACAGAAGAAAAAAGTCAAGAAAAATTTAATTGATTTCATGGCTTCCATTTAGTAATTTTCAACTGAAATGAAAGAACATACTCTATTGAGGATTTGTTGGAGGCGTAATAACCCTAACAACAGCTTCAACACGGACCGGCTTTTCCGCTACGCTCCAAAGCCATCACGTTAAGCTGAACGTTATACTCGATTTCAATCTGACCTTCCCCCGAATTTGTGGACATGCCTGAGAATTTGTATCATTGGATAGGAGGTGCCTATGGGGGAAAAGAATCGTCATTTCAGCCGTGAGTTCAAACGAGATGCAGTGCAGTTGGTCACA
>Ga0315282_10013174_pt1 | contig 12509 bp, 12 predicted proteins | sample YL17G07_20_MG_FD_203693 | JGI IMG/M metagenome (GOLD analysis project Ga0315282, IMG submission 203693) | Sediment microbial communities from Yellowstone Lake, YNP, Wyoming, USA - YL17G07_20 | ecosystem: Environmental > Aquatic > Freshwater > Lake > Sediment | place: USA: Wyoming | collected... | reverse complement strand
GCGGGGCTACCCACGGATGCTCCATGGCGGACAGAGGGCGGAGAGGGGCGGACGTGGCGACTCGAGTGGGGCTCCGGCTCCTCCCGCCAACGGGCGGGCCGGAGCGCGCGTGTCTGCCGGGAGCTCTCCTACCACTTCGGGCACGAAGTATAGCAAAGGGCACGGGCTGCTCACCAGTGCCGCAGCGCAGCGAGTGTGGCGACGCCTTGCGCCACCGTGGCGCGCAGCGCCGCGCTCAGCGGCCGGCGGCGCGGCGCAGCAGGCCCTGGGCGTGGCGCCGCGCCGCTTCGTCGTCGGGTGCGGCGCCCAGCATGCGGCACAGCTCGGCGACGCGCTCCTCGCCGTCGACCTGACGCACGACGGTCTCGGTGGTGGCGGCCTGCGGGTCGCTCACCTTCGCGATGGCGAAGTGGCGGTCGGCGAAAGCCACCACCTGCGGCAGGTGGGTGATGCAGAGGATCTGCGTGCGTGCGGCGAGGCGCGCCAGGCGCTCGCCGAGGCCGGTAGCGGAGACGCCGCCGATGCCGGTATCGACCTCGTCGAAGATGAGCGTGCCGACGTCCGAGCGGAGGGTGGCCACGCTCTTGAGGGCGAGCATGGCGCGTGAGAGCTCGCCGCCCGAGGCGGTGTCGCGCAGCGGGCGCAACGGCGTGCCGGGGTTGGCCGAGAAGAGGAACTCGGCCTCGTCGGCGCCGCGCGGCCCGAGCGTCGGCCAGCCCTGGCCGCGCGCCGTCAGGGAGACCTCGAAGCGTGTGTGCGGCATGCTGAGAGCGCGCAGCTCGTCCTGGACGGCGGCGGCAAAGGCCGGCGCCGCAGCCGCGCGCGCAGCCGTCAGCTCGGCGGCGGCGGCCAGCGCCGCCTCGACAGCCGCCGCCAGCCGCTGCCGCAGATCGTCCTGGTCGGCTGCGGAGCGCTCAAGCTCCGCGACGCGCGCCCGCCCGCGCTCCGCGAAGGCGAGCACGTCATCGGCCGAGCCGCCGTACTTGCGCATCAGGGCCTTCAGCTCGTCGTGGCGCAGCTCCACCGCGTCGCGGTGCGCCGGGTCCACGTCGAGGCCGTCGAGGTACGCCTGCAGCGCCAGTGCCACGTCTTCGGCCTCGGCCGCGAGCGCCTCCAGGCGCGCGGCCAGCGGCGCGAGCCGCACGTCGTTGACGGCCGCCTCGGCCACCAGCCGGCGGCCGCCGCGCAGGCCGTCGAGGGCGCTGGCCTCAGTCTCGGCCGAGAGCATGGCCAATGCCGCCCCGACGCGCTCCATGAGCTTGTCGGCGTGGCGCAGCCGCTCGCGCTCCTCCGCCAGCCGCGCGTCTTCCCCGGTCTGCAGCTGCCCGCGGTCGATCTCCACCACCTGGAAGCGCAGCAGGTCGAGCTCGCGGCCACGGTCGCGGTCGGCGCGCTCGAGCTCCGCGAGGCGCCGCTCGAGCTCGCGCGCCTCGCGGTAGGCCGCCTCGTAGCGCTCGACATGCGGCTCCACGGTCTCGAGCGCGGCCGCGTCCAGCAGGTCCAGCTGGCGCTCGAGGTGCAGCAGGCGCGCGTGCTCGAGCTGGCCGTAGAAAGCGACGCGGTCGCGCAACGCCTGCTCGACGGCGGCCGCGGAGGAGAACATGCCATTGACGTAGGCGCGCGAGCGGCCGCCCAACGGCAGCTCGCGTGCCACCGCCAGCGTCTCGCCGCCATGCTCGAAGACCGCCTGCACCAGCGCCCGCTGCGCGCCGCCGCGCACCAGGTCTTCCCCGCCCTTCTGCCCCATCAGCAGACCGACGGCCTGGGCGAGCAGCGACTTGCCGGCGCCCGTCTCGCCGGTGATCACGTTGAGCCCCGGCGCGAACTCGAGCCGCGCCCGGGCGATCAGCACCAGGTCTTCGATGGCGAGCTCAGTGAGCATCCGCGCCGAAACCGAAGAGCTTCTCCTCCACGTTGCGGTAGAAGGACACCCCCTCGCGCACCATCAGCCGTGCGCGCAGCTGCGAGGCGCAAACCTGGATGGTGTCGCCACAAGCCAGAGGCGCGACCACGTGGCCGTCCACCATGACCTCCGCGTCGTCGCTGTCCGAGGCGTTGCGCACCTCGATGACGTGGTCGGGCCGCAGCACCATGGGGCGGAACCCCAGCGAGTGGGGCGCGACGAAGTTGAGCACCAGCACGCTGGCGTCCCACACCACCAGGGGGCCGTCGCAGGAGAGGTTGTAGGCGGTGGAGCCGGTGGGAGAGGCGATGATCATGCCGTCGCAGCGCATGCCGCCGACGTGCGTACCGGAGATGGCGTACTCGAAGTGCAGCACGCCGCGCGGCCTGGTGCGGGAGAGCACCACGTCGTTGACGGCGGCGTAGCGCTCGCCGTTGAGCCGCGCCTCTACGGTCAGCAGCTCGGCGACCGAGTAGCGCCCCTCCACCACCTCGATGAGACCGTCGCGCCAGCCGTCTTGCGGCAGGCTCGCCAGGAAACCGACGTTACCGAAGTTGACCCCGAGGGCGGGCACGGAGCAGCCGAGCAGCCGTCCCAAGGCGCGCAGGATGGTGCCGTCGCCGCCGAACACGAGGCATGCGTCGGCGGCGCAGAGCGCGGCCTCGTCGACCGCCTCGAAGCCGAGGTCGACGGCCCAGGGATGCTTGGCCGTCTCTCCGGGAGGCAGGAGGAGCTGCAGCTCGTGCTGCTCGCGCAGCGTGGCCAGCTCGCGCAGGGCGGCGGCCGTGTTGGCCGGGATGAAGTGGGTGAGCACCGCGATGCGGCGCAATCGGTCAGCCACCATGCACTCCCTCCACCGCCGCTTGGGCGGCGGCCGCCGGAGCGACGCGCGCGGCCGCCGCGGGATGTGCTCCGTCGCAGAAGTAGACGAAGTACTCCACGTTCCCTTTGGGGCCCGGATGACCCGAATCGCACATGCCCAACACCGCCGCGCCGCGCGCCTCGACCCACTCGCCGATGCGGCGCAGCACCGCCTGCTGCACGGCGCGGTCACGGACCACCCCGCCTTTGCCGACGTGCCGGCGCCCGGCCTCGAACTGGGGCTTGACGAGCACCAAGCCGCGATACCCGGCCCGGGCGCATTCTAGCACGGGCCCCAGGACCAGGGTCAGGGAGATGAACGAGACGTCGGCGGTGACGAAGGACGGGGCGAACGGGAGACGATCGCGGGTGACGTGACGGGCGTTCATACGTTCCAGGACGGTCACGCGAGGGTCTTCCCGCAGGCGCCAGTCGAGCTGACCGTACCCGACGTCGACCGCCGCCACCGCGTGAGCCCCGCCCTGCAGCAGGCGGTCGACGAAGCCGCCCGTCGAGCTGCCGAGGTCGCACACGTCCTCACCGGCGACGCTCACGCCAAGCTCGACCATGGCGTGGTCGAGCTTCTCGCCGCCGCGGGAGACGTAGCGTGGCCGTTCGGCGAGCATGATCTCGGCGTCGGGAGCCACCGCCGCTCCGGGCTTCTCCGCCCGGCGACCGTCGACGCTGACCTCGCCGGCCAGCACCAGCGCGCGTGCCTGGGCGCGGGTGGCAGCCATGCCGCGGCGCACCATGAAGGCGTCGAGTCGCTCGGGCACGCGTCAGTGTGCCCGCGCCAGGCCGGCGCGAGAGGCGGCCGCCGCGGCGGCGACGGCCTCGGCCGTAAGGCCGACGTCGGCGAGCAGGCGCTCCCGCGGCCCGTGCGGGACGAAGGCGTCGGGCAGTCCGAAGCGCAGCACCGGCACGCCGCTATGGCAGAGCAGTTCGGCGACGGCACTGCCGAAGCCGCCGGCGAGCACGTTCTCCTCGACGGTCAGCAGCAGCTCGTGCGTCTGGGCCAGGCGCTCGATGAGCTCCGCGTCGAGCGGCTTCACGAAACGGGCGTCGACGACCGTCGGGCGCAGGCCGTCGGCGTGCAGCAGCGCCGCTGCAGCCTGGCAGATGCCGACGCCGGTGCCGGCGCCGATCAGCGCCACGCCCTCGCCCTCCTGCAGCACGCAGGCGCGCCCCACCGCCAGCAGCTCCGGCTCGGCCGGCGGCTCGATGGGGGCGGCCAGGCCGCGCGGGTAGCGCAACGCTGCCGGACCGTCAAGCCTCAGGGCGGTGTGCAGCATGTGGTGCAGCTCGAGCTGGCTGGAGGGCGCCATGATGGTGAGGTTCGGGATCAGGCGCAGGTAGGAGAGGTCGAAGGCGCCGTGGTGCGTCGGGCCGTCGCCTCCCACCAGCCCCGCGCGGTCGACGGCGAAGACCACCGGCAGCTGCTGCAGCGCGATGTCCTGCACGAGCATGTCGAAGGCGCGCTGCAGGAAAGTGGAGTAGACGGCCACCACCGGCTTGAGCCCGCCCAGCGCCAGGCCGGCGGCGAAGACCACGGCGTGCTCCTCCGCGATGCCGACGTCGTACAGCCGCTGCGGGAACTCGTCTCCGAAGGCCTCCAGCCCGGTGCCCGACGTCATGGCCGCCGTGATGGCCACCACGCGCTCGTCGCTGCGGGCCTCGCGCACCATCGCCTGCCCGAACGCCTGGGTGAAGGTCACGCCGTCGCTCTGCTCGGCGAGCTCCCCGTTGCCCAGGTGGAACGGCGGCGTGCCGTGGAAATCGGCCGGGTTCTCCTCCGCCGGCTCGTAGCCCTTGCCCTTGACCGTCTTGACGTGCACCATCACCGGCCGGCGCGTCTCCAGCGCCTGCCGCAAGCTGGCGCGCAGGGCATGCAGGTCGTGACCGTCGACCACGCCGATGTAGGCGAAACCCAACTCCTCGAAGAGCATCCCCGGTACAATGAGCGCCTTCATGCTCTCCTTCACGTCTTTGCCGAGGCTGTACGCCTTGGGGCCGATGGCGGGGATGCGCTCCAGGGTACGCTCCAGCTCCTCGCGCACCCGCGTGAGCGTGGGGTCGAGACGGATGCGGTTCAGGTACAACGAGAGGGCGCCGACGTTCGGCTTGATGGACATCTGGTTGTCGTTGATGACGACGACCAGCGGCGTGCGCAGGTGCCCGGCCTGGTTCATGGCCTCGAAGGCCACACCCCCCGTGAGCGCTCCGTCGCCGAGCACGCACACAACGTTGCCGTCGCGCCGCCCGGCCAGCTTGGCCGCTTCGACGAGACCGAGGCCGTAGCTGATGGAGGTGGAGGCGTGACCGGTGCCGCAGACGTCGTGCTCCGACTCGGTGCGGCAGGGAAAGCCGGAGAGGCCGCCATACTGGCGGATGCTGTCGAACTCCCGCCAGCGCCCGGTGAGGATCTTGTGGGCGTAGCTCTGGTGTCCCACGTCCCAGATGATCTTGTCGCGCGGGCTGCTGACGACGCTGTGCAGCGCCACCGTCAGCTCGACGGCGCCGAGGCTGGCGGCCAGGTGACCGCCGGTCTTGCTGACGCAGCGCAGCATCAGCGCCCGCACCTCGGCCGCGACCTCCACGAGCTCGCGTTCGGAGAGATCGTGGAGGTCGCGCGGCGAGGTCAGACGCGGGAGGAAGCACGGAGTCTCATCCATCGGCCCACGAGTATACCACCGGGGCGGTCGCCTTCCGGGCGGCCGCCATCGCGCCTTGCGGCGCGCCTCCCTCAGCGGTCGCGGCTGCGGATGTAGGCGGTGACGGCGCGCAGGCTGGCGGGGGCGCCGGGCAGCTCGCACAGACGGTCGACGGCGCGCGCGTAGCTGGCGTCGGCCAGCTCGCGCGCGCCGGCCAGCCCGAAGCGGGACACGTAGGTGACCTTGCCGGCCTGCGCGTCCTTGCCGGCCGTCTTGCCCAGCGCCTCCTCGTCGCCGACCACGTCGAGGATGTCGTCGACGATCTGGAACAGGACGCCGAGCTCCTGCGCGAAGGCGCGGTAGGGCTGCAGGTCGGCGGCCGGGGACCCGCCGAGCAGGGCGCCGCACACCACGGCCGCCTCGATGAGTCTGCCAGTCTTGAGGGCGTGGAGCTGGCGCAGATCGACGTGGCACTCGGCCGAGGCGGTCACGTCGATGTACTGGCCGCCGACCATGCCGCCGACGCCGGTGGCGCGGGCGATCTCGCGCAGTACAGCCACCAGCACGCCGGGCTCCGCCCGCTGCGCCTCGAGGATCAGCGCGAACGCCTCGGCGAACAGGCCGTCGCCGGCGAGGATGGCGATGTCCTCGCCGAAGACCCGATGACAGGTAGGCTTGCCGCGCCGCAGGTCGTCGTTGTCGATGGCCGGCAGATCGTCGTGGATGAGCGAGTAGGTGTGGATGAGCTCGAGGGCGGCGGCCGTGGGCAGTGCCGGCTCCGGCCGTCGCCCGAGGCTCTCGACGACCGCCAGCGTCAGCACGGGGCGGATGCGCTTGCCGCCGGCCAGCAACGAGTAGCGCATGGCCTCGCCCAGCCGTCCGGCAGGGCCGCCCCCGCCCAGCGGCAGGGCCGCCAGATACTCCTCCGCCAGCGCCCGCAGGTGCTCGGGATAGCCGTCGTTCACATGGTCTCCTGCGCCACCTGCTCGAGCAGCCGCGCCGCCTCCTCGGCCAGTTCGATGGCGCGCTCCAGCAGGCTGAGCTGGACCTCGGGCGACGAGGCGCCCTGCAGGCGCTCCTCCAGGTCGCGCAGCTGACCGGCGATCTGCCGGGCGCGCTGCACCGCCTCGTCGCGCTCGACCTTCTGCGTCATCCGCCCTCCTGCCCTCCTCGTCGTTCTCGCAGCACGGCGCCGAGGATGCCGTTGACCAGGGCACCCGCTTCGTCGCTCGCGTACCGCCGCACCAGCCGCACGGCCTCGTCCACCACGACTTCGGGCGGGGCACTGCCGGCCTCCAGCTCGTACAGGCCGAGGCGCAGGACGCTTCGTTCCAGCGCGGCCATGCGCGAGAGCGGCCAGTCGCGCGCGTACTTCGCCAACGTCGCATCCAGCGTCTCCTGGGCGGCGACCACGCCGTTGACCGCGTCCACGGTGAAGCCGTCGGGGATGTACCCCTCGCGGGCGCGCAGCTTCAGGAGCAGCACGTCGGCGGGCTCGCCGGTGATCTCGCGCTGGTACAGCACGAAGAGCGCGTCGCGGCGCGCCTGCTTGCGGCTGGGAAGGGGCGTCACCTCGCCGCCCGAGGAGGCGGCTCAGGCCGTCTCGATGTGGAAGAGCGCCTGGCCGTATTCGACCGCCTCGCCGTTCTCCACCCGCACGTCGCGGACCACGCCCTCCACGTCGCTGGCCAGCTCGTTCATGAGCTTCATGGCCTCGAGGATGCACAGCGTCTGCCCGACCTTGACCTGGTCGCCGATCTCGACGAACGGCGGCGTGGTGGGCGACGCGGCGCGGAAGAAGGTACCGACCATCGGCGAGCGCACGACGTGATAGCCGTCGCTCTGGTCGGCGTCCACCGGCGCCGCGACCGAGGGGCCGGCGACCGGGGCGGCCGCCGCGGATGCCGTGGCGGGTGCGGCGGCGGCCACCTTGCGCACGGTCACTTTCAGGTCGCCCTCCTCGATAGTGACCTCGTCGATGTCGCTCTGCTCCACCAGCGAGAGGAGCTCCTTCACGCGGTCGCTCGCAGCCTCGGTCACAGCCTGTTGGGGGAGCTGCCCCAGGTAGTGGTCGTGCGTGCCGAACACGTCGGACTCGGGACCGATGCGATGCCGTTCGAGATAGGCGCGCGCGGTCTGCGGGAAGAGCGCGAAGCTGAGCACGTCCTCTTCGGAGCGCGCCAGTCCGCCGAGCTGCTCGCGGTTGTCCTCGACCGTCTCGTCGACGAGCTCCGCCGGCCGGCAGGTGATGGGGCGCTCGTCGCCCAGCACGCGCTCCAGGATGTCGACCGACACCGGCGCCGGCGCGGCGCCGTAGTGGCCGCGCAGGTACTGCTTCATCTCGTCGGGGACGATGTGCCAGCGCTTGCCGGACAGCACGTTGAGCACCGATTGCGTGCCGACGATCTGGCTCATCGGGGTCACCAGCGGCGGGAAGCCGACCTCGGCGCGTACCACCGGGATCTCCTCCAGGACTTCCGGAAGGCGGTCCAGCGCGTTCTGCTCCCTGAGCTGGCTCTCCAGGTTACTGATCATGCCGCCCGGCACCTGGTGCGAGTAGACCTGCATGTGGGTGAGTGAGGTCACGCCGCGCTCGAAGCCGGACTGGCGGCGCACCCCCTCGAAGTACTTGGCCATGCGGAACAGCTTCTCCAGATCGAGGCCGGAGTCGTAGGGCGTGCCGATGAGGGCGGTGACAACCATCTCGGTGGCGGGCTGCGAGTTGCCGAAGGCGAGCGGCACGGTGGCCGTGTCGATCACGTCGACGCCGGCCTCGATTGCCTTCAGGTAGGTCATGGGCGCGAGGCCGCCGATGTAGTGGCAGTGCAGCTGGATCGGCACCGCGATCTCGTCCTTGAGGCGGCGGATGAGCTGGTCGGCGTAGAACGGCGAGAGCAACGCCGCCATGTCTTTGATGCAGATGGAGTCGGCGCCCATGTCGACCAGCCGGTGCGCCACCTCGAGGTAGTGGTCGAGCGAGTGCACCGGCGAGATGGTGTAGACGACGGCCGCCTGGAAGTGCTTGCCGCTCTCCTTGATGGCGGCGGCGGCCGTCTCGAAGTTGCGCGTGTCGTTGAGCGCGTCGAAGACGCGGAACACGTCGACGCCGTTCTCGGCGGCGCGCAGCACGAAGCGCCGCACGATGTCGTCGCCGTAGTGGCGGTAGCCCACCAGGTTCTGGCCGCGTAGGAGCATCTGGAGCGGCGTGCGGGTGGCGCGCCGCTTGATGGCCCGCAGCCGCTCCCACGGGTCTTCGTCCAGGTAGCGCAGGCAAGCGTCGAACGTAGCTCCACCCCAGCACTCGAGCGAGTGGAAGCCGATGTCGTCCATGGCGCCCAGGATGGGCAGCATGTCCTGCGTGCGCATGCGCGTGGCCCACAGCGACTGGTGGCCGTCGCGCAGCGTGGTATCGGTGATGCGGATGCGTCTGGCGCGCATGCTCAGGCCCTGCCGGCGGTCACGCCCGGGAGAGGTACTGCCCGGTGCGCGTGTCGACCTTGATGCGCTCGCCCTGCTCGATGAACAGCGGCACCTGGATGGTCACGCCGGTCTGCAGCGTCACGGGCTTGGAGCCGCCTTGCGCGGTGTCGCCGCGCAGCCCCGGCTCGGCGCGTACCACGTCGAGCTCGACGAAGGTCGGCGGCTCGACGGCGAACGGCTGCCCGTTGACGTACTGCAGCTCGACCTCCATGTTCTCCACGACCCACTTGAGGGCGTCCTCCGCCAGGGCCGGCGGCACCGAGACCTGCTCGTAGGTCTGGCCGTCCATCAGCACGACCTCGTCATCGGTGGCGTACAGGTACTGCATCTTGCGCGACTCGGTGTGCACGCGGTTGAACTTCTCTCCCGCCCTGAAGGTGCGGTCGATGACGGCGCCGCTGGCGATACTCTTGAGCTTGGTGCGAACGAACGCCCCGCCTTTGCCGGGCTTGACGTGCTGCCACTCCACGATCGTGTAGTTCTCGCCATCGACCTCGATGGCCATGCCGTTCTTGAACTGGTTGGTGTTGACTACCTGAGCCATGAGCTCCTGCCGCGGACGCACGGGACCATTCGGACGGAGCAGTGAGTGTACCAGATGGGCCCACGGGGACGAAGGCCCGCCGGAGGACTGCGGGAGGGGCACCGGCCGCGCCGCGCGCCCAGGCCGGCGGCGGCGCCCCACAGCCCTCGGTCGACGGCGCCTCCGGCGCAGGCCGGTCCCGAGACGCCGGGTGGCTACTCGACGACGCGCAGTTCCTTCGGGAATCGCGTGAGCCGCTCGCAGCCGTCGTCGGTGACCAGCACCGTGTCTTCGATGCGCACGCCGAAGGAGCCGGGCAGGTAGATGCCCGGCTCGACGGTGGCGATCATGCCGGCCCGCAGCGCGTCGCCGACCCTCCGTCCGAGGCGCGGGTGCTCGTGCACCGCCAGCCCCACGCCGTGGCCGGTACCGTGAGCGAACGAGCTGCCGAAGCCGGCCTCGTCGATGACGCCCCGCGCGGCGGCGTCGACCGTGCGGCCGCCGACCCCGGCGCGCACGGCCGCCAGGCCGGCGAGCTGGGCCTGCAGCACGACGTCGTACACGCGCCGCTCTTCATCCCCTACGGGGCCGGCGGCTACCGTGCGCGTGATGTCGCTGCAGTAACCGTCGACGCGCGCGCCGCAGTCGATGACCACGAGCTCGCCGGCGGCGATGCGCCGCTCGCCGGGGATGGCGTGCGCCAGCGCGCCGCGTTCGCCGCCGGCGACGATGGCCTCGAAGGCGACGTCCTCGGCACCCAGGCCGTGCATGGCGGCCCGCAGGTCCCACGCCACCTCGGCTTCGGTGCGGCCGATGAGGCCCTCACTCAGCACGGCTTCCAAAGCCGCGTCGGCGATCTCGGCGGCGTGGCGCACCGTGGCGATCTCGCCGGCGTCCTTGACGGCGCGCAAGGCGCTCACGCGCGTCCCCACGTCTCTGAGGCGCCCCTGGTGCAGGCGGCGCAGGCGCCGGTGGTCGGCGTAGGTGAGGTGACCCCCCTGGATGCCGACGGCCGCTGCCGGCCCCAGCTCCCGAGCGAGCGCGCGGACGGCGTCGTCGAGCAGCCGCTCGGTCAGCTCGAGGGTGAACCCCACCACCTCCGGGCCGAGCGGCACGAAGCGCGCGTCGGTGCATATGAGCGCCGCCTCGGCACCGATCAGCAACCACGTGTCCTCGCCGCGGAAGCCCGACAGGTAGCGCACATCGTGCAGGTCGCTGACCAGCAGCGCGTCGAGATGCAGCGCTGCGAGCAGCTCGCGGGCACGCTGCACGCGCGCCGCCATCAGCTCGGCGCCGAGGTTCGGCCTCCGCTCACTCATCGGTGGGATACCTCCTCAGCGGCGCTCGCCCCGCCGCGATCTCGCGGGCGAGCTTGTCGACGGCCTCCAGGTACCCCTCGAGTCCCTTGCCGGAGACGCGGATCGCGGCCAGGTCGGCGATCACGGAGATCCGGCGCCACTCTTCTCGCTCTTCGAGGGCGGACAAGTGCACCTCCGCCACGGGCACGGTCACCAGCTCCAGCGCGTCGCGGATGGCCCAGCTATAGTGGGTCCATGCGCCCGGGTTGAAGATGAGGCCGTCGATGTCGCTGCCCGCGAGCTGGTGGAGGTGCTCGACCATGACGCCTTCGTGGTTCGTCTGGAACGTGTGCAGGTGGAAACCGCGCTCGTAGGCGTAGTGGCGTACGCGGCTCTCCAGCTCGGCCAGGGTGAGCGTGCCGTAGTGTTCCCGCGGCCGCCGGCCGAGCATGTCGAGGTTGACGCCGTGCAGCAGGGCCAGCTGCCTCATCGTGTCGCGAGCCACGTCACCACCTCCCTCAGGAGAGACTCGGCGACGCGCACCCGGCGCACCGGGCGTCCGAATCCCTCGAGCAGCACATGTCCGACACCTTCCGGCGAGGCCTTCTTGTCGCGCGCCACAAGGGCGACGACCTCATCCGCCTCGGCGCCGGGGAGGCGCTCCGGCAGTCCGGCCCAGCTCAGCAGCGCCTGCCCCTCGGCGGCTTCGGCCTCCGAGAGGCCGGTGAGGACCTGCGACAGCCACAGCGCGGCGCGCAGCCCGAGCGCCACCGCTTCGCCGTGCGAGCACGATGAAAAGCCGCCGGCCGCCTCGATGGCGTGACCGACGGTGTGGCCGAGGTTCAGGAGCTGCCGCTCGCCGTCCTCCTCGCGCTCGTCGCGTTCCACGATCTCGGCCTTGACGGCCACGCAGGCAGCCACCAGGTCCGCGTCGTACTCGTGCGCCGGCACCGCCGCCCGCACGCGGTCGAGCAGCTCGCCGCCGCGCAGGAACCCGTACTTGACCACTTCGGCGGCGCCGTTGCGCAGCTCCCGCACCGGCAGCGTGGCGAAGGTGCCGGGGTCGGCCACCACCAGCGTCGGCTGGTAGAACGTGCCCACGTAGTTCTTGCCACCGCGGAAGTCGACGGCCACCTTGCCGCCGACGGCCGCGTCCACTTGCGCGAGCAGCGTGGTGGGCACCTGTGCCAGTCGCACGCCTCGCTGGAACGTGGCGGCTACGAATCCGGCGAGGTCGCCGATGACCCCGCCGCCCAGCGCCACGACGGTGTCGGTGCGACGCAGGTGCCGCTCGTAGAGGACGCCGTACAACTCCTGGGCGCGGGCCAGCGACTTCTGGGCCTCGCCGGCCGGCAGGACCACCTCGCTGACGTCGTAGCCGGCGTCCCGCAGGCTCTCGCGGGCCGGCACGGCGTAGTGGGATGCGACGTTCTCGTCGGTGACCAGCACGACGCGGCCGCCGGGGACACGCAGCCAGAGGGCCCCGCCCAGCGCGGGCAGGGTACCGTTGCCGACCAGCACGTCGTAGTCCCGCTGCCGCGTGTTCACGTGCAGCACTCGCATCAGGACGCCCCCACCAGGTCGACCACCTCGGCGGCCACCGACTCGGCCGACCGCGATCCGTCGTTGACCACCGTGGCCGTCGCCAGCGACCGGTACAGCGGCTCGCGCAGCGCGTAGAGGGCACAGAAGGCCGCTTCGTCGCGGGCCAGCGGACGCCCGCCCTCCAGAGCCCGCTCGAAGAGCACCTCGACGGGCGCGCTGAGCCAGACGACGTGCGGGATACGGCCCAG
>Ga0315282_10013173_pt1 | contig 12510 bp, 15 predicted proteins | sample YL17G07_20_MG_FD_203693 | JGI IMG/M metagenome (GOLD analysis project Ga0315282, IMG submission 203693) | Sediment microbial communities from Yellowstone Lake, YNP, Wyoming, USA - YL17G07_20 | ecosystem: Environmental > Aquatic > Freshwater > Lake > Sediment | place: USA: Wyoming | collected... | reverse complement strand
TTGTTCTTTATGCCTTATCAAAAAGTTATTTCTCTCCAGCTCCTCCAAGCAGTACCAGTCAAGGGCAAAGCAACCAACCAAAGCGAAGATAATCTTATCCTTTCCAATATAATTAGCACATTGTATCCCATTGGCTAGATTAGAAAGTTCCGTTTTATCTTCTAGTAATTTATAAGCCAACTGCTTTCCATGTCTCTCTCCGATATTGAAAATAATTCTTTGATCCTCTTTCGAAAATATCACAAAATTTACCCAATATTTCTTATCTTTCCTTCTAACAGCATTAATTTTCAACAGGGAGTTTGTAATCCCCTCAACACTTGCCTTGTCTTTTGTAATGAGCCGGCTAATTTGTGAAATAGTGAGAGGCTCCTTGTTTAAGATATACAGTATCTCTGGAGCGATTCCTTCTCGTGTAATCTTATAAGGATTATAATCGTCCAAAGAACCTGCATTCCCAGCTATCCATGTATTCACTTTTTTCTCCATAACTCCTCCATGCGTACAATTTCATCTAACTCGCTCATATCCGCAATGCGTTTATACTTCCGATTAGCGATGCAAATGCAATGCAAATACACCAAAAACACGTTCCCATACACTGTTGACCCTTCTTTTTAAGATTTAATCGGTCTAATGGATTCTTTATTTTACTAAAATAAAGTTTGTTCATTAAAACCCCCTCTTAAATTAACCCTCTATCTTTCATGATTGACTTAACTTCTATCGCAGAGTATTTAAGATACATTGCAGTAGTATTAAGCATTGCATGGCCTAACAACTGCTGGACAGCTGTAACGGGAACACCTGCTCTTAGAAGTTCTATTGCCCTTGTGTGTCTCAAGATATGCGGATGCGCTAAGTTTTTAGGGATATTGACTGAAAGAGCAAGCCTTCGAAAGACAATAAAGAAGTTATTTCTCTTGATTTTGAAAACACTTCCTCTAACTTCAGGATGCAAATTTACAAACCGTAGATATTCGTTGACTACATTCGGATCAATAGGAACAAGTCTTGTGAGGATACCCTTTTTCTTTTTGTTATGCCTTTTGAGCGTTATGAGTCTCGCTTCAGAGTTTCTAAAGTCTATGTCTCTTGCTTCATCAATAGCAAGGACTTCTGAAAGCCTTGCGCCGGTTGCTCTCAAAAACAGGAAGACTATCCAGTATTTACCGTAATGCGATGCTCTCTTGTTGCGTCTCTTTCCTTCGCTTTCATCGTAATATTTTCTGAATGCCTCTGTCAAAAGTACTAACTCGCTGTCAGTCAAGTGCGAAATAACGGTGCCACTATCCAGATTTGCGAGCGACATTTCTCTATATGGTTTTGTATTTGCCATTTTTTACTATTTAATCCTCCCTGGTATTTTATAGATATACAATCCGCCTCTCTTCGACATCTGCCAGCAAACTTTTGCAAACATTGTTTCTTGAATTGCACGAATAATATCTTCATTGCCAGACCAACCGCCGGTTACTAATTGTAATGTTTTTACTTTTTTACCGGTTAAAGAAGCAGAACCATAATTTGAATTCCAAACCTCACAAATAAGTTCTGCAAGTTCAAAAGGATTATCTTTTGTCATATCCCAATTTTCAATTTTCTTTAAAATTCCTTCTGACGGATATTCACTCATCTTTGCTCTTTTTTCTCATCTTTTTTGATTTAATTTGTAATTCTGGCAGTTCTATTATTTTTTCAAGTGGACTAATATCATTATTCATATCTATTTGATTTTTAGATCTATTTTTGCTACTTTTGTCCTGAATAATATCCATTACTTTTGCTTCTTCTTGAGACATATCAACTAACACTTTTTTTACACTTATTCCTGAATCAAGACTATCCATGACATTTGTTCCCAGAAAAAAAGCCCCAATTTTTGCACCACAATAAGTACAATGATTCATTAGGTATGTTGCCTGCGCTGTCCAACTGTGGTCAAAATAAATATTTGTTCCACATTGTTTATTTATAGCATCAACTAATTCTTGTGGAATAGAACCAGGCGCTATCACTGAATAATATTCAATATCTACCCCTTCACCACTAATAGCTGCGAGTGAAAACTCTTTAATTGATGGGTAAGTTTTTAATATTAAAGCTACTTTTATTTGGTGTGAACATTTATAGCAATCTATATCAGTGATATATACTTCTGCAAAAGGAGCATGTTTGCACTCTGAATTCTTTCTCTTGTATCCGTTTTCTGTAAGAAATACTTTTAAAACATTCTTATTATGCCTAGATGTTTTGGTTATATCATCGTAATTAAATTCCTTGCTAATTTGAATTTCAGGCACATCTGTAATTTCACCACTGATCCACCAAACAAGCAAGTACTTCCCGTCTGAATATTGCTCTGCTTTTTCTTGTGATAACGGATGCCTATACACTACCTCGCAAGACATTATTTCTCCAGATCTGAAGAATACAGTAACATCAGGTCTTATATCTCCATTTTCTTCTGATTGCTCTACTTCAACTCTATTTACTTCTTCGGTAATCGTGAAAGATCTACCACAAACATCACACTCCACTGCGAACGAGATTGTTCTATGTTCCTGAAAATAATACTTTAATAGCCACTTTGCAGCAGCATGGTATCCGCTTTCACCAGTACATAAAGGAGAATATGTTTTATGAGCAAAATGGTGAACTCGTATATTTCCAAGCTTGGGAATCATTTCAGAGCCGCATTCAGGACAGAAATATTTCTCATTATGATGAGCATCTCTTATATGCACGAGGTTCTCGTTAGAGTTAAAAGCAACTGGAAATTGAACTACTTTGTTATCTTTCATACTTATTTAGTTAATAAGATTTTAAAACTTTTGCATTTCATTGAAGTCCGTCCCAAGCCCAAGCATCCTCTATTTCTTCAAAGAAAAATTTCCATGCATTTTTTGGCGACAAAGGAGTATGTAGTCTTTCGTGTATAGAATGAGCCGCATCAACAAAAAGATCCTCTGTTGGATATTCACTCATAAATTTCTTAATCCTGATCCTATATAGGGAATACCAATTAAATCAAATAAATCTTTTTCTTCTCTTACTTCTATTTCTCTCCCATTTTGACTTACCAGCATTCCATTAACTGAGTGATATCCTTTCTTAACCCAGCCTGTTGCAAGTACTTTGTGAGAAAATTCTGCAGAGCCGGTACGTATTGCAAAAATCAGTCCCCAGTTCCTTTCATTTGCTATAAACAGATCCAATTTAATTCCTTCAGGTAATACTCTCATGGTATATTTCCCTGTTGGTTCTCCTTTTACTTTTTCAAGCTTATTGACTTCGTTGGAAAATTCTGTCAGGTCTTTTGGTATTGCTACTATTTCAATATCTTTTACTTCTGGCTTTTCTCTATGAATACTTCCCGCAATTTCTATCCGCTGGCAATACGGCTTTAAAAGATTAAGGTATTTCTCAGCAATTGCTTTTGCTTTGTTTAATTTCATCTTTCACTTCCTATAAAAATTATATTTAAAAAGTTATATTTTGCAAGTGTTTTTAAAATATAAATAAATGTAATTATATCTTATAAAAACTCTATTGTTATGCATTTTTTGTGAAAGCTTAAAAGATATGCAAAACAAAATTTAGTGATAAAATATGGGGCAGGATATAAACCTGCCCCATATAAAAAATGTTAATCGTCTTCTGCAAAGATTGCATGCATGCCGTCAAGAAGTAGATAATAGTGGCCGTTGCCACAGCCCTTATATTCCATGGAGAACCATGCATGATACTCGCCGGAGTCTTCCAGGCGTCCTTCTGCAGAATAGTCGTAACTGCCTCTCCAGTGATAATTGAAAGACCTCTTTTCCTCAAAAGCCTTTTTAATTTCTTCAAGGTAGGGATATTTTGTAGACTTTAATGTCGTCGTCTTGAAGCCTTCAATTTTTGGTAACCCAATTTCTCCTGCTCTTTTCCATGCATCATAATGACTGTGTATTTCATCATTGCATAACTTTAACAAAATTAAATTTGTATCAGTTATGCTTTCTGCATCTTTTTTCAACTCGTTCCACACACCGTTAACGCGATACTTCAAAACATAGCGCTTCCATTTCAGGAGATCTTCTATGTACCATTCTACATCAGACTTTCTTTTTTCTTTGACAATCTCAACTTTCACCGCATCGTCAAAATAATCTTTGATGATTGGATATCCGTAGTATTTCCTTCTTTTTTGCATTACACATAGTTCTCCCGTACTACCTATGAACAAGCGCTTTATCATCTTTTTTCCGTCTTTCAATGTGAGAATTACTTTGGACTTACCATTCTTCTTGACACTGTCGTACAATTCTTTGTACTCTTCGTCAGTCATCTTTTACCTCCTATTTTTAAGTTAAAGAGGTTATAGAAAAATATGCTGATTTTTTGCAAAAAAACTCAGAGCTTTTATATAACTTAAAATTTATTGTAAGATATTAATTATTTCTTTTTTATTCAAATTTTTTAGATTATTAATAACTCTTATGCGCCATTTTTTATGAAGTTTAAGAAATACCCTTTTTAGAGAATGGAGTTCATCTTCCTTTGTCAAAAAATCTAACATTCGATTGATTTGTTCTATTTCTTTTGCCCTTTTCTCTATCTCTGGCCTACGAGTATATATAATTATCTTATGCAACAAGAAACATGCAGGGTGGGGAAGCTTAATTTTTACACCTTGCACCTTTAATGTAATCGTCTCCAAATAAAGGATATCCATGAATCTAAGTGCTTGAGCGTTCATGCCTAATTGCGGTAAAGGAAAAGCCTTTGCAAAACTTCGTCCTTTCTCAGGAACCAGAAATTCAATAAAAAACTCTGGATGGATCAATCGCATATAACCTTCTTCTCCGCGAAAATCTGTCACGAACCCTAAATCTTTCAATAAGTCTGGCAGATTTATTTTTAGCTTTATAGAACTAGGTTCGGGAATCAAAAAATCTACGTCTCTTGTCCTTAAAGAAGCGATAGGTTGTTGTTTTTCGAAGTAAAACTGATAGAAATATAAACACCAACTTCCTGCCACTACGAGATGCTTTAATACCCCTTCTTTCTGCAAGATCTTCAGCACTTTAAATAATAAGTTAACTTGCTTTTGTTCCATTTTTCAACGATCTCTTCAAAAAGCTTATTTGTTCCTTTACTTGCGAGAGTAAATTTCGATATCTTGCCCGTAATTTTTTAGCCTCAGAATATTTTTTTACAGCATCCAAAGGTAATTTTCTTCCTTTATAGATAAATTTCACTTTGCTTTTTTCTCGAAGTACGACGTAATAGTAATCGTGTCCTTTTATTTTCTTCTTAATAAGACTACCTTTGGGTAGTTTTGCTAACTCCTCTTCGTACCGTTTTTTCATTTGGAGAGAATTCTGCAATTCTTCTCGTAAAACTCCTTTAATAGCCATTTACCCTCCTTGTTACCATACAATTTTGTAATATTATATATTGTATGGTAACTTGTGTCAAATGAAAGTTACCATACATTTCACGAAAAAATATATTATGTATGGTAACAACATTAGATTATTCTTGAAAGAGAGCTCTATCTTATATATTACCAGAAATTTCTGATAAATAACGGTTTCATTTTTTTATATATTTCTATAACTATACGAGGTGAAAAAAATGACAATAGAAACTTGTCCTAAGTACGAAGGCTGCAGTGCTATTTTGTGCCCACTTGCAACAGAAGATGAAAACAATAATTATATCTGGTATCCTGATGAAGATATTTGTGCCAGGTATGGATTGGGTCTGGATTGGATAAAGCGGCAGAAAAAGATTGCTAAGAGGGCAAAAGAAGGATATTTTACCTTTGCGATGCTTAAGAGAAATTTTATTGTAGGAAATGGATTGCAAGGACTTGATCCAGATGAGCCAGAAGAACCACAGTTACAAAAATGGCTTAAGAAACATCCAATAAGAAAGGTAAAAAAGGAAATGAGCGAAGCTCAAAAAGAAATAGGGAGACAAGCACTTAAGCAATACTGGGAGAAGAAGAAAGAACATGCTCCTGCTTAAAAAATTGGACTTTGGTGGAGTTATTCTTAATTTTAAAATTTTGGGGGATGAGCATAAAAAATTTACCTTAATGCGTCGTTATGAAAGTGAAAAATTTTGCTCTTTCAGCGTTTCTAAACAGGATAAAATTTTTTGAGGGGTATATTTATACCCCCAGGGGGAGGATACCCCACAAAACGCTGTCTTTCATTGTTTCCGTGAGAATCTCATCTGCTTCATTTGTTCGATGATAGACATGGGATGAACCCAGTTGAACAACATCTCGTGAAAAGCTCCGTCTGCAAATGTCCAAGTGGCACCACCGAGAGAAAACCGGATGAATTGGCCATCGAAGTCGACAAGCCCTTTTGTAGAACCAGATGACCTGAGACGACTCGTTTCCTTTCTGCTTATGAAGTTGGCTTTTATTCCATTGTCGTTACAAAGGGCGACAAATCTTTGAGGGTTGAAAAAGAATTTGAGCTTCTTCCTACCGAGTAACAAATCTATCAGATGTTGGTCAGGAATGTGTCGCATCGTGATGGGTTCTAGGATTACGGAGCCAAATCCTTCTCGCCAATCTATTAGTTTGATAGTACTCAAAATCTCAGGTAAATCTAGTGGGTATGGCACTCCATCAAGCGTTGCCGGGTTGATGAACGAATGGTAAACATACAGGCGCACATCATACTCACCAAGCATCAGCATCTTTTCATCCTCGGCGTTAATAGCACCGAGGACTAAGCAGTTGTCTACTTGCTCGACGGCAAATTCCTTTCGATCAGCTTTTCCTAAGAGTTGAGTTACTTTGTCAGAGAAGTGGTGTACTTGTGCTTCATTAGCTAAGATGATTAAGTGCTCTTCTGGATTCGCTGACTTTTCATAAACCCCTGGTTCAGCGCTCACAAGCTTTTGGCTCTTCTCAAGCATTATCCGCTGGCGAAAGAAACGCTCCATCTGCTTGATTCCTTTTTTACCATATGTGTCAAAGAATCTGAAGTACGCATCTATTGTTCCAGCGTCGATAGTTTCAAGTATTTCATCGTTTACCTTGCCTGACTTTGCTTCGATGAAAGCGGTATGTAGAACGTTATCACTTTCAGAGTAGGATATCTTGAGAATGTCGCAGATAGGTGAGAAAGAACAAAAGTCCAGAGGGATGGCGATCTCGTTTGGGTCTTTGTTTACTTCACTAACATATGCCAATACAGATTTAATGTTTTGATGAACTAGGTCTCCGTACTTAGGACCTTTGAATACTTTTCTGACGTTACTTCTATCCATCCCGACGTTTACCCAGACGAATGTGTTATAGGATAATTCTAAAAGGTGTTTCCAATAACCCAGTTTTGCTTTCTCGGTCTTGTGAGAATCAGAGATATTTGCAGCGTTCACTTGTGCGAGTAGTTTTTCGAGATGCAAGATTTCATCGATTAGAATTCTCAGAGCAGTCTTATAAGATTTGAAACACTCTCTCAGAAAACCTGGGTAATCTTCTTGGATCTTCTCCATTGTCGAATACTTTAGGATATGTGTGACGCTCCTTGTAAAGAGGTGCCTACATTCAAGGATATCATTTTGAATTTGATTTTCGGTTACTTTGTAGTCAATCTTTGCCATTTGAAATCATATATGAAGCAAAACAGCTTCAGCTAACGGTTTGCGGACATGCAAAGTGCGAGGCGAAGCCAGCATTTGGGCAGAGCGAAGTGTAGTCTTTTACACCGTGTTATATGAAAGCGAACGTAAGTGAGCGTGTCACGAGTCAGTTCTCTATAAATAGCTTTGCACATAATATTAAATCCCCTTAGCTCTCCTTTGTGTCTTGCTTATTTAAAACCCTCCGGAAGCTATCGATAATAGTGATGAAAATGCCTTTGTATTTAGGGTATGCTCTTGCTATACATGAGCAGGAAATAATCCAACCCGTTTGTCCTTCTGTAAGATAGACATTGAAAAATTCAGTCATGTCATTCATGTTTCTTATTTCCCCAGTATCAAATATGTAGTAGTATTTTACCCCCTGGAGACCATCTACTGTTATCCCCTTTGAAGGACGATTGCCCCACGGTACTGCTTCAGGACTTGGTTTGTCCAGTTGGTATAATTCCAGAGGAGTCATAGGTCGTGTAAGCTTTAGCTTGGTGACCTCTGCAGAAGGGTAATCCTTATCAATGAGAGGTGAAGCCTCAAGGTATCCCTCTTCTATTTGGGCTAATTCCTCTCTTCTCCTTTCTGCCTTTCTTCTCTGCTCCTGTTCCCGCTCATATTGCTCTTTAAACTCCACGAAACTAACTAGAAACGTTTCAGGGGCTGCCATTAGCCTTGTATAGGCTTCCTCAGCAGAAAGTTTCCTTGCAGCGAGCTCTTCAATTATTTCATCTGGAGGCATTCCCAAGAGTTTTTCAAAAAATGTTCTATAAGCTTGCTTTTTGTCTTGTTTATATATCTTCTTAAACTCTTCGATTTTTATCGCTTTAGCTCTCTCCTCCTTTAAAAGTTCTTCATAGGCTTCTTTAGCAGGAACTTCTTTCTCCCTCGGTGGTTCTGTCGCCTGTTTCTTAAACTCTTCTAAAGTCATAGCAGAATCGAGGAAGGTCTGTCGAAAAGTTTTATAGGCTTCTTCCCAGCCGGGTCCTGGCTCTGCTTCTAGTCTGTCTGTATTTACTCTCCAATCTGAAGGAATAGATATAGAGAACCTTAATTTACTGCTGGTATAGCCGTGGTGTACTCTATATTTTTGCTCTTCTTTTTTCTCCATTTTGACCCCCTGAACTGATGAGCAATTTCATATAACGTTCCCAACATAAAAGAAGCCCCGCCGAAGGCAGAATTTGGGTGAGCCCGAAGGGCGAACCTTTTATGCTGTGCTATGTGCAGTGCCGTATATTCGAAGCCTTCCATGATTCTTTATTCTTTTTTTTATCAAAAGATGGAATCGCATCAAAAATAACTTCATTTCCATCTGTTATATCAGGTGGCAAATCTGACTTATAACAGAAATAGGATTGCTCGTCTTTTGCAATAATAAAACAGAATGGACGGTCGCTCCGACCTAAACTTACATTACCAACAAGCCCTTTTTTAACTTTGCGGTTCTCGTATGACAAGTTCTTTAAGTTGTTCTCTTTACCCAATAGTTTGCTCCACTCATTTCGGCAAATACTCAATGCTTCTTTTAGAGACAATGGTTCCTTGTTATTACCAATGATTTTATTCAAATCGTTAACAGTATTTATTATAGACTCAGGTACAGGCCATCCTTTTTCATTTCTAACGTATTTACATAGGACAAGGTGAGCTCTTGCTTCCTCGTATTTCCCCAGCTCCTTGCAGAGCATTCCAATATCTACAAATAGTGATACCATAGATTCAAGTTTCAAATAACCACTAGCAGCTTGGTACATTAGTTTTAAAGCATCTTCTCTGCGGCCTATATCTCTAACTACTTTTGCATACTCATGAAGCATCCACCAGTCAGGCTTATAACCACTACATAGATTTTGATAAATCTTTTCTGATTCAAAAAGGTTGCCAAGAAGATAGTTTGCTAAGGCCTTAAGTCGCAGGAAGAACTTTTGTTGTTTGGGGAATCGTTCTAAAATTTCATTGACTGTATTTATTGCTTCTTTTGTATCTCCTTTTTCAATAAGCCCATTTATGCGGTAGTTATACCAGCGGGATTGGTCACTCCATCCTTCCCTGCCCGAATCATCTATCATAGGTTTCGCACTAAGAGAACCTGGATCAATTTTAATCACCCATTCATTAACAGTCTCCCAATGGTTAGAAGACTTGGCTGATTTTAACACTTTAAAAACTATCATCTTTGCAGCTAAACCGTCAGGATTCAAACTCATTATTCTTTTGGCTGTATCTACTACCTCTTCAAGAGGTCTTTCTTCATTAAATTTATCAAGTATTCCCTGAACGTAAGTCCATATAACTTCATTTCGACACCATTCAAAATCAGGATATTTGCCAATCAGTTCATCAGCAAGAATGATTGCCTCATCAAATAATTCTAGTTTTCTGAGACAGTGAAGAAGTCCAGCACCATCAAACTTATCTCCTGTCTCTTTCCATAAACTTCTGTAGAGTACAAGAGCCTCTTCGAAATCTCCTGCCTTTCTAAGTACATTAGCCTTTTGTTTTTGTTCTGTTAAATTAGTCATATTCTATAACTTAACTACTTTTTGAAAACCTCACTTGTTGTCTTAAAATGCAGTTTTGCTACTTTTCTAAGTAACTCTTTCCCGTACATATCAACAAATTTATTTGCATTTTCTATAACTGTCCGTGATACGCCTTTGGGCAAGTAAATTTTATATTCATTCGATAGTTTTGAGAGTTTTTCTAAGAATCTTGCTCGCGCTAGAATCGATGCTGCTGCTACAGCTATGTTCTGTTCAGCCTTATGCATCTGTATCAATTCTATCTTTTTGCCCTTTTCCTGAAGTTTACCAAGGATAAAGCTTTTGTCTGCAAATTGGTCAGCAATTGCAACTTTACAATCCACTTTAGAAAGAATTTCTTCTATTGCTTTTGCATGTCCCCAAGCAAGCAATGTGTTTAAATTCTTCTTTTCCTTTTTAAATTGCTCGTATAAGTTATTATATTTTTCTGGAGATATTTCAATAATCGCAAAACGCCCCTTACATATTTTAGCTACTTTCTGAGCAAGTTCTGAGTTCTTACTATCACTAAGTTTCTTGCTATCCTTGACGCCACATGCGATCAGATCTTTCGCAGATCGCTCATCTACATAGACACCAGCGCTAACCAAGGGCCCAAAATAATCCCCTTTACCAGATTCATCTGTACCAATTATAGGAAATCCTAAATCAAAATCATTCTTGTTTGAATTCTCTAAATTAGATGATAGTCTCTTGCCTTCTATCAAAGTTTGGATTTTTGTAGCATTTAATCCACCTTTAAGTTGCGAATAATCAATCTTCAAAGTACCTTTTTTGTTCTGATAGACCCTAATTACTCCTGACCAGTCGAGAATAGATACGGTAAACTGCAAACCATAATCGATCAATTGATAATCTGAAATATTGATATTATCGACTGCCAGAATCGATTTTATATGTTCATAAATTTCTAGAAGTCTGTCACCCTGCTTCATGTCATTCATTCCTTACTCCGGGAGCAAATTGAAAAGGTCGTTGAAATAGTCAAATATTTCTTTTGTATCTTTAAATATGGTGTTGACCTTTTCCTCTGCCTCTTCTTGGGAATCAACTTTAGTAATTTTACTTTCATCGCTGTGCATCATAAAGTTCCTGTTCGTATCGAGGCACACACCAATCTTCTTAAGTATTGTGTCTGCATATTTTTCTTTATTGCAAATAGTCTTTCTTTTTGGGTTGTCGTTATCATATAAAGGGTAAAAATTTGCATTCTTTGTCCTGAAATAGTCCGCTTCGAAAAGTCCTATACCAACAAGAAGTTTTTTTGCAAAACCCTCAAATGCTTTAGAGGCAGGCATCACTAAGGGAGAGAACTCAGGTAGAGGAATTTTAGTTAAGCAAAGACATTCTGACGCCACAAACCATTTTTTATCGTAAGGTTCAAGATAATCATAGACAGCTCCTATTTTTTTCTTTACATCGCCTTCAGCCAAGGCTATAAGATCAGGAGTATATTTAGCAGCAAAAATTTCCAAATTCTTTTCATCGCTTGATATAAATCTGGCTATTACATCTTTATCTGATGGATCGGCGATTTTTTCGATTAGGTCACAGCTATCATCAAAAATCTTATTCGTTTTGCCCTGAAGCAGTAGAGTGCCATTGTTAAACTGTGTCAATGTTAACGAAGAATCATTTCTGGTAATTTTAGCTCTATATTCGATAGTAGAGCTTGGGCTTTCAGTAATCTCCTTACTAGCTTCAAGCGTATTTAAAGATTCTCTTATTTTTGTTCTGAGTTCAGGTACCATAATGTCATACTTTGTTATACATGCTTTTATTTCTCGTATCTCATGTCCGAGAAAAGACTGCGGATTAGCTTCAAAATCTTTTTTTAATTTCTCAATCTCAACTTTCAATGAGTTTTGTTTACCTTGAATTTGCACCGTACCATTATAATATACATTGACTACTGTTCTTTCGGATAAATTTGATATAACAATTTTCAGATTGTTAGATTCTTCAGTTTGTTTGCATTGGTAATTTTTGCTATTACAATAACTTGTAAACACCTTTGCTATGTTGGAAGCATTTGAAGTAGATTTAGACATCTCTTAAACCTCCTATAAGTATTTCTATGATATAACCTCTTTCATTACTTCCAAAGGCATTGCACATAACTTGTTCATATACGCATTGTAGATATATTCCTCATTTAGCAGTATAAACGCAATGCATTCATACTTACAATTTGGCGGTTTGCAAAATTGCAAATTTCTCTTCATTATCGTTTTTGATTCCATCTATTAACTCCCAGTCTTTTTATTTTATCCTCATAACAAATATTTCAAAACTTTATTCTTTTGTAATTCGC
>Ga0315282_10013172_pt1 | contig 12511 bp, 14 predicted proteins | sample YL17G07_20_MG_FD_203693 | JGI IMG/M metagenome (GOLD analysis project Ga0315282, IMG submission 203693) | Sediment microbial communities from Yellowstone Lake, YNP, Wyoming, USA - YL17G07_20 | ecosystem: Environmental > Aquatic > Freshwater > Lake > Sediment | place: USA: Wyoming | collected... | reverse complement strand
CCTTGAATAACGGGCTTTTTACGAGTTTTCTTAATGGTATTTTTGCTTTTTCATCTGTCTTTTCAAGTCCGAAAAGTACAGACTGGAAGAATCCTGAAATAACTTGGACAAACGCATTTACAGCCAGGATCATGAGTATCGGTACTGCTACCAAGTATATTTTTGTGGCTGGGGCTTGAATTATGAGGTATGAGTCTGCCAGTGCTATTGCTCCCACTGTCATTGGTACAGCAAACATTAAAACACTTTTTAACGAAGTTGTTATGTCTTGAACCCTATTTTCTGCAAGAAGTTTTGGGTATAATGCAAAAGATAGAAGAGAAGAGTAGATGATTATGTTTGAAATGTACATAGCAGCTTGATATTGTCCTCGTGCTGCAGGGCCAGCTATGGGATTGTAAGCGATCAGCATGATAAACACTAATGCTGCTATTCTGGCGCCTACAGAATAGTATATGTTTATTGTAGAGCCTTTCACCCATTCTTTAACATAGCTCCATTTAATGGGTTGCTTCAGTTCTTTAGACAACAGTTTAAAGTAGTAGGCAATCTGTATAGCGAAAGCTATGATGATGCTAAGTAAGGCTCCTAGGAGCGGTTGCTGCAATTTAATGATGAGTATATAGGCTAGCGGGACTTTACAAAATTCTTCAACGAGTAAACCATATCCCACGGCTTGAGGCATTTTTGCTTGTAAGCACGCTTCTAACATTGTTATAACGTGATTTTCAATTATTTGCATGGAGGCAATTAAATATATAATTATGTACGTTTCGGGTATATAGAGAAATGACATGATTATTGGAATTGTTGGAAGATAAATTATGGTGGCTATCATTGAAACCGTCAGATTTGCCATTAAACCTGTTTTTATTGATCCTTCTTTATCCCTTGCTGTGAACCGCAATGCCCAGAAGGGAAAGGCACCGGCAAGAAACACAAAATAGCCAAGTATATCGTTGACGTTAGACCATATTCCTAATTGTGAACCTGTTATAGATCGTGTTACCATGAGAGTAAAACCTAAGCCTGTGGCTATGCTAAGCAGTCTAGTGGCAAATATTATGAAGCCAGAGTATTGAACTCTAATTTCTTTTTTTGTCAAAGCGTTTCACGTTATGCAGGGTAGGTTAACGTATGATTTTTATGTTTAAATGTTTTTAAGCATTGATATCGTTTGACGAAGTTAGAGAAAAGGATAACACTAGAGGAAAGAAAGCGCTTTGAAGTTTATGTGCGGTGTAGTAGTTAAAGTTAGGAGCGAAGAAGGCGCAATTGAAGATAGCCTTCTGAGCTTGTTAAATCAAACGGTGAAACCTTTTGTTGTGGTGGTGAACGATGGTAGCGTAGATAGGACTGGAGAAATTGCCTCTAAATACGCAGATGTTGTTGTTAATTTGCCGGGGCATATGGAGAGTTGGGTAGGTAGACCTGAATTAGCAAGGGTTGTTAACGCGGGTCTTGATGCTTTAAAAAGGGTAGAATTGGATTTTGTTATGTTTAGCGATGGAGAGGCTCTTTATCCGTCAAATTATATTGAGGAAGTCGCCAAGAGAATGAAGGATGGTGAGGTTACTTTAGCTTCGGGGGTTGCTGAAGGTGAAGTTTCTAGATCTTTTTCTCCTAGAGGATGCGGTCGACTTGTAGATGCGGATTGGTTTAGAACAGTTGATTTTAAGTATCCTGAAAATTACGCTTTTGAGGCGTATTTGGTTTATAAAGCTCTTTCGCAGAACAAAAAAGTAACTGTTTTTTCTGATTTAAAATTTAAATTGCGCAGAAAGACTATGCTTTTTCCGAAAAAAGCCTATTTTTGGGGTAAAGGGATGAAAGCCTTAAATTATAATGTTTTTTATGCTTTTGGTAGAGCTTGTTTGTTTTCTCTCAAATCTCCTAGGAATGGGTTGGCTTTGCTTAAGGGATATTTTTCCGATGTAGAGAAGTACCATGATATTGAAGATTTTGTTCCGGTTTTTCAGAGGAGACAGTTTTGGGGGAGGGTTAAAGAGGTTTTACATGCTTGAAGTAACGCATATCTATTTGTTGTTGCTAGTGTATGCAAGTTACAATATGTGAGGAAAGTGTTTGCATGAGAATTTGTGTTATTGGTTTGGGTGAGGTTGGTCTTGCGACAGCGAAATACGTTGTTGATAAGAAGCTTGACTTGTGGGGTTACGATATTAGTTCTGCAGCTGTGGAACGGGCGAGGAAAGTTGGAATTTTGAAAGTTACGCAGAATTGGGATGATGTTCCTTTATCTGATGTCTATTTAATATGCGTATATACTGGGCTTAAAGACGAAGTTCCCGATTTGTCTGCTGTTTTTGACACTTGCGAAAAGATTAAGGTTAAGACTAGACAATCTGCTAAACCCTTAGTTTCTGTTGAGAGTACTATTGTTCCCGGTTTATGCAAACGAGTTTTTAGGGAAATATTTGATGGGCGTGTTCATTTAGTGCATGTGCCGCATCGATATTGGGCTGAAGAGCCAGTTAAGCATGGAGTTAAGCAATCAAGAGTTATTGGTGGCGTTGATTCAGAGAGTCTTGAAGCGGGTGTGAAGTTTTACAGAGATGTTTTAGGTGTTCCTCTTCATGTGGCTTCTTCTATTGAGGTGGCGGAGATGTGTAAGATAGCTGAGAATGCTTATCGTTATGTTCAGATTGCTTTTGCTGAAGAGTTGAGGATGGTTTGTGAAGAATGTGGTTTGAATTTTGATGATGTGCGAAAGGCGTGTAACACTAAGTGGAATATTGAGATTTTGGAGGCTAGGGATGGTATTAGCGGACATTGTTTGCCCAAAGACATTCGATATGTGACTTCGTTAACTGCGTTTAATGTTTTAATGAAGGGTGCTTTGACTGTTGATGAGCAGTATAGGGTATGGTTGAAGAATAGAAAGTGAAAGGATGCTGCAAGTGTGCAGTCTGGAAGAAGAATCGTTGGTTTGAGACATGATGTGGATACGGTTTACGGTTTAAGATGGGGTTTGCCCAAAATCATTTCTATCGAGAAAAAACATGATGTTAAATCTACCTTCTTTGTTCACGTTGATGTTATTCGGTCTGACAAGGCTAAGCGTGCTCTTAAAAAGGATTGCAGATGAAGGTTGGGAAATTGGTCTACATCTTAGCCAGAATGGAATTGCAACAGTTCTTGTACACCAGAAGGGTTTATAAGAAGTATTCAAAGCCATGGGTTGTTGAAAATACCGTTGACGTTGCTTGGAAAAGAAAATGATGAAAAGTGCATATGAAAATTTTCTTTGCAAGTTCAGAGATAAAGTTGGGTTTAAAAAACACGTTGATATGTGTTAGTGTGTGCTCTTAATTTGTAGGAAAATTGTATACTGACTACTTTGCTACTGTTGTGGGGTTTGAAAGTTTTTCCAGAAACTTTATTAAATTAGGTTCTTTTGAAAGAGTTTTCGTAGGGACATAACGTTGAGAATATGTTATCTTGCAAATGGTCAAAGTTTTCATGTGCAGAAGTGGGTTAGGTTTTTTGTCGAGAATGGTCATGATGTTTATCTGACAACTTTTAACGAAACAAGTCAGATTGAAGGTGTAAAAGTTCAAAATTTGAGGTATTTTTCAAAAGTGGCATATCCATTCAGAATATTGGGGGTGAAAAAAGCGGTCAAAGAGATAAACCCAGATATTTTGCATGCACATTACGTTTCGCATTACGGCGTATATGGTGCCTTGACTGGTTCAAAGCCTTTTGTGGTTTCAGCTTGGGGTTCAGATGTTTTTATTGACCCAAAGAAATCAATGGCAAAAAAATATTTTGTAAAATATGCGTTGAAAAAAGCGGATTTAATTACTACGGATTCCCTTTCCGCGATAAAGACGATTGTAGACTTTGGAGTTGATGAGGAAAAGGTGAAGCTGATTGTTCACGGTGTAGATTTAAGGGTATTCCATCCAATCGAGAATAACGAGAAATTTAAAAAAGAGCTATGCATACCGCAAAATTATCAGGTTGTTATAAATACGCGTAATCTTGAGCCAGTTTATGATGTTGGCACTATTGTTAAAGCAATACCTCATGTTATTGATGAATGTCCGAATACGTATTTCCTTATAGTTGGCGATGGGACATTAAGACATCAACTTGAAGAATTAGCGTGTAAACTTGGCGTAGCTAAAAATGTCAGATTTGTGGGTTCAGTTTCGAATATGGAGATGCCTAAATTTCTAGGGGTATCTGATATTTACGTTTCTGCTTCTCTTTCTGATACTAGGTCTGTTAGCTTGCTTGAGGCGATGGCTTACGGGTTGCCCGTTGTTGTCACCGATTTAGAGGGGAATAGAGAATGCGTAAAAGACGGAGTGAACGGGTTCTTATTTCCTAAAGGAGATTTTAAAGCGTTAGGTGAAAAAATAATTTATTTACTTAGAGACGAAGATACAAGGAGAAGGTTTGGCGCTATCAGTAGAAGGTATGTGGAAAAAGAAGGGAACTATGAGAAGGAGATGAAGAAGATGGAAAAATTATATAAAGAGCTGATTGAGGCGTATAAGGTATGAAAATTTTAATAACAGGAGGAGCTGGCTTCATTGGAAGTCACTTGTGCGAAAAATATGCCATGGAAGGACACACTGTGCTTTGCTTGGATAATTTTATGAACAGTGACTTAGGAAACATACGGGGTTTGTTGAATTACAGAAATTTTAAGTTGATAAATGGCGATGTGAGAGACTTTGATCTTTTAGAAAAAATTGTTCGGGATGTGGATGTAATCATTCATTTGGCTGCACAGATTCATGTTGATAGATCAATACTTGAGCCGAAGTTAACCTACGATGTTAACATCTTTGGAACGTTGAACATATTAGAGTTAGCACGAAGATATGATATCAGCAAGGTTATTCATACATCTACAAGCGAGGTTTATGGCTCTGCTCAATACGTTCCTATGGATGAAAATCACCCTTTAGATGCTCCTCATCTTTATGGAGCTAGCAAGATCGCTGCGGATAGAATGTGCAATGCGTACATTCAAACGTATGGTGTGAACATCTGCATTATGAGACCCTTTAACACGTTTGGCCCTAGGCAAAGGGACGTTGGTTATGGTGGGGTTATATCTATTTTTGTGAAACGTAGCTTGAATGGTGCGCCACCTATAGTTTATGGTGATGGAACGCAGACGAGAGATTACACTTATGTGGATGATCTTGTTAAAGCCTATGATCTAGTCTTAAAGTTTAATGAGCCGATTAAGGAACCGATAAATTTTGGAACTGGCAAAGAGGTTAAGATAATAGATTTGGCAAACAAAATTGTAAGTTTATGTGGCAAAGGAGGAGAAATCAAGCCAGTTCATGTTGCACCTCGTCCCGGAGAGGTCAAACGATTGGTTGCAGATTATTCGAAAGCAAAGAAGCTTTTAGGGTGGCAACCAAAATACAGGTTAGATCAAGGTCTTAGGAAATTCATAGATTGGTACAAAAGTTACAGATTTGAGGAATGGGGTAAGCTCGGGTAAAAAATGCCTCTAAATGCCAGAACTGCACATTATGAGGTGTCGAGATGCCGGGATTCCTAGGATTGATTAAAAGTGATATATGTGAGATCCTAGGAGGAAGAGATGTTGAGACATATTCTTTGTTTCCATTGTTAGAAGAGAAGAAGTGTTTCAAAAGCGCATGGATCAAAAGATTTGTTTTAAATAAATTCATTGGAGATAAGATATTCCATGAAGACGAAAGTGTCTTCATATGCACTGATGGTGTTATTCTTAACGCAGTGGAACTGCGTGATAAATATCAGGCATCTAACAACTTTGATTTATTGAAAAGGATGTACGCTTCTTGTGGTCCTTTATTTGTAGGAGAGCTCAGAGGCGATTTTTCCGGTGTGATTTACGACAAAGTGAAGAATGAGTGGGATATTTTTACTAATCACATTGGATCAAAACCAACATTCTATTTTTATGATGGAGAAAACGGTTTTCTTATGTTCGGATCTAATCTTAGAATGATGGTAGATGGAATGCGCTACCTTGGCTACGGTCCTAAACTATGTGAGATTGGAGCATATTGTCTGCTCACGTTCGGTTTTATGTTGAGCGATTATACGCTGATTGAAGGAATAAAAAGACTTTCGCCGGGTTCGGTATTAAAATATTCGGGCGAATCTATAGAGATAATTCAGTATTACAAGCTTTCAAACACGCAGTATATCGATGATTCGAAAGAAAAAATTCTTGCTCAGTTAGATGAAAGATTCAAAAAAGCAATAAGAGCTGAATACGACAAAGATTTGGAGTATGGTTATAGACATGTAGCTACCTTAAGTGGCGGAATGGATTCACGAACGAATATATGTTATGGCAGAAAGCTTGGGTACAAAAATATTTTGAACATTACTTTTTCCCAGAGTAACTATCGGGATGAGAAAATTGCAAAGAAAATCTCTTCGGAATGGGGTTGTGATTTTCTCTTTTATAGTCTCGATAATGGTAACTACCTTAAAGACATAGACAAACCAGTGACCATAAATGATGGGCTTATTTTGTTTTCGGGGTCTGCTCATGATCTTGCAATGCTATCTCTAATGAATTGGCAAACGCTGGGGGGGCTACATACTGGAATGATTGGAGACGGAATTCTTGGTACATTTCTGAAGGAACCCAGACATTCTAGTAAGATTAATATTCAATCTTTGGCAGCGTATTCTACAAAACTATACGGACGTATTTCACACGTTGTTGAGGAAGTCTTTAGAGAGTTTCCTAATAGTGAGCTTTTCAAGTTTTATAATAGAGGGGTGAATGGTGTTTTTAATGGTTATCGGGTATATGAGAACTTCACCGAGTTCTTCTCTCCATTTTTACATGTGGACTTTCTCTACTATGCCCTGAAGATACATCCAGAGTATAGGTTTAAGGAAAAGATATACTTAGATTGGATAAAGACCTATTGTCCAGAAGCTGTAAAATACCCTTGGGCAAGGACAGGTCTCAGAATTGATGCGTTCATGTATTGGCAGAGAGCATTTGCGAACAGAGCAATGAGATATGCGAGAAGAAAAATCCTTGGTCCTTCAGCAAAAGACTCGATGAATCCATTTAATTATTGGTATAAAACAAACCGAGGGTTAAGAGAAGCATTTGAAACTTACTTCCAAGAGAATTTGAATCTCCTTGATGGTCATTCCCAGTTACAGAAAGATACAGAATTGCTTTTCGAAGATGGTTCTTCAGTTGAAAAGACTCAAGCATTGACGCTCCTTGCCGCTTTAAAGCTGCACAAACTAAAGATTTAATTCTATTTAATCATAAGTGTGTGATGAGATAGACATAGCCTTTCGTATTGGCAGTAACAGCAATCGTCCTAACAGTGACTCACAAAAAAGACAGAGTTGATGAATATCATGAGTAGCGCTTTAAGTACTAATACCATTTATTTCGCTTTGTTCGCTCACGACTTGATTCTTGATTGCGGATGCGGAGTAGGTCTTTTTAGAGAAATATTAGAATCTCTAGGTGAAGTAATTGGGATTGACATTAGTAAGCGAAATTTAGAATTATCTGGATACAGAAATAGGGTTCTTTGTTCCGCGACACACTTACCGTTCAAAGATGGATGTTTCGATTTTGTTTGGGCCTGTAGTTTAATTGAACACATCAAGAAGGATTGTATTCCAGAAATCAGTCGTGTTGGAAACCAAACAGTGTTTCTAACACCAAATCCAAATTCACCTTTGAATCTTCTGAATACTCTTTTAAATCGTGGTGGATGGTTCCCTACGAACGACCCAGACCATGTTCATGCTTACTCTATTAAAGAGTTAAAAAAATATGGGCGTATTTATGGTGGCTCTTGCGGTTTGCCTCTACGCAGCTTTTGGCAACGAATTTTTCCTGATCGTTTTTGGCTTTTGTTTCCTACCTTTTGTCATACTATTTTTTTAGTTACTGTCTCTCCTTAATCTAGTAAAAGGGTATCCATCAACAATCAATCTAATATCCTCTTACAAAAGGATGCAAATTTGAATATAGGAGACACTTTCTCATAAACATTAAGCTCGGTTTTTTTGGCACCCCAGTTTTCTTTGAATCTTATTAATCCATTGGCTTCTAAAGGTGAACCCCCGAAGTCAAAGGATTTATAGCCATTTTCACATGACCATTTGATCATTTCCGATATAAGAAGATTATTAGGCTGCAGATTTCGATATTCCATATAAGACGAATTCATTCGGTATACCACACTTTCTTTAAACGTAAAAAACAAACTAGTTGCAACTGGCTTTCCGCTGTGCTTTGCTATGAGCCATCTAACGAGTTTTCTTTCACCCATAATTGCAAGAATATTTTCATAGTACTTCAGAGGATATGGCTCGGTTTTATGCCTATCGTATGTCTCTAAAATCATGTCGTGTAGCAGTTCTAGTTGGGAGTTATCCTTCAATTCTTCAACAGTTACTCCTCTCTTCACTGCCTGCCTCGTCTCATTTCTTGCTTTTTTGCTAATGATACCAGCCCATATCTGATCAAAAGGCACATTCAACTCGAGAACATGGGTAAAACCCTTCTTTTCCTTGAAACCCAAAGATGCCAAAAACCCACATTTTTTTGAAAAGTCATTAATCATTGATCTACCATGATTCCATACCTTACCAAGTTCACAGAATTTTCTTAAACCCATAATTCGTAGGCTTTCATTCATGTCATTCCTTATCAGAAAACCTCCATATCCAAAAGGCGTCGAGAAAAAATGCCGAAATCCCTTCTCTCTTAAGGCGATGATCGGCATGCATCCGACAAGTTCTGCATTTTCATTACTGGCTATAAGAAAGAGAGGTTTATGATTGGGATAGGTTTTTTCTAAGACTTGTATCCATTCGTAAGTGTGGAAAATCGTAGCATCCTTTGAATTTAACAAAAGTTTGTACCATTCAGATGGATTAATGTTCCATGTAAAATTGATTCTATACAATCAATCACTTCTCAAATATGAACAGATAGTCTAGATATCCTATTTCTGGAATTGATTCCACTTGTCTCCTAAACAACTCTAATTTCGCTATCATTGGAAACATCACTTTTGGAATAATCCTTGTTCCCACCATACGTGTTACCATCGCTCCACTCTTTCTTATAGGCTTCTGAGTTACACACTTGCATCCTTCAAATTCCTTCACATACTCTTCTGGTAACCTATGAATATAGTAATCTGATGTTTTCTTTGAAACTTGCTCAATCAGAAACATTTTTCCTCCCCTCTTTAACTGTCTAATTAAGCGTCTTGCTGCATTTCTGAATTCTTTATCCGGGAAATGTTGAAAAAACCAGACTGAGAGTATAACGTCAAAGCTCTCATCTTTAAACGGAGTATTCGTGCCATCGCAGAGTAGAAATTCAACATTCTCGCGATGGGTTACTTTTTTTGCGAGATGTAACATCTCCTTTGTAACATCAATGCCAACAACGAATGATGCTTTGAGAGATAACCAAAACGCAAATCTTCCAGGTCCAGTGCCAAAATCCAGAATTCGCTCTTTGCCAGACAAAGATAGATAATTAGACAACGCAATCTTGTGTAAAACATCTATGAACTCATTCTTTCTTCCCACATAATCAGCAGGGTCCAAAACAGCTTGCAGCACGTTTCCTTTTGATGCCCGACTTTGCCATGTCTCACCTTTAGGTTGAAACCTCTCCAAATTCTTCACGCCGCCATCTCTAATGCAAGCTATAAGGAAAGCATTTAAAATATAGTTTTCGCGCATGCGACAGAGGTTAGCTAAAAGGTTTTATACAAAACTTTACAAAGGAAAAATTCTGTGAGACTCAGTTAACAAAATCGTCAAGTAACACATAATTATTAGTACATTCCAATTAAAGTTTGGTTGATAAAAGTGAAGCGTGAAATTCCGTTTTTTATACCATGGGTCACTAGGGAAGACAAAAAAGCCGTGCTCGAAACGTTAAATTCTCGCTGGCTCACGGGTGGGCCCAAGACAAAGGAGTTTGAGGAACTGTTCGCAAACTATGTAAGTGTAAGACATGCTGTTGCAGTTAATAGTTGTACTGCAGCCTTGCATTTAGCCATGCGCGCCTTAAACATAGGTCGCGGAGACGAAGTTATAGTCCCAGTTTTCACATTTGCAGCTACAGCCAACGCACCAATCTTCGTCGGCGCCAAACCAGTCTTCGCAGACATAGACGAAAAAACATTCAACATATCCCCCAAAGACATTAAAAACAAAATAACCGAAAAAACCAAAGCCATAATAGTTGTCCACTACGGAGGACAGCCATGTGACATGAAAGAAATGATGCAAATAGCAAAACGCCACAACCTCCACGTAGTCGAGGACTGCGCTCACTCATTAGGCGCCGAATACATGGGCCAAAAAACCGGAAGCATCGGCACAATAGGCTGTTTCAGCTTCTATCCTACAAAGATAATAACCACACTTGAAGGAGGCATGGCTACAACAAATGATGAAGAAATAGCTAAACAAATCAAAGTCCTAAGAGAACATGGAATGACCAAGGGCGCCTTCGACAGAGAAAAAACAGCAACATGGTACTATGACGTCGTAAATTTAGGCTACAACTACCGGCTAAACGAGGTTCAATCAACCTTAGGCATATCACAACTAAAAAGAATCGATGAAATCAATAAGAAACGCATCGAAGCAGCTCACTATTACACCAAAAAACTTAAGCAAATCAACGGAATCATTCCACCCTACGAAGCTAAAGATAGAACACACGTATACCACTTATACGCTATCAGAGTCGTAAAACAAAAACGCGGAATAAACAGAGACGAGTTATACAAAAAACTTTCAAACAAAGGCATAGGACTCAGCGTACACTACACACCCTTACACCTTCTAACATTCTACAAAAAAACACTCGGCTACAAAACAGGAGACTTCCCAATCGCCGAACAAATATCCAAAGAAATTTTATCATTGCCCATTTACCCCACAATCACCAAGACACAAATAGACTACGTAGTAAAAGAAATAAGTAAAATTATGAAATGAAAAACCATAGACATCAACACTTTTCGTCACCCACATTGCCAAGTGCTCGAATAAACTAACACTCAATGTTTAAGAACGCATATCTGCCCTTGTTTTAGGTACGCCCACATATCCTCCCTTCATGAGGACTTCAAGTTTCTTCTCCAAATCTCTAATCCTTCCTCTCTCCTCTTCACTAAGCATTCCCTCTTTCTCAAGAATCTTTTTCACCCCACTCAGAAGCTCAAGATAAAGCGGCGTAAAAGCTTCAATCCAATATCCTGGATACATTTTGTAAAGGTAAGGATTCGCTTCCACAGTTATATCCTGTTCAGACTTCCAGAGGGAACTACCTTTCATATGAAACCACCCAATAAGACAAGCAGTTGGAACACCCACAATCAGTGCAATTGCCGCAAATAACCCAAAATGCGGAAACACAGCTTGAAGCGCTGGAATATTGGTTATTGCCAAATAGTACACAGTAACAAACGTTGTTGCAAAACCTAAGAGAAAACTCAAGTAAGTACTGTAACCAACTCTAAAATAGTACCACATCCTAAAAATAAACCTTGAACCCCTCATTTCAATTCCTCACACGATTCCTACTTAAACAACCAAATATAAAAACTACATCCTGTTCAATCGATTTTCCATAAATCTATCCCTTTTCATGAAAACTTAATTATATTTGTTCAATCAAAGTCTTCCTAAGAGAAGATGAAACACATGCATAAAGTCTCTTTCATCGGCATGGGCTACGTTGGCCTTTGCACTGCTGTATGCTTCGCAAACAAAGGCTTCAAAACCATAATCTCAACGAACGACCCCCAAAAAATAGAAACGATTAACAAAGGAATCCCCCCATTCTACGAACCCCAACTTGAAGCTTTACTCAAAAAAGTCATAAAAAACAAAAATTTAAAGGCCGTTGTTGGACGAAAAGAAGCTATTCTAGAAACAGACATTTCATTCATAACAGTTGGAACCCCGTCAAACCCCGACGGAAGCGTCAACCTCAGATTCGTCGAGGAAACTTCTAAGGAAATAGGAAAAGCACTAAAAAAGAAAGAAGACGGCCACCTCGTAGTTGTAAAAAGCACAGTCCCACCAGGCACAACAGAAAAACTCGTCAAAACAAACATAGAAAAACAAAGCGGAAAAACCTGCGGCAAACACTTACTATTATGCTTTAACCCAGAATTCCTACGCGAAGGCAACGCAATCTACGATACGCTAAACCCAGACTACATAGTAATCGGAGGATACAACAAAAAATCTGCAGAAGCACTCGAAACCCTATACAAGGATTTCCACAAAGAAAACCCCCCGTCAATAATTAAAACAAATATTCCAACAGCAGAGCTCATAAAATACGCAAACAACGCTTTTCTAGCCACAAAAATAAGCTTCATAAACACAATAGCAAACATATGCGAAAAAATACCTGGCATAGACATCAAAAAAATAGCAGAAGCCATAGGGAAAGACCATAGAATAAACCCTCACTTCCTAA
>Ga0315282_10013171_pt1 | contig 12512 bp, 11 predicted proteins | sample YL17G07_20_MG_FD_203693 | JGI IMG/M metagenome (GOLD analysis project Ga0315282, IMG submission 203693) | Sediment microbial communities from Yellowstone Lake, YNP, Wyoming, USA - YL17G07_20 | ecosystem: Environmental > Aquatic > Freshwater > Lake > Sediment | place: USA: Wyoming | collected... | reverse complement strand
CTCAGTGCGGCATTTGACAGTCTCAATTGTCTGCAAGCGAACGAGCAGGGACAGGTCAATCTAATCGTGTTGATCGCGAGATTGATGCCGTCGACGCGGGATGGAAAATCATCGCTGCAAAGAGGGCGAGTAAACAGAACGTTGGACGATCTTATGAGGATCCTTCAGATGTTTAATCCGAATTCTCCCATTCAGTGAGGACAAATGATTCCTCTCTTGCCTCCGATTCGTGGGTCTGTGCCATGATCCAACAGGAGCTTTGGGATGGGCTGAGGAACTCCTCCCCCACAATTTGACACCTCAAGCAGAAACGAAACACGAGACAAATCGCTGAGAGATTTCGGTGGCTCGCAGCATAATAGGAACAAGCCGCAGACTAACACCGCCTAGCATACTTTGAACTCACGTCCCTTTCGGCGGTGGTGTCAGAGTATGCTACCCTCCTACACCAGAGCAGGTGGTGCGTTTCTGCTGCTGTAAGGTTCTCGCTGACACCGTGGGCATGTCCGTTTCTTTTCTGCTGCATGGAAAGGTGTCAATCTCTGTTGCTAGTAGGCTATCGTCGCCGGGATTCCCCCACGGTGGGCACCGCCTAGGCATGAACCGAGAAGTGAGGTCCTATGGAACGCTTTCAGCTGAGCAGGGACGGGCTGGGTCATGGCTGAGTTTCCGAGAGAGTAGGAGCGTCACCACGCAGTTGACCCGCACTACTGTAAGCATCCCAAGTTGACACCGATCTGGAAGTACGAACGATTCCCCGGTAAGACATTCTGCAAATGCCTCGTCTGCGGATACGAGATGATTTGTTTCATCCAAGACCGTGACTGACCCACCGCAAGCCACACGTCAAGAAAGTAATTCGACGACTGTGAGGTGGGCCTATGAGCCCGATTCCGAGGCCTGTGAATTGTCCTCACCCGCGACTTGTGAAGCTTGTACAATTCAAGGGCGAGCGTGTCGCCTACTATCGTTGCGAACAATGCGGTACACACCTCACAGTGCCGGAGCAATGACTCATGACCGAACGAGAAGACGAACTTGCCTGGCATGAGGGAGTACTAGACGAGAGGGAACAGGAACTCAACAAGATCGAAGAGACCCTAGCGGAGAAGGAGCGTAGCCTCAAAGCAGCTGTAGAGACGATTCAGAAAGGCTTCGAATACCTGCAAACCCAGGTCAAGCAAATGGGTGAGAATATCGAAGCCGAACGTAGCAGACTACAACGAACCAAGTAGGCAGGAAAGAAGAAAACGCTTCTGTCGGACTCCTCCTTTTCGCTGTGCCCGCCGACAAACGAAATGACGCCCGACAGTTCAGCTCAATTTCGTGAAGACCCATGACAAGGCGGGCCTGCCCAGGAGCAGAAAATCAAATAAGCCCACCTTTCATACCTCATAGCTAGCGTAAAAATGACCCAGCGGGTGTGAGTGGCTCGCCCTAGCCGAGTCTTACGGTAGCTGTCACGCGCACTTGAGGGCCGTGAATCAGGTTCCCTGCTCGGTTACGTGGGGGAACCATTCCTCCCGCAGGGTCACTTATTCTTGAGAGGATTTGGCACATAAGTTCTTCCTCATGATAGGCAAGTGAAAATGGTTCATGCTTCAGGCGATGGGAGGCATCCCATTCTTTCTTAGGCGTCGAAGCGTGCACAAGCACTTGCCGTTGTTGCGTTCCATATGGAGGTTGTCGAAAGCCTATGGAGAGCAGAGGTAGAAGGTGGGTCATCGAATGGATGATGATGAAGCGAGATACCTGATTGACCAATTCAACAAGTTTGCCTCATGGAGAGTAAGGTATTTTGAGATTCTTTTCCCCTATCTTGCGGTGGGTGTAGCGATAGCGGCCCTGTACTTTTCTTCCATCGGCGGCGAAAGTAGCTCGATAAACCGTTCGATTATCGCGTTCGGTTTTGTCGCGTTCCTGATCATAACGACCGTACTCGCTCTGGATCGACACACCAGATACAGGGAGGAACTAGTCCTTCTAGAAGGTCACCGCTTCAAATACAAATCGCTACCAGACAGTGTGATGTTCAATCGGATTGTCGAACGCAAGTTCAAGCCGAAGGATTTGAAGGAGCTACTGAAGAGAGAAGAAGAGAGGCTGCTGAAGAGAGGTTACTGAAAGAGACTCAGCCGACCGGCATACATTCTAAGACTATTAAAGCTGTGCAAAACGCGGTGTTTCCCCGATGACAATGCAAATGCTTGCGTTCGCTGCAATAGTCTTCGGTGAGATCCATGCGCACCGAAAACCTGAAGCTGTAATGAAACCATCTACTCGTTGAGGTCTTCTCCAACGAAGACGGGCACACTGCTTGTCACATTGGCGATACTGCTGATCGCCCTAGGAGGTGGACTCTCATACCTAGGATACAATGAAAGTCTGCAAGCACTCACTGTGACGAACACAGTACCGTACAGGACAACCACGCATACGCTGACCTTTGCATCGACGACAAGCCAATGGACAGTTGTCACGGCTATAACTGAGACACGGATTTCCGGTGCAACCCTCACCGTGAATCCACCCCTCGACGCTGGCTGTGCAGTCTGGGTTGGGTACCCACTGGGTGCTCCGGGGGCTTGGCATGTGTCATACACTTCTGACGCCCCGATCGACTTCTGGCTGGACAAGGAGGAAGACTGGTGGAACCTAGTGATTCAGTACGACAAGAATCCTCCTTCTTCATGCGCTTACCCACCGCCTTCGGGTCTGATTGTGTCCAAGCTCGACTCAACCTCGTATGAGTTTGTTACAGACACACTGCCAGCTGGACGATACGCATTTGTCTTCCGAAGTCACGGCGGGATCGATGTGAGGCTCGCCTTTGTTGTTGAGGCTGTCTATGCGACTCGGCTAATAGAGTTACAGCCTCATACGGTCTATTCGTTCTCGCAGGAAGCCCTTACCTTGACCTCTCTCAGCATGGTCACATCTCCGGCTAGATTGGGCTCGATGTTCTTTGCTGGCTTCGCCATTCTCGTCGCTGGCATCGGATTGACCACTGCGGTCGCAGCAGTGAGAACGATGACGAGCAAGACTCCTGTCGAGTCTTGCCTCCAATGCGGAGCAAGAATAAGTCGTCGAAGCAAGTTCTGTGACAAATGTGGCACCCGTCTCCCTGAAGCCTAGCGAAGCCGCGGCTCGTCACTCGCTGCCGCAACTTGGACTATGACCGCTGTGTCCGCACCAAGAGAGAACGGCCGGCTACTGGCTCAAAGTTGCGAAAGCGTTAACCCCTCGGCAGAGGATCACTCTGTGGGCTTTATCAAGATCTAGAACCTTGGTCAGGTCACAGAGCGGAACGCCCCGGCGGATAAGATACAGAAGGTGCGAGTGTTGACTTGGTCGACGTGACGGAGCAACTGCAGTTCGCCTCTGCTGAAGGTCACTCGAACCCCCGATCCAACGACGCCCGGTTCACAGGGCCAGAAGGGAATTCACTTGAGACGGATCGCCGGATGGTGCACGAAGTACGTATTGCCCCTCTTGGCTCTGATACTCATTGGCTTGACTATTTCATTGGCAATACAGACGAACTCCACGCAGGTCTCGTACACATTGGGCAACGGGTTCAATCTGACTAGCGATTCAATCAACACACAGGTGATCGTGCGCAACTACTCTCCCCACCTCACTTCGATACCTTCTGTGGAGCTGCCGTACAGCTACGGAGCAAGTATCGTCGAAGGAAAGGCGCGGTGCGAACTGAATCTCACGGAAGGGGTCACTCCCTGTGGATCAAGAACTGTCTGGCTCGGAATCATCCAGCCAGATGAACGCAAAGCCGGAGTGCTCATAATCCATCCGAACCACAGCAACTTCACAATCAAGATGACCGCACAGGTTTGGGTATTGTCTTTCTCATTTGAGGCGGCCCGTGCCCTCGTGCACTGCTGGACAAGCGACGGTACCAAGTACGCTTGCGGAGCGAACAAGGAAGCGCAGCTCCCAGGAGAAGCTCCTTGGCAACTCCCCCTATTCGGCTTCATTCCATATGTGCTGATTCTCCTCTTCTCGCAGATTTTGGCGGTGTGGGTTTGGTATTATTGGCGCAGGGCCAAGGCATGGTCGGCAAGGCTCTCTTAGCTTAGCTTTGATGCGTCCACCTCAAGGCGAGTCTCACTATTCTAGCTTTCAATGCTTGAGGCCATCTGCACGCTTGAAGCGTTTGGTGTTTGGCTCGATACGCAGTCTGGCCCGGGAAGAAGAGGGCCCACAGCCTCAAATAGCTACCCTTTCGCCTTCTCTAATTATGCCCAAGCTTCTGAGAATACTCGTGATCAGTTTTCCCCTTCTTTTCCTCGTCTTCGGTGCCTCACTTGCGTATCTACTTGTGACCAACGTAGAAAAGCCGTCCGAATACGTGAGGCGGGATTACTACGTGTCTCTCAAGAGCAACGTAGGGACAGTCAAAGTCAACTGTTTTGGTTTCCCGGCCGTTATGTTTTCCGCGTATTTCCTCAACCGCATAGCAGAAACAGGGGGCAGAATTCTACTCAAGAAGGACCTTCTGGTTTGTGATTTCGACTATTCCCAATTGAACAGCACAGTCGTCAGAACGGTTGTCAATTCCACAATTTGGTTCCAGAACCCGGACGCCGGTGATCTCACACAGAGAGTATTACATCTCAACCAGACGAGAGAGCAGATACTCTTCCCTATGACGCAAGCCGGAGACTACAATTTTGATATTTGGATTCTTTTTCCTTCGACTGGCTGGGAAGAAAATTACTTTTCCAATGACCCGACGTTCCATGTTTATCAGTCAACGACTGCATACTCCGCGGCCGTCAGAACATATCAAGTGTCAATATTGACTGCTCTCTTCTCATTCTTGGGGATAATCGAAGGTGTAGTTCTTTTCATTGTAGAATCGCGATATTCCGGAAAGAAAAGGGAGAGGAATCGTCCGTCATTGGACCTTCCCGGGCTGGTCACTTTTGGCGTGATAGTGGCTCTTGCGATTCTAGGATCATACCTTGAGAGAAGGCGAAAGCAGCGGAAACTCATTCAGGGTCTATAGAAAGCCCACGAAAGACTTCTTGGATGAAGTTGAAAAAGAATGAGTAGTAATGAATTGGAATTCCTGAGATTCAAAGACTGGATAGAATCAAACGAGCATCTTCGATCGGACTGGATCACTGTAGCAAGAGACGACAAACCCAGCGTTGCAGACAGTCGAGGCACATTCAGTGCTCTAATCCGCAACACCGACCACGATAGCCAGACCGTTCTAGCGAGTTTCGAATGGAACGTGGATTCAGATTTCGGTCAGCCGTTCTTTAGTAGGTCTGAGGGCGTGACTACCCTCAACCTCGGAGATAGACATCTTGACAAGGGCGTCGAATTCACACCCTTCACAATTCTTAGGAGCTTTCACACAGCACATGAGGGCAGGGCGGAGATCGTTCAGAATTTCGTCCTCTATCATAATCTCTACTGGGACCCTGCCGCCCAGAAATTCCTAGATTCCTTAAAGGACGAAGTAGTGATTGAATATGTTGCAGCAAGGTACGTTCGGATCAAAACGACCTACCTGAAGGACTACCTTGCCGCCCGCAAAATGATATTGGTTCGGTTTCATGATCACCGTAGATTTGTGAAAAAGGATGTCGCGAAAATCCTCGGTAAGGAATCTGAAGGGTCTACCATTCGGAACAAGGACATGCACTATTTGATCTACATAGGAAAGCTTGGGTTAACTCTAGAAGATGAAACATTCTCAAGACTGTTGGGCAAAGACTTTGTGAGGCCCTATGAGGAGCCAATTCATGAAGAGTACAACTGGCTGGCTGAGAAGCCAAAACAATATTCGAGTTTCTTGATTAGAGTAGATGAACAAGGGAACAGAATTGAGTCGACCTGTGATGAGAGAAATCTCAGCAACTACTTCGTTGACAAAGGGGCGCCGAATTTCCTAACGCCCATCTATTTCAAGCAAGAGGTCCTCAAGAAGTACTATGACAATAGCAGATACACTGCGTCTTCGTACGGAGTTTCTTTTCTCGACATCTGGCACATACCAATTGCAATTAACAAAGAAGGACTAGTACATGCTTGGCTAGGCGATCTCGGTCGCATTTCTTACGAAGAGCAGTTGCATTGGAAGCAATACAATGTTGCTCCTTCTGGAGGAATCAATGAGGAGTTCTACAAGACTCAGATTCTTGCTCAATTCGTTGAGCCGAAGGATCCCATCTACCAACTGCATCAGACGAGAGAAAAGTTGAACAAGAAAACGCTGAGTAGATTCGGTTTCAGAATCTTCAAGGAGCTGCGTGAGGAAGACGCATACATAGTCAAGTCAATACACATCCCAACGGTAGACGAGCAGAAAGAGCTGGATGAGCAGCTGATTTACCTGTCGAAGTATCTGGTGGATTCCCTTTCCAAGTCAGATCTGGAGGCGCACGTCACTTGGAGACCTGGACACAGTGAAGAAGATACTCACATAAGATTTCTGCAAGCTTTCCTTATCGAGAGACTCGGCTACTCAGAAACGCTGGCGCGACAGTCAGTTGAAGCTCTTAGAATAGCACAAGCACTGAGATCACAATCTGCAGCACATGTCAAATCGAATGAATACCAAAGACTTCTAGAGAGGATCGGAATGGCACGAATCACGAGACAACAGCAATTTCGCAAGCTCGTGGGGCTTTTGAATACCTCGTTGTCAAGCATCACTGAAGCCATCGACGCCCGCGTTCAAGAATAGTGAACAGCGCCGCTGTTGATCATTTGTCACACGCTTTTTCAGCCACAGATGACGCAAGTGATGTGAACGATCCCATGTACGATGTGTTTGTTGTAGGTGCCGGGTTTTCAAGACCTGCCGGGATTCCATTAACGTCAGAACTATTCAGGCTAGTAGTATGCGAGTCCAAAGCCATAGGTGCATACGACATTCTCGAGCCAGATGTCCGTCGCTACATTGAATATTATGATAGCACGCACACCACTCCGATTGCTCTAGATGACATCAACATCGAAGGATTCATGTCGTATCTGGACATCGAGCATTATCTGTCACTCAAGGGAAGTGACACTTGGAGCGAAGAGGGAAATAGAAGTCAGATCCTAGTAAGACATCTCATTGCCAAGATAATATTCGACCGGCTGTCTTCAGTACCTCCTGATCAGCAGAAATTGTATGACCTGTTCGCCATTCACTTGGATCCGGGTGATATCGTAATTACGTTCAACTATGATACGCTCATCGAAGATGCGCTCAAGAGAAATGGGAAACCTTACAGACTCTTTCTCGATCGATTGATTTCCGTTGATGGGTCATCAGGCAAAGTTGATACTGAGGCAAAAGAAGTCATCTTGCTCAAGATGCACGGATCAATAGACTGGTTCGACAGAACCTATTTTGACAACAATCTCAGGTTCAATCAGGAGACGCCGTGCTGGCAATTGCCCTATCATAAGATATTCAGCAATCAAAGCGATTTCCTGCCTGAGAAGATCGTCAATGGTCCTTACTTTTCGGATAGCCCTCTGCAACGCTTATACAAAGTCCGCAACTTGGACAGATACTTTGAGATGAAGAACTACGTCAGCAATCCGCCTCTAATATTGTCGCCTTCGTTCAGTAAGATCGTGTATCTTAATCTGCTAAAGGAATTCTGGAATAGTTTCTATTCAGCAGGCCCTCTCAACAGAATGGTTGCCATAATTGGATTCTCACTGCCTGAACATGACGAGTATGTCAGGTTGCCGCTATTCTCCCTCATACATTCATTCCAGAATATCGAGCCCAATCTTCCAAATCTGAAGAAAACGAGGCTCAAGATTGTGGATCTCAGAAAGGACGGAGTGGATCTGCAAACCTACAAACAAAGATACTCCTTTGTAGATTGGAATCGCGCGGATTGTTGTTTTGAAGGGTTTGGTCAAAACGCAATCAACATGGTCTTCGAGAAACCTACGGGTAAGTAGGCGTCGTTGCTAGGAATGAGTGTGGCATCGTATCTTGAACACGTGCCTTTGTGTGTGTGCGCACTAACAAGGCAGATCTCATCGTCATGATGATGACGCCACACCAATCGATAGCTTCTTTATTGGGAATTGAGATCGTTCTCAGCATTGGATGAGATAATGATAAGACACGAAGCAAGTCTTCTCGCTTCTTCGGTATTCCTTGTCATTGTGTATTCCCTCCTTGTGATGACCCATACCATGGTTTTGCCCAGCCGGGGTCCATTGGTGGATACTCTCGACCTCATCACAAGTTTGAGAAGCCCCGCTATTGCCGGCACCCTGCTATACTCTTCTCTTAGATCAGTGACTTCGCTTTTCTTGAGCCTGACAGAATTCCTGAAAGCATGGGAGCCTTGGTCGGGGTTGCTACTGCTTGCGGCAGCTAGGGTAGTCAACCGTGTCTGGCGATGGTGGAGCACTCTAGGAACTCAATCAGCAGTAGTGATCACCTAGTCTGCTTTGTCGCTTGCTCGCCGTTTTGTGGGTGCGCACCAGCCGTCGTTGTTGGTTTTTGGGAAGGGCGGGTCGGTAGGCTGGTGCGGGCATCGAAATTTGAACTCGAACGTAGCCTATGACTGTCGACCCGTTCAGGCCTAGCGAGTCTCAACGCGGTCTGCAGACATGCCCGTTTTCGCTGTCCCTGATCAATGAGCGCCACCTGTTGTGTTCCTTGGATCTCCAAGTTCCTGCAGCTTCGCTCGGTGTGACCCCAAGTTTCGTGTGTCGCCGGATGCAGTTGTAGTATGATTTGAAGCCCTCCGCGAAAGCTCTTGAGGTGCGGTCGCTTCCGAAACCAGCCATCGTCTTCAGCCTTGCCCTTACGGTACCGTTGTAGCGTTCAAGCCTGTTGTTGCTGCAACGCTTTAGGAAGCCTCGGTCCGCAACATGAGTGACATGAACACGCCGTTGCTGCTCATTGATTTCTCCAACAGCACTGGAGTACGATAGCAGACCGTCCGAGATCAACTGCAGCCTTGACAGGGCAAGAGACCTCATTCCCTTGCTGAGTAGTCGTTTCGCTTCTCTCGTATCCTTCCTAGCAGTCACCTGGACTGCGATGAGGTAGCGTGTCTTGTGATCCATTAAGTTCCACAAGTTGCGTGTGCGTCCCTTTGACTTGATCCTCATCTCATCGACATGCCACGTGCCTGAGACCTTGGGTTTCATGGCGTTCACGTAACGGTTGATTATGGCGACGTACTTCCGAATCCATCGCACCACTGTCACATGAGTGATCTTGAATCCGTATTGCTGATTCAGATGGTCAGCAATGCCTCGAAGACTCACACCTCTAAAGTGCAGGTCAATGGCTGTGGTTACTATGTTGGCTCTGTACTGCAATCCAAGAAAGCCGGTTCGCGAAGTGAATTCTTCACCGCAGCCTCTGCACTCATATCGTTCCACGAGACCTGCTCTTGTCTCGTAATTGCCACGCCCCGCGACACGTTCAGCAGTCCCGCATCGGGGGCAGACATCGTCTCTGCCCTCCGTGGGTCCAGTTATCCTGCCCATGACTGCCGAGATATGCTTGCATCGTCGGTGAGTTCTAGTGCTGAAGGGGCAATCGCAAACCCAAATGCGCTTACTCCATGAGACATTGTACCATCCCCTGCGGGATTCAGATCTCACCTGGTAGCGCCACGGGTCCAAGCGCCGTACGTGCAGCGTCTTCACTGTTGCCCCAAGTCCTTGCGGGTGAATGACTGGCTTCGAATGGTCGAGGCGAACTGAACCGTTTGAGCGTGACCTTCTCCGTCGAGGCCAGTGTTTCATCTGTGTAGACACTAGTGATTCTCCCTCGGTTCTGTCGGCAGGAATGAACAGCGTTGGTTCGCGCAGATTCGGCAGACATCTTCGTCCGGTCTGAAGGTTGAAGCTGCTTCGTGAGCGTGGTTAATGAGCAGTTCACGTGTGATCTGAGCTTGACGTAGGACTGACGCGATGTAGTCTTTTGTCAGCTGGATGTCTGTTTCTCTGTTTGATAGCACGACCTCGTCGTAGTCGGGACTCGAGTATAGTGCGGTCTGAATATGGTGTAGTTTCGTAAGTACCCTAGCGCTCTTGACTTCGCAGACACGTCGTCTGCCGTTTGCATCTTCGAATATCAGATCCGCCCTGCAACCGTTGCCTCGCTTCTCGATTTCCCGCAGGTCGTAGCCAAGTCGCAGGTGACGCCGGATCACTCGCAGTGCAGTCATCGCATGCAGCCCCAAGAAACGGAGACGCGCATCCTCAGGGAAAGGTCTCGGAGAAAATGCGGGGCAAAGCATCTTTCCTGCTAGCGAGGATGGCGAAAGGGTGGGCCTACCTGGAGAGTTACCTGACAAGTTACTCAACAAGTAACTCAATAGTCATCAGATCGCATTTAAGAGTAACTCTACACGTTACTTGGTGGGTTCCACCGATGGGTCTAGAAGGAACGTGCCGAATTATCGTTCAGAACGGGTCCAGGCCAAGAAAAGTGCTGATCTACGTCCCACTCGAAATCGCACGTGACTCGCAATTCCCTTTCAGGAAGACAGCGACTGCACACATCAAGGTCACAGCTGAAGGCAAGATTGAGATACAAAAGTCAGAAGCGAAGTAACCTCCGGAGGGGCACCTGAGCCTCGTGACCGTGCGTGCGGTATGGAGAGTGACCTGCACTGCGGGGAATCTATCGGACCGTGAATGGACATCACGCCGATGACTGTTCCAGAGTTCTCTCGAATTGATACAGCGATTCGTTCTTACTGACAACTTCGCTCACGGTCTTCTCAGCATCTGCGGGTTTGTGCCATATCACGTCCAGTAGTTCTCGAACTTCATTTTCATTCTTCGATGCCCTGCAGGCGTGTTGGATTGTCACTTTGGAGGTGCATCCTCGTTCGCGGAGTTTCTCGTTGAAGTCCGCAGCTTTCAGGAGGCTCATGTTCAGCCGGCCTGCGTACGATGCTAGGTTCACTATCTGGCTGCTAACGCGGACTCTTTCTTTCGGGTTGAAGGCGGATGCTGCAAGGACGCCGGTGACTCCTTGTTTGAGTTGACGGCCGTCAGGCGTGTCTACGCCGAAGTCTGTGCTCCATCGTAGGACGTTCAGGAACTCGTCTAGGTCTTGCTTTCTCACGATGCCCCACTTGCACTCGAGCACATAGGTGGTGGGCGGAGAAAACAGACCCGGCGTGACGGTCCAGACGCGGTCCACTTCCGCGTTCATTCTTCTTCCACCGACGCTCCGGATGAGGTGTAGCGTTATGCGTCTGGAATCCATGCCGGTGGTTCGGTGGGGTTGTTCGCGGAAGCTTGCGCCCGTGGTGAACTTGTCCACGAACCATTCCACCGCAGCTTCCCAGTTGTGGCCGATACGGTTGTCGCGGCCCTTCTCGATTCGGATATAGTTCTGCTTCAAGTCGACGGCGGCGCGTAGATCCTCGTCTGCCATTGAGCTGTGGTAGAAGTATCTGTAGTTGTTGAAGATCTTCAATTCCTTGAGGTCGGGGTAGAGTTGGAGAGCTCTTTGGACTGCGCCGTCCAACTCGTGAGTTGAACACGCCAACTCAGTTGCCAAGTACGACTGCGCGACAATGTCGCGGGTCTTCGTGGTGGCTAGTATAATGTCGCGTATGCGGTGGACGCGCTGAATGATTGGGCTCGTTGCCGCCCTACCAGCAAGCGCGTCGTCGGTTCTTTGTACGGCTTCCTCAATGGCTTTCTCTCTCGGTTTGTTCGAGTCTATGCAAGTGATGAGGTAGCCTTCCTTGAAGGGCGTCTGTCGCTCGTTGCTCCTGTATCCACGCACGTAGACCAGTCCGCGGGCTTCGAGCCTACGGACGCATGACATCACGTCACGGACCTTCACGCCCGAGCTGTTAAGGTTCTGTGCGATTTCGGTTGAGTAGAACGCCTTACTGCTGCTGGAGGAAAGGAAGTCACGAATGGTCTTGGCTTTGCTGTGGCCTCCTCCGCCGCGAGCATCCAAGTACCTCTTTGAGAAGGACACGAACTTGCACTTCGAGATGAAAGTCTCGTCCTCGCCTGTCGAAATAGTGTAGAGGTGGTAGCTTCGGAGATTCGTGCTTGTGCCTGCTCGGCCGTGTCTTCTTCTCTCTGTAACTTGAATTGGTTGCGCAGTTCTCAGGGCTGAGCCGGCCTCCCAGGCTCTCCTCAGGGCTTGCGCTGTCGCTCCCTCGCCACAACCAAGTTCATTCGCAATATCTCTGGAGTTCCGAGGCTTCCCATCCGCCAGCAACGCCTGAATTTTCCCCAAGGTCGAGGCCGAGCGTCCCATGAGACTGAAGTGGATTTCGTTGAATGTAAACCTTCAAAGGAATCTAATTCTGGCGGAGAAATTATACGCCATAATTCCACGCTAAATCCACCGAAACTCCACAAAAACTCCGCAGATAGGCGGAAACAGATGGCGGGCCCGGTGGGATTCGAACCCACGGCCCCCGGCTCGCCTCGCTCCATTGCAGGCCTAGAGGGCCGATGCTTTGGACACCCGGGTTCCAGATCGGCGGGTGCTGTCCAGGCTGAGCTACGGG
>Ga0315282_10013170_pt1 | contig 12512 bp, 11 predicted proteins | sample YL17G07_20_MG_FD_203693 | JGI IMG/M metagenome (GOLD analysis project Ga0315282, IMG submission 203693) | Sediment microbial communities from Yellowstone Lake, YNP, Wyoming, USA - YL17G07_20 | ecosystem: Environmental > Aquatic > Freshwater > Lake > Sediment | place: USA: Wyoming | collected... | reverse complement strand
CGAAGTGTCGGCGTACATCCCGACGAACGTGATCTCGATCACCGACGGCCAGATCTACCTGCAGCCGGATCTGTTCAACGCGGGCGTGCGCCCCGCCGTGGACGTGGGCATTTCGGTCAGCCGCGTCGGCGGCAACGCGCAGATCAAGGCGATGAAGAAGGTGGCCGGCACACTGCGGCTGGACCTGGCGAACTTCCGCGAACTGGAAGCCTTCGTGCAGTTGGGCACCGAGCTGGACCCCGTGACGATGCGGCAGGTCGAGCGCGGCTACCGGCTGGTGGAACTGTTGAAGCAGCCGCAGTACAAGCCCATGTCGGAAATGGACCAGGTGATTGTGATCTACGCGGCGACACAGGGCCACATGGACGACATTCCGGTGGCGAAGGTGCGGGCGTTCGAGGCGGGCGTGATCACGGAAGTGCGCGACGCTCACAAAGACGTCATCGCGGCGCTGGAAGCCAGCAAGACGATGCTGGACGACGAGTTCAAGCAGGCGTGGCCGGAGATCACGAAGAAGCTGGACGTGGCAATCAAGGAGTTCAAACGCAGGTTCACGGCGCAGGCGCCGGCGGCGGTGGCGGCGGGCGCGGAGAAGAAGTAGCAATTGGTCAGTGGTTGACAGTGAAGGCCAAGTGGGGACGGGCAGTTGCAATGAATGAGCAGCGGGCAAGAAGGGGGCCTGTACCCACGGCGCAGGGCAGGACAGAGTTGAATGAGGCGAGTTGCCACCGGATGAAGGATGCTCTGTCGCTGTTCGAAAAGGGGCGTTACCGCGGGGCGATGTATATGGCGGGCTATTCCGTCGAGTGCAGGATAAAGGTCAAGCTGATGAATTGCTTCCGTGTTCTCACACTCGACGGCCTGCAGTCGAAGTTGCAGCGCAGGCTGCCGGACCCAGAGCTTAAACTGCGCATCCACGATCTGAACCAACTCGGGATGCTGTTGCCACGCTGGGAGTTGGTTTGCCAGGATCGCCATTTTCGCCGCTCTTGGAGCGATGTAGGATTGTGGAGCGTGGCTTGGCGGTACGAGCAGGAAGTGCTGGACAAGTCTGTGGCTGAAAAGTTCCTGGGGAGTGTTCAGGAGGTGCTGAAATGCATCGAAAACAGATTCTAACCCGCCAGCGCGATGTTAAAGAGATAATACCAGACATTGATCGCGTTCTTACCCATGAAGAAGCCTCGGCTCAAAATCTTCGGCAAGAAAGTGCGGTCGCCCGTGAGCACCTCGCGTCTTACTTGCGGGGCGCGTACCCCAAGGGTTTCTTCCGTGTCCTTGTAGCGCCGGACGGGCGGTTACGAATCCTGGTCGTTGATGACCAGTTCAACGGCGTGGACTTCGTCCAGAAGCACAAGTATGTGCTGGATGGCCTTAACCGCGCGGTTGAACGGAGGGAACTGGCGAAGGCCGACCTGGCCCGCGTGTCATCCATTGATGTGTATAGCCCAAAGGGGTTGGTGTAAGCCATGGCAAACACACGAATCCTCCTGCGGCGGCGGAAGTCCATCCGCAACACGCGGAAGATCACGAAGACGATGGAGAAAATCGCCACGGCGAAGCTGGCCAAGGCGCAGAACGCGGCCGTCTCCGCGCGCCCCTACACGACCAAGCTGAAGGACATCATCGGGCAGGTGGCGGCGGCGAGCGGGGAGCTCAAGCATCCGCTGCTGGAGGCGCACCCGCATCCGAAAAAGGCGGTGGTGATCGTCCTGACGTCGGACCGCGGACTGTGCGGCGCGTTCAACTCGAACATCGTCAAGCACGCCAGGGCGCTGATAGCCGAACTGAAAGGCAAGGGCCGCGAGCTCGAGTTCATCGTGCAGGGGAAGAAAGGCATCGCGGCCTTCAAGTACCTGAACCTGCCTATCGCGGAACGGCTGGTCGGCGTTTCCGACAAGCCAACCTACGCGCGCGCGGAGGGGATTGCCGAGCGGCTGATGAAGGGGTATCAGGATGGCACGCTGGACGAAGCGTACCTGGTCTATGCGACGTTCAAGAGCGCCACGGCGCAGGCGCCAAAGCACGAGATGGTCCTGCCGCTGGCGGGGCTGCACGGCGACGGGAGCGGCGGCACTGCGGGACAAGCCCGCAGTGGCACAGCGGGCGCGGGATTCCTGTTCCACCCCGACGCGGCGACGATCCTGGCGCAGGTGCTGCCGCTGGCGGTGAAGACGGCGCTCTTCACGGCCATGCTGGAGAACGCGGCCAGCGAGCACGCGACGCGGCGCGTGGCGATGAAGAACGCGACGGACAACGCGGACGAGATGATCAAGCTGCTGACGCGGTCGTACAACCGCGCGCGGCAGGGCAAGATCACGCAGGAGATCGCCGAGATCGTGGGCGGGGCGAACGCACTGTAACGGATGAACCGCCAAGGCGCCAAGGACGCCAAGAAGGGCATAGGGCAGGAAGACGAGGTGTACGCATGGAAGCTGTGGAGATTGTGCTGGCAGTGCTGCAGATCGTCGGCACGGTGAACTGGACGCCGGCGCACAAGAAAGCCGAGTGCTGCATGTTCCGTTCCGCGGACGAGATGGCGCAGGTGTGGGTTGCGGACGGCGGCGATAAGGAACGCATGCCGCGGCGGTACGATGAGATCGGGGAGATCCGCGTGTTCGATGAAGCGGGGAAGAAGGAGCGGCCGCGCGGGATCAACTTCGACAAGGACATGGTGCTGGCGGTATTCGCGGGCGAGAAGCCGACGGGCGGGTACGGCGTGAAGATCGAGAAGGTCGTGCACGCAGCGGCGAAGAAGACGGTGTGGGTCATCTACAGCGAGAGGACGCCTGAGCCGGGCAGCGCTGTCACGCAGGCGCTGACCTACCCCAGCCACGTGGTGGCGGTGAGGAAGGTGGAGGGGGAGGTGAAGTTCGTGAAAGCGGATTCGCCACAGGCGAAGGAGATCGAGAAGGACGTGAAGGGCGAGAAGGTAAGGTAGTGGGTAGACGCGCAGGGCACGAGCAGGAGCAACCATGGCGAAAGTCGGCAAAGTCGTGCAGGTGATCGGGTCCACGCTGGACGCGGAGTTCGAGCAGGACCACCTGCCGGACATTTTCAACGCGCTGGAGGTCGAGAACCCGGCCACGAAGAAGAAGCTGGTCTGCGAGGTCGAGCAGCACCTCGGCCGCAACCGCGTCCGCGCGGTCGCGATGGCATCCACCGACGGCATCGTGCGCGGCACGCCGATTCTGGACACGGGCACACGCATCAGCATGCCCATCGGCAAGGCGTCGCTGGGGCGCATCCTGAACGTGCTGGGCGAACCCGTGGACCAGTGGGGACCGCTGCCGCCGGCCGAACGCTGGCCGATCCACCGCCAGGCGCCGGAATTCGACGAACTCAACCCCAACACCGAGATGTTCGAGACGGGCATCAAGGTCGTGGACCTGCTGGAGCCTTACGTGAAGGGCGGCAAGACCGGGCTGTTCGGCGGTGCGGGCGTGGGCAAGACCGTCATCATCATGGAACTGATCCACAACATCGCCATGAAGCACGGCGGCTACTCGGTCTTCGCCGGCGTGGGCGAACGCACGCGCGAAGGCAACGACTTATGGCTGGAAATGCGCGAGAGCAAGGTCATCAACGAGGAGAAGCCCGAAGAGAGCCGCTGCGCGCTGGTCTACGGCCAGATGAACGAGCCGCCCGGCGCGCGCCTGCGCGTGGCGCTGAGCGCGCTGACGGTGGCCGAGTCCTTCCGGGACCAGGAAGGCAAGGACGTGCTGCTGTTCATTGACAACATATTCCGCTTCACGCAGGCCGGGTCGGAAGTGTCGGCCCTGCTGGGCCGCATGCCGTCGGCCGTGGGCTACCAGCCGACGCTGGCAACGGAAATGGGCGCGCTGCAGGAACGCATCACGTCCACCAAGCGCGGCTCGATCACGTCCGTGCAGGCGATTTACGTTCCGGCCGACGACTACACCGACCCCGCGCCGGCGACCGCCTTCACGCACCTGGACGCCACGACCAACCTGGAGCGTTCCATCGTGGAGAAGGGCATCTACCCCGCGGTGGACCCGCTGACGTCCAAGAGCCGCATCATGGACCCGCAGTTCATCGGCGAGGAGCACTACAACGTGGCGCGCAGCGTGGTACAGATCCTGCAGCGCTACAAGGACCTGCAGGACATCATCGCCATCCTGGGCGTGGACGAACTGAGCGAGGAAGACAAGGCCATCGTGGCGCGCGCGCGCAAGATCGAGAAGTTCCTGTCGCAGCCGTTCCACGTCGCGGCGCAGTTCACGGGCATCGAAGGCAAGTACGTGTCCGTGGCCGACACGGTGCGCAGCTTCAAGGCCGTCGTTTCCGGCGAATACGACCACCTGCCCGAGGCGGCGTTCTATATGGTCGGCCCGATCGAAGACGCCGTGGCGAAGGGCGAGCGGTTGAAGGCGGAAGGGTAACGGCCGAAGGCTTGATAGAGCGAGAGCCGGCAGATGATTGGGGGAACGGGAATCATGCCTGAAACCAAGAACCTCCACGTTTCCGTGGTCACGCCCGCCAAGCCGGTCTACGACGGCGCCGCGAAGGCGGTTGTCGCGCCGGCCTTCGACGGCGAAGTGGGCGTGCTGCCGGGGCACGCGTCATTCCTGGCGCTGCTGGGCACAGGCGTTGTGCGGGTCACCACGCCGGACGGCAAGCTGCGCTCACTGGCGGTCCGCGGCGGCTTCCTGCAGGTCCACCAGGACAGAGTGACCGTGCTGACGCAGGAGTCCGTGGCGTCCGAGGAAGTCGCGCCGGACGCGCTGCAGACCGAGATGGACAGGCTGGCCGAAGAGAAGCCCACGAAGTTTGAGGAGCGCGAGGCGCTCGACGCCAGGCGCGCCTGGGTCAAGGCGCGCCAGCGGGCCGGGCAGCGAAGGAACTGAGCGCAGGCTGCGTCAGCTCGGATGCTGCCGCGAGAGTCACGCGGTCTCGACGTTCCACTTGCCGCCGCTCAGTTCGCCGCTCAGCGTCTTGCTGTCGGCGGTGCGCAGTCCCGCGAAGCTTGCGCCTTCCCACTCGGGCGGGCAGGCCGCGCCGATCTCGGTCGTACCCCAGTAGTCGCTCACGAAGGCGTCGTTCAGCGCCTGCAGATACAGCCCGTGGCTCGTAACATAAAACGGCGCGCCCGTGCTACCGGACGTTTCGAAGATTTGGAGCCAATCGGGGTCCACGTAGCGCGCGGGCAGCGACTGGCCCAGTTCGCGCAGCAACCCTTGCGCGTCGCGCATGTGCGACGCGGCCAGCCAGTACGCGGCGAGCGTCCAGCCGTGGTAGAATCTGTCGCGCACGCCGGCGCACAGATCGTCGCGGATGGCGTACGCTTTCTTCGTCGGCTCAAGCAACTCGCCGGCGGCCGGCCCTTCGGGCTGCTCGCCCCACAGCGGCAGGAACGTGAGCGGGTTGAGCTGCACGGGATGCTTCTGCTTGCCGACCTGCTTGACGCCCAGCAGACCTTCGCACGTCGCGTAGATGCCCTGCGCTTTGTCGTAGAGCCGCCTGAAGGCGAGGCCGTCGCGCAGGATGGCCTGCCAGCGTTCGAGGTCCGGATCGGTCTGCCGCAGTTCCGCGGCCATCGCCAGCGCGCTTTGCAAGCAATATCGCGCGCTGAAGAGCGCGCAGAGGTAGTTCTTCGCGTCCTGCCCGCCCATTTCGTCCTGGCCCATGGAGGGCTTGAGGTGGATGCCCCATGTCCCGGCGCTGTCACGCTGCAGGATGGAGCCGAAGAAGCGCGCGGATTCGCGCACAATCGGCCACGCGCATGCCACGGCCCACTGTGGATCGCGCAGGTACTGCGCCGTCTCGCGCGCCATTCGCGCGGGATAGGCGGCGTTGTGGATCTCGAACTGGAACCAGTTCGGTGGGCCGTCCTTGAGGAGCTGCGAACCCGGTCCGATCGGGTACTCCCACGCCCACATCGCCCCCTTGGCGCGGTAGATGCGCCGGGTGTATTCCTGCATCGTCTCGAGACAACCGCGGTAGAACTCGACCCACGCCCGCGCGATGTCCAGATGCCCAAGCCGCAGCAGCGCGGGGTGGATGTACGACACGTCCTGCGGGAAGTGGAACGGCCAGCCGCTGCCGGACCAGCCCATCGGCGCGGCGGGGGAGCGCACATCCGGCGCATAGCTGGCCAGCACGTAGAAATGGGAGCGCTCGTGGAGCGCCTGGTATTCGGCCACGGGCACGCCGATCTCCGCGTCGCCCCAGCGTTCCCGCCAGGCCGCGAACGCCTCGTCCAGCAGGACCTGCGAGTCCTTCACGGCGGCCATCTCGGCGGCGAGTTCCTGCCGCCGCTGGAACGACGCGGCGCCGATCAGGAGCAGGTGCCGGCCCTGTTTGCCCGAGCAATGGATGACGGGGCCGTCGCTGCCGGCTTTGAGCTGTGCGCGGCCGCCGTGCGAGAGCACGCGCAGCGCCAGGACGCTGTCGGCCGAATCCACGGTGACGCGGCCAAGCCACCAGCCGGGCAAGGGCGTCAGTTCGAGCGTTCCCGCGCTGCCGGTGAGGTGCTGGTCGTAGTGCGTGCGGATGTCAGTCTCTGGCGCCAGCAGCAGGTCAGGCATCGCGTCGGGGGTGGTGGCCTTATAGGTCACGTGGACAGCCAGCAGGTCGCGGCGCGCGGGATGGAAGTAGGATACCAGCGTCAGCGAGAGCGCGGGCCACGTCAGTTCCGTGTGCAGGTAGCCGTGGGCGAGCCGCAGTTCCTGCAGGTACTTCCGCGGCGGCCCCGGCGGTGCGCCGGCCCATAGCAGCCGGCCCAGCGGCAGCCAGTAGTCGAGGCCCCACGCACCGCGGTGCCAGTGGTCGGCGTGCATCAGCACGGTCCTGGCAATGCTCTCCAGCGCCGCGCCGCGCGCGCCGTTGTTCATCAGGCCATACGCGTCGAAACGCGCGCCGAAGCGGCCATTGCCGAGATACAGGTTGACGTGCTCCTGCGCCTGTTCCGGCCAGCGCTCACGCAGAATGTCACCCGCAGCCAGCTCAGCCATGTGGTCAGTCCCCATCCGCGAGGTACTCGGACCTCACCACGCGCTCTCCGGCTTCGCGAAATCGCCGGCCATCGCCGGCGGCAGCCGCCACACGTGCTGGCCCGTGGAATCGCCGAAGTACAGGCGCGACTCGGAGAGTTTCGTCGGATCGCCATCGGCCCAGAAAGCGTAGAACGGGTCGCGCGCGTTCAGCGGCCGGCGCGCATAGTTGTGGTTCAGCGCGCTGTTGTGCGTGATCTGTTGCTTGAGCGCCCAGGTCCGGCCCCGGTCGGTGCTCAGCCACAGGCACATCTCGCCGCCGCCGCCGCCGGGCTGCGGGCCGGCCAGCGTGGGAGCGATGACTCGCCAGTCGTCACGCTCAAGCCACAGGCTGCCCATGTCGTAGTTGTGATCCGTCTGTGCGACCACGCTCGTCTGCCAGGCCTTGCCGTCCCAGCGCGTCAGGACGAACTCGCGCGGGTCGCCCTCCGGCCCCGGCGCGAAGTTGCGGCTGGTGACGTACAGCAGCAGCGGGTTGCCGGCGCCGTCGAAGTTCAGGTCGCAGGTGTACATCAGCTTCTGCTGTGCCTCGTAGTCAATGACCAGCGCCGGGTTCTTGACATCGCCGAGCGGCACGGCAAGCGGCTTGCCGTCAACGGTCGTCCAAGACTGGCCGAAGTCCTCAGTCTGGGCGCAGTACAGGTTGGTGCGCTTGTCCACATTCCCCCCGGGATGGTAGTTGAAGAACGTAGCGATCTTGCCTTCGTGCCTGCCGCTGACCTGATAATGGCCGCCCAAGCCCGCCAGCTTGTGGTCCTCGCTCCAGGTGCGGCCGTCCGCGCTGGTCTCCCAGTACAGTTCGCGGCCCTTCGTGTACTTGGTGAAAAGGTGGAACCAGCCTTTCCCAGGCACGAACCACGGTTGCGGGTACGTCATCTCCTCCTCGGACACCCGCTCGAACGCAGCGATGCTGTACGGTTCCTTGCCGCGGTACTTGAACCCGGGGCGCTTGCGTCCGCGGCCGCTGACGAAAATCCACACGTGGCCCGCGTCGTCAATGTTGATGCTGCCGTTATCGTGCGGATCGTCCACGCCCTGCTTGTCATGCACGACCACCGGGCGCGGCACCTCGCCCGTCTTGTGGTCGAAGTACGACGCCATGATCAGCAGGTGCCGCTGGCCCTTAACCGTCCCGCCGTAGGTGAAGAAGGTCTTGTCCGCCTGCGGCGCATATACAGCCAGCGGCACGTGGTTGGCCGTGTAAGTGCCCAAGCCGCCGGAGTACTTGTCGCCGTGCTGCGAGAACTGGCCCAGCGTGAACCAGATGCCGCGGTAGCCGTCATCCTTCGGCACAACCGTCTCTCCCCCAGCCGCGCTCACGGCAAGAAGAAGAAGCGCACCGACGCCCGCTCTCGCCATGCTCCGGCCCTCCCAATCCGCCCAGCAGAGTACCAGCTTTGGCGCTCCTGTCGAAGAACACATTTGCCCGGCAAGCCGCCGCGCTGCATGGACGGGCGGATCGAGGTGAGGATCGGACCGGCATCCTGCAAGGTCCGCAGGCTTTGCCGGAAGAAAGCGCCGCGCCGCGGTGTAATCCATGAGCAGCGGAGCGCCGGAGCGCTCATCGTACAGGAACAAACTGGAACCGGTGACACCGATGACCTGCCGCGCAGTGCTCGTCCTCTCCTCCCTCTCTCTCGCCGCCTGTGCGGCCGACTGGCCGCAATGGCGCGGACCGGCGCAGACGGGCTGCGTGCCCGCCGGCGCACCCATCCCTGCCGCGCTGCCCGCGGAACTCAAGCCGCTCTGGAAGGTCCCCATCGGCGACGGCTACGCTTCGCCGGTCGTGGCGGGCGGCAAGGTTTTCTACCTCGATAACCAGCAAGGGAACGAAACGGTCCATGCCGCCGACGCCGCGACCGGCAAGGAACTCTGGCAGGCCAAGCTCGACGCCTGCTTCAAGGACAACTTCGTCAGCGGCCCGCGCTGCGCACCGTTAGCCGACGGCAACCGTGTGTACGTGCAGTCGTGCAGGGGCGAGTTCCAGAGTCTGAACGCTGAGGACGGCAAAGTTGTCTGGCGCAAGAACTTCGTCACCGATTTCGGCGCCGTGTTCATCGGCGAGAAGGGCGCGGCAACGGGCGCCAGCCGGCACGGCAACACCGGCGCGCCGGTCGTTGACGGCGAGAACATCATCGTCGGCGTAGGCAGCGCCAAGGGAGCGTGCCTCGTCTGCATGAAGAAGGCCACGGGCGATGTGGTCTGGCAGTCGCAGAACGACCAGACCGCCTATGGGCCGGTCGTGCTGACGACGATCCACGGCGTCAAGCAGGCCGTGGCGTTCACGGTTGAAGGCGTCATCGGCGTGAACGCTGCCGACGGCAAGCTGCTGTGGCGCTCGCCCGCGATGAAGACGGCGTTCGGCCGCCACATCACGACGTCGGTGATCGTGAACGATCTGGTTCTCGTCGCCTCGCACACGCTTGGCCTTGCCGGCACGCGAGTCGTCAAGGACGGCGGCGGCATGAAGGCCGAGGCCGCCTGGCTGGAGAAGGGGCTGGGCATCAACTTCTCCAGTCCCGTCGCCGTGGGGCAGCACCTCTACGGCCTGGGTCCGGCAAGGAACATCGTGTGCGTTGACACTCAGACAGGCAAGCTGGCCTGGGACAAGAAGGGCTGCATCACCACGCCGCCGGACAAGGCGTATGCAACGTTCGTAGTCATGGATAAGAACATTCTGCTGCTGACCGATAGCGGCCTGCTCATCCTCTTCGCCGCAGATCCCAAGGAGTACAAGGAGATCAGCCGCGTGCAGGTGTGCGGCCTTAACTGGTGCAACCCGGCCTACGTTGACGGCAAGCTGTTCTTGCGCGACGCCAAGGAACTGCTCTGCGTGGACTTGATGAAGTAGCCGCAGGCTCTTAGCAGATGAAACGCATACCCACGGATGCAATCAATCCTGCATGGGCGAAGTATGAGTTGCCGCCGCTGGCCGAATTGGGCGAGCCCGCGGACTGGGGCAGAGTCTATGGACGGCCGGGGCCGCTCACGGTGGAGATCGGCTGTGGCGGCGGACGGACCATCATTGGCATCGCGGTGGCGCGCCCCGCCGAGAACTTTCTGGCGGTTGAACGTGCCGGGGAATACTACCGCGTGCTGCGCGACCGCGTCACCAGACGGGCGTTGTCCAACATGCGAATCTCCCGCCTGGATGCGGACTACCTCATCGCCCGGTTCTTTCCGGACGAATGCGTGCGCGAGTACCACGTCTACTTCCCCGACCCGTGGCCCAAGAAGCGGCACCACAAGCGGCGGCTGTTCACGGAGCAGTTCTGCGCGGACCTGCGGCGCACGCTCATCCCCGGCGGCGTGCTCTACTTCGCCACAGATCATCAGGACTACTATCAGGAGATTCTGCCGCGGCTGCAGGCAGTCCTCGCCGTGCGCGAACACCCTGAGCGTTGGGAAGACGGGCCGCAAGGGCGCACAAACTATGAGGTGAAATACCTGAGGGAAGGGCGGCCAATCTACAGGCTGGTCGGGACAAAGTGACGCGCCACGGGCCGCCGTTGCATCCGGCTACATCACTTCTTTTCCGCAATCCACACGTTCCTGTAGAAGACCGGGTTGCCGTGGTCCTGGAACTGGATGGGCCCCGGCGCGGAGGTCTCGGGGATGCCGCCGCCCGTGCTCTTCTTGAGTTCAAGCTTGTCGTGGACCACAACGCCGTTGTGCTTCAAGGTGACCACCGCGAGCTTCATCTTGGTCTTGCCGTCGGCCTCGTACTTCGCCGCCTCGAACTCGAAGTCGTACGTCTGCCACGACAGCGGCGGGAAACACATATTGGGTTTGGGCGCGGCCAGCGTGTAGAAGCCGCCGCACTCGTTGTTGTCGCCCGACAGCCCGAAGGAATCGAGCACCTGGCATTCGTACCGGTTCTGCATGTAGACGCCGCTGTTCCCGCGCTCCTGCCCGCGCGACTCGGGCTTGAACGGCAGACAGAACTCGACATGCAGCGTGTAGTCCTGGAACTTGCGCACGGTGAGCCCGCCGCACTTGAGCAGCTTGCGCGAATCCATGTGGTTCTTCTTGTTCCATTCGTCCGTGTTCGTGCCATCAAAGAGGACGATCGCGCCCGGCGGCGGTTTCAGCTCGAGCGTGGGACTCGTGCGCACGACCTTCTTCAACTCGAACTTCTCCTTCTTGTCCGTCTCGCCCGTCATCACCCCGCCGGCGATGGTGGCTTTGTAGACGCCGTCAACGACGGTCTTGTCGCCGTCGGTCTTCGTATCCACGGGGATGTTGCCCTGCTTGGCCGGCGTCTTTTCGAGCTTCGTCTTGCCGTCCCAGCCTTCGCCGGGCAACCCGCCGGGGAAGAACGCCGAATGGAACGTGCCGTTGCCGCAGGCGATGAGTTGCGCACCGAGCTTCTGTTTTGCGCCGTCAGCGCCCGTGACTTCGCCCACGTACTCGCCCTGGACCTTGAAGTCCGGCCCGGCGCTCTCGGGGTCAATCGCCGTGAACTGCGGCTTCTTGGGCGGCTCGGCCTTCTTCTCGCCGCCATATGCCAGGAGCGCCACACCAAGCAGCCACCAGGCCCCGCACAGCCATACGCTTTTCCGCGTCATGATCCCGGTCCCCAGCCAGCAAGGGCGCGATGGCGCCCATTACCATGCTGTACACCTCAGCCGCGGTTTCCAGCCCGCAAATCCGCCGCAGTGGAAGCGGAAGCGCTGCCGTGGACTTTCGCCGCCGGTGAGGGAATAATGTCCGTGGGAGGCGCGGAGTGCGGATTGTTCAGCTTACCCCGGGCGCCGGCGGAATGTACTGTGGCGCGTGCATGCGTGACAACGCGCTGGCGGCGGCGCTGCGCAAGCTCGGCCACGATGTGACCCTCGTGCCGCTCTATACGCCGCTCACTCTGGACGAACCCGGCGGTCACGAAAACCGCGTCTTCTTCGGCGGCGTGAACGTCTTCCTGCAGCAGAAGAGCGCGCTCTTCCGCCACACGCCGGGATGGTTTGACAAGCCGCTCGACAATCCCAGACTTCTGCGCGCCGCGACGCGCCTGGCCGTCAAGACGAAACCCGAAGCCCTCGGCGAACTCACGCTCTCTGTGCTCCGCGGCGCAGACGGCCGCCAGACAAAGGAGCTCGCCAAGCTCTGCAACTGGCTGGCAACACAACCGAAGCCGGACGTGATGTGCCTTTCCAACATGCTTCTAAGCGGGCTTGCGCCGAGGCTGCGCGCGGCACTGCATGCGCCGATCGTCTGCACACTGCAGGGCGAGGACTTCTTCGTGGACGGTCTGCCCGAACCGCATCGCCAGCAGGCTTGGGATCTGCTCCGCCAGCGCGCGGCGGACATTGACGCGTTCATCGGGGTGAGTCACTACTACCTTCACGCCATGCAGACGCGACTCCAGTTGCCCGGCCGAAAGGTCTGGGTTGTGCACAACGGCATTGACCTCAAGGGCTATGAACCGGCGGCGCAAAAGCCCGCTCGGCCTACCATCGGCTACCTGGCGCGCCTGGCGCCTGAAAAAGGCGTGCGCACGCTGGC
>Ga0315282_10013169_pt1 | contig 12512 bp, 9 predicted proteins | sample YL17G07_20_MG_FD_203693 | JGI IMG/M metagenome (GOLD analysis project Ga0315282, IMG submission 203693) | Sediment microbial communities from Yellowstone Lake, YNP, Wyoming, USA - YL17G07_20 | ecosystem: Environmental > Aquatic > Freshwater > Lake > Sediment | place: USA: Wyoming | collected... | reverse complement strand
CCACCACCATTCGCCTGGAGCAGGAGCTCGAGGCCGTCGAGCAGCATATCTGGGCCAACCCCACCCAGGTCCAGCAGGTGGTCATGAACCTGTGCATCAACGCGGTCCAGGCCATGCAGCCCGGCGGAGGAACCTTGGCCGTCCGGCTCAAGGCCGCCCAGGTGGACGAGAACACCGTTCAGACCCAGCACAATCTCAGACCCGGCCCATATCTCTGGCTCAGCATACACGACACCGGCCAGGGCATGGACCCCCGAACCCTCGAACGCGTTTTCGACCCCTTTTTCACCACCAAGCAGCCGGGCGAGGGCACGGGCATGGGGCTCGCCACCGTGAGCGGCATCGTGAAAAGCCACCAGGGCGCCATCTGGGCGGAGAGCGTTCCGGGCCAGGGCTCCACCTTTCACGTTTACCTGCCCGAGGCAATCGGCGAAGTCTTTCAGGAAGGCGAAATCGAAGAGGACCTGCCTAGCGGCACGGAGCGGATTCTGCTGGTGGACGACGAGGTCGTCCTGGTGGACATGGTCGGCCAGATGCTGCGGCGGCTCGGCTACCGCCTGACTGGGTCGAGCGACAGCCGGGAGGCCCTCGAGACGGTGAGGCGCCGGCCCGAGGCCTTCGACCTGGTGATCACCGACCTGGACATGCCGGACCTGGATGGGTTGGAACTGGCCCGGCAGATCAAGGCGCTCCGTCCCAATCTCCCCATCATCCTGTGCACGGGTTACCCCCAGTCGGTGCCCGAGGAGCTGCGGGGCATGGCCGAAGCTTTCATCGCCAAGCCGATTTCACGGCTGAACCTGGCTCTGCTGATCCGAGAGGTACTGGCAGCGTCATCGGAAGGAAGCTAAACTCAATAGACGGAAAGAACCATGGCGCGGATACTGATCATTGACGACGATCCTTCGGTGGGCGACGTGCTCTCCCGGGTCATTCGGGGGATGGGACACGAAAGCACGCATGTCCTGACCCTGAGGCAAGGCATCTCCCAGACTCGAACCGAGAACTACGACGTGATTTTCCTGGACGTGTACATGCCGGACGGGAACGGGTTGGAAGCCCTGCCCGAGGTCAAGGCGGCCGCTTCCTCGCCGGAGGTGATCATCATCACCGGCCAGAGCGACCGGAACGGGGCGGAGTTGGCCATCGCCAACGGCGCCTGGGGCTACATCCCCAAGCGAAGCTCCATCAAGGAGATGAACCTGGCTCTGACGCGCGCCCTGCAGTACCGGAGCGAAAAACAGGCCCAGCGGCCTCTGACCGCCCTCAAGCGGGAGGGGATCGTGGGCCGCAGCCCGAGGCTGAACCATTGCCTGGACCTTCTGGCCCAGGCGGCCGCCAGCGAGGCGCCGGTGCTGCTCACCGGCGAGACCGGCACCGGCAAGGAGGTCTTTGCCCGGGCCATCCACGAAAACAGCGCGAGGGCCGGCGGCGAATTCGTGGTGGTGGACTGCGCGGCCCTGCCCGAGAACCTGGTGGAAAGCACCCTCTTCGGCCATGACCGGGGGGCCTTCACCGGCGCGGATCGGGCCCGGATCGGCCTGGTCAAGCTGGCCGACGGCGGCTCCCTGTTCCTGGACGAGGTGGGCGAGCTGCCGTTGTCCGTCCAAAAAAATTTCCTGCGCGTGCTCCAGGAATCCCGCTTCCGACCGGTGGGCCAAGGGCCGGAGGTGGAAAGCCGCTTCCGGCTCATCACCGCCACGAACCGGAACCTCGAGGACATGGTCCGGGAGGGCGCCTTCCGCCAGGACCTGCTCTTCCGCATCCGCTCCCACGTTATCGAGCTGTCTCCGCTCCGGGACAACCTCGAGGATCTGAAAGAACTAACCCTCCACTACATCGCCACGCTCTGCGAACGCTACCAAATCCCCACCAAAGGCGTCTCCCCGGACTTCTTCGAGGCCCTGGCCCAGTACGACTGGCCCGGCAACGTCCGGGAGCTCATCTACACCCTCGAGCGGGCCCTGGCCGCGGCTCAGGGCGCCCCCACCCTCTACGCCACCCACCTGCCCCTCTCCCTTCGGGTCAGGGCCGCCCAAACCCTGGCTGACGAGAATCCAGCCGCGGCCATCACTCGGGAAAACCTCTCTCCGGCCTTGCCGGCCGCCCTGCCCCAGCTCCAGCAGGCCCGCCAAGCCGCGGTTCAAGCCTTCGAGGAGCAGTACCTCCGCGACCTCCTCGCCCTCAGCCAGGGCAATGTCAAACGCGCCGCCCAGATGGCGGGCGTCTCCCGACAGCACCTCCACGATCTGCTGAAACGGCACCACATCAAGCATCCCGAAATTTAGAAGGCGAATGCCGCAAAACTTCGGCTGGGGCCGAACGCATGGCCGGAACCGTCTCCAATTTCATCACCCGCTTCCAAATCCAGCAACAAACACATGGAAGGAACGACATTCAGTGTCAACTGACAGATGACACTGTCTCCCCTCGCCTGACAGCCATTTGGGCAACAATTTCAGAATGCCCACCTCTGTTGTCATCCAGCATCAGGAATTAGGAAAAAAAGTAAAGACTTCCCCCTGGCACGTTTCTTGACTGGTTCAGAAGTTACCAGATTGTTTTCAGGCACCATGACGTACCAGGAAGACTTATGAATATTTTTCTTTTCATTCCCGAACCGCTCGAAGCAGGCCTTCACCTGCTGCGGGCGCTCGCGCCGGTCGTGCCCATGGTCGAGACGGAAATATTCAACAACCACCAGGAACTCAAACGACGGCTCCGACAGCCCATCCAAGACGAGGCCGTGGCCGTGCTCCTGGCGCCGGATCTGCCGACCCTGAAGGCCTTGCAGACCATGCGCGATCTCCTCAGGTTCGTCAGCGTCATCCTGATCGTGCCGAGCGAGGACCCGGAGATCATGAAGCAGGTCCACCACCTGAGGCCGCGATACCTGGCCTCCCTGGGTGACGACTTTCGGGACGCGGCCGCCGTGTTGGACAAGATGAGGCATCGAGAAATCCCGCGGCTGCAGCTGGGCGCGCAGCCAGGCGCGCAGCCAGGCGCCGCATGAGCGGGCTAGCCGCAGGAGCCGGATCACGGTCATGAACGGAAATGAGAACGGAAAAGGGAGGGGACCATGCCCGAGGCCATGAGCGAGATGTTCTTGGCGGAAGAGGAAATCGAGCTCCACGTGGAAGACGAGTCGCCGCTGGAAGAAGACCTCTCGTCGCTGGAAGAGGTCCTGGCGCCGTTGGAAGAGGTCCTTGCGCCGCAAGTAGAGCCTCTAACGCTCGAGGAGGAGAATTCGTCGGGACTGGGAGTCGAGGAGCCGGAAAGAATCCCGCTGTCCGCCTATAAGCAGGAGATGCGCCGCTATCCGCGCATCCCGCCCGAACGGGAGAGCAGGCTGGGCAGAAGGATCAAAAAGGGGCGCGAGGCCATGTTCGCGCTGGTGCTGAGGAGCGGCGTCCGGCTCAGGGCCATGAAGGCCTTCCAGGAGGAGTTGGCCTCATGGCAGGACCCGGCCTGCCGCACCCGGCCCTGTTACAGCCAGTTGACGAACCTGATTCATGGCCGCGTGGCCGAAATGGCCGAACAGCATCCCTCGAACCGGGAACTGGCGCGTCTGAATGGGCGTCTGACCCGACTCGAGGCCATGGTGCGGGAGGCATCGCACGAGCTGGTCACGGCCAACCTGCGGCTGGTCTTTTCCGTGGCCAAGGGGTACGCCAACCGGGGGTTGGCTTTTTCCGATCTCATTCAGGACGGCAACCTGGGGCTGATCAAGGCCGCGTCCATGTACGATTACAGTCGGGGGTTTCGCTTCTCCACCTATGCCATCTGGTGGATTCGGCAGGCGATCAGCCGGTCGGTGTTCTACAAGGGCAAGACCGTCCGGTATCCGAACCATTTTCTGAGCACGCTCAAGAGTTTCTACCGGGCCCAGCAGAGCTTGCTCCAGGAACTCTTCCGGGAGCCCACCCTCGAGGAGATCGCCGGCGCCATGGGCGAAAGCGAGGACAAGGTCCAGATCCTCGCGCGGATGGTGCAGGAACCGCTCTCGCTGGACGCGCCCCAGGGCGAAGCGGAAACGAACCTGGGCGACTACCTGCCCATGACCGATCAGGTCGACCCGCTGGATACGACCACCGAACAAGAGCTGCGGGACACGGTCCAGAAGCTGCTGGCCAACCTGCCGCTCCGGGAGGAAATGATCCTGAGAAAACGGTTCGGCATCGCCACCCAGGAGAATCTCAGCCTGGAAGAGGTGGGCGGTGAATTCCACATTTCCCGCGAGCGCGTCCGGCAGCTCGAACACCGGGCCCTGGCCCGTCTCCGCCACCCGGCCAGGATGCGGTTCCTGGAAAGCTTGATCTGATCGGGCCGTCGCGGCCGCCCATGCAAGGGCCGCCTACCGGGCATACCTTGCCCTGGCCCAGAAGCAGCCTGAAAACCGGTCGGAGTTCCCCTCCTTTCCTCCGGCCGGTTTTCAGGCCGGCTGCGAACGGGAAATAAAACCCAGGCCGGCCCCTCCCCTACCTCAGCTCGGGGTACAGGGTCGAAGAGGCCTTCATCACCCGGATCATGATGAGCGAGCGGGCGATCTCCTTAGCGCCCTGAGGCTCCTCGATGACGCCCTCGAACCAGTAGTACTCGGTCTGCGGCGTCTCGCCCACGGCCAGGACGCGGCCCCGATTGATATAATCGTGGTCGCAGAAGAGGGGCCCGGCCGTGTAGGTGAACTCGAGGGCGCCGAAGAGCCCGACCGCGCCCAGGCGGTTCTCGGCCTGGGCCTCATAGGAGATCATGGCCCGTCTCCCCGCGTCGATGACCTGGACCGGGGTCATGAGCGGCCCGCCCCAGGGCGACGCCTCGATGTACCAGTTGAGCGGCTCGGTGATCCTGAGGAACCGATCCCTGGTCCTGGACGAGGCCTGGTTCACCTTGACCGGCGGGATGTCCATGCCCACCGATAGGTCCTTGAGGACGCGCACCTGGCCGGGCGGTGGCAGGCTGCGCACGCGCTGCCTTAGCGCGGACAGCTCCTTGGGCCGGCCGATGGAGGCCGTGCCCTCGCCGACCATGATCTCCTTGGCCTCTTTCATCCACACCTCGGTCTGGGTGTCCTCCGTCGCCTTGGGCCGGCGGAGAAAGGCCTTGACCGGTTCGAGGTGCGTGGTCGCGTACCGGAAATACATCGACATGCCGCCGGTCTCGAACCAGCGGCGGCCGAAGACCTCCATGAACAGCGGCACGAACTGCTCCATGTGGTAGGAGCCGGCGATGGTGCCGCCGCGCAGGCCCAGCTTCTGGGCGGTCTCGTCGTGGTGGATGCTCGTCTGGGCGTGCAGGTGTTCGTTGTACGGCGTACGGACGGGCCCGCTCAGGACGCCGTCCTGTTCGGTGATGGGGGTGTCTCTGAAAATCTTTTCCGGCATGTTTCCCTCCTCTTGAAGCGGCAGCTTGCCTCCACTGCCTTGCTTGTCCTTTTTTACTTTGATGACGGGCCTCGCCTGCTGGAGAAGCCGACCTCTCCGCGCGCGGGACCGACGGGCTAAGGTCTTTCGCCAAGACGTTTTGAGGCAGCCGACCTCTCCGCGCGCCGGACCGACCATCATTCATCACTCATCCTTCATCCCCCCACGGGATAGACCCCATACTCCCGGAGCGCCTCCCGCATGGCCAGGATATTTTCCACCGGGACGTCGGACTGGATGTTGTGCACCGCGGCGAAGACAAAGCCGCCTCCGGGCGCCAGGTCCTCGATGCGCCGCCTGACCTCGTCCCGCACCTCGGCCGGCGTGCCCCGCCCCAACACGCGCTGGGTGTCCACCCCGCCGCCCCAAAAAACGATGTCCCGCCCGAACTCCCGCTTGAGCTCGGCCGATTCCATGCCCGCGGCGCTGAGCTGGACCGGGTTGAGAATGTCCACGCCGATTTCGATCAGGTCCGGAATGACCGGCCGAACCGCGCCACAGGAATGGAAGAAAATTTTAGCCGACGTGCGGGCGTGGATAAAGTCGAACAGCCGCTTGTGCCTGGGCTTGGCCAGGCGGCGGTAGCTGGCCGGGGAGATGAGCAGCCGGTGCTGGCCGGCGAAATCGTCCGCCTCCATGACCACGTCCGCGTAAGGCCCGGCCTCGGCCAAGGCCCGCTCCCAATAGACCGTCTTCAGCTCCACGACCCGGTCCATGAGCCCGCCCAGGAGGTCGGGGTTCAGGGCGAAGTCGGCGAAGTAACCATCGAAGCCGCGCAGCCAGGCCGCCATCTCCAGGACCCCGGCGCACAGCCCGCCCAAAACCACGGCCCGCCCCTCGATCTCGGCGGCCCGGCGGGCGCGCTCGGCCAGGCCCTGAAACCGCGCCGGGTCGAGCGGGTCCGGCCAGGGGAAGTCCTTGACGTCCTCAAGCGAGGCGGCCTCTTTCAGCGGATGATGAAACATGTCGAAGTACAGGCCGCCGGCCTTGGGCATGCGCCAGCCCACGCCCCACTCGTCGTAAAAGAAAAAATGGGCGTCCGTCTCTTGGACCTCGGGAACGATGGCGGAGCGCGTGAACACGCCGCAGACGTCCACCTGAAGCAGGTCCCGGGCCCACTCGTCCACCACCGCGATCTGCTGGACCGTGTCCTGGAGCGGGGCCTCGACCGAACCGGGCCGGCCGAGGCGTTCCGTCAGCGGCTCGTAGGCCCGCCGATGGATGCCGGTGACCACGGTCGCCCCGAGATCGAAGGGCACCCGGTCCGGCTCCTGGTGGTTCAGGGCCCTGAGCACGCGCTCCCGAGAGGTTAAGGGTCCGGCTTTCGTCCCGCTCATAGAATTTCCCTGGCCGCCTCGCGAAGCTGGTCGTGGAAATCGGGGTGGGCCACGCGGATAAGCTCCTCGGCCCTCTCGCGGAGGGTCTTGCCCGCGAGCTGGGCCACACCGTACTCGGTGACCACGTAGTCGGCGAAGGACCGGGGGATGCTGACCACGGCCCCCTCGTCCAGCCTGGCCTTGATGTTGGAGACGGACCCGTCGCCAAAGGTCGAGGGCAGCATGGTCACGGCCCGGCCGCCCGGCGCGCTGAAGGCGCCCAAATGAAACTCGATCTGGCCGCCCGGGCCGTTGATCAGCCGGGCCCCGAACTGGGACTCGCAGGAGATCTGGCCGGTCAGGTCGATCTGCACGCCGTTGTTGATGGCCACCATGTTCCGGTGCTGGCTGACGCGGCCGATGTTGACCACGTAGTCCGAGCCGTAAATGGCGAAAAGCGGGTTGTCGTGGGCCCAGCGGATTTCCTCGGCCCGCATGCCGTTCAGCCCGGCGAAGACGGCCTTGCCCGGGTGCAGGGTGGCATACCGGCCCGTGACAATGCCGCGCTTCACCAGAAAACCCAGGCCCGGACAGGCCATCTCGGAAAAAAGACCGAGGTCGCTTAGCTCGTCAAAGACGCCCAGCTCGACAATGTGCCGCGTGCCGCCGCCGATGCCCACCTGAATGGTGTCCCGGTCCCGAATCAGGGTCTTCAGGTGCGCGGCCATCCGCTTCTGTACCTCGGTGGGGTCGTCCAGGGCCAGGGCGGTTTCGAGCATGTCGGGCGTGATGGCCTCGAAGAAGACCAGCGCGTCGCGGATCATGCCCGGCCGGGCCGCGGCTACGGCCTCGCGGCCCCGGGCCTGCTTGGCCGGCGGGAGCTTGCCCACGACCTTGTCGATTTCGGCCTCGGTCAAGGGCGGGAAGCTGGCGTCCACCAGGTAATCGATGTCCGAGACGTGAAGAAACGTGTCGCCGTGGGCGCGGATGACGTGGTCGTTCACCTCGGCGATGATGGTGCGGGCGTGGTTGGCGTAGCCGCGGCGCTCCCAGACGTCGTGTCCGAAGGAGCAGAAGCCGTGTTCGTCCGGGGGCGAGACCTCCACGCAGAACACGTCCACCGATCGGCTCATGGGCCGGCCGTCGGCATAGGGCTTCAGCCAAGTCCCGTTGGTGTAAGGCAGAAAGTGCACGCAGCCCTCGTCATGACCCACCCGGCCGTGGTTGTAGAGAAAGATACGCACGATGGCCTGAAAGGAGGCTTCGAGGCCCGGGTGCAGGAAGGGATAATCGAAGGGCGGGGCGGACATCTCCACCTTGACATCCCTCAGCTCGTCCTTCCGCGCCACCAGGAACAGCGGCAAACGACCGAAATAGGTGTTGGGAAAAAAGACGCTGTCCCCGGACCGGATCGCCCCGACCGCCTCCTCGTAGCTGACCAGCTTCTCCTTAAAGGCTTCCTTCCAATCGAAAGGTTTATCAAAGCTGGATGACATGAAACTTTCTCCCGCGGCCGGCAGCGTCCGCCGGGTCTTCCCCGGCCCCTGCCTGAATAACCTTCCCCCGCCCCGGTCCGACTCCCGGCCGCTCTCTGGTCGGATATATCCCTTTTCTAACACAGCCGGCCGGCCCCGGCAAGACGTTCCGCGACCCACCTGGAACCGTGGGACGTCAAGCCCCGGCCGGCGACGCAACACTATGTCAATATTGACATATTGACAATCCCTACCCGTCTGTTCCATTCTCTTTTCACGGCACATACCCCGCTTCACCCCCAACCCTGACCCAGGTGAGGAGGCCATCATGAGCTACTGGTTTTTAGACCCGATGCTGAAGGCACTTTTCCCCCTGGCCCTGTCCACCTCCATCAAGGGCCTTTCCAACGTCTTTCATACCCCCACCATTGTCATGGGCTCCAACGTTCTCCCCGAGGGCCCGGTGCTCGGAGCCTCGACCCCGGCCATGCTGGCCGGCCAATGCACGAAAAAAAGGGCCTTCGTGTCCACAGATACCTTTGGATTGAAGCACGCCCAACGGGTGGTCAGGTGCCTGGAGGGCAACGGCTTCACCTGCCAGGTCTGGGACAAGCACCTGCCCGAGGCGCCCATGGGCAACGTCAAGGAGGGCGGCCAAGCCATGTCCGCCTTTGAGCCGGACCTGATCGTGGCCGTAGGCGGCGGTTCGGTCATTGACGGCGCCAAAGCGGCCTGGATCCATTACGAGCGGCCCGACATCGAGTACCTGGGCGCGATCTCGCCGCTTGCGCCGCTCGGGCTCCGGAAAAAGGCCATCCTGGCCGCGGTGCCCACCACCAGCGGCACCGGCTCGGAATGCACCTCCGTGGCGGTGGTCCACGACGAGGCGGCCCACCGCAAGGTCCCGCTGGCCAACGCCGAGCTCCTACCCGACTTCGCCATTTTGGACCCGGCCTTCACCATGACCATGCCGCCGAAACTCACCGCCGGCACCGGCCTGGACGCCCTGGCCCACGCCGTGGACACCCTGGCCATCATCTCGAGCAACGAGATCACCGACGCCCTGGCCAAGGCCGCCGTGGAGATGATCTTCAAATACTTGCCCCGGGCATACGCCCACGGCCAGGACCGGGAGGCCCGCTACCGCATGCACGTGGCCGCCAGCACGGCCGGGATGGCCTTCGGCGCCAACGGCACCTCCCTCAGCCACAGCTTCGGGCACTCCTTCGGCGCCTTGTTCAACGTCCACCACGGCCTGGCCTGCGGCATCTTCATCCCCTACACCCTCGAGTATTACGCCAAGACCTCGGACAAATTCCTGAGCATGGCCCACGCGCTCAGGATCGAGGGCGGCTCCAAGAAGGAGACCATGGCCAACCTGCTCCGGACCGTCAAGAACTTCAACCGGTCCCTGGACGTGCCGCTCAGTCTGAAGGAAATGGGCATCCCCAAGGACAAGTTCGAGGCCGAGATGGACAGGCTGGTGCTATACGCCCATGAGGACATCAGCACCGCCTTCAGCCCCAGGCCCATGACCAAGGCCCAGTGCGAGCAGATTTTCAGATACGCCTACGACGGCAAGGACATCGATTTCTAGGAGAGGGAGACGCTATGTACGGATATCACGGTCGGTTTCTCAAGGTGGACCTGGGTGCGGGCACGACCGGCGACCTGCCCCTGTCCGAGGAGATGGCGAAAAAGTATATCGGCGGAGCCACCCTGGCCGCCGGACTCATCTACGACCATGTCAAACCCGGCATGGACCCGCTCGCTCCGGAAAGCCCGTTCGTCATGGCTACCGGCCCCTTCACCGGCACCTCGGTCCCCATGGTCAGCCGCTACGCGGTCTGCGGCCTCTCCCCCCTGACCGGGCTGTGGGGCGAGGCCACCAGCGGCGGGGTCTTCCCTTTCCGGCTCAAGGGCTCGGGCTTTGACGGATGCTTCGTCACCGGCAAAGCGGCCAGGCCGGTTTACGTGTACGTCAAGGACGGCAAGGCCGAAATCCGGGACGCCTCAAAGTTCTGGGGCTTGGACAGCTACGCCTGCCAGGAGGCGATCAAGAAGGAGCTGGGCGACGAGAACGTCAGCGTGGCCTGCATCGGTTCGGCCGGCGAGAAGGGTATTCCATTCGCCGCGGTCATGAACGACGAGGGCCGGGCCGCGGGCCGCTGCGGCCTGGGCGCGCTCATGGGCTCGAAGAACCTGAAGGCGGTGGCGGCCGTGGGCCGGGCCCGGCCGCGAGCGGCGGACCAGGCCAAGGTGAACACGCTCTCCCAGGCGGCGGTGGCCGCCATTCGCGGGGCTTTCATGTCCGTGGCCTTCCGGGAGTACGGCACGCTGATGTACATGGACATGGGCATGACCCTGGGCGATGCGCCGGCCAAGTACTACAGCCAGAGCGTCTTCGAGGCGGAGAAGGTCTCGGGCCAGGCGCTTCGCCAGGGGTACGCCGTCGAGAACTACGCCTGCCGGGGCTGCCCCATCGGCTGCGGCCGCACGGTCAGGGACTTTTCCCCGGACCTGCCGGTCGTCGACGGGCCGGAGTACGAGACGGTGAACGCCTTCGGTCCCCTGTGCCTGAACCACGACATGGACACCATCATCAAGGCCAACCACCTGTGCAACGCCCACGGTCTGGACACCATTTCCGCAGGCGTGTCCATCGCCTACGCCTTCCATCTCTACGACCTGGGGGTCATCGGCAAGAAACAGGCCGGCATGGAGCTTCGGTGGGGCGACGGCCAGGCGATGCTGGCCATGCTCGAGAAAATGATCCGGCAGGAGGGCATCGGCAAGGTCCTGGCCCAGGGGACCCGGGCCATGGCCCGCCACTATGGCCGGGACGAAGAGGAAGCGGCCCAGGTCAAGGGCCTCGAGATTCCCATGCACGACGGCCGGGCCTTCCACGGCCTGGCCATCTCATACGCCACAGGGCCGCGCGGCGCCTGCCACCTCAAGGGCGACTACTACAACGTGGCCCTGGGCGGGGCCGTGCTGGAGTTCGGGATACTGCCGTCCGACCGGCTGGTCTCGGCGGGCCAGGCCGAGCCGGCGGCCAAGTTCCAGAGCTGGAAGGACTTGTTCGACGCCCTGACCCTATGCAAATTCGCGCCCATGAGCCCCACCCAGGTCAGCCAGTTCCTCTCGGCCCTGACCGGCTGGGAGGTCGCGCCGCTGGACCTGCTCGCCGCGGGCGACCGTTCCATCAACGTTAAGCGGGCCATCAGCAACAAGCTGGGCCTCACCCGCGCGGGGGACAAGCTGCCCAAGATCGTGCTTCAACCCTACACCGACGGGACCATCCCGGGCCAGGTGCCGGACATGGACCTCCTGCTCAAGGAGTACTACGCCTACCGCCAATGGGATTGGGAGACCGGCCGGCCGACCAAGAAGAAGCTCCTGGAACTCGGCCTGGACAACGTGGCCCAGGATCTTTATAAATAAAGCCGCGTTCGGCTTTCCGGCGGTCCGGTCTTTCGGCCGGACCGCCGGGCGACCCGCCTTCAGCGTGAGGCGGGACCGGGACCCCGGGTCCCAAGAAAACCCACCCGAACCATCATTCAGGATGAAGCGGACATGGAAGAGATCACGCAGGCCGTGCTGAAGGGAAATGCGGCCGGGGCAGAGGCCGGCGTTCGGGCCGCGCTGAAAAACGGCGCCCGGCCCGAGGCCATCCTGAAAGACGGCCTGATCGCGGCCATGGAAGAGGTGGGCCGGCGGTTCGAGGCCGGCGAGTATTTCGTGCCCGAGATGCTCGTCGCGGCCCGGGCCATGAAGGCTGGCATCGCGGTGCTCAAGCCGGCGCTGGTCGAGACCGGGGTGAAGCCACTAGGCAAAGTCATGCTGGGCACGGTCGGCGGCGACCTTCACGACATCGGCAAGTACCTGGTGGGCCTGATGATGGAAGGGGCCGGCTTCGAGGTGATCGACGTGGGCGCGGACGTGGCCGCCCACGCGTTTGTCGAGGCGGTACGGAAGGAGCGGCCCCATATCCTGGGCATGTCCGCGCTCCTGACCACGACCATGCCCAACGCCGAGGCCACCATCCAGGCCCTGAAGCAGGCCGGCCTCCGAGAGACGGTCAAGGTCATGGTCGGCGGCGCGCCCATCACCCAGGGCTATGCCGACGAGATCGGCGCCGACGGCTACGCGCCGGATGCCCCCTCCGCGGCACAGAAGGCCAAGTTTCTGCTCGGCCTCTGATTCCATTTCTAAATCAAGCGTTAACTTTGTCGGCTGCGCTGCGCGGCTCCTCGCCGTACTCAAGGTACTGTCTCGTCGCTGCTCGCTTGCCTTCGCGT
>Ga0315282_10013168_pt1 | contig 12512 bp, 7 predicted proteins | sample YL17G07_20_MG_FD_203693 | JGI IMG/M metagenome (GOLD analysis project Ga0315282, IMG submission 203693) | Sediment microbial communities from Yellowstone Lake, YNP, Wyoming, USA - YL17G07_20 | ecosystem: Environmental > Aquatic > Freshwater > Lake > Sediment | place: USA: Wyoming | collected... | reverse complement strand
GGAGGCACCAGCGCCCAAGACTCAGGGCTTACGAAAAAAACCAGAACAACCTTGACAGGCCACAGGGCCTAAGGTAGCCTTCCCCTCCAAGAATTGAACCCCTCAGGCTTGGATCGCCGGGAGTCCGATAAGAATCCTGCGCCTCATCTGGTTTCTTGGGTTATAATGGAACAGGCGAGATTGTGGGATACAAGGGAAAGCGGATCATCTACTGTTCACACGCCCTGAAGCGCGCCAAGGAGCGCGGCATATCCCAACAGGACATACTTGATGTCATTGAGTCGCCGGATGTTGATCAGCCGTCTAAGGTGTGCCTTGGACGCAGAATCCTGCGAAAGCGCCTTAGGCCATCGTATGTGGTGTCGGTTGTGATAGTGCCGCCGAATGGTGGCTCCGACGTCGGCGTGATTACTGCGTGGGTTAACGAAGGCTAAGGGGACTCGCCAATGAAGGTTACCACGTCTGTTAATCCAGAAACAGGCCAGATTGGGTCGCTCTACGTACAGTTCACAGATAAGCCGGTAGCCAAAACGGTTCCCGTCAAGAATCCGACCGATCCTTCGCTGCTTATGGACCTTGACGGCAAAGGCCAACTTGTCGGCATTGAAATTCTGGCTAGCGACCTCCTTCGAGAATTCTGCGGCCTCATTTCCAGGGACCTGCCCAAGAGGTACGCCAACAAGGTAGATGAATACTGCGGGATAACCTAACCATCAGCGGTTGTTCTGCTCCCCTTTTCCTTCCCCTCCCTTTAGACTGACCCACTGTCGAATTCCCCCCAACGGGGCGGCAAGGCTTCGGCAGATTTCAAGCACGCCGTCCTCCGCCCAAGGCCCCGACACGCGGCAGTAACTCTGCAATCGAGGGCGGGTTACAGTTATAGACGGCTTGCCTGTGCGACGGGCGTCCATCGCGCGGCGCGCATGCAGACGCCATCCGGCCCTTCGGGCCCATTGAGCGACCACACCCATGGGAGTCTCAACCAGCATGGCCAGTTCGGTGCGAGCCGAGGTTCGTGCGAGGGGGTTTCTCCCAGGCGGCACGATGTTCCTTGTTCTCGCCGCGGTCAGCATCGCGGTCTGGAGTCTGCCTTTGGCGCCGGCCTCGTCGGAGGAGCCGAAGGCGGCGCCCAAGGCGGCCCTGCCCCCCGCCGCGCCGCCCAAGTCCGCGAGCCCTGCGGCCGCCCAGGCAGTCGGTCCGGCCAGGATCACCTTGCCCGCTTCCATCCACTTTGCCTCGGACATCATGCCCCTCATTGACCGGCGCGGGTGCAACGCCGTGCAGTGCCACGGGTCTGCCGGCGGAAAGGGCGGACTCAGGCTTTCCATGTTCGGCGCATATCCCGAGGACGACTATGCGGCCATCACGAGGCTTGCCGCCGGCCGGCGGATCAACCTGGTGGAACCGGCCAAGAGCCTCCTCGTCGTGAAGGCCGCCGGAGGCGCGGATCACAAGGGCGGGAAGCGGATCGAGCCGGCCTCTGCCGAGTACGGCCTGCTGGTCTCGTGGGTGGCGCAAGGGGCGTCCTGGCGAGACGAGAAGGCGCCCCGCCTCCTGTCCATCAAGATCGTGCCCGACAAGGTCTCGCTCCGCAAGGGCGAGGCCCGACAGGTCGCCGTGAAGGCCGCGTACTCCGATAGCCAGGAAAAGGACGTGACGGCCGACGCCCGGTACCAGGTTTCCGATGCGGGCGTCGCCGAGGCCGCCGCCGGCGGCCAGGTCACCGCGCGCGACTACGGCGAGGCCGTGATTGTCGCGACCTGGATGCGCCGCACGGCCGTGATGCGCGTCGCGGTCCCGCAGCCGCTCTCCGCGCCTTTGCCTGCAATGCCGGGGGCAACCAAGATAGACGAGTTCGTCCTGGCCAGACTGAAGGAGTTGGGCCTTCCGCCGTCGGGGCCTTGCACCGACGAGGAGTTCGTCCGCCGCGTACACCTCGACGTGATCGGGCTTCTGCCGACGCCCGAAGAGGCCCGCGCCTTCTTGGCGGACCAGGCCCCCGAGAAGCGAAGCAAGTTGATCGACCGGCTGCTCGAGCGGGACGAGTTCGCGGACCATTGGGCCCTGAAGTGGGGCGACCTCCTGCGCATCAAGAGCGAGTACCCCATCAACCTGTGGCCGAACGCCGTCCAAGCCTACCATCACTGGGTCCGGGACAGCATCGCCAGGAACAAGCCCTACAACCAGTTCGTGACGGAACTGCTGACAGCCACGGGGAGCAACTTCGTCGTCGCGCCGGCCAACTATGCGCGGGCGATTCCGAAGCGCGACGCCCGGAGCCTGGCGGAGGCCACCGCCCTGGTCTTCATGGGGGCCCGTATCGGGTGCGCCCGGTGCCATGCCCATCCGCTGGAGGACTGGACGCTCGACGACAACCTCGGCTTGGCCGCGTTCTTCGCCAAGGTCCAGTACAAGAGCACCCAGGAGTGGAAGGAGGAGATCGTCTGGGTCAATCCGGACCGGGTCCTGCGCCACCCCAGGACCCAGCAGGCGATCGCGCCGAAGTTCCTGGGCGGCAAGGTCGCGGAGGCCGGCAGCCAGGAAGACCTGCGGCAGAAGTTTGCCGAGTGGCTAACCGCGCCCCAGAACCCCTGGTTCGCCCGGAACATCGTGAACCGCCTCTGGTTCTGGCTGTTCGGACGTGGGATCGTCCACGAGCCGGACGACATGAGGCCCACGAACCCGCCGACGAACCCTGAACTGCTCGCCTATCTGGAGCGCGAGTTGGTCAGCCACCAGTACGACCTCAAACACATCTTCCGCCTGGTCCTCAACTCGCGGACGTACCAGTTATCGTCGAAGGCGGACCCGCTCAGCGCCAAGGACGTGGCGCATTTTGCGCATCACCCGGTCCGGCGTCTGGAGGCCGAGGCCCTTTTGGATGCCATCGGACAGGTCACCGAGACTTCGGAGGAGTTCTCGAGCCGGATCCCCGAACCCTACACGAAATTGCCGAAAGGGTTCCGCGCCGCGCAAGTGCCGGACGGCAGCATCGTGACGCCGTTCCTGGAACTGTTTGGCCGCCCGCCGCGCGACACGCCCTACGAAGCGGACCGGTGCGAACAGACCACCATGCGGCAAGCCCTGCACATGGTCAACTCGGCCCACCTCGAAGGCAAGGTGACCGGGAGCCCGCGGCTCCAGCGGCTCCTGAAATCCGGGAAGAGCGACCGCGAGATCGTCGAGGAGATTTACCTGGCGGCCCTCTCGCGGCCCCCCACCGAGGACGAGAACAAGAGGCTCCTGGAGTACATCGGCAAGGACAAGAAGGCCCGCGCGCAGGCCGTCCAGGACGTGATGTGGGCCATCCTGAACACCAAGGAGTTCTTGTTCAACCACTGAGCCGCGACGCGGACGTTACTTTGTGCGGCGGGCGAGAAAGACGCCGGGACGGCGGGAAGGAACGAACCATGCTGAACATCCAAGGCCGAAGGGTCGGCCTGGCGGCGGGCGGCATGCGGCGGCGCGATTTCCTCCGCGTCGGCGCACTGGGCCTTATGGGCCTGACCCTGACCGACTGGCTGAGGCTGGAGGCCTGCGGCCAAGTCAGGAAAGCCAAGGCCAAGTCGGTCATCCAACTCTGGCTGAACGGCGGCCCGCCCCACACCGACACGTTCGACCCGAAGCCCTTTGCGGGCGACGACTATGCCGGGCCTTTCAAGAAGGCCCTGGCGACTAACGTGCCGGGCATCCAGGTCGGCGAGATGCTGCCCCTGCTGGCGCAGCAGGCCGACAAGTTCTCCATCCTCCGGGGGATGACCCACCCATCCAACGCCCACGAGACCGCGACGTACATCATGCAGACCGGCACACTCCCGTCGGGCGACCTCGTGTATCCGGCGGTCGGGGCGGTCGTGGCGCTCAAGAAAGAGGAGGCCGGCTACAAGGGAATCCTCCCCCCCTACGTCGGCATCACCTCGACGCTGGGACGATTCTCGGAGTCGGGCTTCCTGGGAAGCCAGTACCGCCCGTTTGCAACCGGCGGCGACCCGAACGCCAAGGACTTCCGGGTGGGCGGCCTCGTGCCGGCCTCTGGCGTGACGAACGAGCGGCTGGCCGAGCGCCGGTCGCTGCTGCGGGCGGTCGACTCTCTGGCGCGGAACATGGAGAAGGAAGGTCAGTTCCAAGCCATGGACGCCCTCCAGGAGAAGGCCTACGGCCTGATCCTCGGCGATGCCAAGAAGGCCTTCGACCTGTCGGACGAAAAAGACGAGGTCCGCCAGAAGTACGGCCGCACGACGTTCGGGCAATCGTGCCTCCTGGCGCGCCGGTTGGTCGCCGGCGGCGTTCCTTTCATCACCGTCAACTGGGGCGGATGGGACACACACAAGCAGCATTTCGAGAGGATGAAGGAGATGCTTCCGGTCCTCGACAAGGGGATGGCCGCCCTCCTGGAGGACCTGGCCCGCACCGGCCTGCTGGAGAGCACCATCGTCGTGTGTGGCGGCGAGTTCGGACGCACGCCGAAGATCCTCCAGGACCCGCCCTGGAACGGCGGACGCGACCACTACTCGACCGCCTTCTCGTGCGTCGTGGCGGGAGGCGGGTTCAAAGGCGGCATGGTCGTCGGCGCCACCGACACAAGAGGCGAAAAGGTCAAGGAGCGGCCGATCTACCCGTGGGACCTTTCGGGCAGCCTGTACCAGATGCTCGGCATCGATCCCCACAGCCGACTGCCGCATCCGCACGGGTGCGTCGCCTATGTCACGCCCGTTGCAGGCGGCGACGTGGCCAGCGGCGGGCTCTTGACGGAGATCATGTAGCGTGCGCGGCCGCGCCTGCGGTCCGCCGGAAACGGGGTGATTTGTGGCTCGCCTCTGGGCAGAGGGTGTCTTATCGGCGATCGCGGCCTTGAGCCTTTACGCCTCCGCCGCGGCGGAGACGCCCAGACCGCTGACCGCTGCGTCGCCGCAGCGGCTGGCCATCCCGATCGCGGCGACGCGCTCCGGCGCCGGCCCCGCGCCCTCGGTCGAGTGCGTCGTCACCTTCGGTCCTCCCACTGCCGTATCGGCCCTGGCCTTCAGTCCCGACGGGCAGACGCTTGCTGTCGGAGGGCACCAGGAGGTCCTGCTCTGGGACCTGGCGGCCGCCAGGCTTGCCAAGCGGATCGGCGCCGGACAGTTGGCCGGGCCCGTCCGGGCACTGGCCTACCTGGACGATGGGCGGTCGCTGGCGGTCGGCGAGGGGACGCCCGACCCGTCGGGCGCCGTCAAGGTGTTCGCAGTCCAGACCGGCCAGGTGACGGCCGCTCTGAAGGAGCCCGCGGAAGCGGTCTACTGCCTGGCCGTGAGCCCGGACGGCCAATTCCTGGCGGCGGCGGGCGCCGACGCCAAGGTCCACATATGGAGCGCCAAGGATAAGAAACTCGCCGCAACGATCAACGACCACGCCGACTGGGTCCTCGCGGCCGCCTTCAGTCCCGACGGCAAACTGCTCGCCACCGCCGGCGCCGACAAGACCCTCATGATCTGGGAGGTCGGAACGTGGACGCGGGCCGCCGCCTATCGAGAGGCTGAAGCCCTGCACGGGGCCGCCATCAAGCCCGACGGCACCCTTCTGGTTGCGGTCGGTGGACCGAATGAGTGGGCGGTCCGGGCACGCCGAAAGGATGATCCCAAGAGGTCGCGCCCAACGTACACGGGCGGCGGGATGCCCTTGGGAATCACTTGCGTCGCCAAGACGGAGCGGACCTACGTCCCCTGTAGCGACAAGACCGTCAAGGTGTTTCAGGCGACCGGCACAACACCCGTGGCGACCCTTCGCGGACACGCCGACTGGGTCTACGCCGTGGCCGCGAGCCCGGACGGAGCGCGGCTCGCCTCGGGCAGCGCCGACGGAACCGTGAGGCTCTGGAACGCCCCCGACGGCCGCCCATTGGCCACACTCGTGCAACTGGCGCCCCGCACAGACCAGTGGCTCATCATCACGGCGCCGGGCTACCTGGCCACGTCTTCGGCAGGCGCCTTGCGGTGGAGGGCCGAGGGGTTGGCCACCGCGCCGGAGAATCTCACGGTCCTGCTCGACAGCGCCGAATCGGTCCAGAAGATACTGGCTGGCAAGGAGGTCGCCCCCCCGGCGCTGAAGTAGAGGGCGAGGCCGCCGGCTGCGGCGGTCTTGGCAAAGGTCATTGGGCTATGACAGGTCAAGGGCCATTCCGCGAGTGCCTTGGCGCGCTGCTCCTGGCGGCGGCCGCCGCCCTGCTCTCGGCGGGGCCGTGCCCGACCGCCGCCGAAGAGCCGAAGGCCTCCGCACCATTGACGGCGGCCCCGGTGCCCAAGTCGCAGGCCAAGCCGGCGCCGCAAGCCGAGGCGCCGAAGTCGGATGCTAAGCCGGCCCCGCCGTCCGAGGCCCCGAAGCCCCCGCCCGCGCCGTCTCCGCCGCCAAAGCCCGCGCCCGCGCCGACTGTTGCGCCGAAGCCTGCGCCCGCGCCGACTGTTCCGCCGAAGCCTGCGCCGTCTCCGCCGCCGAAGCCGGCCCCGCCCGCCGAGCCGCAAGTGCCGTACATCGGCTACATCTTCACGCCAGGCGGACAGGTCGGCAAGACCATCGAGGTCACGGTCGGCGGCCTGCACCTCCAGGGCGCCACAACCGTTCGCACCAGCGGCAAGGGCGTAAGTGCGAGCCTGCTGGAATCCCCGGCCCCGGACGCCAAGGACAAGACGGCGCCGAAGGCCCCCGTCATCAAGCGGGCCGACGGCACGACCGAGCAGACCGAGACCATCCGGATCTCGGTGACGATCGCCCCGGACGCCACGCTCGGGCAAAGGGACCTGCGGGTCATCACGCCCGGCGGAATCTCGAATCGCTTCCGATTCCTGGTGGGCCAACTGCCGGAAGTCAACGAGGTCGAGCCGAACTCCGAGAAGGCCCAGGCGCAGCAACTCCCGGCCCTGCCCGTCGTCGTGAACGGCCAGATCCTCCAGGCGGACCGCGACATCTTCCGCTTCCCGGCAAGAGCGGGCGAGACCCTCGTCTTCGCGGTTCAGGCCAGAGAGATCCTGCCCTTCATTCCCGACGCCGTCCCCGCCTGGCTGAAGGCCGTGCTGACGCTCTACGACGCCGACGGCACCCAGTTGGCCTACGCCGACACCTTCCGTTTTAGCCCGGACCCCGTCCTGATCTACACGGTGCCAAAGGACGGCCAGTACCTGATCGAGATCAGGGACGCCCTGTACCGCGGCCGGGAGGACTTCGCCTACCGGCTCACGCTGGGGGCATTACCCTACATCACGCACCTCTTTCCGCTCGGGGCGCAGCGGGGCACCAGCGCCAAGGTCGAACTGCACGGGGCAAACCTGCCCGATGACACCCTGAGCCTCCAGTTGCCCGCCGACGCCCCGCCCCTGTGGCACGTGGGCGTCACCCGCGACAAGTTCGCGTCCAACGTCCTTCCGTTCGACGTGGGAGACAGGGCCGAAACGGCCGAGGTCGAGCCCAACGATTCCGAGCGCCAGGCCGGCCCGGTCAAGGTGCCTGTCACCATCAACGGCCGCATCGGCCGACCGGGCGATGTTGATTTCTTCACATTCGCGGCGGCGGCAACGCAGGAGTTGGTGATCGAAGTCCGCGCCCGGCGGCTGGGGTCGCCCCTGGACTCGCTCATCACCCTCTTCGATGCCCAGGGGCGGACGTTGGCCCAGAACGACGACGCCGTCGACGAGAGCCAACCGCTCCTCACCCATCAGGCCGACTCGCGGCTCTCCTTCACGTTTCCCTCGGCGGGCCAGTACGCTGTCCGGATAGCCGATGCCCAGGGCAAGGGCGGCGAGGAGTACGCATACCGGCTGTCGATCGCACCGCCCCGGCCCGACTTCGCCCTGCGGGTCTTCCCCGACAACGTCCGCATCGGGCGCGGCGACACCGCGGCCGTCACCGCAACGGTGGTCCGCCAGGACGGGTTTGACGGCGAGGTCCGGCTATCTGTGAAGGGCCTGCCCCAGGGCTTTGTCGTGCGCGGGGCGACGATACCGCCCAAGGAGAACGCCCTGCGATTCACCATCACGGCGCCGCTAGACGCCCCCGCGGGCCTCCTCTCGCCGACCGTCGTGGGCACCGGCAAGATCGCGGACCAGGAGGTCGTCCGCCAGGCGTCCCCCGCCGAGCAGGTCATGCAGGCCTTCGGCATCAAGCACCGCGTGCCGACGCAGGAACTCGCGATGGCCGTGGCCGAGTCCGAATTCTTCACGCTCGCCACGGGCCTCGCGCCGGACAAGGCGCTGGAGGTGCCCCAGGGAGGCGAAGCACAGGTCACGGTCAAAGCCGTCCGCGGCAACAAGGGAAAGGGCCAGATCAGGCTCTTCGGCGACCAGCCGCCAAGGGGCATCACAGTCAAGTCGGCCACTCTGGCCCCCGACAAGGACGAAGCGGCCGTCACCCTCAGTGCGTCCAAGCAGGCCGTCGTCGGGTACACGCAGAACGTCGTCATTGCCGGGGCACTGAAGGTCGGCAAGGACACCATCACGCGGGTGACGCCCGTCGTGCCGATCAAGGTTGTCGCCGCGCCGCCGCAGCCATGAGCGAGCAGGCGCTGTGTTCGCGGTGAAGCGCGGCGTCCGCCTGGGACTCATCGTCACGTTCGAGGCCGGGCGGCAGCACCTGCCGGTCGAGCAGACCCTCAAGACGCAGCAGAAACTCGATGTCCCCCAGCGGCCGGCCCGTCCGCGCGTGACGACGCAGGTGCTCGTGGTTCGGCATCAGGCAATAGCCCCAGACAGCGGCGGCGCACCGGCGGCACCACTCGGCGATAAATTCGAGGTAGGCGTCATAGTCGACGCCTCCGAAGAACGTGCGCTGGCGGCGGTTGCCGCACCGGGTGACGTGGTGCGGATGCCCCTGGGCGATGACAGGGGCGATTCGGGCCACGTGCCCACCCTGCGGCGCGTCCTTGGGCCTGTCAAGACATGTCATTGTTTCCCCAGATTTTGATATGCCAAACTATAAGACTTATCAAGACAAAAACTTGCGAAAGGAAGAAAAGGAATGGCGGAGAGGGGGGGATTCGAACCCCCGGTAGCCCCTAAGGGCCACGCCGGTTTTCGAAACCGGTCCGATCAACCGCTCTGGCACCTCTCCGCTCGTGTAAGTCCTTCATAAGAAACTATTTATAGAAGTCATGACCTGGCCGCGGGAGCGCCGGGCAGCCGCGACGGCAGCCGCGACGCCTCCGCGGCGGCGTGTTCGAGCCTGGCCCGGGGCTCTTCCCGCGCTCACGGCCTTGACCTGAGACTACAGTATTCCCTCCCGGGGCGGTCGTCAAGTGGGTTCGGCGGCAAGGCGGTCCAGGTGTTCCAGATGGCGGCCCATCAGCGCCGCGGCCCGGATGCGACGGGGCGAGCCGCGACCGGTTTTATGATGCAAACGCCCCACTCCTCCGGGAGGCGGTGGGCCGCGATGAACTCGTTGCGGGTTATGCGAACGACGAAGCAATCGCCCGGCGCATGCTCCGGCCGCGCTGGTCGGCAGGGCGAGCCGAAAAGAAGAGGCCGGGCGGGTGTGCGGCCCCCCACGACCTTGGTTCTTTCGGTCACAGCCCGGGGGGTTCAGCCGCCAGGCGGTCGCCCGATCAGTTGTCGCGTATTATCCTCACATGGAAATTTCGGGAGTTCAAGTCAGTATCAGTAGTGCGATGCGAAGTAATTACACTAATGGACGCCCGCCGCAGAAAGGTGCCTCCCTGTACGGGGAGTGGGTAGGTGCTTGCTGCCCCGTCGCGCCAGCCGGTGGCGGCATGCCCAGAGGCCGGATTCGTGCTCCCAGGATTCGTGCCCCTTCCTGTTGCCTTTCGCCGGGGTTGTGGTATACTTCCCGCTGACATTTCGATTCGTGTTCCGCCAATCGCCATGGGGCGGGCGGACAAGGAAAGCGGGGCCGCCGGGGACCGTCCCAGGCGGCATCCCGCCAGAAGGGGGGAAGGCCGATGTCTCGAATCCGCCTCGTGTCTCGCCGCCGGCCGCCAAGGGGGGAAGCCATGCCCCGCGCCTGCCCGCCGTCGCGCGTTCCGCCGCTCCTTGAACCGCTTGAGCCGCGGCTGCTGCTCAGCGGCGAGGCTGGTGACGCGGTGTACCTGCTCATCACGAGTGAGGCGCTGAAGCAAGCGTTCCAGCCGCTGGTCGATCGCCGCACGGGTCAAGGGAAGCAAGGCGAACTCGTTACTACGGAGACCATCGAGGCCACCTACCCCGGCACCGACCTGCAGGAGAGGATCCGGAACTGCGTCATCGATCATTACCAGAACCACGGCACCGTATTCGTGGCACTGGGTGGGGACGATACGGTGGTGCCTGTCCGGTACTGCTGGGCCAAGGAGAAGAACTGTCCGGCCGACTTGTACTACGCCGACATGGACGGGGGTAACTGGGATGCCGATGGAGACGGCGTTTACGGCGAGGCCGGCGACGTGAGTGTGGTGGAATTGACGCCGGAGATCTGCCCGGGTCGGATTCCGGTCCGCACCCCAGACCAGGCCGCGGCCTACATCCGCAAGGTGGTGGCCTACGAGGATGCCTCGCCGGATGGCTTCGCCAACAGCATGATCATCTTCAGCGCAAGCGGCTCTGTTTCGGGCGAGGACCGGCCTCTGGACTTCCGCGACTACGATCCTGTGTGCTCCCCGGAGGCAAAGTGGACACGGTTCTACTGGGAGGAGATCCAGCCTTACTGGCAAGCGACACCCCGGCATAGGTTCACCCGCTGCTACACCAGTTGGGACGAGGGCGCATGCGGCGACTATCCGCTTACCGCGCAGAATCTCACGGAAAAACTCAACTGGGGCTACCATTACGTTGTTTACACCGGCCACGCGGGCCCCCGGCATTATTGCTTGGAGGATTCAGCGTTCCACGCCAGTGATGCGGCCAGTTTGACCAACGGCACCAGGCCAAGCATCGTGATCAGCGGTGGGTGCAGCGCGGCCTACTATGACTGGCCCGAAGACCCCGCGATGGGCGAGGCCTTCGTTCGCAATCCGAACGGCGGCGCTGTGGTGTTCCTCGGGTATGCCCGCTCCGTGTTCACAGGCATCCACATGGAGCAACTCCAGCGCGAAATATTCCAGAACGGGCGCCGAGTCATCGGGGAGGCGTTCGCGCATTGCATGGCCGCCATGGCGCCAGAGTTGAACCTGTATCACCAGTATATCTACACGCTTCTTGGGGACCCCGCGATCACGCTGCTGGGGGAAGAGGGCGGGCGGCATTTGCAGATTGCCTCGCCTGCCGGATGTGAGGTGATTGACACCGATTCGGACCTCACGATCCGATGGAACGCTTCCGGTGCGGGCTGGAGCCCGGACGAGAAGGTCAACCTGGAATACTCCGACGACGGCGGCACCACTTGGGTCCCGGTGCCGGGGGCCGAAGCGATCCCGTTCAATGGGCGGCTTTTCGCCTGGGAGTGCCCGCGTCTTGCCCAGGGCAATGGGTATCGCGTCCGTGTCACGGCGGTATCGGCCCCGGCGGTGACTGACGAGTCGCGGACCGACTTCACGATCCATGACCTGGGCGTCCTGACGGTTCAGTCCACGCCGGTCCGCAACGTCACAGTGGCCGGTTCCCATGCAGGCACGACCGACTACACCTTCAGCGCCATGGTGGGCGGCCCGGTGGAATTGACCACCCCGCAGGAGGTAGGCGACCTGACTTTCGCCCGGTGGACCGACGGCGCGGGCACAGCGCTGAGCCAAGAGCGGGCCTGTCGATTTACCTTCACGGGCGACACGACCGTGGTGGCCGAATACGAGTACGCCCACCCGATCTCGCAGTACTACTACGTGAACGACGAGATTCCCGAGATCGGGATTGCTGCGGGGGACGATGCCAACGACGGCCTGACGCCGCAGGCGCCCATGCGGCACATCCAGGCGCTGCTCGACAGGTACCCGGACATCGGCTGGGGTTGTGCCGTTCAAGTTTCCGCCGGAGTCTACCTGGAGAACCTCGCGCTGGGCGCACTGCACACAGGGCTGACGCTGGAGGGGGCGGGCGCTGACGCGACGCGGATCGACGCAGGCGGGCTGGGGCGATGCCTGAGTCTCGACGGATTGGTCGCCGGCACGGTCTGCGGGATCACCTTCACGGGGGGCCATGCGCCCGACGGCGCCGCAATGCGATGCACAGACTCCTCGCTCTCTATCACGGACTGTGCGTTTGTGCGGAACCAGGCAGACGACCGCGGGGGCGCAATTTGCATCGAAGGGGATTCGGCGCCCCGGATCAGCCGGTGCGCCTTCGTCGCGAACCGGGCAGACACGGGCGGTGCCGTCTGGAGTCGAGAATGGGCGGCGCCTCGGTTCGAGTTGTGCACCTTTGTCGGCAATCAGTCTAGAGGCAATGGAGGGGCGGTTCTCAACACGGGCTATTGCTCCGCCGTGCTGGAGGACTGCGTTTTCACGGGGAATCAGTCGACCACCTTCGGCGGCGCCTTGGCCTGTCAGGACGACTCCGCCGCGCTATTGAGTTTCGCAAAAGCAATGTAACAACACGCTATCCCAAGGGTGACGGCAGTTTGGATGCCAG